>Ga0208717_1000647_pt1 | contig 11382 bp, 14 predicted proteins | sample NGESurF53shallow_FD_184489 | JGI IMG/M metagenome (GOLD analysis project Ga0208717, IMG submission 184489) | Arctic peat soil microbial communities from Barrow, Alaska - NGEE Surface sample F53-3 shallow (SPAdes) | ecosystem: Environmental > Terrestrial > Soil > Wetlands > Peat ... | reverse complement strand
GCCGACCTTGAGCGGGCTGCCCAGAGCGCATTCCGGCGCGGCGCCCTGGTGTCGGCCGTGGCCTGGCTGCAGCGAGCGGCTGAACTCAGCCCGGATCCGCCGGTGCGCGGGGCGCGGCTGCTCAGCTCTTGGTTGGCGCTGCCCGCCGGTCGTGGTGGAGCGATCCTGGCGCGGATGTCCGTCGGGAGATCGTCCTCGCCGCGCGACAGGCGCCGCTGTCGGATGACGATCCCCGCCTGCTGGCCATCTGCGGACTTTCCGAGTCCCATGAGAGCGGGCCGTTCGTCATCGGCCAGCTCTCCGGGTGGCCTGCCGACGCCCACGGCCAGCCGCAAGCGGCCGGGCTGCTCGGTATCGCCGCATTCTGCACGGGCGACTTCGCCCGCGCGGTGGGGTTCTTGTCCACCCCGGTCGAGGCGCTGCGCTCGCAGGGCCGCTTGAGCTTGCTCGCTGAGGCCCTCGCGATACGAGCCTGGGCCGCGATCTACCTCGGCTCTTTCGACTTGGCGCGCTCGGCCGACGAGGCGATGCGGCTAGCCGACGAGACCGGCCAGACCCTGTGGGCCGCGACGGCACGGATCGCGATCGCCGCCCTCGGCGCGATCCGCAGCGGCAGCGACTCGGACGCGGTACTCCTCACTGACGCGGAGCGGGTGGCACTTCGCGCGCCGATTGCCACGTCCTCATTGCTGGCCGGCGTTCAGCTCGCCCGCGGCCTGGCTGAGCTGAGCGCAGCCCGCTACGAACAGGCTCACCAGCAGCTGCGCCGGGTGTTCGACCCCGAGGATCCAGCTTTTCAGCGCGTCCAGCAGGTATGGACGCTGAGCTACCTGGCCGACGCCGCGGTTTCCACGGGCCGCCAGGACGACGCGCGTGGCCTGCTGGCCACGATCGAGGACCTCACCGGCGACGATCCCTCGCCGGCAGCCAGGATCGCCCTGGACTACTCGCGCGCGGCACTGGCCGAGGACGCGGACGCCGAGGCGCTGTTCCGGATTGCTCTCGACGGCGGCGGGCGCCGGTTGCCGTGGCACCGGGCACGGGCGGAGCTGGCGTACGGCACGTGGCTGCGACGGCAGCGCCGCATCGTCGAATCACGCGTCCCGCTGCGAGCGGCCCGCAGCACCTTCGAGGCGCTTGGTGCCCGCGCCTGGGCCGAACGCGCCGACCAGGAGCTTCGTGCGACCGGCGAAGGCGGATGGCAGCCCACCATCAGCCCGAGTGAACTGCTGTCACCGCAGGAGGCCGAGATCGCCCAGCTCGCCGCGCGGGGCTTGTCAAACCGGGAGATCGCGCAGCGCCTGTACCTGTCGCACCGCACGATCAGCTCCCATCTTTACCGCATCTTCCCGAAGCTCGGCATTACCTCGCGGGCGCAGCTAGCCGCCGCGCTGGGCGGCGGCGCCGATCTGCGGACATCGGGGTCAGATTCAGTCATCTGACGCTAGCCGACCAGATGTCGTCGCATCCCGCGCGCCGCCCGACTCAACCGGCGACAGAAGCCCAGGCCGGGCCAGTCGTTCTAAGGTCGGTCTAGCGGCTCGGGCACAAGGCGCCGAGTGCACGATGAAGGGAACGAACTATGGCGACGCCTGTGCTGTTCATCCACGGCCTGTGGCTGCACGCGACCTCGTGGGAGCCCTGGACGCACCTGTTTCGAGACGCCGGGTACGAGCCGCTCGCCCCAGGCTGGCCCGGTGACGGCGACACCGTGGAGGCGTCCAGGGCCAATCCCGAGTCAATCGCCGACCACGGCATCGACGACGTCACTAAGCACTTCGCCGGCATCATCGATGGACTGGCATCACCGCCGATCCTGATCGGGCACTCGTTCGGCGGGATGATCGCGCAGAAGCTGCTCGGACAGGACCGGGCCGCCGCCGCCATCGCTATCGACGCAGCGCAGATAAAGGGCGTCCTGCCGGTGCCGCTATCGGCACTGAAGGCGACGCTGCCGGTGTTCAAGAACCCGGCCAACAAGCACCGCGCGGTCTCCCTGACCGCAGAGCAGTTCCGGTTCGCCTTCGCCAGCGCGCGGTCGGAGAAGGAATCCCAGGAGCTCTACGAGCACTGGACGATCCCGGCGCCGGGACGCCCGCTGTTCGAGGCGGCGGCCGCCAACTTCAGCCCGCACTCGCCGGCCCAGGTGGCCACGGGCAACCAGAACCGCGGACCGCTGCTGCTGATAACCGGCGGCAAGGACAACACTGTCCCGGAATCGGTCACCCGCGCGACCCTCAAGCAGTACCGCCACTCCGAGGCCGTCACCGACATCCTGGAGTTCGAGGACCGATCACACTCGCTGACCATCGATTCCGGATGGCGCGAGGTCGCGAACGCCTGCCTGGCCTGGCTGAGCAGGCAATCGCTGTGAACCTCGGCCTAGCCGGCAAGGCCGTCGTCATCACGGGGGCCAGCAAAGGAATCGGGCTCGCGGTAGCGCAAGGCATGATCCGGGAGGGGGCCCGCGTGGCGGCGGGAGCGCGGGAAAACTCCGCCGACCTCATCGACCTCGCCGACAACGGCGACGTCGCCATCGTCCTCGGGGACCTCACCACCACAGCCGGGTGCCAGGCCCTTGTCGATGAGGCGGTAGCCCGCTTCGGCGGGGTGGACGTGCTCGTCAACAACGTCGGCGGAGTCCGTCCCCGAACCGGAGGCTTCCTCAGCGTCACAGATGAGGACTGGCAGTGGGCGCTGGAGATGAACCTCCTGTCCGCTGTGCGCGCGACCCGCGCGGCCGTACCCCACCTCATCGAGCGCGCCCCGTCCACCATCGTCACCGTCTGCTCAGTCAATGCCTCGCTGCCTGATCCGGGCGTGATCGACTACAGCGCGGCCAAGGCAGCGCTGCGAAGCTTCTGCAAATCCTTGTCGAAGGAACTCGGCCCGCGCGGAGTCCGTGTCAACACAGTCAGCCCCGGCCCGGTCGAAACCGCGCTGTGGCTCGGCCAGGGAGGCGTCGCCGAAACCGTAGGGCGGGCACAAGCGATCGATCCTGCCGCCGTGAAGGCCGCGGCAGTCGCCGGGACCCCGACCGAACGGTTCACCCGCCCCGATGAAGTCGCCGGGCTCGTGCTGCTCCTCGCCTCCGGAACCGTCGGCAACATCACCGGAACCGACGTGCTCATCGACGGCGGCATGGTCACCACCGTGTGATCGCGCTGCTCTTTCCATGCGGGGGCCAGACAGGTTGCGGCTATATCCGGTCCTGCCTCCGGGGTCGGGTGGCGGTCTGCAGGACGGCTGCGATGGCGTCGACGGTGTCGAGGTGCCCGACAGCGACGCTGATCACCAGATCGTAGGCGGCGTCGTTGGCGAGGGTGAGGCGTCGGCCGTTGAGGCCGTAGAAGGCGATGACGCCGGCCAGCGCCAGTCGCTTGTCGCCGTCGACGAGGGCGTGGTTGCGGGCGATGGAGTGCAGCAGCGCGGCGGCCTTGGCGTCCAGGTCGGGGTAGGCGTCCTTGCCGAAGGCCCTGGCCCGGGGCCGCGCCAGGGCGGCCTCGAGCAGGCCGTAGTCGCGGACCGCGTATTCGGGGCCGAGAGTGCGCTCGGCCACGTGCAGCAGTTCCGGCAGGGTCAGGTAGATCACTGGCCGAGCCGCTCCAGGGCCTCGGCGTAGCGGGGCAGCTCCTCGTCGAGCACCTGGTCGAGCAGCTCGCCGCGGCTGTGGTTCTCCACGTACTCGCGGATCGCCTGCCGGGCCACCTCCTGCATCGACCTCTGCTCCAGCTCCGCGCGTCGCCGCAGCGCGTCGGTCTCATCGTCGGCCAGCCGCAGGGTCATCGCCATATCATCATGGTATCACTGGCGATACCACGGTGCGAACGGGCCCGAGCTCTCGCGTCGCACTCGGTGTGTCAGGCGCCGGCGGCAGGTTCGCCACGTTCTGCAATCTGGCGATCCAGCTGCGATGGGCCCGTGATGACGAGCGCACGGGCCGGTTCGGTGCCAGTGACAGTGAAGCCGTGCCGACGATCACGGGGCACGAAAACGAAGCTGCCAGGAGCCGCCGTCCAGCGGTCCTTCTCGCAGAATCCGGTGAGCACTCCTTCGGGGGCGACCGCAGGGAGCCGTCCCCATCAGTGTGGCACCATCAGGCCGGATTGACCGGAGATGTCGTCGGCGGACTTGGGGGCCGCTGCGCAGCTGGGCAGCGGCCCCGAGGTCATGCGGAGCTGGTCATCGGCCTTGGCCGTGGAGCGCGTCGATGTCGGCGCGCAGGGCCGTGAGGTTGACGCTTCCCGCCGCCGCGTCGTCCTGGGTGATGATCACCCAGGCCTCGTCCAGGCAGGCCGCTGTCCACTGCCGGGTGGACTCCTGAACGGCTCCCCAGGTCACCCAGCCGTCGTACTGGCTGCCGTCGGCCTTGACCTTCACGATGCAGTGCCCGTCGTTCGGGTCCGGCTGCTCGCCGTTCGCGGTGGTCCACGGCTGCTGCTGCCCGAAGAGCTGCTCGGCGTCGTCGGTCAGGTTGACGCCGACGTACGCGCCGTGGAACGCGGCCATGGCCGCGTCCACCTCGGCCGGGTTGGTGTGGTCGACCGGGGCGAAGGCCAGGATCGTGCCGGCCTTGTACCAGGACAGGAGCAGGTCGGCCATGTTCGCGCCCTGGTCCTTCCCTTGGTCGTAGGCGAGGTACTCGGCGACGAGGGCGTTCGATGACTCCCAGGTCTCGGTCTCGCCCCCGGCGGCCGCCTTGGCCATCCGGTTGTGCTGGCGTCCCGCGAACGTGCAGTCCCCCACCCCTAATGAGATCTACCGGGCCTGCATACGGCAGACTCGGTGCCTGGTAGCCGCCGGCAGGTGAGCACTTTCAGCCCCAGGGCCTTTCGGGTGCGTCGTGCAGGTGGCGTCGGGGCCGTTTCCGAGCATCTTCCAGTCGCTGATCCCGGCGGTGACGTCGACCGGGTACACCGGCGCGGGCAGCGGCGAGGTCAGGTAGGCGGACAGGTACTGGATGTTGAACCGCTCGGATGGCGGCTTCTTCGGCAGTCGTCCGCGCAGGCCCGCGTCGCGTGTCGATGGCATTTGCATCCCCCTCGTTCTTGCATCCTGCGTGTCGCTGCAATCATTGCCTTTCGGCGCTTTCGCAGATCCGGTGACACGCCCTTATGCCGAGAGATCCTGCCAGGACGGTGTTAAGCGTCGGTTGAGCGCGGGTTGAGGGGGTCGCAGCGGCCGCTGGTACGTCGACAGTTCTCAGTGAGGCGCTGACGGTCAGGAGATCGCGGCCCTGACCAGCTCGGCAATCCTCTTCTCGGCGATGGGGGTCCACTCCTTGAGCGCGTACGACACCGGCCAGAAGTCGCCGTCGTCGAGGTTCGCGGAGTCCTGGAAGCCCAGGGTCGAGTACCGGTAGTTGAACTTGCCGGAGTCCTGGAAGAAGATGACGACCTTGCCGTCCGCGTTCGCGTAGGCGGGCATCCCGTACCAGGTCTTCGGCAACAACTCGGGGGCGGTCGCGGTCACCGTCACGTGGACGCGCTCGGCCATCGCGCGATCCTCCGGCGCCATCGCCGCGATGCTGTCGAGGACCGCCTGCAGGCCGTCGGCCTTCTTGGCGCCCTTCTTGCCCTCGGCGCGAAGCTCGGCGGCGCGCTTCTTCATCGCGGAGCGCTCGGCCGCGCTGAATCCGTCGGACTCGGTCTTGACACTCTCAGCTGACATTGGCGGGCTTCCCCTTCGTAGAGCTCAGGGGCCCGGCGTCGGGCCGGCCCTGTGCTAAAAGGCTAGGCCGGGGCAATGTCGCGGCGCTTCTCCATTCCTGATCGATCGGATCAGCTTCCGAGCTGGGACAGCCCCTTGAGGAGATCGTCGGCGTTCATCGCCGGAGCTAGCTGCACGTTGGCGTTCAGCTCCCTGAAGAGCGGCTCCGCGAACGGCGGTATGCCGGACGCGTCCGGCAGGTCAAACACCATGACCGCGGTCCGCTGCCCGTCGAAGGTCGTGAAGTACATCGCCTCTGGCTTCCAGCGCTCGGCCGCCCGTTGCATGGTCGCACCGAGGGTGCCGTCCTCGATCGCCTGGTTTCCTGACTCGACCGGAATTCTGATCATGGCAATAACACGCACGAATACCCCCCGTTGAACTCTGGCTGCCGTCGAGCCATCCCGCACGGTGTATTCCCGCAGGCAAGGACGGTAACCACCATGTCAGATCGAACCTGACAGCGAAAAGAGAGGCTGGCTAGGCCGTGCTTCCTGGCGGCCAGGGGCGGCCCGCCAGGACGGCTAGATGCAGCGATACGAGCGTTTCCTCAAGCTCGGGCAGAGCGTCGGTCCGGCTCACGCGGACCAGGGATCGCGCTAGCTCGGCCGTTCCGCCGGCGAGGGCCAGGTAGGCCTCGAAAGGGACGGGCGGCCATTGCCGGTGGTGCTCGCGCGCCCGCAGATGCCACTGCCTGGTCAGGTCCGCGAACTGGGCCTGGGCGGCATCGAGGCGGTCCGCGGCGCGCGGGCCCGCGGCCGGCATGTGGATGTAGAAGACGCGGGCGAAGGCCGGCTCTCCGGCGAGAAATGCGAGGTAGGCGCGGAGCGCTACCCGGAGGATCTCTTCGTCGCTGGCATTGGGGGGCAGCGCACGGGTGGCGGTCATTATCCCGGCGATCATGAGCTCGCGGCCTTCGGCGGTCGCGGCGAGGAAGCAGTCTTCCTTATCCGCGAAATGGGCGTAGAAGGCGACGCGGGACACCCTCGCCCGCCGGACGATGTCGGCGACTGTGACCGGCAGATAGCCGGATTCCGACACCGCCGCGATCACCGACCGGAGCAGGCGTTCCCGCTGCGACGCGCGCACGGCGGGCAGCGGCAGGCGGCTGCGGCCGCGGGGAAGGCCCGGCTTCCCCTCGTGCGTGCTCGCGAGCGTTCCCTCTTGCCCGGCCTCGGTCATCGGCATACGGTAGCTGACATAGCTCTAAAGTACCGGCTCGTACTTTTGATGCGGGAGCGAGATATGTTCATGACTGGGACTGGACGGCGGACACTCACCCGGCTGACGGTGGCCGGGGTCACCCTCGCGGCCTTGGTCGCGGCCGGGCCCGCGGCGAGCGCGGGCACCCTCGGCGGGCAGGCGTCCGCTCACGGCGGCGGGCCGGTAGCGGCCACCGCCAACGGCGCGGTCCGCGGTCTGGCCAACGGGGCGGTCGATGAGTTCCTCGGCCTCCCGTACGCCGCCCCGCCGGTCGGCCCGCTGCGGTGGCAGCCGCCGCAACCCGCCGCGAGCTGGACGGGCGTCCGCGAGGCGACCGCGTTCGGGCCGCACTGCCCGCAGTCGGCGTCGCCCTTCGGCCAGGCCAGCACGTCGGAGAACTGCCTCTACCTCAACGTTTTCACGCCCAGCCGCTACCAGCCCGGCGCGGGCCACCCGGTCATGGTATGGATCCACGGCGGCGCGCTGGTGACCGGCGAGAGCGGCGACTACAACCCGGCCAAGCTGGTGGCCGACGGCGTCACCGTGGTCACCATCAACTACCGGCTCGGCGCGCTGGGCTTCCTGGCCCATCCGGCCCTGGCCGACGCGAAGGGCCAGTCAGGCGACTACGGCCTCGAGGACCAGCAGGCGGCCTTGCGCTGGGTGCAGCGCAACATCGCCAGCTTCGGCGGGAACCCGCGCAACGTCACCATCTTCGGCGAGTCCGCGGGCGGGCTCTCCACCCTGTCGCAGGTGGCGTCGCCGCAGGCGCGGGGCTTGTTCCAGAAGGCGATCGTCGAGAGCGGCTCCTACAACCTCACGCAGGCGTCGCTCGCGACCGCCGAGGCGGCCGGCCAGGCCTTCGCGACCAAGGCCGGATGCGCCAGCCAGACCGCGGCCTGCCTGCGGAGCCTGCCCGTGTCGACCATCCTGGCCGACGAGGACGCGGCCGGGTACACGCCGAACATCAACAGCGAGGTACTGCCGCAGGCGCTGGGGACCGCGTTCGCGACCGGCGATTTCAACCGCGTCCCGATCGTCAACGGCACCAACCGCGACGAGTGGCGGCTGTTCGTCGCGCTCGACACCCTGGAGGGCAGCCCGGTCACGGCGTCGAACTACCAGGGCATGATCTCCTCCACCCTCGGGGTCCCGGCGGCGGTGGCGGCCGTGATCGCGGCCGAGTACCCGCTGAGCGCGTACTCCAGCCCGTCCGTCGCCCTCGGCGCGGTCGGCACCGACGCCATCTTCGCCTGCCCCGCGCTGACCATCGACCAGTCCGTCTCGCGCTACGTGCCGACCTTCGCCTACGAGTTCAACGACGAGAACGCGCCGGAGAACTTCCTTCCCCCGGCGGGCTTCCCCTACGGGGCGCCGCACGCGTCCGAGATCCAGTACCTAATGGACCTGCCGACGGCCGCCTTCCCGGGGACGCTCTCGGTGTCGCAGCAGCAGCTGGCGTCGACGATGAAGGAGTACTGGACGGACTTCGCCAAGCGCGGCTTCCCTTCCTCGTTCGGGACGCCGTTCTGGCCGCGCTTCAACGACCTGACCCAGACGATGGAGTCGCTGGTGCCGCCCAGGCCGCAGACCGAGACCGACTTCGCGACCGTGCACAAGTGCGGGTTCTGGACCGCGCTGCAGGCGGCGGGCTAGACGCTGCTCATGCAGAAGCGCTATCGCGATGCCGTTGCGATGCCAAGGCTCTGAAGTAGGCGCCAGACGTCGGTCGATGGATCTCTGCACAGCGAGTCGCAGCTTTCAGCGTGACCGCGTGTCGGTGAGCAGCTTCCGGCTGGGCAGTTCCTGACGAGGACTCGCGCGTTGCGGACCGCGGATTCGATGCGCCCCGGCGACAAGAGCTGCTCTGCCCGGTCTAGCGTGATGGCCTTGCTGCCTGCCGTCCCGCTGCCGAACCGCTCGAATGCCGGGTAGCGGCGCAGTTTCTCGTGCACCAGGTCACTTGATCCGCCCTGCGGGTTGCTCAGTTGCTGGAAATGGAGCAGCAGCCAGAGATCAAAGGACGGATCAGAGAATCCGATCTGAACTTCCTTGTAACCGGTCGCGGGCGCTTCCGCATTATGTTCCCTTATACGGCCGAATGCCTCGCGAACGTCTCTGTGCTGATCCCGGTCGAACAGCGCCCACACCTCGTGGACCGGGCCGTTGCCTCCGCGATCCCTGGGATCGCTGGCAATCGTTATGGCGCCTTCGGCTACTTCGAGCGGATGCAGGCCGTTTCTTCGAGTGTACTGGGTATTAATGTAAAACTGGTACTCGTCCTTGAAGCGGTTATTCAGAGCGGTACAGTAGTCCGGTTCTGTTTTCTCGCCTTCGGCTACTACGTAAATGACCCTCGCCGGTGAGCGGGTCGCGCGTTCAGCGATAAGGCTCCTGCCTCGCGCTGGCCGAGGGCGGCGCGATCGCGGATCAGGGCTCACGAGATCGCCTCCTCGACCTCGCGCGCCAGTGCGCCGGGAGCGATGTTAGGCCTACCGCCGTAACTTCCCAGCATGTATTTCCGGAGCAGGTTCTCGTCCTTGCGCGGAGCGGGACGGAAGCTGTTCATCGGGTACAGCCTGGTCGCGCCGTCGCCGTTTTTTTCTGTGAGCCAGATCGAGTCCCTGTCCAGGACCCGCCCGCCGCCGGTCAACGTCCGCAGCAGCGTCACGTCGTGCGTGGTGAACAGCAGCTGCGCACCGCGCGCATTCGAGACGTTGCTCTCGAACATGCGCACGGCTTCGGCGCACATGAGGGGATGCAGGCTGGCGTCGAGCTCGTCCACGAGCACGACGGTGCTCTGCTCGAGCGCCTTCAGTAGCGCGGCGGCCAGCGTAAACCACGACCGGGTGCCGAGTGACTCGCCCTCGAACTCCAGCGGCCTGTCGCCTGATCCGGTCCTGTGCCGGAACTGGATCTCGTCCTCAACGCCCTGGACGACATCAATACCGGAGATTCCAAGGTCAGCGACCTCGAGCAGCCGGGCCACGCTATCGCGGAACGCGGGGTCGCGTATCACTTCTTGCTTTCCCTGCAGCAGCCGCGTGCTTCGGTCCGGCCATTCGGGCGTGATGAGCCAGAGGTTGTCGCGGAACCACGTGAAAACGGGAACAAGCTGGGGATGGTTAAAGTTGAGAGCGCCCACGGTGAGGAAGAGCGAATCAGGCCGCGTGCGTCGTGAAAGCTCCAGCTTCTCGCCGCGCAGTCCCTCACCCGGGAAGGCGATCTCGCCGTCATCGCCGCGATCGAACCAGACCTGCCGCTTGCCGCGCGGGTAAGCGTGCAGCCACTCACCGCGCACCCGCTCATCGTCCATCTCGAAGCCGTACGTGTAACGGACGCCAGCAAGCTCGATATCCACCTCGAAAAACGACGGATCGGCCGCAGAGCTGTCATCGAGCAGGAACGGGACGCGCCGGACCGGGGCGCGTTCGACGAACCAGTCAACCGAGCGCAGCACGGCGGTCTGCATCTGGATCAGGGCGTCGAGGACCTTGCTCTTACCCGACGCGTTGGCACCGTATATGCCGATGACGGGCACCACGGAGACCGCCTTGCCTACCTCCTTGACCCGCGTGCGGCGGGCAGACCCCTCGTTGAGGTCGGTCGCCACGAACGACAGCACCTGCTCCTCTCGGACGGACAGTACGTTCGCCACGCGGAAGCTAAGAAGCATGACAGCCTTCCTCGTTCGATCAGGATCCCCATCTACATGGCTTTCGCGTATAAATTTCTCGTAGAATCTAGTCTAACTGGGTTTCCTGTCTGCGGCAGGCACGCCAGGGCCTTTTCATGCCTGCGAGGCGAGTTCGACGTCAACTGACGGGAAGGCTTGAGACATGACGGAGGAAGCGCACCCACCGTGGGAGGCCAGTTACACGGCCGACAGGCCGGCTCCTTGGGACATCGGCAGGCCGCAACCGGCCTTTGTCCGCCTCGCGGACGAGGGTCGCCTGACCGGGCGCCTCCTCGACGCTGGCTGCGGCACCGGCGAGAACGCGCTGCTCGCAGCCGGCCGCGGCGCCGATGTCATCGGTGTCGACATTGCGCCGACCGCGATCGGGCGGGCGCGCGCCAAGGCGTCCGAGCGGGGACTGGCCGCGCGGTTCGAGGTCGCGGACGCACTCGACCTCGGCCGCCTCGGCCTCGCAGTCGACACGGTGATCGATAACGGGGTGTTCCACGTATTCGACGACGAAGACCGAGCCCGGTACGTCGCCAGCCTGGCGACCGTGCTGAGACCAGCCGGCACTTGCTACCTCATGTCTTTCAGCGATCGGCAGCCAGGGACGTGGGGGCCGCGGCGCGTCGGCGAGAACGAGTTGCGCGCGGCGTTCGGCCAGGGCTGGGCCGTCGAGTCAATTACCGCCGACACCTTCGAGATCAACCCGATGGAGGGCACGGCGCAGGTTCGGGCCTGGCTGGCCGCGATCAGGCGCAGCTAGCTCCCCCCTCGGGCGGGGAAGCGGC
>Ga0208717_1000646_pt1 | contig 11383 bp, 9 predicted proteins | sample NGESurF53shallow_FD_184489 | JGI IMG/M metagenome (GOLD analysis project Ga0208717, IMG submission 184489) | Arctic peat soil microbial communities from Barrow, Alaska - NGEE Surface sample F53-3 shallow (SPAdes) | ecosystem: Environmental > Terrestrial > Soil > Wetlands > Peat ... | reverse complement strand
CGCCTGGCTGCAGTGGCTCGCGGATAGCCAGCTAGGCGCGGCTCAGGACGCGGCGCGGGCCGCCGGGATGCCCATCGGCATCATCCGGGACCTCGCGGTCGGCTGCCATCCGGGCGGTGCCGACGCCTGGGCCTGGCAGGACGTGATGGTCTCCGGGGTCAGCGTGGGAGCCCCGCCGGACGAGTTCAATCAGCGCGGCCAGGACTGGAACCAGCCGCCCTGGCATCCGCGGCGGCTGGCCGACCAGGAGTACGCGCCGCTGGCGGACCTGATGCACGCGGCCCTGCGGCACGCCGGCGGCCTGCGTGTCGACCACGTGATGGGCCTGTTCCGGCTCTGGTGGGTGCCGGCCGGGCTGGGCCCGGACCAGGGCACCTACGTGCGGTACGACCACCGGGCCACGGTCGGCGTGCTGGCCGGCCAGGCCGTCTCGGCCGGGGCGCTGGCCATTGGCGAGGACCTCGGCACGGTGGATCCGTGGATCCGGGAGTACCTGGCCGAGCAGGGGGTGCTCGGCACCGCGATGCTGTGGTTCGAGCGCGGCCCGGACGGGGCGCCGCTGCCGCCGGGCAAGTGGCGCCGCAACTGCCTGGCCATGGTGGGCACGCACGACGTGCCGCCGATCGCGGCCTTCGTGACCGGCGAGCAGGTGGAGCTGCGTTCCCGGCTTGGCCTGCTCACCCGCTCCTACAAGGAAGAAAGCGACGAGTCGGACGCCGTGGTCCGCGCCTGGCAGGAGGTACTGGAGGCCGAGGGCCTGCTGCCCGCCGGCGGCCGGCCCACCCCGGCCGAGTTCACTGTGGCCTGCTACGCGTTCCTGGCCCGCACCCCGGCTGTGCTCATCGGGGTGTCCCTGTCCGACGCGGTGGGGGACCGCCGGCCGCAGAACATCCCCGGGACCACGGACGAGTACCCGAACTGGCGGGTCCCGCTCTGTGACGGCGAAGGCCGCGCGGTGTCCCTGGATGACCTGGCGGATTCTCGCACGGTGCGCGCGGTGGCCCGGGCGGTCTCCAGTCTCCCGTGACCAGGCGCAGCCGCCCGTCGGTCCTGCGGCGCAGTCGGCTGTCGGTCCTGCGGCGCAGCCGGCTGTCGGCCCCGCGGCGCAGCCGCCAGTCGGCACTGTGGCGGGACCGCGACTTCGGCGTCTTCCTGACCGCGCAGACCCTCTCGGTGGCCGGGGACTCGTTCGCGCTCATCGCCGTCCCGCTGCTGGTGCTGCGGGCGACCGGATCGGTCGCCCAGATGGGCCTGCTCACCGGGGCGGCCGGGCTGGCGGCGGTCGTCGCGGGCATCTTCGCCGGAATCCTGGCTGACCGGCTCGACCGCTGGATCCTGATGGCCGCCTGCGACCTGGCCCGGATGATCCTCTACGGCCTCATCCCGCTGGCCTGGGCGTTCCGCCCCCAGATCTGGCTGCTGTACGTGATCCTGCCGCTCTGTGCCGCGATCGGCATGATCTTCCAGGTCGGCTACGTCACGGTGGTCCCGGCCCTGTCCGGCCCCCACCGGATCACCGAAGCCAACGGCCTCTTGTACGGCGCCGCGTCGGCAGCGGGCATCGCGGGACCCCTCTTGGCTGGGCTGGTGTCCGCCGCACTCGGTCCCGCCGTCGCCGTCGCCGTCGACGCGGCCAGCTTCGCCGTGTCGGCCGTGGGCGTCCTTGTCGTACGCCACGGACTGTCCTCGCGACGCCAGGAAAGGGCAGATTCCCGTGCGCCCGGGGGGCCGGTCGCCTCCGGCGGTGCCACTCCGGGGGAGTCGGTGTCCGGTTCGCCAGGCGCGGTTAGTCCCTGGCGGGAGTTGCTGGCTGGGGCGCGGTTCCTGTGGCAGCACCCTGTGCTGCGCAGCCTGACCATCCTGCTGACGTTCTTCATCTTTGCCACTGAGGGTCTCCCCGACGTGCTCATCTACTACCTGAAGCACGATCTGGGGCAGGGCGACGGTGTGGTCGGGCTGGTCCTCGCCGTCGCTGCGCTCGGCACCGTGGCCGGGGCCCTGGCTGTGGCTCCGCTGCGCCGGAGGCTGGGCTTCGGTGCCTGCTGGACCGGCGCCGTCTTCCTGTCCGGCCTGGCCATCGGGAGCCTGGGCGCATCTGGGCTGGTCCCGGCCGTCGGGGTCCTGGCCGCGCTCTACCTGGGTTGCGCCAGCGTGGCCGGCATCTGCTCCATGTCATTGCGCCAGGAAGTGACTCCGAATCATCTGCTCGGCCGCGTGACCGCCGCCTTCTGGACGATCCACTTCTCACTGGGTCCGGTCGGGGCCGCCCTGGTCACGCCGATCCGGCGCCGCGCCACGCGGCCCGGTGTGACCGTAGTGCAGACCTGACGGGGGGGCGTCCCGGCTTTACGGCCTGATCACAGTTACCCGGTGCGAGTCACCCAAGCGCGCTCAGGCCGTGTGCTTGAGCCGGTCGCGGGCCTGGCAGCGGAGGGCGCGCTGGAGGCTGTCCCGGTCCTCGACGAGCAGCCGGTGCAGCGCGGCCGGCGGGTCGGTCCGCGCAATGTAGGCGTCGGTGAGCTCCACAGTGTGCTCGGAGATCTGGGTCATCGGGTAGGCGTTCGAGGTGAAGTACTGGGCCATGTCGCTGCTCCAGTTCTGCCACACCTCGCCGACCACCTCGAAGTACCGCTCGGAGTATGCCGCCAGCAGCTCCGCCTGGTCAGGGTCGTTGAACCCGTTCAGGGTGGCGCGGAAGGTGGCGTTCGGCAGGGTGCCGCTGATAATCGCCTGCCACGCCGCCTCCTTGGCCTCGGGCTCCGGGATCGCGGCCCGGCAGGTAGCGGCGCGCCGCTCGCCCGCGTCGGTCGGGTCGCGGCGCAGCTCGGCGTCGATCTGGGCGGGTCCCGCGTGGCCCCGGCTGACCAGCCGGTGCAGCAGCCGCCAGCGCAACTCGGTGTCCACCACCAGGCCGTCCATGTACGCCGACCCGTCCAGCAGCCCGCTCAGCAGGGCCAGGTCGCTGCGCGAGGTGGCCAGGCTCGCGAGCGCCTGGAGATAGGCGAGCTGGCGGTCCGAGCCCGGCGCGGCCCGCTCAGCCAGGCCGAGCAGCACCCCGGCGGCCTCGTTGATCCCGCCCGGCCGCCAGGCCGGGTCGGTAAACCGGCGCAGCGCCGAGCTGGCCTGGCGCAGCAGCGTCTGCACGACGGAGATGTCCTCGGCGTGGTCCACCCCGGCCGTCACCAGCTGGACGTAGTCCCGCGCCGCCATCTCCGCGTCCCGGCACATGTCCCACCCGGCGGCCCAGCACAGCGCGGCGGGCAGCGACTCGGTGAACTCCCCGATGCTCGTGATGAGCGTGGCGAGGGAACGGCTGTCCAGCCGCATCTTCGCGTAGGTCAGGTCGTCGTCGTTGACCAGCACCAGATCCGGCCGGCGTTCACCGGCCAGCGCCTCCAGGACCGTGCGCTCGCCTGCGATGTCCACCTCGACCCGGCGGCGCCGGGTCAGCCCGCTTTCGGTCCGGTCGTAGAAGCCGACCGCGATGCGGTGCAGCCGGAGCACCGGGTGGCTCGCCGGGGCGGTCTGCACCACCGTGAACTCGGTGATCCGGCCCTCCTCGTCGAGGTCGTACTCCGGTCGCAGGGTATTCACCCCGGCCGTTTCGAGCCACTGCTTGGACCAGGCGGACAGTTCCCGCCCGGACGACTGCTGCAGGGCGCCCAGCAGGTCTCCGAGGGTGGCGTTCCCCCAGGCGTGCTCACTGAAGTAGCGGCGTACCCCGGCCAGGAACTGATCGCGCCCCACGTAGGCGACGAGCTGCTTCAGCACGGACGCGCCCTTGGCGTACGTGATCCCGTCGAAGTTCACCTCAACCGCGGCGATGTCGGGGATGTCCGCGGCGATCGGGTGCGTGGACGGCAGCTGGTCCTGCTGGTAGGCCCAGGCCTTGTGCAGCTGGCAGAACGTGGTCCACGCGTTGGGCCACCGGGTGGCCTCGGCCTGGGCCAGGGCGGAAGCCCAAGTGGCGAACGACTCATTCAGCCACAGGTCGTCCCACCAGCGCATGGTGACCAGGTCACCGAACCACATGTGCGCCATCTCGTGCAGGATCGTGTCGCCGCGCAGCTCCCGGGCGAAGTCGGTGACCCGGGAACGGAACACGTAGTCCTCGAGGAACGTCACGCAGCCGGCGTTCTCCATCGCGCCCGCCTTGAACTCCGGCACGAAGACCTGGTCGTACTTGCCGAACGCGTAGCGCACCCCGAACGCCTTATGGAAGAAGTCGAAGCCCTGCCTGGTCACCTCGAAGATTTCCTCGGGGTCCAGGTACCCGGCCAGTGAGCGGCGGCAGTAGATGCCCAGCGGGATGCCGTCGTGCTCGCTCGTGACCTGGTAGTACGGTCCGGCGATGATGGCGGTGATGTACGTGGACATGACCGGGGACGGCGGGAAGTGCCAGCGCCCCGCGCCGCCGGCGACCGGCTGGCCGCCCACCTCGGCGGCCATATTTGACAGGACCAGCCAGTCCTCGGGGGCGATCACCGAGAACTGGAAGGAGGCTTTCAGGTCGGGCTGGTCGAAGCAGGCGTAGATCCGGTGCGCGTCGTACGTTTCCAGGTCGGAATACAGGTAGACGCTTCCGTCGGCGGGGTCCGTGAAGCGGTGCAGGCCCTCGCCGCTTCGCGAGTAGGCGCACTCGGCCACCACCCGAAGTTCGTTGCTGGGCTGCAGCCCGTCCAGCGCGATCCGGTGGCCGTCGAACGCGCTGACGCTGATCGGATCGCCGTTCAGAACGATCTCCCGGACGGCCGGGGCGGTCAGCTCGATGAAGCTGGCCGCCTCCTGGGTGGTGCACTGGAACCGGACGGTGCTGGTCGACAGAAAGGTGTCGCCGCCACCGGTCAGATCCAGTTCCACCTGATAGGAGCCGACGTCGAGGAGCTGCCGCCGGTCACGCGCTTCCTCGCGAGTGAGATTGTTCGCCACGTACTGGCACCTTTCCATGTCCACAACGTCCGGTGTCCACGTTCCCACCATCTGTAGTTCATCCGGGCGGCTGCCCCGGCATTTTCCCATGCCCGGTGGCGGAATGCGGTTGGCCGTGTGCCGGTTGCAGGCTATGTGAGGAGCGGGCGGCTCGCGAAGCCCCGCCGCGACCCCAGGAAGCCTGATCAACTGGCCAGCACATGGTCTGGCCCCGCCCCGACGAGAAGGAGCCCCATGGCCGAGCAGGAGCCTACTCCGGTCGATTTCTGGTTTGACCCGCTGTGTCCCTGGGCGTGGATCGCGTCCCGATGGATGCTCGAGGTAGAGCAGGTCCGGCCGGTTCAGGTGCACTGGCACGTGATGAGCCTGGCGGTGCTGAACGAGGGTAAGGACGACATGCCCGAGCGGTACCAGGAGCTGATGAAGCAGGCGTGGGGCCCGGTGCGGGTCGCCATCGCCGCCGAGCAGAAGTACGGGTCTGACGTGCTCGGCCCGCTGTACACCGCGCTCGGCAACCGCTTCCACCTCGAGAAGGCGCCCAAGGACCGGGCCACGATCGAGGCCGCGCTCGCCGAGGCCGGGCTGCCGGCTGAGCTGGCCGACGCGATGGACTCCACCGAGTACGACGAGGCGCTCCGGGCCTCGCACGCGGAAGGCATCGACCGGGTGGGTTACGAGGTGGGCACGCCCGTGATCTCAGTCAACGACACCGCCATCTTCGGGCCGGTGGTTTCCCCGATCCCGCGCGGTGATGCGGCCGCCAAGCTCTGGGACGGCGTGATGCTGGTAACCCAGACCGACGGCTTCTTCGAGCTCAAGCGCAGCCGGACCCGGGACCCGATCTTCGACTAGCACCGCTGGTATCTGGCCGGTGCTGCCTGGTTCCGGTCAGGACCCGGCGCGCCGCACTCTCCCTGGCCTGATTCACCGCACTGCCGGCCGGTTCTGACAGACTGACTTCGTGCGCGTCTATTTGGGATCTGACCACGCCGGGTACGAGCTCAAGGCAGCCCTGATCAAGTGGCTCGGCGAAGCCGGCCACCAGGCCGTCGACTGCGGTCCGGCCAGTTACAACCCGCAGGACGACTACCCCGTCTACGTGATGCGCGCGGCCAGCGCGGTCGCCGCGGACACCGGCAGCCTGGGCATCGTGATCGGCGGGTCAGGCAACGGCGAGCAGATCGCGGCCAACAAGGTGCGCGGCATCCGGGCCGCGCTGGCCTGGACCGACGAGACCGCCCAGCTCGCCCGGCTGCACAACGACGCCAACATCCTGAGCCTCGGCGCCCGCATGTACCCGATCTCGGACGCGGTCGGCTTCGCCCGGGTGTTCGTGGAGACCGCGTTCTCCGGTGAGCCCCGGCACGCCCGCCGCCTCGAGATGATCGCCGAGTACGAGAAGTCCGGCGAACTCCCCCCCGAGCCCGCCACCAGCTAGCCGCCGGCTGGGCTCACCGCCCGCCCCGCTTGCGTGTCCGGTGCCTCTTCCCCCGCCCGGAGTTCCGCCCCCGCCCCGCGTCCCCGTTCTGCCCGGAGTTCTTCCCCTGCCGGGGTGATCTCGCCTGCTCCCCGGCTGGCCGGGGCGTTTCAGGCGTGTCCCCCCGCGATGCGGGAGCCCGGAATGTTGCGGGTGGCGATACCGGGGCCAGCGGCGTCGCCTGGGGAGCCGACGTTGATGCCGCGGCTCGGGACGCCGCTGGCGGTCCCGATGCCTCCGGCAGCCGGGCCCGCGATGGCGCTGACCGTGACGGCCCAGGCTGCGGAGGCCGCGGCCGGGCCGATGGCCCGCCCGTGGACTGCTCGGCGGCCGCCTCATGCTCGGGCCGAGGCCGGGACACATCCCTGGCCCGCATGGCCGAATCAACCGTGATCTTCATCCCGGGCATGGCAACCCTCCACCGCTACCTTTTCCAGCCAGCCGTGAATCAGTCCTGCGAGCCCGATGAAATCGGCGCAAACCCGCCCCCGGGGCAGGCGTGGCTGTCGAGGCGAGGCGAGGCGAGGCTGTGAAGGCGGGGGGTGGCTGTGGGCGGGCCGTGGCGTGGCCGGAGGCCGGGCTCAGCCCGTCAGAAGATCGTGGGGCACCAAGGGGCGGGGTCCCAGGACAACGCCGCCGACAGGGCCGCCAGCGCCCCGCTGCGGGCCTCAGTGGCCAGCCCGGCCCGGGCCAGCACGCCGAGCGACGTGCCGCCGAGGTAGGTCGCCCCCAGCGTGGCCGCGGGCATGAGGACGTCGGGAGCCGCCGAGGTCCGCTCGCACTCCGCGGTCCCCGACCCCCCGGTGGTCCCGGCGCCCGCCAGCACCGGCCCGGAGCCGCGCACCCTCCAGCGTCCCGCGTTCCACGGGCACATCTCGTCGGTGATCTCGATGACCATGTCGACGGGGGCCGCGTAGCGCCGCGCCGTGAGGGCGGCCGGCACGTCAATGATCCTCACCCAGAGCCCGTCGCTGACCTGGGGGCGTGCCCGCCGGGGGTCGGCCAGCAGGTGCAGCAGCGGGTCGTCCACCGGCCGCAGCCGGGCCGTCACCTCGCTGACCAGGTCGCGGCTGAGCAGGTCGGCCCAGAGCGCGGCGGTGGCCGCGGGATCGGACGCGACCAGTTCCCGGATGTCGAGGGACGAATCCGGGAGAAACGTCTCCTCGTCCCACCGGCCCCGGCCGGTGTACAGGGCATAGCCGCGCGGGCCGGTGTCGTCTTCGGCCAGCACGCAGCGCAGCGGCGTGGACCCGGGGCGCCCCTCGTCCGGATCCTCCACGATGCGGCTCCACCAGGATTCGTTCCGGATGAAGAAGCCCGGCTGGGCGGGCAGCAGGGTGTCGTAGACCTTGGCCAGCTCGGTCAGGGCCGCGGCCGGTTCGGTGATCCGCAGCCGCAGCCCCGGGTCGGCGGGAGCCTGGGAGCTGAGCACGCCCTCGCCGTGCCGGATGGTGAGGCTCGTGTGCCAGGAGGCGCGGCCGTATCCGAACCGGCCGTAGATCCGCGCGTCGGAGGCCCAGAGCACCGCGATCGGCTCGCCCCGCTCGTGAATGTCGCCGATCTGCCGCCGCATCATGCTGGTAAGGATGCCCCGCCGGCGGTGCGACGGCATGACCGCGATCCAGGTCACCCCGGCCGCTGCCGCCAGTGCGCCTGGCACCGTCATCCGGAAGCTCCACACACCGGCGCTGGCCACCGGGGTGTCCCCGTCGAAGGCCGCCAGGGTCCGGTCGAGTTCGAGGCGGTCCAGTATCTCGGCCCGGTGCCGCGGAGACGGCGGGCTGTCGTGGAACGCGTGCTCGTTCGTCCGGTGAAAGGCGTCGAACTCGTTCTCTTCCACCGGCCTGATCGGGAAGTGCGCTGCCATGCCCGCATTCCTACCTGGTCCGCCCACGGCTGCGCCAATCAGTTTGGGAGCGTGCCAGAGCAGTGAGGGTGCGGATACAGTTCGCCCATCATGGTTTCCCGGCCCCTTGCCCGTTCTGCCCGGCTTGCCCGCTCGGCGGCGGCCAGGGTGGCCGGCCAGGTCCGGCGCCAGTTCATCACCCGGAACCGCCGGATGGCGTTCGTGCTGACCATTGCCACGCTGGCCATCGGGGTGGCCGCGGTGCACCTGTCGGAGTGGTGGTTCTCGCCGGGACTGATGATCCTCCCGGTGCTGGCGGGCGGCCTGCTGCTCTGGCCCCGCGCCCTGCGGATCCTCTTCGGCCTGATCGCCGTCATGCTGGCCTACGACGCGCTGCACCGGCGGGCCGGGGCCGGCATCATCGCGACGGTCGCGGTCACCGCGCTGTTCGCGGACGCGCTGGCCCGGACCCGCTGGAAGCTGGGTGTGCAGGGACTACGCGGGGACCGGATGCTGATCGAGCTGCGGGACCGGATCCGGGCTCAGGCCAAGCTGCCCGAGCTGCCCGCTGGCTGGCAGTCCGCCGCCGTGCTCCGGGCGGCCGGGGGCTCGTCGTTCGGCGGCGATTTCCTGGTCTCGTCGTGTGACGGCAAGACCCTGGAGGTCGCGCTCGTCGACGTGTCCGGCAAGGGCGTGGACGCGGGGACCCGGGCGCTGCTGCTCTCCGGGGCTTTCGGCGGGCTGCTGGGATCGGTGCCGCAGGAGGAGTTCCTCAGTGCCTGCAACTCCTACCTGCGCCGTGGCCCGGCCGTCGAGGGTTTCGTCACCGCCGTGCACCTGGCGCTGGACCTGGCCACCGGCGAGTACATGCTGGCCTGTGCCGGGCATCCGCCGCCGGCCCAGTTCGACGCGGGCAGCGGTACCTGGAAGGTGACCCAGGCGCGCGGCATCGTGCTGGGCGTGGTCCCGGACCCGCGGGCCACTCCGGTGCACAGTGCCCTGCGATCCGGCGACGCGCTGATGCTGTACACCGACGGGCTGGTGGAGGCGCCCGGCCGGGACATCGACGTCGGCACGGACCGGCTGCTGGGTGAGGCCAACCGGCTGGTGGCCTCCGGCTTCCAGAACGCCGCCACCGAGCTGGTCCGCGTGGTCAAGGCAGGCGGTGGCGGATCCGACGACTGCGCGCTGGTGCTCATCTGGCGCACGTGATGCGGCCCGCCGGGGTGACCGGCCACGATCAGACCGTTATTGAGCTCACTCACCCGCCGGGGCCGCGGCAGGTGCTGGCTCACCGGCCGGGACGGCCCCGGGCGCCGCGGCGGCCTGGTCGGAGCGGTCCCGCAGCACCTGGAGGGCGTGCTCGACCAGGGCGATCAGGGCATCGCGGCAGGACGCCCGCTGCCGTGCGTCACACAGCACCACCGGCACGGTGGGATCCAGGTCCAGCGCCCTCCTGACCGCGTCGGGCCGGTAGCGGCGCGCACCGTCGAAGCAGTTCACGCCCACCACGAACGGGATGCCGCGCTGCTCGAAGTAGTCCACGCACGGGAAGCAGTCCGCCAGCCGCCGGGTGTCGGCCATGACGATCGCACCCAGGGCGCCGCGGGCCAGCTCATCCCACATGAACCAGAACCGTTCCTGTCCCGGGGTCCCGAACAGGTAGATGACCAGGTTCTCGCGGATGGTGATCCGGCCGAAGTCCAGGGCCACGGTGGTGGTGCTCTTCCGCTCCACCCCGTCGAGCCGGTCCACCGCGGCACCCGGCTCGCTCAGCGGCTCCTCGGTGCGCAGCGGCCGGATCTCGGTCAGCGACCCGACCAGCGTGGTCTTGCCCACCCCGAAGCCACCCGCGATCAGGATCTTGATGGTGACCGGCATGTGTCCCATGCGGCCGGGCTGGTTAGAGGCGGCGTAGGCCATCGACGACCTCCTTCAGGATCTGGACGTCAGGCAGCCGGGCCGGCGGGATGGGGTGATGGATCGCGAGGAGGGAACGTTCCCGGAGATCGCCGAGCAGGATCCGGACGACCCCGAGGGGCAGGTCGAGGTCGGCCGCGATTTCCGCGACCGACGTCGGCAGCCGGCAGAGCCGGAGCACCGCGAGGTGCTCCGGATCCAGGGACGACGGATCCACCTCGACCCCGCGGACCGCCGTGATGATCGCGATCAGGTCGAGGGTTTCCCCGCTGGCCCGCGTCCGGCCGCGGATAAGTGCGTAAGGCCGTACGACCGGGCCGGCTTCCTCATCCAGCCAGTGATCGTCGGGCGACGGCATGCCCGGGTCAGTCCGTGAGATTCCCGGCCGTGCCCGGCCGGGGGTTCACCGATAGGTGCTGGCCCACCCGCTTCACCAGAATCGCCATCTCGTAGGCAACCAGTCCCGCGTCCGCGCTGGCCGGGCTCAGCACCGCGAGGCAGCTGCCCTCACCGGCCGAGGTCACGAACAGGAACGCCGTATCCATCTCCACGATGGTCTGCCGGACGTAACCCCCGCCGAAGTGACGGCCAGCCCCCCGGGCGAGGCTCTGGAACCCGGACGCCACGGCGGCCAGGTGCTCCGCGTCCTCCCGGGTCAGCGCGCTCGAGGCGGCGATGGCCAGGCCGTCCCGGGACAGGATGACTGCCTTGCTTACATCGGGAACCCGCACCACCAGGTCATCAAGCAGCCAGTCCAGGTCGCTCGGTGATCCGGTGCCTACGCCCTTCTCCTGCTCTGCCGCGCTCATCTTCTCCCCTTGCCGTCACTCATCGCCCTGGGGACCGGCCTCCCCAGCCTCCGGGGGACTGGGCTCGGCCGGTGACTGGGTGCCGGACATCGTGTCCGTGGTCTTCTCGGGCGGGTCGAACAGCGAGCGCCCGCGTTCCCAGCCCTGCTGGATGGCGGTGATCGTGCTCCTCGCCTCTTCGGGTGAGCGTTCCTCCGCCGCGGCCGGTCCCGCCGCCGCGCCGCCCATCGCGCCGGGCCGCCCGTACAGCGTGTTCTCCCGCAGCTGCGGAGCCAGGCTGGACTGGCGCACCCGGCGGGGCAGCGCGTCCCCCTCAGCGAAGTCCCCGTCCCCGTAATCCAGATCCTGGTGCTCCGGGGTGTCCGCGTGGACGGGGTCGCCGGTCGGCCAGCCCTGGTCGTC
>Ga0208717_1000645_pt1 | contig 11419 bp, 16 predicted proteins | sample NGESurF53shallow_FD_184489 | JGI IMG/M metagenome (GOLD analysis project Ga0208717, IMG submission 184489) | Arctic peat soil microbial communities from Barrow, Alaska - NGEE Surface sample F53-3 shallow (SPAdes) | ecosystem: Environmental > Terrestrial > Soil > Wetlands > Peat ... | reverse complement strand
CGAGGAAAAAGTCAGCGACGCGCTCAGCAATGTGCCGCGCATCACCAACGAAACCGTCGGCGAACACCGCGAAGAGGTGCTCTCGAGCGCCCGCAAATACATTTACCCCTTACAGCACTCCAAACACCGGGTAGTACGCACTTCAATCGGCCTGCTGGTGCTGGTGATAGTCGCATTTTTCCTGTTTTGCGGCCTTGATTTGTACAAATTCCAGGGTACCTCTGGCTTTATTTATGATGTCACCACCGTGGTACCGTTCCCGGTGGCCAAAGCGGGCCCGCACTGGATCAGCTATGAATCATATCTGTTTGAACTGCGCCGCAACATGCATTATTACCAAACCCAGCAGCAATCCAACTTCTCGACCAAGAGCGGCAAGGCCCAGCTGGCCCGCCTCAAGAGCCAAGCCATGGCCCAGACCGTCCAGGACGCTTATGTGAAGGATTTGGCCGCTCAGTACCATGTCGGCGTTAGCAATCAAGCCGTCGATAACCAGGTGGCGTTGGTGCGCAGCCAGAACCGCCTCGGCAGCAGCGCCCGGACCTTCAGAGAGGTCCTGGACGAGTTCTGGGGCTGGAACGAGGCCGACTTCAAGCGCGAGCTCAAACAGCAGCTGCTAACCCAGGCTGTAGTGGCCAAGCTCGACACCGCCACTGCCCAGCGGGCCCAGGCCACCCTCAAGCAACTGCAGGGAGGGGCAGATTTCGCTACCTTAGCCGGCCAGGTCTCCGAAGACCCCACCACCAAGGGCAACGGCGGCCAGTACGCGTCGGCCTTGACGCTGAACGATCCGCAAGTGCCGCCGGCCGTTACCGCCGTCTTATTCAATCTGAAGCCTGGCCAGATCTCGGGCGTTATCAACGCCGGCTACACCTTAAATATTGCCAAATTGCTCGACCGCAGCGGCAGTACGCTGCACGGCGCTCACATGCAGTTCAACTTCCAGCCGGTCACCACCTACACCAAGCCGTTCCAGGCCAAACAGCCGCCGCATTACTACATAAAGCTTAAATCTTAAGGCCGCGCCCCAGGGTTCAGTTTGCTTTTCGCGCCTCGAATTGCTATCATTACCCCTGTCTTTCAACTGATTAGACGATGCGGGCTCGTAGTGAAGAGGCCTATCACGCCTCCCTGTCACGGAGGAGATCGCCGGTTCAAATCCGGTCGGGCCCGCCACTTGCATATCTATAACACTTATGCTATAATAAAACACTATGAGTGTTAGCTCTACCGAAACTGCACCAAAAGCTCTCGATTTTACTCAAGAGTTTGATGGGTCACAGCCTGAACTTACATCCGCTGAAAAACTGGAAGCTGCTACCTTATTCAAGTCGGGCGTGCAGGACGTTTTTCTAAAACATATTGATAGGGTTGAAAGATTAGATGGAGAAGTTGCTCTCTATCCTTATGATTATTCTGCGTTAAGTTTAAGTACTGTTCTTGAAGATGGTACAAGGCTTAGTTTCACTGCTAAATCTTTTGATACTGAAACCGATCCACCTTATGAATTAGAAGTTTCAGAAGGTGTTTCGTTTGATAAACCTTATCGTCACGTACGCTATTCGTTAGACCCTGAAGGCGACGAAGTTAGACGATTTGATATGAACCATCAGCCTTTGCCAGAAGCTACACAGAGAGCTTTGGGCAGCCTGTCTTCATCTTCTACCATTACTCAACGAGGTGTAATTATAGATGAAGATGGTGCTAAACGAATTGACCCCGAAGAATTTGAAGAAGCTAAAGAAGGAATGCTGTTTATTTGGGATGATGAGTTTAAACGACGAGACGTTGAACGCCAACTTGGTGTTAATGACCAGCCAGTAAGCCCAGAAGAAGTTAGAACCTTACTTGGATTACTTGAACAGGCAGAGCCTGAGTTTTAGTTGATTGTATTTCTGTAAAATAGTTCCAGACCTGTTCAGTTACGGCCCGCCACTTGACAAAAGTTAGTAATAAGAGTATGCTGAGTCTAGCATAAAGAACTAAAACAAAAACCCCAAGGAATATCTATGTCTGAAGCAGCACCTCCACAAGGAATAACAGGACCAGCCCATGAAGCTATTGCTTTACCGGCAGAATTGACCGTCCTCTCGGCCGACCGAGATTTAGCTGTTGCTAACCTTAGTCGAAGGCTTGAAGAAGCCCAGGCAAGTGGTCAGGTCAAGCCTCAACACCTTGAGCTGTTTGAATTGCAGCGCGATTTAGCTGAAACCATACCCAGAGGTGAACCTGGTTATAGTAAAGAAGAGTGTGACCGGATAGAAACCTGGGAAGAGGATTTCAAGCACAGATATCCCCCGGCTACAAGAGACGTAGAGGTCAGATGGGAGTTGCACCCCGGTACGTTAGTCAGGCGTGCTGCCGCGGATGAACGATGGCGGATAGTTGGTATTAACCCCAAAGAAATGAGTCCAAGCCAAGCTCATTCACACCAAGAACTCCTCTGGAAACAAGCTGCGCGAGCTGAACAAGACAGAATAAGCGCAGAGCAGGCCGCACAAGCCGCTCGAGAAGCAGCTGAGGCTAGTTTGCAAGAAATTATGGGTCAGACGCCAGCTGCTTGATAGCTGATAATAGTGAAGTAGTTCCAGACTTCATCCGCCACGGCCCGCCAAGTGGACAAAATACTACTTTTATGGTAGTATTTTTTTATGACTGCAAAAACACACAGTCCGGAACTACCTTCTCATGAGCAGGTCAGACCTGTCGATGTGGTGGGCAGCCTCGGTATTGCGCAAGAGTTGCTCGCTACCCAAGGCAGCGTGCGTCCGTTCAAGGCCTGGCTGGGCGTTAGCACCAAAGAGGAGACATATCCGAATGAAATGGTGGTAGGGATTGCCGAATGGGCCGAAGAGCACACCGGTGGCCTTACCGTGATCGTATCGGACTGGCTCAACAGCTATAATCATGCCGCACTACGTGGTAATTATGACCGTTTGCACGAGGGTGCGCATGTTGAAAGCATGGAGCGTAATGCCCAGAAAAGAGTACGTACTTTACAAGATCGGTTTGCTGAACAGGGTATCAGTGCTCGTGTTGCCACTTGGTCAGGGCTTATATTGGACGAGCTAGAACCGAAAGATGATTTTGGAGTGAACTACGGCTTTCAGCTCATGGCCCATGCTTCCCAGCACAACCCACAATTCGATGAGGCTATGGCGGCGGTCGTGCATAAACATGCCGGTAGGATCCGGGAGCGTGCTATTGAGGCTGGCCACGGTGAGCAGTTCGTCGACGGTGCCCTAAAGGGGTACGTCTTAGAAGAAGTCTTTTTCACGGCTATTATGGCAGAGATCGGAGGGACACCCATTAAGCTTGGCCCGGCGTGGGAACGCGACTGGGATGAAGTGACTGATAAATACATGCATGGCGGTTACGGTGGGAGCGGTGCATATCCTAGAGTTGATTTTGGCGCGGTGTATTTGGAGCAGAAATAGCTCCAGACCTCTTCCGCCACGGCCCGTCAGCACAAGCCTTTCCCCAGAGATAATACGCTGTTGTAAGCGTTTTATTTGAAATGTTTTATTTTAAGAGTAGACTACTTTTATAAGCGCGATAAAGCACTATAGTAAGGAGGTAATATGCTGCGAATAATAGTCGGGGTCCTCATTATTTTATGGCTAATTGGTTTACTAGCCCACGTAGCGGGTGGCTTAATTTACACTCTGCTGGTCATTGCTTTGGTAATATTTATCTACGACATGCTAATGCGCGGAAAGGCAAAATAGGCTTAATACTATGGATGAAATCAATGAACACGAAGTAAATACTAAGAAAACGGGTGTCGCCCAAGACGGTACGGTAGTTCAGGAACGCACTCGTTCTGTTGGGACGCAAGCTAGCCCAAAATCCACCGTAGTTAATATTATCTGGTACCTATACGGTTTGGTCGCTATTCTGCTGGCTATTCGTTTTATATTAAAACTAAGCGGGGCCAACGGCAGCGCCGGATTTGTAAAAATGATTTATTCGGTCACGGATATACTGAGCAAGCCATTTGATGCTATCTTTGGCGTGAGTACCGCCAGCAATGGCAAATTTACATCTGTATTTGAACCGTCAATTTTAGTGGCTATCGTAGTGTACGGCTTGATTGCCTGGGGCATCGTTAAACTTTTCGATATAAACAAACCTAGAGACACTTCAGCTGTCTAGACTATTTAGTTGAATTTCCAGTAAGGTAATAGTCCAGACCTATGCCGCTACGGCCCGCCAAGATGCTTATGCTTTTTAATTTGCGGTGCTGGTAGGCATTTTTATTTTAAAAGTGGAACCTTCGTTTAATTTAGAAGTAACTTCTATGATGCCTTCGTGTAAATCCAGCACTTTCTTGACCCAATACAGGCCCAAACCAGTGCCTTTTACAGATGCTGAAAGGGGATTGTCAATCCGGGAAAACTTTTTGAATAATTTTTGGCAGTCACCTTCGCTTATGCCCACGCCATGGTCTTTGATTGAAACATTCGTATAGCTGTCGGTTTGCTCGACATCAATTGTTACTTGCTCGCCCGTGGGCGAATACTTACCGGCGTTGTCCAGTAAATTTTCTAAGACCATAAGTATTAATTTCGGATCAATGTAGGCCATTATTTGCCTGTGAGGCTTATGGAGCACAACACTTTGCCCGCGGTTCTTAAATAAAATTGCTTGTTCCTTCATAGCTGCTTCGATTTGTTGCACCACATTACAAGAGGACTTTTCCAGGTAAACTTTCCCAGCATCAACCGTGGCGACTCTAAGCAGGTCCTCGATTATCTCCAGCTCGCGCTCATTATTTCCATAGGCCAGGTTGAGCATGCTCATCTGGTATTCTGACAGCTCTCCTGCATAGCCGTGGGTTAGCATTCCCACATACTGCTTGACTGCCGTAGCAGGGGTACGAAGTTGATGGGAAGCTAGCGAGATAAAGTCGTCTTTGGCGTCATTCAGCCCTTTCAGCTGGTCGCGCTGCTTAATGAGGTTCGCAATTATGTTCGTAGTTATCGCATCTGACTCAACCTTATGCTTGCTCTGCGTTTTGTAATCAACCAACAGTTTTTTGAGCGCAGAAATACGGCCTTCTTGATAGATTATTTTTTTCTTATCATTCCTCTGCTGCGTCATAGTGTCCATCGCAATGCCTCACTCCGGTCGGGAACATAATCGTCGCCGCAAAGCACCCAGATTGGAGTTTATAAGTTACTATATTGAGCTTGAGCTCAATATCTTTTTATGTCTGTAAGATAACAGTTAGCCGCGGTCTATTGTTTGCGGTTTTCTAGTTGAATAATTGCGGCCAGACGGATTATCTCATCGGCATACTCGGCATCAAGCTCAACTAGGCGCGCTTTGTATGCCTCAATAATCCCAGCTTGTCTTAATAACTTGCTCGGTACGTGTGACTTTTGTTGTTTGGCGCCCGACATACGAAACCCCCGTCTACTTTTAGTCTTTTTATATCGACTTTCTATGCAGGACTATAAGCTTTTATCTGGAAAAAGCAAATCGCTCTGCTCGGGATTGGCTCATTAATGAGTGCAATTAACTCCGGATCTCCATCAAGCAGCATCGTTATATAACAGAGAAGTTTAGCTAGTCTTTCTCGCCCTTGTTGAAGAGCTTGTGCTGGGCGGGGTACTTTCGTTTATGTTCGTCGTGAAGCTGATTATGTATGGCAACGGTGGCATGTTTGTGGCACGTCTTGTAGGGAGTGCCCGCGACTGGATGGTGGCCAATGCGCCAACAAGTCGCGCATTTACGATGTTTGTACAAACCAAAGAGCGAACCGATAATAACCGCTTCGCCAAGGTCGCTGCCAAAACCAGACCAAAAATTGTACCACTTGCTGCCATTTACTGGGATGTTAGTGCCCGTAACATTGAGCAGCCAATGCCAGACAAGAGTAATAATATGCATCACATTCTCCTTAATTACCTTGATGGTACTTGATTATGGATATTTCTGCCAGTCTCGGGAAGTTTGGCGTAAGTACCTCGAAAATCTGGCTCTAAGGGGCGGGGGTAATTCCATACCGCGCCGCCGCAATCCGCCAAGCCCTCTGCTATAATTCAAGAAAAGAATGGAGGGGCCTTATGAATGACACCGTGCTAGTAGTCACCATGAATGATATTCCGGGGTATGAAGTAGTTGAAGTGTACGGCGAAGTGTTCGGGGTGTTAACCCGGAGCCGCAACGTCGTCAGCGGTCTTGGCGCAAGCTTGAAGTCAGTCATTGGCGGTGAAATCGGCGCCTATACTAAATTATTAAGTGACAGCCGAATTGAGGCGACCGAACGCATGAAACAAGCCGCTGCCGAAAGGGGCGCTAACGCGGTCATCGCGATGCGCTTTGACACGGGCAACATTGGCGGAACAATGAACGAAGTCGCGGCCTATGGAACAGCGGTAAAAATACAGCCCAGAAGTCGGTAGCCATGGCTAAGCGAACCAATAACGGCGAGTTTCGTACTCATATACCCGAACCAAGATGGCAGCAGGTCGTCAGCGTCATTATTGTGCTTCTGCTGATTGGGCTATGGATCTGGTCCGCTCATACGGGCTAATGGTTTAAATGGTTTAAAGTTCGACTTTTTCATAAATTGTTTGCTAAAATAGCTATGTTCGCCCAAAAAACAAACATATGCTGCAAAAAATTCGTGCCGCTTTCGGCGCTAAACTCCTAGCCTGGCAGGCTCCTTTCCTGATCGCGCCGGTCTTGCTGAGCGTGACCACGTTTGGCCTAGTGATGTATGCGCAGCCCATGCCAGCGCACCCGCAATCTTCTCTCCACAAGACTGCCGACAAGATAATTAACATGCATCATGCGGTTGCCATTTCTAAGGCGGCGCAGGCGGTGGCTCACGCACCACAAGTAGCTATCATAGCGCCCAGCCCTGCGCCGGCGGCTCCGGTGAAAACACCGGTTCGCGCGGTTGCTACCGCTAAGCCGGAACCAGTAGTTACGCCCTCGCCAAGCAGCAGTGTCAGCGGACTGACGCCGACAACACCGCCCCCGAGCAGCTCGCCGGCTCCAAGTTCTCAAATTGCCACTGGCTATACATCGACGAACTGGTCCGGCTATTTGGCGGCCAACGCCAGCTTAACCGGTGTGTCCGGGTCATGGACCGCAACCAATCCGAGCGGCAATGGTTCGACCACCTCCGCCGATTCCACCTGGATAGGTATTGGCGGCGTCACCTCCGGCGACCTCATTCAGGTCGGCACTCAAAATATTATTAGCGCCAGCGGCCAGGTCTCGGCCTCGGCATTTTACGAATTACTACCGAATGTTTCGCAGCCGGTGCCTGGTGTAACAGTCTCGCCAGGCGACAGCCTGACTGCTTCGATCTCTCAGGTATCCAGTGGGCAGTGGTCGATCAGCATCACCGACAAAACCGATGGGCAGTCCGCCACCTTTACCGTGGCCTACGCCTCGTCGCTGTCTTCGGCGGAGTGGATTGAAGAGGACCCAAGCTTTTCATCCAGGCGCCAGATCCCGTTTGATAATTTCCACGGCGCCGCTTTCACGGCCGCCGCGGCCATCGCTAACGGCAGCACCGCCAACCTAGCCGGCAGCACCGCCCAGCCGGTCACCATGGTCAATAATATTGGCCAAATCATAGCGCTGCCCTCGGCTATTGGCGGCGACGGCGCCTCGTTTACGGTAAGCCCATAAAACCAAACGGCAGACCAATCCTTGCGTAAGTATTAATTTTATTGTAAAATACATTATTATGTCAACAAATAGAGATCCGGGTCTGGAGCTTGATGACCAACAGGCGCTTGCCGCTGTGAATTGGCATCTTGAGGTCTTCACGGGTGCCAATGAGCCTATGGAAATAGAGGGAGAGCAGCGCCGACCTATCTTTTCTCTTGATAAGCCGAAGGCAAAAGAAGTTAAGGCCTATGGTTTACTCAGGCGAACGCCAAAATTAATCGGTACATTTACCGTGGAGGCTTTCAGGCACGCAGGATACTCCTCTGAACTGCAGCCTCTGGCAATTGTAGGCAGGGACGGAAACCATTTTGGCTTGAGCGCGGCAGATTCACTGCCTATTTTTTTCGAAGCCGTGGTATTTACCGACCTCACTGATAAGTTGCATGAAGTAGTACAAGCCTTGCGGGGCCAGCAGCACATAGCCGATTCGCGTCGCCTGGAAACCTAAACTTCACGCGCCCCCTATTTGACCAATCTATCCATTTATGTTAATATCTTCACTATGACGGAACGAACTACACCTCCAGAGGGTGACCCTGGCCATGCTGCACGCGGATTTAATAACTCCCCAAAAGCCGTTATTGAAGCTTACCTCGAGCTTGTAAAACAGCACCCTGAACCTCTGGAGATAGCTGCCGCTGGTGGTCTGATACAAGGACCTTGGCGTCCATTTGAGAACACTAGGGATGCGTACAGCATATGCTTAGATATAGCGGCCAGAATGCCTAACGTGACCACCATCTTAGCGACCATGTTTGATACGAATGACGAGGCAATTCCCAAAAGTTGGAGAATGGCTGACGCTACTCGCATGGTTCTCCTCATGGCAGGAGATATAGAGAGTGGCAACTTGCGGGCTCAGCAGAGGACTGTCATGCGCGGCCCCTCATTTCCCGGTCTCCCTGAAAGATTAGGTGAAGTCGAACAGTTCGTGAGTGCTCTGGAAGCGTAGAGCCCGGGCCGCTCGTTTTGCTACAATTGAAGTATCAAGGCTTTAGAATTCTTATCAAAACTGGAGACGAGCCGACCTTTTACGGAGCCGCAAGCGTGGGCAGCCTATAGGATTGCCGCATTGAGCGAAGCTTTTGGGTGGACGATACTCATAATCGGCATTTTGATACGGCACTTTGGATGGCCGGGCCACAGCTTTGCTGTGCTGATTGCCGGCCAGATCCACGGCACCATCTTTTTGATTTATTTCGGCGTGCTGCTGGCCGTTTACAGCAGCCTGCGCTGGCCGCGCCGGAAGTTCTTCCTAGCCATTCTGGCCGGCATTCCGCCCTATGGCACGCTGATCTTTGAGCAATGGGAGGCGCGCCGCCGCCGAATCAGGCATCGCCGGGTATTTTTCCGCAGCTTTATGCTATCAGCCATGACGAATACTAGGTAACCCGCAAGTTCAGGTTTGGCTTCGATATCGTTTAAGGCTATTATTAACGTATGACAGTCGAGGCTCCACCAGATATTCTAGATCCGTATCTCGATATGGTTATGACTTGTCCGGTGGAAGCAGGGCAAGCCGAAGCTCCACAACCGCTGCGCGTTGTTTTGGCGTCAGACACTGGCCCAAAAATCCAGGCGCGCGTCATAGATAATGTAAAGAACGCCCAAGAGCTGGTGGCAGCAGGTATTGCACCCGAACGCGCAGCTATCATAGCTTTCGGAGGTGCTCTTGTGTTAGATGAAGCTGGCGAAATTTTAAGAGAACCTGAGCCGGAGCCAGCGCCGGCAGCCGACCACCCACAGCTCCAACTCCAAGGAGTGGAAAAAAAATAAGCCCGAACCCGAAACTCCTGCCCAGCCTGTTCACCGGCTAGACTCTAAAAATTCCTCACAGCCTTCGCCGACCATTGATCCGGAGCTCGCAGCTGTGGGCTCGACTGTTCCTGAATTGACCAATAAGCCCGAATCCCTTGCCGAATCATCTGTTGCACCGCGGAGAACAGATATAATACTCGCTCTGGCGCTTGAGCTGCAACAGCCTGATTCCGCAGATGAAACGCCAGCAGAAGAGGAGCCAGCGCCGCAAGTACGGATACCGGAAACTATAGCAGTGGCAATCACTCCAGTTCGTCGTGCTTCGTCAAAAAACAAACTGTCAATTAACTGGCTGGCGGCCGTTAAGGAGTCGCCGCTCATCAACAAAGTCTTACGTAAAAAGCCAGCTGTGCCTAAGCCCCAGCTTCATAGGCATGAACCTGTGCGCCCAAAGCCTACAGTGCCTGAAGCAGCAGCTAGTTCGGTTATTGCAGCCGAAGCCGAGCCTGCGAAGCCGTCTTCTATGATACAAGTCCAAGAGCAGGTTGTGCCGGAAGTGCCTGCGCCCATAGAAAGTTCCGAAGTGCAGATAGCTTCCAATGAGGCCTATGATTTTCTGGAGACCACTTTAGTGGCGGATGATGAAGCCACTGCTACTGACGATTACGCGGAATTCTATAACGCAGAGCCGGTGTTTGCCGAGGAGACGTTAGCGGATACGGCCGCTCTTCTAGAAAGTGAAGTTCTGGCAGGCAGCGAGGTTATTATTGATGATGCAACTATGGAAACTTTCGAGCAATTAATAATGCTTATCGATATGAAGTATGATACCGCTCCGCAAGACCCGCAGTCGTACGAAACCTTTATGCAGGGCGAAGTCATCTCTCTGCACTCGGAAGCAGTTCCATTCGCCGAAGCGAACACTTTCGAGGTATTCGTTGCCGAACAGCCTCAACCAGCTATCATCCCGCCAATTGAAGCGATTGTGGCTGCCGCCAACGAGCAGCCGCTCGAAGCAACCCTGGTGCAACTTAGCTTTTATCTGGCTGAAACCGACCAGGCCTCCGAAGATGCCACGGAACTGCAAGAAGCCTTGCGAGCCGTCGTGGAAGCACTGCCCGTAAACCGTGGCGACACTAGTGCTGAAGAGGAGAAGCCGGTTATCACGCCTGAATTGACCCAAAAACTGCTAATGTTGCTGCGCGCCGCCGGTTACAGCAATCCGCGCGAGGCATTAATCGAGTTCACGACCCAATACAGTTTCGAATTTCTTATGCAGGCGATCGGTCATTTATATCAGCTTTCTGATGAAGCAAATCAGCAGGAGTTCTTCTCGCGTCTTACCGCGATCGCCGTAAAAGACGACGAGTCTCTGAGTGTTCGGCTGGGCAAGGCCATCGTCCATTACTTCTTCCTTTACAGGGCGGCACCGGAATTCTAAGCCCAGATCCCACGAAGACGCTTATGCTATAGTCAGAATATGCATTATCTCGGGCTGCGCCATAAGTACGAGCGCCGCCAAGTAGCCAAACCAGCGCGCAAATCCAGCTACATCGTTTTTCTTGATAAACTCACTTTTGTGGTCGGGGTAATCGGCCCATTTACGGTGGTGCCGCAGATTTACGGCATTTTTTCGACGCATTCTGCCAAAGGTGTTTCACTGGCCACCTGGTCGCTGATATTCATTGTGACTTTTCCGTGGATTTTGTACGGCCTGGCCCACAAAGAGAAGAGCATTATCGTCAGCTTTATTCTCTGGGAAGTGGCCAACCTCTCCGTGGTTATCGGTGTACTTTTATATGGCTAAATAGCCGCGCAGCTTAGAAATTCAGAACATCTACTTGTATAAATAGCTTTTTGAGGTTATTGTTAATGTAGAACTAGGAGGTTACTGATGTCGAGAACAGGCAAAGCTTTTTTATACCTACTTTACTTCGTAATGGTGGCCGTGCTGTGCGGCTTTATA
>Ga0208717_1000644_pt1 | contig 11424 bp, 6 predicted proteins | sample NGESurF53shallow_FD_184489 | JGI IMG/M metagenome (GOLD analysis project Ga0208717, IMG submission 184489) | Arctic peat soil microbial communities from Barrow, Alaska - NGEE Surface sample F53-3 shallow (SPAdes) | ecosystem: Environmental > Terrestrial > Soil > Wetlands > Peat ... | reverse complement strand
GGTGTCCTTGGCGTTGGCGATCAGCAGCGCGAACTCGTCGCCGCCAAGGCGCGCCGCCGTGTCCGAGCCGCGCACCAGCTGGTGCAGGCGGCCCGCCGCCTCCACCAGGAGCTCATCGCCGACGCTGTGGCCCAGCGTGTCGTTGACGACCTTGAAGTCGTCCAGGTCGACGAAGAGCACGCCGGCGATCAGCGCCGTCCGCCTGGTGGAGGCGAGCTGCTGGGCGATCCGGTCCTGCAGCAGCACCCGGTTCGGCAGCCCGGTCAGCGCGTCGTGGAAGGCCCGGTGCCGCATCTCCTCCTCGAGCTTGTGCTGCTCGGTGACGTCCCGCAGCGTGAAGACGAGACCGTCGACGGTCGGCTCGTCGCGCAGGTCGCTGCACCGGGCCTGGATATGGACCCGCTTGCCGTCCCGGCGGAGGATCCGCTGGTCCACGAAGCGCGGCCCGAATCGCGCGCTTTCCCGCAGCTCTCTGAAAGTTCGAGCGAACTCGCCGCGCTCCTCCGGTGAGACCAGGTCCCAGAACAGCTCGCCCTCCACCGGGATGTCGCCGAACACGGTGGCGGTGGAGGGAGTGGCGTATTTGACCGTCCCGTCGTCCCCGACGATCATGATGGCGTCCGAGGCATCCTGGACCAGGGTCCGGAAGTAGGCCTCGTTGCGCTGACGGATCACCGCCTTGCGGAGCGTGATGCCCTCCAGCGTCAGGGCCACCTGGTGCGCCAGGATTTCCAGGGTCGCCGACAGGTCGGTCAGGATCCGCCGGTGGCCGAAGACCGCGATCAGGCCGACGACCGGGTCGCCCGCGGATCTCTCCTTGACCGTAACCGGGCACAGCAGCACCGCCTCGGCGCCGGGCAGCGCCGTCCTGGTCTGGTCGGGCAGCTGGCTGCTGGCCGTGAGGATCGGAGTCGTCCCGGTCACCCGGGGCAGCCAGCTCTCGCCCAGCTCGCCCAGCTCGCCCAGCTCGCCCAGCCGATCGGACGGCGGCGGCTCCGCGCCGCCGGCGCTCGCGGGGCGAAGCTTGCCGTCAACCCGGACCTCGAGCACCGCGTCGCCCTGCGCGTGCGCGCCGAGGAGGGCGCGTACTGCGTCCTTGACGGTCGCGGCGACGGCGGGCACGTCGCCGGCGGTCACCAGCGAAAGGCCGGTCTGCCGGAGGACCCGTTCGCGGTCGAGCGCACGCCGGTGCGACGCGGCCGCGTCCCACAGCCGGGTGAGCACCAGCAGGTACAAGATCGCGGAGAACACCGCGATCACGCTGACGTCCGAGTTCAGGCCCTTGGGCACGGTGATGAGGAGCACGACCGGCGCGATCAGCGAGGCGAGCATGAGCACGGCCAGCCTGATCGGCGAGACCTCTTCCTGCTGTCTGGGCACCGGCTCGGTCAGCGTGGCCATGGTGGGGTGCAGCGCGGCGGCCCCCCAGGCGGTGTAAAAGATGGCCCAGCCGAGATCGATGATGGTCCCGTTGTGGAACGTCCCGTGCAACTGGACCGCGTCGAAGGCCACGTCGGACACCAGGCACCCGAACGAGCCGAGGGTGAGAAGCTGGACGCACCGGGTCCGGCCGGTGCCCGGCGCTAGCAGCCGCGCGATCAGCGCGAGCGTGAGCACATCGCCGAGCGGATAGGCGATCGCCACGATTTTCTGCAGTCCGTCCAGGTCCGCATTGTGCACATAGGGCCGGATCAGGAAGGTCCACGACAGCAGCGCGAGGCCGGCCGTGAGCGTCAGCGCGTCGATCAGGCTGCGCCGGTCCTTGTCGGGGGACCGGCACTTGATGAAGATCAGAAACGCGACCGCATAGAGCGGAAAGGTCAGCAGGTAGAGCGCGTCAGCAAAGGAGGGAAAGGGCAGGACCACGCCCACCTTTGCCGCAATCAGGAAGCTGAACTGGCCGGCCGCGAAACTGGCCTGCGCGGCGGCGAGCACGAGCCACGGCGTCCTGCGCGCGGGCCGGTTGAGCACGACGCCCGCCACGATCGCGATCACTCCGCTGAGGCCGATCAGGCCCCAAGTCTCGATGCGCAGCGCGGGCAGCCCATAGTAGGCCGCGATGAGGAACACCACCCAGACCGCGTAGCAGCCGAGAACATACCGCTTCAATTTCACGGCAATCCTCCCGTGCTCGTTTATATCCCGGTTAGGCAATGGGCTCGCAAATGGACTCTACCCATCCTTCATCACATGTATAACTTCGGTCACTCGCATAGCTGCCCCGATTCGCGCGCCATCGGTGGTCTGGTGTGGGTAGGCGGCATTATTCCGGATTAGGATAATTAGGGGGCTGGAGTGTTCGCAGATAGGTGATGCGGGCATAAATACAGGACGTGTCAGAAGCTTATCAATGCGCATTTAGGACATTACATGGGATATTATTTGTGGTGACCGAGAGCAAGCCGGGAGGGACGGCGGTCGATTCTTTCGTCGCCGTCGTCAACGACCAGGACCAGCACGCGCTCTGGCGGGCCGGGGTGGACGTGCCGCCTGGCTGGCGGCGCGCGTCCGCCGCCATGGCGCGGAGCGAGTGCCTGGCGGCGATCGACCGCGCCTGGCCCGACATCGCCCCGGCCGACGTCCGCGCCGGAGTCGATGCAGCCCGTGGCGGCAGCGGGAACGGCGATCGGCTCGTCCACGAGGCCTTCGCCGAGCAGGCGGCCCGCCGCCCCGACGCGACGGCCGTGATCGCCGGCCGGACCCGGGTGAGCTACCGCGAGCTTGACGCCTCCGCCAACCGGCTCGCGCACTACCTGGGCGAGATCGGCGCCGGGCCCGAGGCGATGATCGGCGTCTACCTGGAGCGGGGCGTCGACGTGATCCGCGCCATCCTCGCGATCATGAAGGCGGGGGCCGGCTACCTGCCCCTTGACCCCTCCCTCCCGCCGGAGCGGCTGAGCGCGATCTGCTCCCAGGCGCGGCCGGCGGCGGTGATCACCGCCCGGCCGGACACGTTCCCCGGCACCGGGACGCGGCTGCTGCCGCTGGGCGAGCTCGCGGCCGAGCTGGCGGGCCGGCCGGCCACGCCGCCCGCGGTCGGCCTGCATCCCGGCAACCTCTGCTACGCGATCTACACCTCGGGGTCCACCGGCGATCCCAAGCCGGTCGCCGTCAGTCATGGCAGCCTCGCCTGCGTCATCGCCGAACTGGTGGGCGAGTACGAGATCGCCGACGACGACCGGGTGGCGCAGATGGCCTCGATGGCCTTCGACACGTCCATTGAGCAGGTGTTCGTCGCGCTCACGGGCGGCGCCACGCTGATGCTGCCGCCGCCGGGCACGATGGCGCCGTCGGAGCTGCTGCGCCGGGTCGAGCGCAGGCGCGCCACCGTGCTCGACCTGACGCCCGCCTACTGGAACCAGCTGCTGGCGCTGACCGAGCCGGACGACGAGCGGCTGCGCAGCGTCCGGCTGATGATCACCGGCGGCGAGCCGGCCGATCCCGAGGTCTGCCGCACCGCGCTGCGGGCGGCGCCGTGGGCCCGGCTGCTGAACGCGTACGGGCTCACCGAGACCACCATCACCTCGGCCCTGTTCGACGTCGGGGCCGGGCTCCCGGCGGACGGTCGGCCGGAGGTCGCCGCGGTGCCGGTCGGCCGGCCGGTCGGCCGCGCGCGGATCGCGGTCGTGGACGAGGAGCTGAACCCGGTCCCGGCCGGGACGCCGGGCGAGATCTGCATTGGCGGCCCGCCGGTAGCGCGGGGCTACCTCGGCCGTCCCGCGCTCACCGCCGAACGGTTCGTGCCCGACCCCGGGGGCGATCCCGGCAGCCGGATGTACCGCACCGGAGACCTCGGCCGCTGGCTGGCGGACGGCAACCTCGAGGTCGCCGGGCGAATGGACCGGCAGCTCAAGGTCCGCGGGTTCCGGGTCGAGCCCGGGGAGATCGAGAGCGCGCTGGCTGGGCACCCGGACATCGACCAGGTGTCTGTCGTGGCGTCGACCAGGAGCTCAGGCGACACCCGCCTGGTGGCGTACTACACGCCAAGCGCGGGCGCGATGGCCCGAGCGGGCGCCGGGTCCCAGCACCCCCCGGCTGCGAGCTTCCGCAGCTACCTGCTCGACCGGCTACCCGGGTACATGATCCCGGCCGCGTTCGTCGCCCGCAACCGGCTGCCGACATCACCGGACCGCGACCAGACCGCAGCCCGTCAACACGAGGCGCAGCAGAGCGCGCCCCGCCAGCGGATGCCGAAGCAGCGCGAGCAGCCGACGCCGACGCAGGCGGGACTGGCCGCCTTGTGGGCGAGGCTGCTGCACCGCGAGCACGTCGGCCTCGACGACGACTTCTTCGCGCTCGGCGGCAACTCGCTGCTCGCCGCGGAGATGCTGGCGGGCATCCGCGCCAGCTTCCGCATCCCGTCGGACTCGGTGCGGCCGCTGACCCGCTGCCTGCTGCGCGACCCCACCCTGCGCGGGTTCGCCGCCGCGGTCAGGGACGCCCGCTCCGGCCGCCTGAGCGCCGACGGCGACCAGCAGGAGATCGACTTCGTCGCCGAGGCGTCGCTTGACGTCAGCATCCACGGCGACGGCGCCCGGTCGCGGCCGAGGCCGGACTGGCGCAGCCCGCGCGAGATCCTGCTCACCGGCGCGACCGGGTTCCTCGGCGCCCACCTGCTCCGCGAGCTGCTCGCCGCCACTGACGCCCGCGTGTGGTGTCTGGTCAGGGCGCGCGACGAGGGCGACGCGCTCGGCCGCATCGCCCAGGCGGCCGCGCGCTATGAGCTGCCGGCGCCGCCGCCGGGCCGCGTCGTGCCGTTGCCCGGCGACCTCGCCCAGCCCGGGCTGGGACTGTCCGAGCAGCAGTTCCGCGAGCTCGCGGGCACCCTCGACATCATCTACCACCCGGGCGCGCTGGTGAACTTCATCTACCCGTACCAGGAGCTTCGGGCCGCCAACGTGGCGGGCACCCGCGAGGTGATCCGGCTGGCGGGGGAGTCCCGCGGCGTTCCGGTGCACTACGTGTCGACCACCGCCGTGCTGGCCGGCCTCGGCGTCGAGGGCGTCCACGAGGCCACCGAGGAGACGCCGCTCGGGTACCCCGAGCAGCTGCGGATGGGCTACGTCGAGACCAAGTACGTCGCGGAAGAGCTGCTGCGGAACGCGGGCCGGGCCGGCCTTCCGGTCGCGATCTACCGGCCGCTGGACATCGTCGGCAGCATCGGCACCGGCGCCTGGAGCACCTCGACCGAGATGTGCGCGCTGATCAGGTTCATGACCGACACCGGGCTGGCGCCCGACATCGACCTGCCGCTCGACTACGTGCCGGCCGACGTCTGCGCGGCCGCCATCCGCCATATCTCGGTCACCGCCGGGGCGACCGGCCGCACCTATCATCTCGCCAGCCCCGAGCATGCCCTGCTCAGCGCGCTGGTCGGCCGGCTGCGGGACCGCGGGTACCGGATCGACGACGTGCCCTTCGGCGACTGGGTCAGCGAGCTCGCCCGGCAGGCCGCCCTCGACCCGTCGCACCCGATGGCGGCGTTCATGCCGCTGTTCGTGGACCGCGGCGGCGAGTCCGGGCTCACGGTCGCGGAGATGTACCTCGCGCACGTCTTCCCGACCTACAGCCGCACCAACACCGAGCGCGCGCTGCGCGGCAGCGGCATCGCCTTCCCGCCCGTCAACGGCGGGCTGATCGGCCGCAACATCGACCGGCTGATGGAGTCCGGCTACCTGCCGAGCCCGTCCGCCAGCCCGCTGCTCTCCCATGCCGACTAGCCGCTACCCCGACTGGGAGTCGTTCGAGTTCCCCGTAGCCGCCGTCGCCTCCGCCGCTGCGGGCGACCCCGGCGCGGGCGACGCGCCGGTGGCGTTCTGCGCCGACCTCAGCCCGGCCAGCGTGCTCGGCGCGTACCGCCGCGGCATCATCCCGCTGCCGGTGCCCGACGAGTACTTCCGCACCCTCAACGAGTTCCGCTACGAGGACCAGGTGGCGGCCGGGACCATCGCCGTCGTCGGCGACGAGGCGGCCGATCCCTACTGGGTGGCCTGGTGGTCGCCCGACCCGAGACCGGTGATCGGCGCGGGCGACGTGCACCTCGGCCGCAACGTCAGGAAGCGGCTGCGCCACGACGCGCTCACGACCAGCGCCGACGCCGCGTTCCGCGACGTCGCGGAGGCGTGCAGGGAGGGCCGCGAGCCCCGCTGGCTCACCGACCCGCTGCTGGAGACGCTGATCGAACTGCACGCCGCCGGGTGGGCGCACAGCTTCGAGGTATGGCGCGGCGACGACCTCGTCGGCGGCGCGATGGGGATCGGCATCGACGGCGTCATCAGCGGAGACTCGCTGTTCGGGCGGCAGCCGGGCGCGGCCGCGATTGCCGTCGCCGACATGTCGGCCCGGCTGGTGGCGTCGGGCGGGGTGCTGATCGACGCGCAGTGGGACGGCCCGCTGCTGCGCTCGCTGGGCGCCGTGCCGATGCCGCGCCAGCGCTACCTGCAACTGCTCGACCGCCCGGCCGAGCCGGTTTCGCTCCCGTCCGGGCGGCTGCCGGCCGAGCGCCTGCTCCCGACCCCCCGGACCTGATCCCGCCGCGACGCAGAACTCCGCCCCCGACCCGCGTGAGTTCCGGTCCGTCCGGTGGTAAAACATTGACGAGCAGCTGGAAGGGCCGGCCGATCGGTTCGACCCCCCAGATGACCCGCTTCATCCGCAAACTCAAGGCTGCCCGGCCGCGAGACCCCTTGCACGTTGGAAGCCGCACGCCATAAGTTACTGATTAGTAACCGGCCGCTGCGGTAGTGGCCCGTTCTTCGATTGCACGCGCGTGAAGGGGTTTGCGATGCCCAAGCTTGATCGCCAGGACAACGTCTTCGTCCTTGACCTCGGGGATGGCGAGAACCGCTTTCACCCCGGCTGGGTCGCCGACGTCACCGCCGCCCTCGATGAGGTCGAGAAGGCGGAGGGGCACCGCGCCCTGGTGACCACCGCGACCGGGAAGTTCTACTCCAACGGCCTGGACCTGGACTGGCTGTTCGCCCATGCCGAACAGCACCAGGAGTACCTCGGCTCGGTCCAGGAACTCCTGGCCCGCATGCTGTCCATGCCGCTGGTCACCGTGGCCGCCCTGCAGGGGCACACCTTCGCCGCGGGCGCGATGTTCTCGCTGGCGCACGACTTTCGGGTGATGCGGAGCGACCGGGGTTTCTGGTGCCTGCCGGAAGCGGACATCAACCTGCCGTTCTCGCCCGGCATGTCCGCCCTCATCCAGAGCCGGCTGGCCCCGCAGACCGCCCACGAGGCGATGGTCACCGCCCGCCGCTTCGGCGGCCGCGACGCCTTCGCCGCGGGCATCGTCGACCGCGCCGTGTCCGAGGACGAGGTGAGCGCGACCGCCGTCGAGATCGCCCAGTCCCAGGTGGCCAAGGCCGGCGACACGCTTCGCACCATCAAGGCCCGCATGTACGCGCCGGTGATCGACCTGCTGCGGGCCAAGGGCAACTCCGTCGGCTGACCGCGAGGCAGCCGTCGGCTACCGGCCCTGGGGCGCGAAACCCTCGCAGTCACTCACCGGCAGCGGCGGGTACTTGACCAGCCGGTCGTCCCACGCGGCGCGCCCGCAGCGTAGGTAAACGGTGCCCCGGTGCGTCTGCCTCACCAGCGCGTGGCGGCAGTCGCCGCACAGCCCGGGGTTGACCGGGAGGGCCGCCGGGCTCTGGTCAGGCACGGTTTCCTGGTCAGCCACGGTGCCTCCGCCGATAGCAGGTCAGCACTTTGAACTGCTCGCGGTCATGAAGTTCGCGACCGAGCTCACCACGCTGCCCGCGTCCTTGGTGATGGTCGCGATCTGAGTCGGCGACGGGCTCGACGACAGCCCGGCGACCGAGCTCTTGAGCGCGTTCACCGACGACGTGATGGCGCTGGTCTGGGTCGGGAAGTCGCCCTTGGCCGAGTCGACCAGCTTGCTGGCATTGTTCTCGATGGCGGTGACCTGCGACTTCAGGCCGCTGACGCCACTACTGGCATTCAGGCTGGTCAGGCCCTTAATCGAATTCTCCAGGTTGGTCCGGGCCGCGCAGTAGGCGGCCGGGCCACTGCTGCTGCTGCTACTACTGCTGCAGCCGGCCAGCGCGACTGCCCCGGCCCCGGCCGCCAACGCCAGCGACGCGCAGGCCCACGCGCCGCCCTGCCGGGCCCGCGCTCTCCCAGACCTCGTATTAAGCCTCATCATGATCCAATCGACGCCACGGGATAAGAATTCAAGACGCTGTTCCCGAAACACGACTCACAGTCACTACCGGCCGTCGCGGTCGTTTCTGCCCGTGGAACCGCCGCCGGAAACGAGCCGCGCCCCGTTCCAGCCGGGTGCCGGCGGCCTGGCCGCATCAAAATTCAAATTCATTCGCTCGAACGGACCATGGTTTCCCCGCCCGGCACGGTTGACCCGCCCGACGTCGCAGACGCCACCGCCGCCACCCAGCCGAGCGTCTAAGGCACCTAGGACCGAACATAAGGCGATCGTCCGATGCGGTGCGGGGGGTCTTAGAACGAACCTTGAGGTGTGGGGGAAGCCAAGGGGCGGCTCCCGGAACCAAGGAGAGATCGTGAACGAGTACCTAGCACTCGAGCTGATCAGGCAGCGGACCACCGAGCGGTACGAGGAAGCGCGACGGGCGAGCCTGGTGCACAGGCTCCGCCTGGCCCGGCGTCAGCGTAACCGCGACAAGGCCCTCGTGCGGCGGCCGGTCCCGGACTACGTGGACGGCACCTTCGCCGCAGTACCTGAGCAGGCAGAAGCCAAGACCGTAGAGGCGGTCCGGTAACCGCCGGCGCGCGCCGTCAAGGCGGGCAGGAAAATGCCGGACTCTACAGGCGGCGGACAAGACCGCGAAACCGCCGCCACAGCCGGAATGTCAGACCCCGGTGAGACGCTTCACTATGAGATGAACAGACGCGGTGGTAGTCCCGTACTGGTTGGGCGGGCGGCAGAGATGGCCGCCCTGCAGACCGCATTCGACGCGATCCGTCAGGGTGGTCCTGCCGCCCTGCTCATCGGGGGCGAGGCCGGGGTCGGCAAGACCCGGCTGATCGGCGAGTTCGCCGCCGAAGCGCGGGCGGCGGGCGCCCGGGTGCTGATCGGGGGATGCCTCGAGCTGGGGGCCGACGGGCTGCCGTTCGGGCCGTTCACGGCGATCCTGCGCGACCTCGTGCGGGAGATCGGAGCCGACGAGCTCGTCGGCCTGCTGCCGGGCAGCGACCGGGCCATACGGGAGCTGGCCCGGCTCCTTCCCGAGCTGTCGGGCGGCCAGCCGCCCGCCGACGCGGCCGGCGCGCTGCGAAGCGCGGGCGAGGCCCGCGCGCGGCTCTTCGAGGAGTTCCTCACCCTGCTCGAGCGGCTGGCGGTGCGGCAGCCGCTGGTCCTGGTGGTCGAGGACGCGCACTGGGCCGACCGGTCGAGCCGCGACCTGGTCGCCTTCCTCATCGGCTACCAGCGCGCGCTCGCGAACGTGCTGATCGTGGTGACGTTCCGCTCCGACGAGCTGCACCGCACCCATCCGCTGCGGCCGCTGCTGGCCGAGCTGACCAGGATCGACTGGGTCGAGCGGACCGAGCTGCTACGGCTGAGCCGTGGTCAGGCGGAGGAGCTCGCGGCGGCGGTCCTCGGCGGCTTCCCCGACCGCGCGCTGACCGACGCGCTCTACGAGCGGGCCGAAGGCAACCCGCTGTTCACCGAGGAGCTGCTGGCCTGCCCCGACGGCTGCGCGCTGATCCCCGACTCCCTGGTCGACCTGCTCCAGCAGGCGGTGCGGCGGCTGCCGGACGACACCCAGGAGGTGCTGCGCATCGCCAGCGCCGGCAGCGGCGCCACCAGTCACACGCTGCTCGCCCGGGTCACCGGCCGGACCGAGGACGAGCTGACCACCGCGATCCGGCCCGCCGTCACCGGCAACGTGCTGGTGACCACCGCCGACGGGTACGCGTTCCGGCATGCGCTGATCCGGGAGGCGGTGCACGAGGACCTGCTGCCCGGCGAGCACAGCCAGGTGCACACCAAGTTCGCGCTCGCGATCGACGCCGACCCGGCGCTGGTCGGCGACGGGCGGGCGGACATGGAGAAGGCGCACCACTGGTACTCCGCCCACAACACGACCTGGGCGCTGATCAGCGCCTGGCAGGCGTCGGTGGAGGCATGCCGCTCGGTCGCGCACGCCGAGCGGCTGGTGCTGCTCGCGCGCGTCCTCGAGCTGTGGGACCAGGTGCCGGACGCCGCCGAGCGCATCGACGCCGACCACGTCCGGGTACTCGAGGAATCGGCCATCGCCGCGCGTGACGCGGGCGAGCACAAGCGCGGACTCGCGTTCACCGAGTCGGCCCTGGCGCGGCTGGACGAGCGCACCGACCCGGTGCGGGTGGCGCTGCTCCTCAGCGAGCGGCACACGTTCCGACGGGAACTCGGGATGCCCGAGACCATGGAGGACCTGGACCGGGCGCTGAGCCTGGTTCCCGAGGAGCTCTCCAAGCAGGCGCGGACGCAGCTGCTGCTGGCCTCCTCTCATTTCGGCTGCCACGAGGGCGGGCCCCACTACAGAGAGCGGGCGCTCGAGGGGCTGCGGCTCGCCCGCGAGGAGGGCGACCGCGACGCCGAGGCGCAGGCCCTCGCCACGCTGGCGATGATCGAGGCCGGGCCGCTGTGGGATGCGGAGCCGGGCAGCGAGACGTTCCGGCTGATCGCGCAGGCCCGCGAGATCGCGCTGCAGGCCGGGGCGTATCAGCCCGTGATCAAGCTGGTGATCTACGAATCGCATTTGCTCTGCGGCATAGGCCAGTACGAGCGGGCCGCCGAGGTCGCCCGGCAGGGCATAGCCGACGCCGAGCGGCACGGCCTCGCCCGCACGCGCGGCGCGTTCCTCGCGATCAACGTGGCCGAGCCGCTGCTCTACCTCGGCCGCTGGGACGAGGCGCTGGACGTCGCCGAACGGGCACTGGATCTCGCCCCGCTGTGGAGCACCCGGTGCAGCCTGTCGATCCTGAGCGGTTCGATCGCCCTTGCCCGCGGTGACACCGTCACCGCCGTCAGGCTCGCGGCCGCCAGCCGGGCGATGCTCTCCGGCGTCAGGTACGAGGACCAGAAGAACCTGCCCCAGGTGGTCCTCGACATCGGGCTGGCGCTCGCCACCGAGGGCCCGGCCGCCGCAGTGGCGGCGGCCACCGAGGCGCTCGAGCAGTGCGACCTGTCCGGCAGCAGCCCCCGGTACGTATGGCCGGTGCTCGTCATTGCGGCCGCAGTGGCCCGGCAGGCGCCCGGCGAGGCCGCCGACGCGCTGCTGTGCAAGCTGCGAACCCTGGTCGAGAAGCAGGAGATATCCGGGCCGGTCCAGCGCGCCTGGCAGCTGTCGTACGAGGCGATCGATCCGCGCCCTGACGACGGCACCTCCCGGGCGGCTGACGCGGCCGCCCGGCTGGCGGCGGCCGACGCCGCAG
>Ga0208717_1000643_pt1 | contig 11427 bp, 8 predicted proteins | sample NGESurF53shallow_FD_184489 | JGI IMG/M metagenome (GOLD analysis project Ga0208717, IMG submission 184489) | Arctic peat soil microbial communities from Barrow, Alaska - NGEE Surface sample F53-3 shallow (SPAdes) | ecosystem: Environmental > Terrestrial > Soil > Wetlands > Peat ... | reverse complement strand
CCGTGGCCGGGCTGGCCACGGTGGCCTGCGATGTCCGGGACGCCGACGCGGTGGACCAGGCCTTCGCCACGGTAGAGGCGGATCAGGGGCCGGTCGAGGTCCTGGTCGCCAACGCGGGCATCACCCGTGATCAACTGCTCGCGCTGATGAAAGAAGACGACTTCACCGACGTGATCGACACCAACCTGACCGGCGCGTACCGGGTGGCCAAGCGGGCGGTGCGCGGGATGATGCGGCTGCGCCGCGGCCGGATGGTGTTCATTTCCTCGGTGGTCGGCCTGCTCGGCTCGGGTGGGCAGGCAAATTACGCGGCTTCCAAGGCCGGGCTGGTCGGCCTGGCCCGCTCGCTCGCCCGTGAGCTCGGCAGCCGGAACATCACCGCCAACGTGGTGGCCCCGGGATTCGTGGACACCGACATGACCGCTGGTCTGCCCGACGACCGGAAGGCGGCCATCCTCGGCCAGGTGCCCCTCGGCCGCCTGGCCACCGCGGAGGAGGTCGCCGCGACGGTAGCGTTCCTGGCCGGGCCGGATGCGGCGTACATCACCGGCGCGGTCATCCCGGTCGATGGGGGCCTGGGCATGGGGCACTAGATCCCGGCCCTGCACCCGCCCGCAGCCAGACGCTCCCGAACTAATCCCGGCGTCCCGGTCCAGGCCGCCACCCATTTGTATACAGATTGTTACGAACTGCTACACTGAGCGGACCCTCCGCTGTGCCGGTAACACGGCGCCGATCACGATGGGGGACGGCGCGGATGGCGAGGACATCGGGGCTGGGCCGGACCTTGGCGATCGCCACCGCCAGCGGGACCGCTCAGCGGCGGGAACTGTGGCAGCCCTGGTCCCGGGCCAGGAGCGCCGGGCCGGCTCGCTGGGCAGCAGTTACCCACGGGTAGAGGGCCAGCTGGATAGCATCGTGTCCGCGCTCGGGGCCTGGCGGGCCCGGGTCGCCGCGCCGCAGCTCGCGGCGGGAGCCCGCGGTGACTTCGCCCAGGCACGGGCGATCCAGGACGACGACGCCCTCGCCCGGCGCTACTCGCTGCGACCGCAAGGGGATCGCGGCCCTGCAGGGCCTGCTCACCCAGGCCCAGAAGCAGGTCACGGGCCGGCTGGCGACCGACCAGGCGTTCCTCCTGGCGGCGCTGCTGGCCGTCGTGGCCATCGTGGCCGTCATCACGGCCACCGGCGCGGTCATCGTGCGGCGGTGGCTGCTCAGGCCGCTCACCGCGGTGCGGCAGGCCGCCAAGTCGGTCGCGGCGGGTGACCATGACACGACCGTGCCCGCGGCCGGCCCGGCCGAGCTGTCCGACCTGGGCCGCGCCACCGAGCTGATGCGGACCCGGCTGGTCGCGGCGCTGGCCGAGGAAGAGCGGGCCGAGCGCAGGTTCCGCGGGCTGTTCGAGGCCGGCCCGGACGCGATGCTGGCGGTGGCCGCGGACGGGTCCATGGTCATGGCCAACCAGCAGGCGGAACACCTGTTCGGGTACGGCTCCGCCGAGCTGATCGGGCACCCGGTGATGACCTTGATCCCGCCGGCGGACCGGGACTCCCACCAGCGGCGCCGGGAACACTACTTCGCTGATCCGGACCGTGTGCCGTTGTACTCCGGCCGGGCCATCTCGATGGTCGGCCAGCAGGGGAAGGAACTCCCGGTCGAGGTCGGCCTGAGCTGGCTGCCCACCGACGACGGCGGCGTGGTGGTGGCGTCCTTCCGCGACATCTCCGAGCGGCTGGAGGCGCAGGCCCAGCAGGAGCGGCTGCGCCGTGAGGCAGACCACGACCGGGAGACCTACGAGCGGCGGCTGCAGCAGTCCGAGCGGCTGGAAAGCCTGGGCCGCCTGGACGCCCTCGAACCCGGCGTCGACCTGCTGGAAAAGCCGTTCGCCCAGACCACGCTGCTCCGCCGGGTCCGCCGGGCCGTGGACACCGCCGGCGAACCTGCAGGGCCGCCGTCAGCAGGCCGCTGACCCGGCCCCGCGACCACCGTGGCCGACCCGCCTCCCCTGCGGGGCTGGGCGGCCAAAACTGGAAGCAGGCCCGCGGACCGGCCGCTGCGCAGGCTCTGCGCAGCGGTAGGCTGCCCAGTCGGTGGCCGGCGGCCGGCCGGCCGGCCGAGGGCGGAAGGATCGCAATGGGAATCCTCGAGGGCAAGCGCATCCTGGTCACCGGGGTGCTCACCGACTCGTCGATCGCCTTTCACGTGGCGCGCATCGCACAGCAGGAAGGCGCCCGGGTATTGCTGACCGGGTACGGCCGGCTCAGCCTGGTCGAGCGCATCGCCAAGCGGCTGCCCGACCCGCCGCCCGTCATCGAGCTCGACGTGACGGACACGGCCCAGCTCGGGTCGCTGGCGGAGCGGGTCTCCGGCCACCTGGACGGCCTGGACGGCGTGGTGCACAGCATCGGCAACGCGCCGCAGATGGCGCTCGGCGGCAACTTCCTGGAGACCGAATGGCCCGATGTGGCCTCCGCCGTGCAGGTGTCCACGTTCTCCCTCAAGTCACTGGCCATGGCCGCCCTGCCGCTGATGGGTGACGGGGGATCCATCGTCGGCCTCGACTTCGACGCCTCACTGGCCTGGCCCGCCTACGACTGGATGGGCGTGGCCAAGGCCGGGCTGGAATCCACCTCCCGGTATCTGGCCCGCTACCTGGGCCCGCGCGGGATCCGGGTGAACCTGGTCGCCGCGGGACCGCTGCGGACGATGGCGGCGAAGAGCATCCCCGGGTTCAGCGCCTTCGAGGACATGTGGGACGGCCGGGCCCCGCTCGGCTGGGACATCACCGACCCGGAGCCCGCCGCGCGGGCTTGCGTCGCGCTGCTGTCCGACTGGTTCCCGGCGACCACCGGCGAGATCGTGCACTCTGACGGCGGCGTCCATGCGGTCGGCGGCTGACCGCGGCGGCCGGCCCGCGGGCCCCAAGCAGCTGGTCCTTACCCTGTCCTGCCCGGACCGGCCCGGGATCGTCCACGCCGTCGCCGCGTACCTGCACGGCTCGGGCAGCAACATCCTGGATAGCCAGCAGTTCGCGGACCTGACCATGAACCGCTTCTTCATGCGGGTGCACGTCGAGACGCTGGGCGCCGCCCCGGCCGACGTCCCGGCCCTGCGGGCCGGATTCGGGAGCATCGCAGACGAGTTCGGCATGGACTGGGACCTGCACGACCTGGCCATCCGGCCACGCGTGCTGATCATGGTGTCCCGAGAGGGCCACTGCCTCAACGACCTGCTCTACCGGCGGGAGGCGGAGTCGCTGGCCATCGACGTGCCGCTGGTCGTCGGGAACCATCCCGACCTCGCCCGGCTCGCGGCCGGGCACGGTGTGCCGTTCGAGCACGTGCCGGTCGGCCCGGACCCGGCCGACCGGGCCGAGGCGGAAGACCGGCTGCTCGACCTGGTCGCCGCGCACCGCATCGACTTCGTGGTGCTGGCCCGCTACATGCGGATCCTGTCCCCGGAGGTCTGCGCGAAGCTGGCCGGCCGGATCATCAACATCCACCACTCGTTCCTGCCGAGTTTCCGCGGCGCCCGGCCTTACCAGCAGGCGTATGAGTACGGCGTGAAGCTGATCGGCGCGACCGCGCACTACGTCACGGCCGACCTGGACGAGGGCCCGATCATCGAGCAGGAGGTGGCCAGGGTGGAGCACACCGCCGCCCCGGCGCAGCTCGCCGCGCTCGGGCGGGATGCGGAGCGGGTCGCGCTGGCCCGGGCGGTGCGCTGGCACGCAGAGCACCGCATCCTGCTGCACGGCCGCCGCACAGTCATCTTCAAGTAGCACAGCCATCTTCAAGTAGCCCGGGCATCTTCAAGTGGCCCCGGTGCCGGCCGCCTACATCCCGGCGAGGAGGGCAGCCAGCCGGGTCTCCCTCGGCGGCTCGCCGACGGTGGACACCGCCCGGGACAGCGCGGGACCAGCCCCGTGCACCACGGACAGATGACGCTGCGCCCGGGTCAGCGCGGTGTACACCAGCGGCCGGGACAGCATCCCCGCTGCCTCCGCGGGGAACACCGCGACCACCGCGGGCCATTCGGAACCCTGGGCCCGGTGGACGGTCAGCGCCCAGCCATGCCGCAGGTCGCCGAGGAACTTATCCGGCACGCACACGGGGGCGGCGGGGAAGGCCACCTGCAGGCCGCCGTCGGCGGGGCCCACCACCGTGCCGACCTCGCCATTGCTGAACCCCGCGTCGCCGTGGTTGGCCACCGAGACCACGCGGTCACCCGGATCGAAGCCGCGGTGCGCGCCCGGCCCGGGATTCAGCTGTTCCTTGAGAGCCTGGTTCAGTGCGATCGTCCCCGCGGGCCCCTTGTGCACCGGGGTGATCACCTGGATGTCCGCCGCCGGGATGCCCAGCGCACGCGGGATCGAGTCGGTGACGAGCTGCATCACGCGGTGCGCGGCTTCGCTGCTGCTGCGGGCGGCCAGCACAACCACTTCGCGGTCCGGTGAGTCCACCGGCGGCAGCGTGCCGCCCCGCACCGCGGTGGCCAGCCGGGCGATGACGCCGCCGGCGCGCTGCCGGTACAGCCGGGTTAGCTCGGTGACCGGGATCGCGCCCGAGTCGATGATGTCCCCGAGCACCCGGCCCGGCCCGATCGAGGGCAGCTGCGCGGGGTCACCGACGAGCAGCAGCCTGGCCCCATCCGGGCAGGCCTCGACCAGCGCGGTCGCGAGCTCCGCGTCGAGCATGGACGCCTCGTCCACCACCACCAGGTCTTCGTCGAGCGGCCATTCCTCGTTCCGGCTGAACACCCAGCCCGCCGAATCCGGGCTGGTCGGCGCCGGCCCTCCCGGTTCCGCCGGCGGGTCTCCGGCCCGGGTCCCGCCCTGCGCGCCGAGCAGCCGGTGCACGGTCGTGGCCGGGGCGCCGGTGAGTTCCTCCAGCCGTTTCGCGGCCCGCCCGGTCGGGGCGGCCAGGGCCACGGTCAGGCCCCGCTCGGCAGCCATCGCCACCACTGCCGCTACCGCAGCGCTCTTGCCGGTGCCTGGGCCGCCGGTGAGGACGGACACCCCGTGCCCGGTGACGGCCCGCACGGCCGCCTCCTGGGTCGGGTCCAGGTCCCCGGCCGGCCCGGGGCCGGCGGCGGGCCCGCCGCCGGCGGCGGGCCCGGGGGCCGGGTCAGGGCCCGCGGGGTCGAGCGGCTCGGCCAGCGCGGCCAGCCGCTGCAACCCCTCGGCGAGCGTCTCCTCCGCCATGGCGTAGCGGGCCAGCGCCAGCAGGACACCCGCCCCGGCCTGCTCCCCATCTTCGTGCCCGTCCGGCCCGTCCTCGTCCGGGAACTCACCCTCAGCCAGGTCCTCAGGCTCGCCAGGGTCCGCCTCGCCGGGGTCCGCCTCGAACGGCAGCACGCCGCCCTCATCCACCGCGGCGGCGATGGCCGCCGCCGGATCCTCGATGCGGAACCGGGCCAGGGCGCCGGCGATGACCCCGGCGGGCACAGCGGTGTGGCCGTCCCGCGCCGCCCGGGCCAGCAGATAGCTGACCAGCGCCCGGCCGCGCCGCTCATCCTGCGGGCCGGCCTGCCCGCGCAGCAGCTTCCGGGCGAACCAGTCCGCCTGATCCGGCCGGATCTGGGGGAGCGCCAGCAGGCGCCACGGGTCCTGCCGGAGCTGGTCCTCGGCGGTACGGCCCAGGATGGCCATGGCAGGCCCGGCGAACCGGGCTGGCACCTGGCAGGCGGCCAGCAATAGCGCGGCGTCGTAGCAGGGCCGGGCGTCATGAAACGCGGCCGTCAGCCATTCAGCGCGCTCACGGCTCACTCCGTCGATGAGCGCCAGGCGGTCCGCGGTGACCAAGGCCGGCCCGGTAATGCCTGCGCCCGCCAGCTGGCCGGCCAGCTTCCGGCCCAGCCCGGGCCACAGCCCAGCCGCACAGAACTCACCGAATACATCGGGAAAATCGTCGGGCACCGGCGTGCCGCCCACTTCAGTTGCCACGGACATCGGAAGCCAGCCTAGCGGGAGGCTCCGACAATGCCCCGCAGCGAAACAGGGCCGGGCCGTGAATAGGATCCGGCGCCGAACAAAACGGTCCCGGGCATGACAAACTGCGGGATTGGCGCAGACCCGTTTGCCCGTACCTGCGATGTGGTTTCCATGGCTTGTGCCGGTGGCTGCCCTCCCTGATACTCAGGACCATGGAAGGGAACCCGGGCGGTGGCGCGCCTGCGGACCGTCCTGAACCGCCGCGCCACCGATGGCGGCCAGCTGACCGAGTCCGCGCGTCTGACGCCGACCGTGAGGCGGTGATCAGCCAGCTCAGCGAGCGGTACGCCGAGGGGCGGCTGACCCACGACACGCTGGACCACCGGCTGGAAGCAGCGCTGAAGGCCCGCTATCAGCATGATCTTGCGAACGTGGTGGCTGACCTGCCGGCCCGGCGCCGGCTGAGCAGCACCGCGGCGGCCTGCTGGCATCGCGGCTGGACCACGCTGGCCGGCGTGATGGCGGGCGCCTCGCGCCCGGTTCCTGCCCGCATGCTGGCCTTCCCGCCCGGCGGGCAGAGCCGTTTCACCATCGGCCGGGACGCGGGCTGCGACATGGTGCTGCCTGACCCGACCATCTCCCGGTGGCATGCCGGGCTCAAGCGCGAGGCCAGCGGCTGGATGCTGGATGACCTGGGATCCACCAACGGCACCAGGCTCAATGGCTGGCGCGTCAGGGCGTGGGTGCCGGTGCGGGACGGTGATCTGGTCAGCTTCGGCGCGGCCACCTACGTGTTCGGGCGGCCCGGCAGCAGCCGGGGTCTGTCCCAGGCGGGCGGCCAGACCAGCGGGTAAGGATCCGGTCGCGGGCCGCGAGCCCAAGGTGCCACGTTTATCCACCACCGCCGCCGACCCTTTAGAGTCATGGCGTGACATTGGTTTTGCTGGTGCGGCATGGGCTGACGGCGGGGACGGGAACTGTCCTCACCGGGCGGACGCCGGGCATCCCGCTGGACGACCGTGGCCGGGCTCAGGCCGGGGCACTGGCCGCCCGGCTGGCTGACGTGCCCCTGGACGCGATCATCAGCAGCCCGCTGGACCGCTGCCGGGAAACCGCGGACGCGATCGCCGCGGCGCGGGACGGCGCCCCCCTCGCGGTCCAGGAGGATGACCAGTTCGCCGAGGTCAAGTACGGCGACTGGACCGGCCAGCCGCTCAAGCGGCTGGCCAAGGAGCCGCTCTGGCGGGTGGTACAGGCGCACCCCAGCGCGGTGCGGTTCCCCGGGAAGGACGCCGAGTCCATGCCCGAGGTGCAGCACCGCGCGGTCAACGCGGTCCGGGAATGGAACGCCAGACTCGGCAAGGACGCGGTTTACGTAATCTGCTCGCACGGGGACGTGATCAAAGCGGTCATCGCGGACAGCCTCGGCCTGCATCTGGACCTGAGCCAGCGGATCCAGGTCGATCCGTGCTCGCTCAGCGTTATCCGGTACACCCCGCTTCGGCCTTTCCTGGTACGAATGAATGACACTGGCCGCGCCGCCGCCGGGCTGGCCAGGCCTCATGACGGCGGGGCGGGTACGCAGAAGGCGGCCGCAAATGGCGGACCGCCACAGCAGGCGGCCGCTGAGGCAGCGTCCCGGCTCCCATTCGGTGAGGGTGACGCGGCCATCGGCGGGGGAGCGGGAGGATAAGGATCATGCCGGTCTACTCCTACGACCCGCCGGACCGTTTCGTCGCCGGCACGGTCGGTCAACCCGGGGAGCGCACGTTCTATCTGCAGGCCAGCTCCAGCGGCCGGGTGACCAGCGTGGCCCTGGAGAAATTCCAGGTCAGCCTGCTCGCCGAGCGGCTTGAGGAACTGCTCGACGAGGTGCTCCGCCGGACCGGCGGCCTCACCTCCGTGCCCGCCGCCACCCCCTCAGACCTGGCTGACGACGAGCCGCTCGACCTGCCGCTGATGGAAGACTTCCGGGTCGGCGCGATCGCCCTGGCCTGGGACGGCGAGGACGAGCGGGTGGTAATCGAGGCTCAGGAGGAGTCTGAGACCCCGGTCGAGCCGCTGGCCGAAGACATCCCCGAGAGCGGGCCGGGAGTGCTCCGCGTCCGCATTACCGCGGCCTCGGCGCGGGCCTTTTCCCAGCGGGCGCTGCGCATCCTGGGGCAGGGACGCCCTCCCTGCCCGCTCTGCGGCCTGCCCCTCGACACCGAGGGGCACATCTGCCCGCGCCAGAATGGCCACCGGGCCGCCGATGGCTGAAAAGCCACCCGCCCGCCGGCTGTCCCGCCCGCGCCCCCCGCGCCGCCCCAAGCAGCCATCCGATGACCACGCGGCCGCACTCGAACTGCTCCGCGAGGGTGAGCTGGAGATCGAGGGACGGCTGATCGTTGCCTCGAACGCCACGCTGTACTGCACCATCCGCCGCGGTTCCACCGAATCGGCCTGCGTGTACAAGCCGATCGCGGGGGAGCGGCCGCTCTGGGATTTCCCCCATGGCACGCTGGCCGGCCGGGAAGTGGCCGCGTACGCGGTGTCCCGGGCCGCGGGATGGAACCTCGTCCCGCCGACCGTCTACCGGGACGGCCCGTTCGGCCCGGGCATGTGCCAGCTGTGGATCGAGCCGGACGCCGGCGTGGACCTGGTGGCCCTGTCCCGGCGCTCGGATCACCAGATGCTCCGGGACATGGCCGTGTTCGACACCGTGGTCAACAACGCGGACCGCAAGATCGGCCATCTGCTGCCGGTGGACGCGGAACGGCTCTACGGATGTGACCACGGCGTGTGCTTCGGCGAGGAGTACAAGCTACGCACGGTGCTCTGGCAGTGGCGCGGCCGGAAACTGCCCTTGCGGGCCCTCGAAACCCTGGCCAAGCTGAAGGGCGAACTGGAGAGCGGGCCGCTCGCCGACGAACTGCCGGAGCGGCTGTCCGCCAGCGAGGTTCAGGCCACCGGGCAGCGGGTGGACCTGCTGCTCGAAGAGCGGGTCCACCCCTACCCACCCGAGGACTGGCCCGCCGTCCCCTGGCCGCCCTACTAGGCTCTGCTGGCCCGGGGGACAACCCCCCCGAAGCCCCCCGCGCTTGTGCGCAGCGCTTGCCTAGCGGCCGGGTTCGCCGGGGTGGCGGCGACGGCGGAGGTAACGCTCGAACTCCCGGGCGATCGCGTCGCCGCTCGCCTCCGGCAGGTCGGTCGCGTCCTTGGCCTCCTCGAGCGTCCGGACGTAGTCCGCGACCTCGGTGTCCTGCTCCGCCAGCTCGTCGACCCCGCGTTCCCAGGCCCGGGCCTCCTGGGGCAGGTCGCCCAGCGGGAGCGACACGTCCAGGACGTCCTCGACCCCCCGGAGCAGGGCCAGGGTCGCCTTGGGGCTGGGCGGCTGGGCCACGTAATGCGGCACGGACGCCCACAGCGACACCGTCGCGATACCCGCCTGCGAGCAGGCGTGCTGGAGCACCCCGACGATCCCCGTGGGGCCCTTGTACTCGACCGGCTCGACGTGCAGGTCGCTGGCCAGGGCGGGGTCGGACGCCGCGGCAGCCACCGGTACCGGCCGGGTATGCGGGGAGTCCGCGAGCAGCGCCCCCAGCAGCACGACGGTCTCAGCACCCAGGTCGGCGAAGGACTGCACCAGCTCATTGCTGAAGCCCCGCCAGCGCATGTTGGGCTCGATCCCGTGGACCAGGATGATGTCCCGGCCCAGGCCCTCCGGGGTGGCCACGGACAGCCGGGTGGTCGGCCAGACGAGCCGCTCCGTGCGGCCCTCCGAGACCTCCATCACCGGCCGGGTCACCTGGAAGTCGTAGAAGTCCTCCGGATCGATGGCGCCGATCTGGGTGGCCTCCCAGGCCAGGCCCAGATGATCGACCACCCCGCTGGCGGCCTCTCCAGCGTCGTTCCAGCCCTCGAAGGCAGCAATGATCGCTGGCGAGGAGAGCTCACGGTCGCTGTTCAGCTCGATCACCCACCACCTCCTTCGGGGGCCGCCGCTCACCCGGATGACTCCAGATTACGTGTACCTCGGTGATCGCTGCGTGACCCGGGGTCGGTGCCGTTGATCCGGCTCAGCCGCCCCCAGGACACGTCGCCCTAGAATAGGGGGCCTATGACGAACACTGCCCGCCAGGCCCCGGAGGCCAGGCCGGAACTCGGTGCCGTCCTCGGGGACCGGGTGGTGGTGGCCGACGGGGCAATGGGGACAATGCTCCAGGCCAGTGACGCCACGCTCGAAGATTTCGACGGTCACGAGGGATGCAACGAAATCCTCAACGTGACCCGGCCAGACATCGTCCGCGCCGTGCACGAGGGCTACCTCGAAGCGGGCGTGGACTGTGTCACCACCAACACGTTCGGGGCAAACCTCAGCAATCTGGGCGAATACGGGCTGTCTGCGCGGATCGCGGAGCTGTCCGCGGCCGGGGCCAGGATCGCCCGGGAAGCAGCCGACCAGTGGTCCGCGCCCGGGCGGCCGCGCTGGGTGCTCGGCTCCATCGGGCCGGGCACCAAGCTGCCGACCCTCGGCCACGCCCGGTTCGCTGAGCTACGCGACGCCTACCAGCTCGGCGCGGCCGGGCTGATCGCGGGCGGCGCCGATGCGATCATCATCGAGACCAGCCAGGACCTGCTTCAGGCCAAGGCCGCGATCATCGGCGCGCGGCGGGCCATGACCGCGGCGGTCACGCAGCTCCCGCTCATCGCCCAGGTGACCATCGAGACCACCGGCGCGATGCTGCTCGGCACGGAGATCGGCGCCGCGCTCACCGCCCTGGAGCCGCTGGGCATCAGCCTGATCGGGCTGAACTGCGCCACCGGGCCCGGCGAGATGAGCGAGCACCTCCGCTACCTGGCCGGGCACTCGCGCATCCCGCTGTCCTGCATGCCGAACGCGGGGCTGCCGGTGCTGGCCTCGGACGGCGCCCGGTACCCGCTGAGCCCAGCCCAGCTGGCCGACGCGCACGCCATGTTCACCGAGCAGTTCGGGCTGGCCCTGGTCGGCGGCTGCTGCGGCACCACGCCCGAGCACCTGGCCGCCGTGGTGGAGCGGCTGCAGGGGCGGCCGGTGGCGCCACGCAGGCCCAGGCCCGAGCCGGGGGTGGCCTCGCTCTACCAGCACGTGCCATTCCGGCAGGACACATCGTTCCTGGCCATCGGCGAGCGGACCAACGCCAACGGCTCGAGGGCGTTCCGGGAAGCGCTCATCGGCGGCCGCTACGACGACTGTGTGGAGATCGCCCGGGCCCAAACCCGGGACGGTGCGCACCTGCTCGACCTGTGCATCGACTACGTCGGCCGGGACGGCCCGGCCGACATGACCGAGGTGGCTGGCCGGCTGGCGACCGCGGCCACGCTGCCGCTGGTGATCGATTCCACCGAGCCGGACGTGATCCAGACCGGGCTGGAGCTGCTGGCCGGCCGCGCGGTGGTCAACTCGGTCAACTACGAGGACGGCGACGGCCCGGACTCGCGGCTGGCGAAAGTCATGCCCCTGGTCGCCGTATCAT
>Ga0208717_1000641_pt1 | contig 11446 bp, 9 predicted proteins | sample NGESurF53shallow_FD_184489 | JGI IMG/M metagenome (GOLD analysis project Ga0208717, IMG submission 184489) | Arctic peat soil microbial communities from Barrow, Alaska - NGEE Surface sample F53-3 shallow (SPAdes) | ecosystem: Environmental > Terrestrial > Soil > Wetlands > Peat ... | reverse complement strand
ATAATGAGTGCTTCTCTTTTTGACAAAACACACCTAAATGAGTTATTGCAAAGTCCTATCAATAAGAATGTCAAAGAACAAAAATGTGAACAATTAAAAATTCAATTAATTTAACGGGACACGAGTGAATTGACATCATTAAAATAACGAGCCTTGTTTACCAATAAAACACAAATAAGAATACACTGCGCACTTACCGATCAGATGCAGCCTCATCCCAACCCTTCTCCAGAGGAGAAGGACAAGATGTATAAAAATTTATCAATTGACATCATTAAAATAACGAGCCTTGTTTACCAATAAAACACAAATAAGAATACACTACGCACTTACCGATCAGATGCAGCCTCATCCCAACCCTTCTCCAGAGGAGAAGGACAACACTTATAAAAATAATAAACCTTGTTTACTCACAAAACACAAATAAAAATATACTACGTACTCATTAGATAAAGCCTCATCCCAACCCTTCTCCAAAAGGAGAAGGACAATACTTATAAAAATAAAAACCTTGTTTACCCACAAAACACAAATAAGAATACACTACGCACTTACCGATCAGATGGGCTTTGTGTACCACGGTCATTATGCGCAGTTTTATGAAATTGGCAGAACGGAATCGTTGCGCAGCCTGGGAATTACTTATAAGAGTATTGAAGAAATCGGTATTATAATGCCGGTTGTTGAAATAAATACCAAATTTTTACGCCCTGCAAAATATGATGATCTTATAACGGTTAAAACAACCGTTACTGAGATGCCGGTTCATCATAAAATAATTTTTCATGGGGAAATATATAATGAAAAGGATGAACTGTTGAATAAAGGAACCGTAACGCTCTTTTTTATGAATGCCAAAACCATGAGCCGTTGCGATATGCCTGACATTATAAAAGAAAAAATAAAAGATTTTTTTTAACTCGATACTTTTTGCCCCAACACCGTCTTATAACTTCTTCAAAATAACTTCAAATTCATTTTGTAATTTTTCCAAAAATTTAATGTGAAGATTCTCATTATTGAAGATGAAAAAGAATTAAGTGACAGCATTGTTACTTATCTGAAAAGTGAAAATTATTTATGCGAAACTGCCCCTGATTTTAATAAAGCTCTTGAAAAAACTGAGCTATACGATTACGATTGCATCCTTTTAGACATTACAATTCCCGGTGGCAACGGCCTCGAAATATTAAGGGAGCTAAAGTCCAACAATAAAATGGATGGCGTATTAATTATATCAGCCAAAAATTCTTTAGATGATAAAGTAACCGGCCTTACTTTAGGCGCTGATGATTATTTATCGAAGCCGTTCCATCTGTCTGAATTAAGTGCAAGAATAGCAGCAATTATCCGCCGAAAAAATTTTGATGGTAATGATGTATTGAAATTTGAAAATATGAGCATCGATACAAAGGCCAAAACAGTATTGGTAAATGATAAACCTTTGGAACTTACAAGAAAAGAATATGAACTTTTGCTTTATTTTATGACCAATAAGAAAAGAGTAATTTCCAAAAATGCAATTGCCGAGCACTTATGGGGAGATGATATGCAGGGCAATAATGATTTTATTTATACCCATATTAAAAATTTAAGAAAGAAATTAATTGAGGCAGGCAGCGCTGATTACATTAAATCAGTGTACGGAATGGGATATAAATTTTCCTCCTAATGAAACTCATTTCAAAATACAACAGGGTTAATGTTATTGCAACCATTATTGTATTATTACTAAGCGCTGTTGTTTATTACTTTGTTATAGAAAAAGCTTTGGTGCACCAGTTGGATAAGAATCTTGTTGTTGAAGAAAAAGAAATAACGGATTACATAAAAGAGAATGATCTTTTGCCCGAGCCTTCAGATTCAAAAGAGGAACAGGAATTATACACTCCTGTAAACGATGAAAAAGTATTGCGCAAATTCAGCAGCATTGAATTATACAATGCGCATCACGGCAAAGATGTTTATTACCGTCAATTAGAATTCCCTGTAGTTGTTAAAGGAAAAATATTTAAAGCAGATGTAAGAAAATCGCAGGAAGAAACAGAAGACCTGGTACAATTGATTTTAAAGATTACGCTCGCCATTGTGTTATTGTTACTCGCAACGCTTTCAATTATAAACAGGTTTGTATTAAGTAAACTCTGGAAACCTTTCAACTCAACACTGCAACAGATAAAGCAATTTAATGTAACGGGGAAAAATGATGTACGCCTTGAGCCAACGGATATTAATGAGTTTGCCGAACTTAACACTGCGGTAAACATCATGACAAAAAAAGCCAGCCAGGACTATCATGAAATAAAAAGCTTTACAGAAAATGCATCTCATGAAATTCAGACTCCTCTTGCTATTATCAGGTCTAAACTGGAATTGCTGAGCCAGTCAGAAAATTTGAAAGAAGAACAAATGAATGCAATTCAATCTATTTCAGAAACTACCAATCGATTGTCTAAATTAAACCAGTCGCTGATATTGCTCACTAAAATTGATAACCGGCAATTTGGAAAAACTGAACAGGTAGATATGAGTATTTTATTGCAGCACCATCTTAGTAATTATGAAGAACTTTTTCTTGCTAAGGAAATCAGTGTTATAAAAAATATTGATGCTTACATCATGCTAACGATAAACGAAACGTTAGCCGAAACATTGATTATTAATTTACTAAGCAATGCAATAAAACACAACGTTAAAAAAGGGGCCATAAAGATTGAGCTTAACAAAGACGAACTATCAATTTCAAATACCGGCAATGCGCCAGCCAATGATCCCACAGTTTATTTCGAGAGATTTAGAAAAGGTTCCGATTCCAGCGAATCATTAGGACTTGGATTATCAATTGTTAAAAAGATATGTGAGGCATATAATTTTAGCGTTAGTTACAATTACAAAGAGATGTTACATTGCATCACAATTGGTTTCGGAAAAAATTAACCATCTATTTTTGCTATGTTCAAATTTTCTTCAAAATCAACCGGCAATTTTATAATGGCAGCAAACCTTCGTGTTAATTCTTGTAGCGGCAATGTATATATGTTAACATGTTTTTAAAAAACACTTATACTATGAAATTTATATTCAGGTCGCTACTATTATTTACTTTATTAAATCCATCTATAGTTTTCTCGCAACAAGCCGACACCCTTATTAATAAATTAGATAGTTTAAGCAGGAAGACGGACAGTGCCGGCGGTCAGGTAAATAATATTTCTCCAAAAGCTTATAATGAAAATACACGGTTAACTTTCAATTCTTATTTTGTTTTATTAGGAAGTGATCTCAAGCAATCGTTTACAAAGCCTTTTCACATGTCCCGTAAAGATTGGGCTAACCTTGGGAAGTTTGCAATAGTAGCAGGTGCGCTTTCGTTCGCCGACGAACCAATTCAAAAAGGCGCAGTGAAGCTTACAAGCAGCAGCCCGGGTTTAACACACGTTAGTAAATATGTTACAAAATTTGGCGGTGTATATGAAGCATACACACTTGCGGCTATGGGTGCTTATGGCTTTATTTTTAAAAACACAAAAATGCAGACAACTGTGCTGCTTGCAACGCAAGCGTACATAGCGGGTGGAGCAGTAGAAAACGTTGCAAAAATTTTAACAAGGCGCACAAGGCCTTCCTATTATGCAACCGGAACCGAGGCGGAGCCTACATTTTATGGGCCTTTTGCAAAATTACCTCCGTCAGCAAATGGCAAAAAAATAAACAGTTCCTTTCCTTCGGGGCACACTACGGTTGCATTTGCGGCAGCAACAGTTTTCGCCATGGAATATAAAGACAAACCAATTGTTCAAATAATGGCATATAGCGCAGCCACAATGATTGGGCTTAGCAGGATAACAGAAAATAAGCATTGGAGTACCGACGTGTTAGTGGGAGCAGCATTAGGTTTTTTAACAGGCAAAGAAGTGGTTAATAACTACCACCGCTACTCGAAGTTGAAGGCGCCCGCCCAAAAGAAAAACACCGTAACATTTAACCTCAATTATTATTCAGGGCATTTTGAACCAGGGTTAGTTTATAAGTTTAAATGATTCAGTTTCCTGCTTTGTCCTTCAAATTTCTTTCAGAATCTGATTTTAGTTTTGTACCACTTTAAATATTAAAAATATTAAACTATGAAAAAGATTATATGCCTGGTGGTGATTGTATTTGCAATAAACCATGCAGGCTTTGCGCAGGAAAATGAAAATAACCAACATATAAATGTCCCTGCAAAAGCTAAATCAGCACTCAGGCAAAAATACCCTGAGGCAAAAAATGTTGGTTGGGAAAAAGAAGATGGCAATTATGAAGCTAATTGGGGTGGAAAGTCCGGAGAAGATAACTCTGTTCAATTTACTCCAGCTGGTAATTTTATAGAAATCGTAAAAGCTATACCCGTTGCCAGTTTACCAAAACCAATAATGACTTATGCAAACATGCATTATAAAGGTGTAAAAATTACAGAAGCAGGAAAAGTAACCGATGCGGCAGGCAAAATATCTTACGAAGTTGAACTTAAAGGCAAAGACGTTATTTTTGATGAAGATGGTAATTTTATAAAAGCTGAAAAATAATTTTTAACAACATAACAAGTTAGCTGTCTCTCAACCAGGGATGGCTTTTGTTTTACATACATGAAAATTAAATCTCTTATATTTTTACTGGCTTTAGCGCCGTTATTTGGTATTGGCCAAACAAAAAGCCTTTCTTATTTTGTTGACAGCTCTTTAAAAAATAATCCGCAGCTCTACGAATATCGCAATCTTATTTTATCAAGCACTATCGACAGCCAGTTAATTGCTGCTACTAACAAATTCCAGGTTACGGGCAGCGGCAATGCTTTTTATGCACCCGTTATAAATGGTTATGGTTATGATGAAATACTAACTAACGGTCAGCAATTATCAACCCTTATTGCAGTAAATAAACAAATTTATAATAAGAGAAACATAGGACTCCAGTTTCAAAACCTGCAACTGCAGCGGGATTCGTTGCAGGTTACTTCGTCTATTACCACAAAAGATATTAAAAAATCTATCATTACACAGTATATAACCACATACGGAGACCAGTTGCAAATTGATTTTAATAACGAAGTAATTGCTTTGCTCAGTAATGAAGAATCGATATTAAAAAACCTCACACAAAAGAATGTATATAAACAGGCCGACTATTTATCTTTCCTTGTAACATTGCAGCAGGAGCAATTAACACGCAGTCAGATTTTAGTTCAATATAAAAATGATTATGCTACTTTGAATTACCTGGCCGGCATTACGGATACAACAGCAACCGAACTTGCAGAACCCGTTATTTCTATTGCAAGAAATTTTATTGACGATAGCAGTGCTTTTTTTCTGAAATATAAAATTGACAGCCTTCAGTTAATTAATCAACGTTCTATGGTAGATGTTGGCTACCGGCCTAAAGTGAGCCTGTTTGCAGATGCAGGATACCAATCTTCGTTTATGGTAACGCCTTATAAAAACTTTGGAACAAATGTGGGCATTAATCTTACCATACCTATTTATGACGGGCATCAAAAGCAATTGCAATACACAAAGATCAGCATACTGGAAAGAACAAGGCAACGGCAAAAAGATTATTTTACACAACAGCTAACGCAGCAGGTACTGCAACTACAGCAACAGTTACATGCTATTGATGGACTTACAGACCCCATCAATAAGCAAATAGACTACCTAAAAACGCTGATACAGGTAAATGGTAAATTGCTTGAAACTGGTGATATTAAAATAACAGATTATGTACTGGCCTTAAATAATTATATTACTTCAAGAAACCTTGTGGTACAAAATATGATTACCCGTTATCAAATTATTAACCAATTGAATTACTGGAGCTCCGCCAATCAATAAAAGATTAAGAATATAAACTGCAGTTCATGAAAAAAAATTCCAGGGACATTATTTTATTACTCTTTTTAATAACAACAATCATATTTAGTTGTAAACAAAAAGATACTGCTGCTGAAGAAGATGCAGCGGTAGAATCCCGTACACCCGTAACCGTAACATCAGTTAGTTATGGCCCGTTGCAGCAATATATTGAGCTGAATGCAACTTCATCGTTTTTACAAAAAAGCTATGTGAAGTCGAACCTGGTTGGTTATGTAAAAAATGTAAATGTAAAAATTGGTGAATACGTAAATAAAGGACAAACTCTATTTGTTTTAAAAACCAAGGAAGCGGAAGCTATAGGCAATTCTGTCAACAAACTGGATCCGGATTTTAAATTTTCTGGCGTGAACGCTATACCGGCAAACAGCAATGGTTTTATTGCAGAATTGGACCACCAGCCAGGAGATTACGTGCAGGATGGCGAACAACTGGCTGTAATAAGCGACTCTAAAAGCTTTGCATTTATAATGAATGTGCCTTATGAAGATATTCCTTATGTATCCGTGGGTAAAAATGTTGAAATTATATTACCGGGTAACGAGCGATTAACCGGCACAGTTAGTTCTCCAATGCCCATGATGGATTCTGTATCACAAACACAAACATTTGCGGTAAGAGCAAACACGACACATAATATTCCGCAAAATCTTGTAGCAGTAATCCGGATTGTGAAAGTGGCTGAAACAAGCGCTGCAACCTTACCTAAAAATTCTGTTCTGTCTAATGAAACACAATCAGAGTTTTGGGTAATGAAAATGATCGACGACACAACCGCCGTGAAAGTTTCTGTTAAAAAAGGTTTGGAAAGTGGCGACAGGGTTGAAATTATTTCTCCTGAATTTTCACCAAAAGATAAAATTTTATTAAGCGGGAATTATGGGCTGGGAGACACTGCTTTGGTAATTGTAACTAAGTAGAATGTACGATGTACAATGTTTGATGTACGATGTAAGAAGTAGGCAGTTGAAATTTATATAATTGAATTAATAAAAAAATACCTATAGACTTCCATGTAAGTCTTGTCCTTCTCCCTGGGGAGAAGGGTTGGGATGAGTCCATTTATGAAAAATTATTTTACTACCCATAAAAGCCCTTTAACAGTTGTGCTGTTTATGTTAATAGCAGGCGGCATGTTTGCATACACTAAATTGCAAACTTCGCTCTTTCCTGAAATTACTTTTCCCAAAATAAAAATTATTGCAGATGCAGGCCTGCAACCGGTTGACAGGATGATGGTAGACGTAACCCGTCCTTTGGAAAATGCCATCAAGCAGGTGCCTGAGCTAACTGACATCCGCAGTACTACCAGCCGCGGAAGCTGCGAGATATCTGCTTACATGAGCTGGAGTGCAAACATTGATATCAGCCAGCAACAGATAGAAGCAAAGATTGCTGAACTGAGGAACAATTTACCTCCCGAAGTAAACATCACGGTAGAAAAAATGAACCCGTCTATTTTACCGGTCATGGGTTATTCTGTTGAGAGCCATGAACTCTCTCCTATTGAATTAAAAGAGCTGGCAACGTATACCATAAAACCTTACCTGAGCCAGGTTGCAGGTATTTCAGAAATACGAATTATAGGCGGCAAATCCAAAGAATTCTGGATAAAGCTCGACCATCAAAAAATGAGCACACTATCGATAACTCCGGATGCTATCGGCAATGCGCTTGCACAAACTAATTTTCTAAAATCAAACGGGTATCTTTCTGATTATAACTATCTCTATTTAACGGTTACCGACGCTTCTGTTCAATCTCTGGATGATTTAAAAAACGTGGTAGTGAGCAATAATAGCAAACGAATTGTGCGGCTGCAGGATATTGCTGATATACAAATAAACCAGGCGGTTGAATACATAAAAGTAAATGCCAATGGGAAAGAGGGTTTGCTGATAGCAGTTATAAAACAGCCTAATAGCAACCTCGTGGATGTATCCAAACAAATGGAAGATAAGATCGATGAGTTAAGAAAAACACTTCCGAAAGATGTAGTTATCAAACCATATTATATACAGGCCAATTTTGTGAATGATGCAGTAACGAGTGTTACAGATAGTCTGTGGATCGGTCTTGCATTAGCAATAGTAGTAGCTATCATTTTTCTCAGGTCGTTTAAAGCAAGCGCTACTATTTTAATAACGATACCGGTTACCCTGGGTGCAACATTAATAACACTCTACGGTGTCGGCTACACGCTGAATATAATGACACTGGGCGCCATTGCGGCTGCAATAGGTTTAATTATTGATGATGCCATTGTAGTTGTTGAGCAAATACACCGCACACACGAGGAGAATCCCGTCGATGAATATAAAAATATAGTTCACAATGCTATCAGGTACTTATTTCCGGCTATGGTTGGCTCTTCCCTGAGCACCATCGTTATCTTTCTTCCCTTCATGCTAATGAGCGGCGTGGCAGGCGCCTATTTTAATGTGCTTACCAACACCATGATCATAACACTTGTCTGTTCCTTTTTTGTAACATGGTGGGGCCTGCCTGTTATTTATTTGTGGTTTTCCCGGAAGAAGAAAAGTGAAAATATTATTGCTAAAGAAGAAGAAACTCATGCAGTAAAAAAACAGCGATGGGTTTCCTGGTTCATCACAAAACCCTGGATCAGTTTTATTATTGTTGCAGGATTAATAGTGGCAATTGTTTTAATCTTACCTAAACTAGAAACTGGCTTTTTACCCGAAATGGATGAAGGAAGCATTGTGCTGGACTATTCATCCATACCCGGAACTTCGTTAACCGAAACTGATAAAGAATTGCAGGCAATAGAAAAAATTATTATTGCCGACCCTGATGTGGAAGCGTATTCGCGACGTACCGGAACCGAGATGGGATTTTTTATTACAGAGCCTAACAGGGGCGACTACCTGATTCAATTAAAAAAGAGCCGGACAAAATCAACCGACCAGGTAATTGAAGATCTCAGGGTGCAAATTGAATCTTCCCAGCCGGCGCTCAGGGTAGATTTCGGCCAGGTGATTACGGATATGCTGGGTGATTTAATGACTTCAGTGCAACCCATTGAAATAAAAATTTTTGGAGAAGACCACCAGGAACTGCTTGACCTTTCAAGACAAGTAAAAAAAGTGGTTGATGATACGAAAGGTACGGCAGATGCATTTGACGGAATTGTTGTTGCAGGCCCCTCCATAAGTGTTCAGCCCGATTACTCAAAGCTTGCACAATTTGGAATTACCCCTGCCAATTTGCAATACCAGGTGCAAACTTCGTTGGAAGGAAATGTAATCGGCAGCATTTACGATAAAGATCGCGTGTACCCTGTACGGTTAGTCTATCCAAACAGCAGGCAAATGAGCGTGGATGATATGAAAAAGTTACAGGTATTTTTGCCCGACGGAAGGCTGAAATCGATAAGTGAACTGGCTACGATAGAAGTGAATCCGGGTGATGTAGAAATTCAGCGGGAGAATCTTCAATCGATGGGTATTGTTACAGCAAGGCTCGACAATCGCGACCTTGGCAGCGCTATAAAAGATATTAAGGCCAATATAAACAGGCAGGTTCATCTTCCGCAAGGATATACAATTGAATATGGCGGCGAATATGAGCAGCAGCAAAAATCTTTTTCTGAACTGCTCATGATATTGATTGCTTCAAGCATTCTTGTCTTTGGCGTAATTCTTTTTTTATTTAAAAGTGTAAAGACCGCGCTGGCTATCTTATTTATTGCCGTGTTGGGTATAGCCGGAAGTTATATCGCTTTATTTATTACGCATACGCCTTTAAACGTGGGAAGCTATACCGGCCTCATTATGATCGTAGGAATTATTGGTGAAAATTCCATCTTTACTTACCTCCAATTTAAAGATACGTTACGCGATAAACCAGTTGACGATTCTATTGTGTATGCCATCTCCACCCGTTTAAGGCCCAAACTTATGACGGCTTTGGGGGCTATAATTGCCTTAATGCCTTTGGCCCTAGGAATAGGCGCCGGTGCACAATTACATCAGCCTTTAGCCATTGCCGTTATAGGAGGTTTTATAATTGCATTGCCGCTGCTGCTTATTGTGCTGCCAAGTATATTGCGGTTGTTGTATAAAAATTATAAGCCAAAGGTTGAGAGCACATCTATTTAGGATTTGCATTGAAGCAACTACTATACAAAATAAACAAAGACCATAAATAAAATCAATGTGGGATTTTGGAAGGAGTGACCTATATTTATACGCACCAGTTAAGACCTGCTTATGAAACGGTTAATCAGCATAATAATATTGCTCTTTTTTATTTCAGACCTATTTGGCCAAATTGATTTCAAAGGTGACTCATCGACAAATAATAAGACAATTTCAACACTTTACTATTTAATTGACTCAACTTTTAAACTGGATAAAACCTTTGACTTCGAGTTTAGACTTTGCACAACTCCTTCATTGGTTTCTTACTCTAATGTTTTTATTTTAACAGAAACAAACGGAATATGGAAAGCAAGATTTTTTGAATATTATGGCAATCACAAAATCAAAATATCGGAGATAAAAGTTGACCAAACAGAACTCAAAGGCTTATGGACAAAATTATATGCAAATCAAGTATTAACTCTTCCAACCCAAGATTCTATTAAGAACCGAATGAAAACATTTGTAGCTGACACTGCTTACTCTTTCGAGGAAGGAGATACTTATGAAAATATACTAATTACTGACGGAACCGTTTATCATTTTGACTTATTCACCCAACATAAAATGCGTGCATACGAATACCATTGTCCAAAAGGTTATTTAAAACATTATCCAAACATGGAAGAACTCTATAGGGCATTCAATATAATACTCCTTATCAGGAAGTATTTAGGGCTAAACCTGGAAATATGTTAGACACTCATACTAATAGAAGTATTGTTAAAGCAACATAAGCCCGCCTTTCTCAGCCTATAGTTGTATGATCTCCTTTCCATAAACTACGAAGATTTGTAACATTAAGTGGAGAAAAAATATAATCTATTTCATTTCTGTAAAAAATAATTTCCACTTAACTAACGTTTTGTAATTTTCAATAAATAATACCAGGATGAGAAAAACCAACCGCCTTATTTTTTTATTGGCACTCATAAAATTCATTCTTCCTTACTTACTCCAAAGCAGTTATTACGAACCACACCGCGACGAATTTCTCTACCTGGCGCAAGGTTATCATCTGGCATGGGGTTTCATGGAGGTGCCGCCCATGCTCTCCATTTTTGCATGGCTTACTCACTTGTTGGGAGATGGAATGTTCTGGGTAAAATTCTGGCCGAATATGTTTGGCGTTCTCACTTTTATCGTGAGCGCCAAAATTATTCAAAAGCTGGGCGGCGGCTTATTTGCCATATTCCTTGTATTTCTGCCTTTTGTATTTGGTACTTACCTTCGGCTGTTCTTTTTATTTCAGCCCAATACTCCTGAAGTTTTTTTCTGGACAATGATTGCGTATAGTGTTCTCCGTTATATTCAAACAGAAAAAAATAAATATTTATATTTTCTTGGCGTCAGCATTGGACTTGGAATGCTTGG
>Ga0208717_1000639_pt1 | contig 11480 bp, 9 predicted proteins | sample NGESurF53shallow_FD_184489 | JGI IMG/M metagenome (GOLD analysis project Ga0208717, IMG submission 184489) | Arctic peat soil microbial communities from Barrow, Alaska - NGEE Surface sample F53-3 shallow (SPAdes) | ecosystem: Environmental > Terrestrial > Soil > Wetlands > Peat ... | reverse complement strand
CACTGACCGGTCGCATTCGCGCAGCCCACAGGTGTGGCTGTCTCAGCACCACAGGCTGCTCGGCGTTGCCGGGGTGCTGCTCGGCGCGGGAGCGGCTACGGTGGCCGCGGCGCGGCGGTGAGGTAAGAGATGGCATTGCGGATCGAGGACTACGCGCTGATCGGGGACACCCGCACCTGTGCGCTGGTCGGTGTCGACGGGTCGATCGACTGGTTGTGCGTTCCCCGGTTTGACAGCGGCGCGGTGCTCGCCGCGCTGCTCGGAACCGATGCCAACGGCCGCTGGCAGGTTGCGCCCGACGGCGCGCACCGGACCACCCAGCGCCGCTATCGGCCTGACACGTTGGTGTTGGAAACGGAGTTTGCTACCGGCTCCGGTCTGGTGCGTGTCGTGGACTGCATGGTGATGAACCCCGGTGATGAGGGTCCGCAGCTCGTTCGGCTCGTCGAAGGCGTGGAAGGCACCGTCGCGATGCGCAGCGATGTGGTGTTTCGTCCCGACTACGGGCAGGTGCTCCCGTGGTTTCGACGAAGCGGGCAGCGGTTGGCGATCTACGCGGGACCGGACGCGATCGCGTTGGACGGCGACGTCGCGCATACGGTCGTCGACGACGCCGCGAGCGCGTCGTTCACGATCGCCGCGGGCCAGCGACTCGGGATCCGGTTGGCCTGGACGGGCACGTCCACCCGGCCGCCGAAGCTGCCTGACGTGGCCGCGTTGGTGCAACGCACTACCACATGGTGGTGCCGGTGGGCCGCGAAATGCTCCTACGCCGGAATTGATCGGGACGCGGTGATGCGTTCACTGATCACGTTGAAAGCGTTGTCGTATACGCCGAGTGGCGGCGTCGTGGCCGCGCCGACCACCTCACTGCCGGAGCTACTGGGTGGGGTCCGGAACTGGGACTACCGCTACTGCTGGCTGCGTGATGCCACCTACACGTTGCTCGCACTGATGGACGGCGGCTACACCACGGAGGCCGCAGCCTGGCGTGATTGGCTGCTGCGTGCGGTTGCCGGTCACCCCAAGCAGATGCAAATCATGTACGGGCTGGACGGAGAACGGCGGCTGACGGAAACCGAAATCGGCTGGTTACCCGGCTACGCCGGTTCCAGGCCTGTGCGGGTCGGCAACGCCGCGCACGACCAACGCCAACTTGATGTGTACGGCGAAGTGATGGACGCGCTGCATCAAGCCCGTGCCAATGGGCTACCGCCAGACGACGACGCGTGGACGCTGCAGGTGCGCCTGATGAGCTACCTGGAGACGATTTGGGCGCAACCCGACGACGGGATCTGGGAGATCCGCGGCCGCCGGCAGCAGTTCGTCCATTCCAAGGTGATGGCCTGGGTTGCATTCGACCGCGCGATCAAAGGCGTTGAAACCTTCGGGTTCGAGGGACCTGTCGACCAGTGGCGGCAGGTACGCCGCGCCATCTTCGATGAGGTCTGTGAACGCGGCTACGACCCCAAACGCAAGACGTTCACCCAGTACTACGGCTCCGATGAACTCGACGCCGCGGTGCTGCTGATTGCGCCAGTGGGTTTTCTGCCTGCGGACGACGAACGCGTCGTCGGCACGGTGGCCGCGATCGAGAAGAACCTGCTTAGCGACGGCTTCGTGCAGCGTTACACGACGGAAGGCTTGTCCGTCGATGGTCTGCCGGCGGGCGAAGGCGCTTTCTTGATGTGCACGTTTTGGCTCGCCGATAACTACACCCTCGCCGGGCGCCACGATGAGGCGCGCGCTCTGTTCGATCGGCTCCTAGACCTGCGCACCGCAACCGGCCTGCTATCTGAGGAATACGACACCACCAACCACCGCCTCGTCGGCAACTTCCCCCAAGCGTTTAGCCATGTCGCGCTCATCACTACGGCACTGAGTGTGGCCGCGACCGCTGGACCTGCCCAACGACGCGGCGCCGGTAGTCCGACGTGAAGTCGCCCGGGACCACCGAGTTGCTGCGGGCCGCCTGGGGCACAGTCTTGGTCAGCCAGCCACGGCGCGCCCTTGCGCTGCGCGACACAGCGCGGCTATCTGGGCTCGCAGTGTTCGCCGCCCGCCTGCTCGGCGCCCGCCAGCTCACGCAGGCGGCGATCACGGCACTCGCACCGACGCCGCGCGTCATCAGATTCGGCGCCGCGGTCGACACCCTTCATGCATGCACGGGCATCGGCTTAGCGGTGCTGGTGCCGCGCTGGCGACGCACCGCGCTTGCCGACGCGGCGGTTGCAGCAGGCTTCGCGGTCGGGGGACAGTTGCGGGTCCGGCCGCCGGGGCACCGTCACGCCCTGGGGTGGTTGGTCCCTGTCGCGGCGAGGAAGAACACGGCTTCCTCATCGCCGTCGATGTCGACCGACAGCAGTCGCAACCGCCCGTTCACTCCTGCAAGAACAACCCGCCGTGGTCCGCACTGGCCGCCATGACGTTTGCCGCCCGACTCGCAAACCGCGAAGGTGGATTGTCCAGCGCAGGGGTCTGTGGGCGCCGTCCAGTGTCACCACGACATCACAAATCGCCGACGCGACCCGCCCACGCGCCGCCGGCTTCCAAGCCCGCGACCGCTCGGCAGATATCTGCCGCCCCGACACGTCCAGGTCGTTCGCTGCGGCCGGGCCGGGCACCGACACGGCACGGTAAGTATCACCCCATGGGCAGCATGCACGATCGACTCGGACGGTCGTGGGTATCAGTCAGGCGTTTCTTCCACGGCGTTCGTCAGATCACGCAGGAGCGGGACGAATCGGTGTAGCTCGGCCACGTGCAGGGACGTCAACGCGGACAGGCGACGGCTGGCGTTCGCGGTCAGTCGGACGCGGACCACCCGCGCGTCGTTGTCGGATCGCTTGCGGACCACGAGCCCGGCGGCTTCGCCGCGGTCAACCAGCTCGACGGCGCTGTGCGGGCGCAGCAGCAGGTACTCGGCGATCTCCCCGATCGTTGGCCCCCGCGGATCTGTGTGACCTTTGATCGCCAGCAGCAGCTGATGTTGCATGGGCGTGAGTCCTGCCGCGCGCGCTTGGCTGGCGCTCCAGTGTTCGAACCGGCGAAGGCTGGTGCGAAACGCCAACAACCGCGCGAAGTCGTCGCTGCTCAGCCGGGTCATCAGCAAGTTGTACCAGGGTAGCGGTGAACTTAATCGACAATCGCGCGACCTTGGCGAAGCACTCGCCGGTTGCATGCGAGCTATATCGCAGTACGATACAACAGTGAGCGGGACGCTGCCGGGCGGGAACGATGACAGTGAGCGCTCGACGAGCCAGCTGGCAGTCGGTTCCGGGGACGGCACGCCGGCCGGGCACCGAGGTGGACGTACCACGAGAGGGAGAGATCATGAGCGTCGATGGCGCAACACGCGATGCGATCAACGCAGCGGCCGATCCGGGTCGGTCATTCGATGAGTGGCGCCAGGCGCTGATGGCACTGAAGGTCGCTGAGAGTCGTGGCGAACCGTACGCGGCGTTGCTTTCTCGTTCGGAGGATGTGATCCGCGCTCGTTCCGTCCTCACCCATGAGCGGGTCCAGGCCGGGCTTCGGGTGCCCGACGATGTCTTGGAGCACCTGACCGTCGACGAGCTGCTGCTTGGCCAGCCGGACGACAGGGTCAGGTAACAGGAAGGCCCAGCGTCGCGATGGCTGCGATGCGTGGTTGTTTGTCGGCGCGCCATGTGTGGTTCTAGGCGACTCGGTACGGCTCGGCGTCCGCGTGTTTGAACGCGTAGCCGTTACCCGGCGTCACAGCTGGTGTGAGGGCGCCGTTTTCGGGTTGGACAATCCCGTCGAACATCATGTTCTCGATGCGGACGTGGTCGTGGAAGTATTCGAGGTGGCGCAGGTTGGGGGGGACGGTCGCGGCATGCAGGTGGATCGCCGGGCCGCAGTGACCGGAGAGCGGCACCTGCGCGGCGGCGCTCAGAGCGGCAACACGCAGCCATTCGGTGATCCCGCCACAGCGGCCGACGTCGGCTTGCAGGACGTCGACGGCGCCGGCGGCGAGCATGTTCGCGAAATAGTTGAGGTCGTAGCCGTATTCGCCCGCGGCGACGTCTAGTGGCAGTGCGTCCACCAGCGCGGCAAGGCCGTGCAGATCATCGGAGCTGACGGGCTCTTCGAACCAGCTGACGCCGAAGTCGGCGGCGAACCGCATGCCGAGTTTTCTGGCTTGCACCCGGTCGTATCCTCCGTTGGCATCGACGAACAGTTCGGCGTCGTCACCGATGGCGTCGCGGACGGCGGCGATGCGTGCGACGTCGGCGCGCCATGAACGACCCCAGTCGGTGCCGATCTTCATCTTGACGCGGGGTATACCGGCACCGACCCAGCCGGCGAGTTGGTTCAACAGCTGCGGCATGGAGTAGGTGGTGAATCCTCCGCTGCCATAGATCGGTACCGACTCCCGCACCGGGCCGAGCAACTTATGCAGCGGCTGGTCCAGGGCACGGGCTTTGGCGTCCCACAATGCAAGGTCGACGGCGGCGATCGCCATCGACGACAGCCCAGGTCGGCCCAGGTTGCGGATCGCTTTCACCATCGCGGACCAGGCCGTGCCGGTGTCCCGGACGTCGATGCCGATGACCTTGGGTGTCAGTGTCTGCTTGATGACCTCGACCATCGCCTGGTGGCCGTAGGCGAAGCCGAGCCCGCTGCCACCCGCTTGCAGGCCCAATTCGACGACGACGAGCGTTGTGGTGTCCCAGGCCAGGGTGCCGTCGGCTTCGGGAAGGTCGGTCGGGGTCGTGTAGGCCGACACGTTCAGCCGCACCACGCGCAGATCGTCGTCGGCCACGACACGCTCAGGCGCCACCTCAGCCATGACGAGCCTCCGCGACCGCGGCCGGGCCGGTGTGCTGGTGGGCGATCAGATGGTCCGCGACGCGGGCGACCAGCGACATGATCGTCAGCGCCGGGTTAGCGGAGCCCTGGGTCGGCAGCACGCTACCGTCGGTGATGTAGAGGTTCGGCACGGCGAAGGTGCGCTGTTCGGCGTCGACGACGCCGTCTTTGGGTGAGCGTGCCATCCGGCAGCCGCCGACAAGGTGGGCGAATCGTCGGATGGTCATCGTCTCGGTCGCACCGGCGGCGCGCAGGATTTCTTCCATCTTCGTTTGGGCGGCGGCCATCAGTTGCTTGTCGTTCTCGCCCATCGAGTAGTGGAAGTTGGCCACCGGCAGGCCGTGCCGGTCGACCTCGTCGGACAGGGTCACCGCGTTTGCGTGCAAGGGCAGCAGTTCGCACAGGGCGCCCAGTGATGCCCAGTGGACGTAGTCGCGCATGTATTCGCGCAATGATTCACCCCAGTGTCCTTGCGCGACGACGTGTTCGGCGTAGGTGATCGGCAGCGGTGACACGTTCTGGATGGAGAACCCGCGCTTGTAGGGTTTCGCGGGGTCGGTTTCGTAGAACTGTTCGCAGCTGACTTCCGGTGGCGGCCCTTTGTACATCCGCACTTCGGCCTCGAACCGTCCGGCGGTCTGCGGCGCGCCTTGCACCATCACGTAGCGGCCGACCTGGCCGTCGTCGTTGCACAGCCCGTCTTTGAACCGATTCGATGCCGATAGCAACAGCAGGCGCGGCGTTTCGATCGAGTAGCCGGCCACCGCGACCATCCTCGCGCGCTGCCGGTGCTCGATGCCGTCCTTGAAGTAGGTGACCCCGGTCGCGCGGCCGGTGTGGTCGTCGACGAGCACCTTGCTCACGTGGCAGTGCGCGCGGATCTCCGCGCCGTGCGCGAGCGCGTCGGGGATGTGGGTGATCAGCGGGGAGGCCTTGGCGTTGACTTTGCAGCCCTGCAGGCAAAATCCGCGGTAGATGCAGCGCGGCCGGTTCCCGAAGCGTCCGTTGGCGATGGCGACCGGCCCGACCCGTACCGGGATACTGAGCTTCTCGCAGCCGGTGATGAACACATCCCCGTTGCCGGAGATCGGTTGAGCGTGGAAGGGGTAGGAGTGCGGGTCGCCCCACGGCCAATCCTGTCCGGCGACTGGGAGCTCTTGCTCGAGCTGCTCGTAGTAGGGCCGAAGGTCGGTATAGGAGATCGGCCAGTCGGCGCCGACCCCGTCGCCGGTGAAGGTGGCGAAGTCGGAGGGATGGAATCTGGGGGTGTAGCCGGCGTAGTGCACCATCGATCCGCCGACGCCACGCCCGGAGTTGTTCGAGCCGAGCGGAACCGGATCCGCGCCACTGATGACCCTCGGATCGGTCCAGTACAGCAAGTGCGAGCCGCGTTCGTCGCTGACCCAGTCGGTCTCCGGATCCCAAAACGGCCCGGCGTCCAACGCCACCACCGACCAGCCGGCGCGGGCGAGACGCTGCGCGAGTGTCCCGCCGCCGGCTCCGCAACCAACGATGACAATGTCGACCTCGTCGCGTTCGTCGTAGCGCGTCATCTCATCACGGAGCCGATGCGGAAAGCCCGGTGAGCTCGGCAGCAACCAGGCGGACTCGTTGCGGTCCCGCACGTCGCCATACAGCGACAGATTCGCGCCGAGTTTCACGACGACTCACCGGTCACTGCGGCGGCTTGCCGTCGCTTGGCTGCTTCGGCGCGTCGGGTCCACGGCACCGGATCGGTGCTGGCCGCATCGGCTACTTCGAACTTCTCGCGCGCGTCCAGTCCCATGTTCTTGTATCCGCGGGGATAGGCCGGGCCCGGAAAGCCGATCTCATTCCAGGCCCAAGGGTGGGAGTAGAACGCCGTGCACGCGTACCGGGTCCACAGCGACCACACGTGTGCTGCCGACAACCCATGCCAGGACTGCCCGTCGAGCTCCTGCACCTCCTGCACCAGGGCCGCCTGCTGCTGCTGACCGAGCTGCGACAACGACGCCCCGCCTTGACGCTTCGCGTCGTTGTCGAGGAACGCGAGCGTCTGCCGCCAAGCCTCCGCGTCCTCCGGCATGTCGGCGTAATGCCAGCCGTCGGTCTCACCAGTCGCGAGCCGGACGTCGATCAGAGCCGCCACCGGAATGCGCGGCTCCTCGTGTTGAGCTAGCAGCTGGTCACACAACGCCTCAGCGGTGGCCTGCTCGACGCCGGTGAAGAACGACAACTCCGGTGAGGGTGCGAGCCGAGCCAACACGACGCCCGCCGTGACGGCGTCCCAGCGGTCGACCTCATTGAGCACATCGAACCCAGGAAAGCGGGGCGGTGACGAGCCGGGTGCTCGGCCGCGGTTGCGGTCAGCGATGAATACCACGCTCGGGCTCACTCGCCTTCGCGACGCAGGATCGCGGCCAAGATCCCCATCCCGCCGACCAGACTCGCCAGCAACGGCGCGAACACCGGCGGGCCCATCTCGGCGTTGTACAGCCGCATACCGCGGCGCAACCCGCCCGGCTTCTGGGCGATCCCGCGGATGTGCAAGTACGTTCCCTGCAACCCGTTGAGGACGACCACAGCCGACGCTAGCGGTAGCACGGTTTTCGCCGCCCGCTTGGAGAAGACGCCGGCGATGCCAGCCGGGATGATCGTCGGCATGATGATCACCGGCCACCACATCATCTTGTTGCCGAAACTCGCCGAGTCATGGGACAGGTAGATCTCACCAGTCGTCACCGCGGCGCCAACGGCAGCAAGCGCCGACAAGGTGCGTTCGAAATGGCCGGTGCGGATGTTGGCGACCACGCGGTCGACCCCGACCAGCTCGCGGCGTTGGATCAAGCCGTGGTGTGTCAGCAGGGCTGTCACGACTTGATCTTCTCGATCGTGTCGCCCACAAGTGTCTTGACGATGTCGGCCTTGTGCGGCTGACCGCGCAGGAACGCCCTGCCGAACCCGAGCGCCTGATCTTTTCCGACGACGCCCGGCATCGGCGGTTCGTTCGGGTTCACGTCACAGTCCACAAGCGCCGGACCCGGGTGCCCCAACGCCGCCTTGACCGCTGCCTCGAGCTCGCCGGGTTGAGTTACCTTCACGCCGAACCCGCCGCACGCGGTCGCCCACGGGGCGAAGTCGGCGAAGCCGTTGTGGCGCACCCCGAACTCGGGATAGCCAAGGACCATCTGCTCCCACAGGATCTGACCGTATGCCCCGTTGTTGTTGATGAAGACTTTGATCGGCAGCCCGTGGCGGGCGGCGGTGAGGAACTCCGCCATCAGCATCGCGAACCCGCCATCGCCGACGAACGCGATCACCTGGCGATCGGGAAAGGCATGCTGCGCGGCGATCGCGTACGGCAGGCCGGGTGCCATCGTCGCCAGGTTGCCGGACAGGTAGAACTCCCGGCTCCCCCGGATGTCGAAGTGCCGCGCCGCCCAGGTCGCGATCGTCCCGGAGTCGCACGTCAAGATCGCGTCATCGGAGGCGTGCCTGTTGATCAGCGACATCAAATACTGGGGTGCGATCGGATGGCGTTCGGCGTTCTCCAGCGCCGCCATCTCGGCGCGCCATTCGCCCATCTCGTGCTGGCAGTTCGCCAGGAAGGTGCTGTCATGTCGCGGCTGCAGCATCGGGAGCAGCGCCTGCAATGCCTCTTTCGCGTCCCCGATCACCGGTGCTTCGGTCGGCATCCGGTTTCCGGCTCGGGTCGGGTCGGCTTCGATCTGCACCACCCGCACTTTGTCGGGCTGCGGAAGATGCTTCGTGTAGGGGAAGTTGGTGCCCACCATCAACAGCGTGTCGATCTGCTGCATGAGGCGTTCGCTGGGACGGGTGCCGAGCAGGCCAATGCCACCGGTGGTGAACGGCGAATCATCGGGCACCGCCGCCTTACCAGGCAATGTCTTCACGATCGGCGCCTGCAGCAGTTCTGCGAGCGCGAGGAGCTCGGCGCGGGCATGCAAAGCCCCGGCGCCCGCCAAGATCGCGATCTTGCTGCCGGCCTGGAGCACCTCGGCAAGGCGACGCAAGTCGGTCTCACGCGGCCGGCCGGGCGCTTCGAAGAAGACGGCTGAGGTCTTCGGCGGCCGAGCGGGAGTGACGTGGTCGTAGGGATCTTCATCGGCGGCCGCGACCTGGATGTCGTTGGGGAAGGTGATGTGGCTAACCGTGCGCCGCGCGAGCGCATGCCGCACGGCGAGATCGACAAGGGTCGTGACGTGTAGCGGATTAGTGACCATCACGTCGTACTCCGCGACGTTCTCGTACAGCTTTTCCAGGTGCACCTCCTGCTGGTAGCCGGTCCCGAGCAGGCTCGTCTCCTGCATGCCGGTGATTGCCAGCACCGGCATATGGTCAAGCTTCGCGTCGTACAGGCCGTTCAGCAGATGCACACCCCCAGGCCCGGACGTGGCGATGCAGACGCCGATCCGGCCGGTGGTCTTTGCATGCGCGCACGCCATGAACGCCGCCGCCTCCTCGTGGTGCACCAGCACGAACTTCAACTTGTCCTGATGACGGCGCAGCGCCTCGAACAAGCCGTTGATTCCGTCACCCGGAAGACCGAAGATCGTGTCGACCCCCCAGTCGATGAGCCGGGTCACCAACGACTCCGCGGCGATCTGCTTCACAACTCCTCCTCGACAGCTGACCGGCGCCGAGCACCCGCTGCAGCCCGTCCTTGTATCGTCCCCCGATATTTCGGGCTTACACTCTGCCCGATGCTGTCTCACAGGCGCGCCCGCCGGTTGCCGGTAGCCGCACGGGGTAGTAGCTGCATGATCGCTAGGCACCCTTGTCGGTCTGTGCAGGGTTGGGAAGGTTGCGGCACATGGTGGACTCCACTGACCGACACGGTGCGGATCGATCCGACCCAGCTAGGCAGAACGTGCCGGCGGGTTCGAGCGTGTCACCGGATACGGTGCGCAGCTTCCGGAACGAGTTGACGGTAGGGGAGGATTCGATTGATCCGGCGACGTGGGCCGGCTCGGTGCCGGTGGCCCACGGCATCGCTCCGCGCGTTCGAATCGGGCGCAACAGGTGGTTCAACCTGTTGTGGTTGTTGCCGATCGGGTTCGTCGGACTGATCGTCGCGGTCGCGGCCGCGAAGGGCCTTCGCGATACGCCCTCCGTGCAGCGGTTCATCGTCCGTTATCCCGGCACCTTGCCGGCGACGAGTGCGTCACCCAAGCCGGGGCTGCCGATCTGGGTCGGCGTGCAGCACTTCTTCAACCTGTTCTTGCTGATCTTCATCATCCGGTCAGGGGCACAGATTCTGTCGGACCACCCCCGGCTGTACTGGACCCGGCACAGCACACCGGGCAAGGACTGGTTCCGGATCCAAAAGCCGGTGCCCGCCGATCCGCTGTGGACGGCGAAGAAAGACTCCATCAGCCTGCCCGGGCAAGTTGGACTGCCAGGGATTCGGCACTCGATCGGCCTCGCCCGCTGGTGGCATCTGGGCACCGATGTGCTGTGGCTTCTCAATGGGCTCGTCTTCTACGTTCTGCTGTTTTCGACTGGACAATGGCGGCGGCTGGTGCCGACCAGCTGGAAGGTGTTTCCCGACGCCGCGTCGGTAGTGATCCAATACCTGTCGCTGAACTGGCCGGTGGAAAACGGCTGGACGGCCTACAACGCCATGCAGCTGATCGCCTACTTCATCACCGTCTTCGTCGCCGCGCCGCTGGCGTTCCTCACCGGCCTGGGTATGTCACCCGCGCTGTCGACCAAGTTCAAGGCGATCAGCAAGGTGCTGAGCATTCAAACCGCGCGCTCTCTGCATTTCCTGGTATTGGTTTGGTTTCTGCTTTTCATCGTCATCCATGTCACGTTGGTGTTTACGACCGGACTGCTCCGCAACCTCAACCACATCTTCGCCGCCCGAAATGACGACAGTTGGATCGGATTTTGGATCTTCGCCGGGTCGATGATCGTCGTCATCGTCGGCTGGGTCGCGGCGACCCCATTCACCATGCGGCACCCCCGCGTTGTGCAACGAGTGGGCTTTGCGCTCATCGGCCCTACCCAGCGCCTCTTCGAACACCTCGATGCGACTCCGGGCCAGTACACCGAGAAAGACATCTCGCCCTACTTTTGGCACAACGGCCAGTACCCAGACTCCGACGAGTACAAGGCCTTGTTCGATACCGACTTCGCCGGCTACCGACTACGCGTCGACGGGCTGGTCGACAACCCTGTCGAACTCGACATAGCGCAACTGCGGGCACTGCCGTACCGCGAACAGATCACCCAGCACTTCTGCATCCAAGGCTGGTCAGGTATCGCCAAATGGGGTGGCGTGTCGATGCAAACGATCATCGATGTGGTGCGGCCCCAACCAGAGGCGAAGTGGGTCGTCTTCTACTCCCTCGGCGATGGCCCGGACAAAGGTATCTACTACGACGCCCACCCGATCGAGCAGATGAGCTACCACCTCACCATGCTCGCCTACGACATGAACGGTGAGCCGTTGTCGTTCGGCCACGGTGCTCCGTTGCGGTTGCGAAACGAAACGCAACTCGGCTTCAAGCAGGTCAAGTGGATCAAGGGGGTGGAGTTCGTCGCGAACTACTCCGAGATCGGGGGCGGCTTCGGCGGCTACAACCAAGACCATGAGTTCTTCGGCTACCGCCAATCCATCTAAGACCGACCAGGAGGGATCT
>Ga0208717_1000638_pt1 | contig 11525 bp, 12 predicted proteins | sample NGESurF53shallow_FD_184489 | JGI IMG/M metagenome (GOLD analysis project Ga0208717, IMG submission 184489) | Arctic peat soil microbial communities from Barrow, Alaska - NGEE Surface sample F53-3 shallow (SPAdes) | ecosystem: Environmental > Terrestrial > Soil > Wetlands > Peat ... | reverse complement strand
CAGCCGGGGCCGACTGACCAGCAGCCGGGTGCGCCGTCCCGCGATGGCCACGCCCGCCGTCAGCAGGACGAGAGCCACCACGAAGATCACGGCCGCGTCGACAATGGTGAAGGATCCCGACGTGGACGCGGACGCGGCGCCCGCCCACGCATCGATCACGCTGACCCCGGACGTCATGTTCCGCCTCCCGGCCCCCCGAGCCGACTAGCGCTGCTCGTCGCACCACGCCACCGGCATCATCGGACCGTCTCTCCCAAGTGTAAAGCGCGCGCCAAATCTGGGCGGGCCGGCCGGCGCCCCCACGGACGCCGCAGGCCGTCCGGCGCACGGGCGCCGCAGGCCGCGAACGCACTGGCGCCGCAGGCCGCGGACGCGCCGCGCCGCAAGGCCGGCGAAGGCCATTTACAAGCACCGCCCGGGCGTGTGGACTAGGTCGCGGAACACCATTTCCGGTCCATTCCGCGTGCCATTCCGCTGGCCCGCTGAGGGGAGCCCCGCCGTGCCCGACAGCGCCCTGCCCGAGGACGCCCTGCCCGACAGCGCCGTGCCCGACAGCGCCGTGCCCGGGAAACCCGCGCCGGGAGACATGTCCTTGTACGCCGCGCAGCTCGGCGAGACCTTCCGCCCGCTCGGCCTGCTGATCGAAGGCATGATGACCGCCCAGGTCGTCACGGTCCTGGCCCGGTTAGCGGTCGCCGACGAGCTGGCCGGCGGCCCGCTCACGGTCAGCGAGCTCGCGTCCCGGGTGGGCGCCGCCGCCGATCCACTGTCCCGGCTGCTGTCCGCGGCGGCTGTCTACGGGCTGGTCCGCAAAGACGACGAGGGACGGTACACGCTGGCCCCCGCCGCCGATCTGCTGCGCACCGACGCCGAGGGGTCCGCGCGGGGGGTCGCGATCGGGTTCCTGGGGCCGCCCCACTGGCAGAGCGCCGGGCGGCTGGAGGAGGTCGTGCGCAGCCCTGACCCCGTCAACCCGGCCGGGCCCGGCGGGATCTACGAGTACTACGGCCAGCACCCGGAGGAGGCGGCCTGGTTCGCCCGGGCCATGGGCCGGGTCACCGGGATGATGGTGGACCAGCTCACCCAGGCCAGTTTCCGGCCGCTGGCTTCCGGCCGCATCGTCGACGTGGGCGGCAGCCGCGGGACCCTGCTGGCCTACCTGCTCCGGGGTCTTCCGGATGCGCGCGGGGTGCTGATGGACCGTGGCGAAGCGCTGACCGAGGCCACCGGGTACCTGGCCGGGGCGGGGGTGGGCGACCGCGTGGAGCTCGTGGCCGGCGACTTTCTGCGCGAGGTCCCCCCCGGTGGTGACCTGTATGTGCTGAGCCAGATCCTGCACAACTGGGATGACGATCGCGCGCGCACGATCGTCCGCAACTGCCACCGCGCGAGCCGGCCTGGCAGCGGGCTCATGGTGATCGACTGGGTGCTCCCGGACGGCCCGGAGCCGTCCCTGGCCCACCTGATGGACCTGATCATGATGATGGTGCTGGGCGGGCGGGAGCGCACCCGGGCCGAGCACGAGGCGCTGCTGGGCCCGGAGGGTTACGACCTGGTCCGGGACACTCCGGTGCCCGGGGTGATGCCCTACCGCGTGCTGGAGTTCCAGCGTGTGTGAGGTATCACAGGGCCCCTGAGGGCCCGGGATGAGCTCGCCGCAGTAGGCTACTACTGAGTAACATCGAGGGCCTGAGGGGAAGCGGATGGCACACGATGTCGTCCAGAAGCCCGTCGCGGCCGTGCCTGACCAGGTTCCCCGGCTGCGCGGTGCGCTGCATGCCGGGGCTTTCCCGCTGGCGCTCGCCGCGGGCGGGGTCCTGGTGGCCCTGGCCCCGGGACCGACGGCCCGGCTGGGGGCAGCCGTGTACGCGGTCACCTCGGCCCTGCTGTTCGGCGTCTCCGCTGCCTACCACCGGGCCGCCTACCACCGGGCCGCCTACCTCCGGGCTGCTTACCACCGGGCTGCCTACCCCCGCCGGCCTGGTTCCGCGCGGGTCCGTGACCTGCTGCACCGCTGTGACCACGCCAACATCTACCTGATCATCGCGGGAACGTACACGCCGCTGGCGCTCCTCGCACTGCACGGTGACGTGCGGGCGGCGGTGCTGGCGGTGATCTGGGTCGGCGCGGCCGCCGGGGCGGTGTTCCGGGTGGCCTGGATGCACGCGCCCCGCTGGCTCTACACCTCGCTGTATCTGGCTCTGGGCTGGGTCGCGCTGGCTGTGCTGCCTCAGCTGGCCCGCGGCGCCGGGCTGGCCGTGGTCCTCCTGATCGCCGCGGGCGGGATCCTGTACAGCCTGGGCGGCGTCGTCTACGCGCTGCGGCGGCCCGACCCGCTGCCCGGCTGGTTCGGGTTCCACGAGGTGTTCCACGCCTTTACCGTGGCCGCTTACGCCGCCCAGTACGCCGCAGTCTTCCTGGTCGTCTGCCGGTCCCCCGGCTAGCAAGGTTGAGCCGTTAGCCGATGGCGGTGCCGAACAAGTGCCCGATGCCGTAGGTGAAGGCCAGGCCGAGCGCTCCACCGATGACTACCCGCAGGACGGCGCGCCGGACGTTGCTGCCGCCCAGGCGGGCGCTGAGAGCACCGGTCAGGCCGAGCGCGATCAGGACGGCGGCAAAGGTGACGGGAACCCGCAAGCCGACCGGAGGCAGCAGGATGGCCAGCATCGGCAGCAGCGCGCCGGAGGTAAAGGACAGCGCCGAGGCGCTGGCGGCCTGGACCGGGCTGGGGATGTCGTCGGGGTCGATGTGCAGTTCGGCGTCCAGGTGGGCAGTCAGGGCGCCGCGGGCGGTCAGCTCGGCGGCCACGGTGCGGGCGGTGGCCGCGGAAAGGCCCTTGGCTTCGTACAGGGCGGTCAGCTCGGTGAGCTCGGCTTCGGGGGTGTCAGCGAGTTCACGCTTCTCCTGGTTTATCTGTGCCCGCTCGCTGTCGCGCTGGCTGGAAACCGACACGTACTCACCCAGCGCCATCGACACCGCCCCGGCGACCAGCCCGGCCAGTCCGGCGGTGAAGATAGGGCCACGGGCCGTGGTGGCCCCCGCCACCCCGATGACGATGCCGGCCACGGACACGATCCCGTCGTTGGCCCCCAGCACCGCGGCCCGCAGCCAGTTAAGCCGTCCCGCGGTCCCACCAGAATGCGGCTCCCGGGCATGAGTCGCCCGCCCGCTCGCGGCCGCCTCGACCTGAGCAGCTGAGGGCATGACTTCGTCATCGCTCATGCCTCCACTAGTACTGGAACGTCACCCGGGCCGCCAAATGCCGCCTGCCGGCCCGCGCCCGGTTGTTCCGTCACAGTCAGCGGGCTCCTGCGGCGGTGAGCCAGGCGGACGCCAGGCGCTGCGGGCCCTGCCGCAGCCAGGCCCGCAGCTCCCCGGGTTCCCGGCTGGTCACCAGCTCCGGCTCGGCGCCGGGCAGGATGGGCCGGTGGTACTCGAGCTCGGCGCGGCCGGGCAGCCAGCCCAGCCCGGCCATCTCGTCCTCCACGGCGGCCCAGTGGATGCTGTTGTTGACATGGCCGGCGATGTCGAGGTCGGCGGCGCGCAGCGGCCAGGACCGGCCCGCCGCGGACCCGGGCAGCCCCGGGTGGGAAAGCCGCGCCGAGACCTGCCGGCCCTCCGTGGACGGCCCGTAGACGCGCTGGAACGACTCGCCCAGCGGGACCGGCCGCCCGTCCTCCGCTGAGACCGCGACCCAGATCGCGGTGGACTGGATAAGATCCCCGTCCGCCCCGCTCACCGTCGTGGTGCGCTCGGCCCACCGCGGGCCCGTGGCTGAGCAATAGGTCCGCAACGAAATTCGCTCCCGGTGCGCGGGATACCCCCGGATAGCGATGGCCACGCGGCGGACAAGCCAGCGGTACGACCCGTCCCAGCCAGCGTCACTGACATCGTCTTCGGCGGCCTCCTGGAGGTAGCGGGCCAGCGCGTCGAGCCGCAGCCGCCCCTCCGGGGTCACGTCGGTGCTGCGCACCTCGCGGCTGGTGGCGAACACCCGGCCCTGCGGGGGATCAGCGCGGAACCGGGGGGACGGGCGCTGCAGCAGGAAAGTCATCCCTGGCATTGTCCCTGACGGCGCCGTCCGCCGCCACGGGCCCTCCGCGTCCTTACCGGGTGGTGACCCCAGGCGACTGCGGAAACGTAACGGGCTACCCTCGCGAATGAAGGACGAGAATCTCCGAGGAGCCACGCATGACTCAGCAGGGCAGTGCAGACATCGGCGTGACCGGCCTGGCGGTGATGGGCCGCAATCTGGCCCGGAACCTGGCCCGGCACGGATACGTGGTGGCGTTGCACAACCGCTCGCCGGAGCGGACCCACAGCCTGGTCAAGGAGCACGGCGACGAGGGCACGTTCGTGCCCGCCGACTCGATGGCGGAGTTCGTGGCCAACCTCAGCCGACCGCGGGCGATCATCATCATGGTCAAGGCGGGCGAGGCGACCGACGCTGTGATCAACGAACTGGTCCCGCTGCTGGACCAGGGTGACATCGTCATCGACTGCGGCAACGCGCACTTCATGGACACCCGGCGGCGTGAGGCCGCGCTGCGCGAGCACGGGCTGCACTTCGTGGGCTGCGGCGTGTCGGGCGGTGAGGAAGGGGCGCTGAACGGGCCGAGCATCATGCCTGGCGGGTCCGAAGAGTCGTACGCCCGGATCGGCCCGATGTTCGAGTCGATCGCAGCGAAGGTGGACGGCGTTCCGTGCTGCACGCACGTGGGCCCGGATGGCGCCGGTCACTTCGTCAAGATGGTGCACAACGGGATCGAGTACGCGGACATGCAGCTCATCGCGGAGGCCTACGACCTGCTGCGGGCGGGCCTGGGCTGCACCCCGGACGAGATCGCGGACATCTTCCGCACCTGGAACGAGGGGGACCTGGACTCGTTCCTGATCCAGATCACCGCGCAGGTACTTGCGCACAAGGATCCCGAGACCGGGAAGCCGTTCGTGGACGTGGTGCTCGACCAGGCCGAGCAGAAGGGCACCGGCCGGTGGACGGTGCAGAACGCGCTGGACCTGGGCATCCCGATCACCGGTATCGCCGAGGCCACATTCGCCCGGGCCCTGTCCGGTCACGCGGACCAGCGCGAAGCCGCACGTGAAGCGTTCGGCACCGCGGTGTCACCGCAGGTCAGTGACCGCGACGCGTTTGTGGAGGACGTCCGCCGCGCGCTGTACGCCTCCAAGGTGGTTGCCTACGCCCAGGGCTTCGACCACATCGGCGCGGGCAGCGAGGAGTACGACTGGGGCATCGACCGGGGCATGATGGCGACGATCTGGCGGGGCGGCTGCATCATCCGGGCCCGGTTCCTGAACCGGATCCGGGAGGCCTACGACGAGAACGCGGAACTGCCCAGCCTGCTGGTCGCACCGTACTTCGTCGCGGCCGCGGCGGACGGGGTGGACAGCTGGCGGCGGGTGGTGGCGCAGGCCGCGACGGCCGGTATCCCCTCCCCGGCATTCTCCTCGTCACTGGCCTACTACGACGGCCTGCGCCGGGACCGGCTGCCTGCCGCGCTGATCCAGGCCCTGCGGGACAACTTCGGCGCGCACACCTATCAGCGGGTGGACAAGCCGGGCACCTTCCACACCGAGTGGGCTGGCGACGAGCGTGAGCACCCGGCCTGAGCGGAGCGGCCGAGCAGGCGGCCTGAGCGGGGCGGCCTGAGCGGGTCCAGCGCGCGCGGCCTGAGCGGGGCGGCCGAGCAGGCCGCCTGAGCGGGGCGCCGCCGCGTCCCGGGATTACGGGCCGCCGCGTCAAGAATTTGCAACAGGCGCGCCGGACGGGGCGCCGATTCGCCCCGCAGCCCCTGGTCGCTCGTATCCTGGCGGGCATGCATTCACCGGCTGCCAGGACGCGTCGTCGCGCGTGGCTCCCCGTAGTGTCATGCTCACTTTTCGTCACCGTGGCGGTGTCGGGCTGCAGCATGTTCACGCCCGCCAGCCAGAAATCGGTGGCGCTCCCCTCGGGCAGCGCGTCCGGGCATACGAGCGCCCCGGCCAGCCCGACACCATCGCCCACGCCCACGGTGTGCGCGCGGAACGCGCCCGGCTTCCCTTGCGAGATGCGGAACCGGATCAAGGAGATCCGCCATTACATGCGGCGCCTGCCAGGGTCCATCGGCATCGTGATCACTGACCGGAACAACGGGGCGACCTGGCATAACGCCAACGCTGACGTCGCGTACCCGGCCGCGTCCACGATGAAGCTGGCCATGATGACGGACATCCTGCTGCGCCAGGACGCCGGCAGCATCAGCCTGACCAGTGCCGACCGGGAGGCGATGTTCCAGGCGCTGTACACCAGCAACGACGACGACGCCAACTACCTGTGGGACAAGTACGAGGACGGCAGCTTCCTGGACCGGATCCAGAAGTTCGGCATGACCGACGCCCGGTTCACCTCGTCGGTGCCCAACTGGGGCTTCATGTACTGCACGCCCGAGGATCTGGACAACCTGATCAATTACGTGCTCAAGGATGCCCCGGCCAACGTCCGCGATTACCTGGTCTACCGGCTCCAGCACGTCGCCGCGCTCGACCAGCAGTGGGGGGTCTGGGGCGCGGGCCCGGAGAACCACCCGGGCAATAAGGACGGCTGGGAGCAGGACGGCAACCTGTGGATCACCAACACCGTCGGGTTCGCCGGCCCGGGCCAGGATTACACGATGGCGATCATGTACAACCTGGAGGGCTTCGGTGGTGTCGGGGACGCCGGGTTCAAGTACGGCAGCAACAAGCTGACCCAGATCGCATCGATCCTGTTCCGGGGGCACCACACTGCGGCCCCCACCCCCCAGGCCTCGGCGGTGCCCTAACGCCGGGCCCCTAACGCCGGGCGCGTAACGCCTGTGCCCGTAACGCCGGGGCCTGCCTAGCGCTTGCGGCCCACTGCGCAGTAGGTGGGCAGCCCGGGCGAGCCAAACTGCTGGGGTCCCGGGTGCCACTGGCCCAGCGGCACCACTCCGGGCTCGACGATGTCCATGCCGTCGAAGAACCGGGTGACCTGCGCCCGGTTTCGCGGCGTGATGGGGACCGCGGATCGCTGGTTGTAGCGCGCAGTTCCCGCTGCGACGGGCTCCGTCTCGATGTCGCTGGAGGCGTGGGACAGGACCAGGAAGCTGCCGGCGGGCAGGGTCGCCAGCAGCCGCGAGGTGATCGCGTACGGGTCTTCGGCGTCGGCCACGAAGTGCAGCACGGCCAGCAGCATCACCGCGACAGGCTGGCTGAAGTCCAGCGTCCGCGCCGCCTGGGCCAGGATCTGGTCGGTGTCCCGGAGGTCGGCGTCCACGCAGGCGGTCCGCCCGTCGGGCCCGCTGGTCAGCAGCGCGCGGGCGTGGGCCAGGACGATCGGGTCGTTGTCCACGTACACGATCCGCGCCTGCTTGTTGGCCCGCTGGGCCACCTCGTGGGTGTTGTTCGCGGTGGGCAGGCCCGTCCCGATGTCGAGGAACTGGCTGACGCCCCCGGTGGTGGCCAGGTAATGCACCGCGGCCGCGAGGAACGCCCGGCCGGCCCGGGCGACCATGGCCATGGTGGGCATGACCTCGAGGACTCCCTGGGCCGCGGCCCGCTCGGCGGCGAAGTTGTCCTTGCCGCCGAGGAAGTAGTCCCAGATCCGCGCGGGGTGGGCCACGCTGGTATCCAGCCCGGGCGCCATGACCGCCGGGCCGCTGCCCGCCTGGCCGTTACCATCCCGGCGGGACGTGTCATCCACCACCATCGCGGCCCTCTCCGTGGCTTGCCCGGCTGCTGGCACCGGCGGCGCGACGCCGACGCGGCCCTCCCACCCACTGTAGGCAAACGCACGCAGAGTGGTCACGAACAGACCATTACGGGCCGGCGTGGTCACTTCCGGTGGGAGCGGCCCGCCCGATCACGATGCGGCAGCCCGCTCCAGGGCCGGTTCCGGCGCGTCCCCTGCACCCTCGCAGCAGCCGTCCATCTCGGCGCAGGAGATCACGAACAGGTGCAACTCGGCGGTCAGCCGGCAATCCGGGTCGTCCGAGCAGTCCGCGGCACCGTCCAGGTGCACGATCGCGGTCCCGTGGCAGTGCTCCAGGTCTTGCTCACACTCGGCGCACACATCGATGATCACAGCTGACTCGGGCATCACGGCTCCTTCCGAGTCAGCTCTATCACCGCCGGCCGACACTCGCAGCGCGCCAGGCCGGCCGCGGGCAGATTCCTAGGAAATCTTCCGCGCGCCCCGTTTCGGCCGGCTGGCTGCCTGGATCGCCTTGATGAGCTCCGGCTTGGACATCTTCGAGCGGCCTGGGATGTCCAGCTCCGCGGCCCGGGCCAGCAGGTCCGCCTTGGACAGCGCATTCAGGTCCGGCGACCCCGACCCGCCGGCCCCGGACCGGCCGGCACTGGAACCGCCGGCACTGGAACCGCCGGCACTGGAACCGCCGGCACTGGAACCGCCGGCGCCGGGGCCGGTGTCGGCGTCGCGGGACTCGCCGCCGCCCGCCGCGTCTGGACCCATCTTCGCGACCGACGCCTCCAGGGCCGCCATCAGGTCGATGACGTTCGACTTGGGTCGTTCCGCCTCGAACACCACCGCCTGGCCTTCCCGCTTGCGCTCGATCAGCTCCTCGACCCGGGCCCGGTAGGTGTTGTGGTACTCGCCGGGCTCCCAGGGCACGGTGAGCGACTCGACCAGCCTCTTGGCCACCTCCAGCTCGCGGCCCTGGAAGCTGGCGTCCTCGGGCAGCGTCTCCAGTTCCTCCCGGGGCGAGCGGATCTCATCGGCGAAGTACATGGTCTCCAGGATCAGTACGTCGTCCCCGGGACGGACGGCGACCAGATGTTCCTTGTCCCGCAGGACCATGGTGGCGATACCGACCTTGCCGGTCTCGTGCATGGCCTGCCGGAGCAGCGCGTAGGCACGGTCCGCGCCCTTGCCGCGCGGGGCCAGGTAGTAGGTCTGCCGGAAATGCACCGGGTCGATCTCGTCCAGGTCCACGAAGTCGCTGATCTCGATGGTCTCGGACTTGCCCGGCGCGGCCTCCTTGAGCTCGTCCCGGGTGACCACGACGTACTCGCCGCCGCCGAGCGGGAACCCGTTCACGATGTCCTGGGTCCCGACCTCGTCGCCGGTGACCTCGTCGACCTTCTTGTACCGGATCCGGTGCGACGTGTCCTTGTGCAGCTGGTTGAAGTGGATCGTCTGGTCCGCGGTGGCCGGGTACAGCCCTACCGGGACGTTCACCAGCCCGAAACTCAGGAATCCCGACCAGATGGACCGCGCCATGCTCTCTCCCCGGCTGAGCCGCGTCGTGGATCTTGATTCTATGCTGCGACCCTGCGGTGACCAGGGGCTACCTACCCGGCAGGTGGCTCAGCGGCCAGGCCGGCGAGAACGGGGAGTTCCGGAGATCAAACGCCCCCGGGACGATAATCCGTCCCGGGGGCTTGGCCTAACTGCCGCAACGGCCGGTTCAGACTGGTGGCTCCGTGTAGCGACGCTCCTCGTAGACCTCGGTCGTGTTCGGGGTCCTGGTCGTCGTGACGGTCCGGCGCCTGCGCCCGAACATCCACACCAGAGAGACGATCAGGCCGATGGCGCCCGCGATCATCAGGATCACCCCGATGAGCTGCAGGTTCACGTTCGCGGGCGAGTAGCTGATGGCAAATCTTAGAATCGCGCCAATCACGATGAGCGCGACGCTGCCGCCGTAGGTCATGGGCAACAACCTCCTGTAGCCGAAGGCCCGTGGCCGCCAGCTTCCCAGGACCGGCCCGCGCACACATCACCCGGCCGGATTTCTGCACGACTGCTCACTCGGCGTGCAGCAGCGGTTCCGCCGCTGGCTCGGGGAGGGAGTCGCCGGGCGCTAGCACGGGCAGGTGCACGGCCACCAGGTCCGGGTACTTCAGCCCGGTGCCGGTGTTCAGCACTACCACCTCGTCGCCGGCCCCCAGCCAGCCGGACTCGCGGAGCTGCCGGACGGCCGTGACGCAGGCGGCCCCCTCGGGGCAGATCAGGCTGCCTTCCAGCCGCGCGAGCTCACGCTGGTCCGCAAGCAGCGCGTCGTCGTCGATCGCGACCGCGGTACCCCCGGTCCCCCGTACCGCGTCGAGGACCAGGAAATCGCCGAGCGCCTTGGGGACGGTGATGCCGAACGCGACGGTGCGGGCGTCCGGCCAGGGCTGGCTCTCGGCGGCGCCGCTGGCGAACGCCGTCACGATCGGCGCGCAGCCGCTGGCCTGGACCGCCACCAGCCGGGGGAGCTTGCCGTCGACCCAGCCCAGGTCGCGTAGTTCCCCCAGGGCCTTGTGGATGCCGATGATGCCCACCCCGCCGCCGGCCGGATAGACGATCACGTCCGGCAGCCGCCAGCCGAGCTGCTCGGCGATCTCGTACCCCATGGTCTTCTTGCCCTCCAGCCGGTACGGCTCCCGGAGGGTGGAGACGTCCTGGTAGCCGGGGCGGCCGGGGAGCGCCGCGGCGACCAGCGCGCCGGCGTCCCCGATGAGCCCGTCGACCAGGTAGATCTCCGCACCCGCTGCCGCGCACTCGGCGTGGGTGATGGACGGCGCGGCGGCGGGCATCACGATGAGGCTGCGCAGCCCGGCCCGGGCCGCGTACGCCGCCCAGGCCGCGCCCGCGTTGCCGTTGGTGGGCATCGCCACGCCAGTGATGCCGAGCTCAGCGGCCCGGGACACCCCGACGGCCGCACCCCGGGCCTTGAAGGTGCCGGTGGGGGTGAGCCCTTCGTCCTTCATCCAGAGCCTGGGCACCCCGAGCGCCTGGCCCAGCCGGGGCAGCGCGAGCAGCGGGGTCATGCCCTCACCCAGGCTCACCACCCGGCTGGCGTCCGAAACCGGCAGCAGCTCGTGATAGCGCCACAGGTCAGGCGGCCGTCCCGCGATGTCCTCGCGGCTGAGCTGCGCGCTGACCAGGGCGATGTCGTAGCGGGCCAGCAGCGGCGACCCGCACGAGCAGGTGCCCTGCACCTGGCCGGCGTCGTACCGGGTGCCGCAGCGGGAACATTCGAGATGCGTGAGGGCAGAGTAGGACACGACGGTGATCATGCCCATCAGCCAGCATTCTCACCAGCTGCACCAGCAGAACCGGACGCCGCCGGCATCCGTCAGAGGAAGTCGGCGACCTCGCGCAGCATCGCCGACTTGGACCGGGCCCCGACGAGCTGCCTGACCACCTCACCCGCGCAGAACACGGCGACTGTGGGCACCAGCATGACGCCGTACCTCGCAGTGGTCCGCGGGTTCTCGTCCGCGTTGACCTTCACCACGTCGATCGCGTCCGCGTGCTCGGCAGCGATGGCCTCGAGCACCGGGCCCAGCTGGCGGCAGGGGCCGCACCACTGCGCCCAGTACTCCACGATCACCGGCTTCGCGCTGCCCAGCACCTCGGCCTCGAAGCTGTCGTCGGTCACGGCCCGGACCATGGTCACGGCGGCCTTCCTTTCGCATCGCGCCCGTCAGGCGCTGGTGGGGAGCTGGTCGTGCCCGCCGCCGAGCTCCCCGTCCCCCGGCTGGTCGTCGCCCAGCTG
>Ga0208717_1000636_pt1 | contig 11546 bp, 14 predicted proteins | sample NGESurF53shallow_FD_184489 | JGI IMG/M metagenome (GOLD analysis project Ga0208717, IMG submission 184489) | Arctic peat soil microbial communities from Barrow, Alaska - NGEE Surface sample F53-3 shallow (SPAdes) | ecosystem: Environmental > Terrestrial > Soil > Wetlands > Peat ... | reverse complement strand
CTCCGTGAAATGGATGCACACCCCCGCGTTGTGGTTCGTTCCAAAGCTCAAGCCGTCGTCGGCCATGGAACCGCGAACACCGAACGCGGTCCACCAGCGGTAGTTCCGGGTGATGTGTGCCCCGCTGACGTTCGCCAGCGGCGTCTTGATCGTGAGAAAACCGAAGGTCGCCAAGAGGGAACCTTCGTCCGTGAGCGTGACGCCGTCTTTCGAACCTCGCAGCCCGAAGGGCACCAGCAACGGCAAATATCGCTTATCAATGGCATAAGCAAAACGTTTGGACATCATTGGGTCCGATCCCTGCCGTGCATGAACGCGACTGCACTTTCATGTTATACCATCTCCATGTTACGTTACCATCTCCATTCCCCGTGGATGAATGGTCCCTCGTGGAGTGCGTCGGCGGGTAAGAATTCAGCACTTCTCCTCGCGGCTTATACGTGCGCATGCTGGCCAGGGCGATCGGCGACAGGATGATGCAGGTCAGGCTGCGGCTGCAGGGCAAGGTGGTCTCGGCGCTGGATGGCATCAACGCGGCGGTGCCCGGCGCGACCGTGAACTACGCGCAGGGCTGTGACACCTCCTGCACATCGACCACCGGGTTCGGCGCGGCGGTCAGTGTGCGTGCTGAGAAGCGCATCCACGGCTCTGACCAGCAGAGTTGCTCGCCGGGCGTTCCGCCCGTGATGATCACCGGTCATGTGCTTGCGGTTCGTGTTCCTCCTGACCACGCAACTAACCGGGTGGCTGCGGCCGTCCGGCGCAAGGAGACGTGGAAGACTGCCGGGATCTTGATCCTGCGCCACCAGCTCGCGGTCCTGCAGCGTCGGCAGCCGCGTCGCCCGAAGCTGAACTGGGCGGACCGGGCCCTGCTCGGGACCCTGCTCAGCGTGATACCCAAGACGCGCCGCCGGGCGGACTGAGTTCATCAGTCCCATGTGGAGTGCACGGAGATGGCGATGCAGAGCGGTTTTCTAGGTGTGACAGCACCCAGCGCATGTCCGGCCGGGGAGTGCGGCCATCGGCTGCGGCAGGTCGGCGGCTGACCGACGTGGCCGGCCGGGTCCAGGAAGGCGGTGAGGCAATGAGATGCAAGCAGGACTCAGCTGGACTTCATGGGACATGATCCAAAACGTGCGTCGCGCTGACCTGGCACACTTCGGGGCTACGGACGCCACACGGACAGAACGCGGTATTCACGCGGCGGGAAATGGAGAATCCGCAGGTCAGTGACTATTCCGGTGGGCCGGGATCGGCTCACTGTAAAACCGTCGGCTTAGCCTACGCTGGTTCGAACCCAGCACCTGCCACTACCTGCGGAAACGGCCCGTGAGCTGGGAATTCCCCGTCTCGCGGGCTGTTGCTTTTGTGACTGTGATGTCCCGCTACGTCCATGCGAGTCCGGCTCTTTCCAGCTGTGCACGGACATATAGCGGACAGCGTCCGCGATCATGGACCCGGCCTGGGGGCGCATTTGGGCGGATTGCTCGGGGCGGGGAAAGCGGAAGCGGGCGGTTCACCGAACCGCTTGCTCCTTGATTTCGATGGCCCGCAGTCTTCGGTGAAGAATCCGTCAGGCTCCGGAAAGATCACTGGTGGGTCGAGGGACTGGCCCACGCATGGCCCATGGGATCGACGGGCAGTCGCGAGAGCGCTGCTGATATCGGGGTATCGCTTTGGACTGACTACGCCGGGCAGCAGGGCGCGCCTGCCTGGTCTGCGGATGAGCTGCAGAATGCAACGACCGGCCACGGATAAACCAGCTTCCAGCTGGGCGGTGCGCGCCAGTTTCCGCTGACCTCCTACTGACCTGGGATGTACCTGCGGTGGACCTTTCATATACCTCGCGGGATGGTACCGATAACGGCGAGCGGTCAAAAGGGACTCGTTACCTGCTCAGTCCTGATGACAGAGCCAGTGTCAAAGGCCAGCTCCAACCCCGCTGAACCGGCCGGTTAAGCGGAGCGCTGGCACCGGAGCACAGAGCCATGACCACCAGGGCACTAACCAGGCGCGTGATGATGGCCGTCGGCTGCAATGCCGGCTGGTCGGGCTGAGATGCGCGAGACGCCAGACCCAGATGGGGGCTGATATCGGCTGGGGGATGGACTCTATACCCCCGCATTGCTATATAAGCTACGATGCTGAGATAGGCATATAGCAGGTCTGTGTTCCCGACTACTCCTGTACCCCAATTGAGTGCAACCGAAGATCGATGTCCTAACTGGAACGCGCAAGCTCGGCATCCGGCTGCCACTACGGAGCGGTGCGAGATTTACGCAACGAACTGTACGGAATCCGTCCTGAAGGGATCGATCACCGAATCGGGATTTAACGTCGCCGCCTTGAGTTTGAGTAAACCATCGAGACGGTCCCGACGTCTTAGTGAACATGCCCCGATCATTGAGTCGTCCCGGCCGATGGATGCGCCCTCTCCGGGCTGTTGGTCTTCCTGCCACTGTCATGTGTGTTCTGATATATCTCATTACCTACGACAAGATATTCCAGACAAACGCTACACTAGCCTATGTATCGTTTGGGGTTTTTGTTGCAACCCTCGTACTGATGATCATCAGCGTCAGCGCATGGATCCTGGGCAGAGGACGTAAGACGGAGCAGGCAGCGCGTGTCCGCCTCCGCCAGGCGGAGGATAACCTCGCTGAGTCCCTGCGCGATTCCGACGATGCATCGATTGAGGCTTCGGATGACGCCCAGAACCCTATAAGCGTTCCACGCCAGACCGTACCCGGCCAAGGGCAAAGGGAGCATTCCCATACCCTAGATATCACCAAGGAACGGCTAACGCTTCCGGCGCTCTGGGAAGTTACCCACTCTCGCCTCGATCTCTATCACACAATTGCGACAGGTCAGGCTCGCCGCAGCTTTTGGACTGCTCAGGTGGCAATCGCGATCGGGTTCATGCTATTGATTTTCTTCGCGTTCCTAGCTGTAAGAGCGTCTAACACTGCAGGGGCGATTACGGTGGGAACGCTCGGGGCGGTATCGGGGGCGCTGGCGGGGTACATCAGCCGGACCTTCGTCCGCTCGCAGGAATCTGCGGCGGCACACTTGCACGCGTACTTCGACCAGCCTCTTGAGTTCTCCCGATACCTTGCGGCTGAGCGACTGCTGGCCAGCAACACCAAGCTTCCACCGGACAGGCGGGAGATTCTCACCATCCTCGTTGAGGCGATAGTCGCTTCGGAAAATCCACCAAGAATGGGCCACTCCAGGTCTTCGCCTGGGAGCGAGTTCTCGCGACATATGAACCCCTGAACGCGGTGACTAACGTGTCCCGCCCGAAAATAGGATTCGGCAGGTGACGTGCGGCTCTTCCGGGTGTCAGACTGCACGCTCATATTCATTGATCAGGCCGTTGAGGATAGGTTTTCGGCGGATCTGCCGTGTGTCGATGTCGGTTACGGTCGCGGGGTGAGTGTCGCGTTCGGCGGCGGGGACGCGCTGGGCGATGCCTTGGTGCGGCCGGGCCGTGTTGTAGTGCGCCCCGTAGTCGGTCAGGACGGCGCGCAGGTGTGTCGCGCCGAGAATCAGCACGCGGTCGAGGAGCTCCCCGGCGCAGGGTGCCGATGAGGCGCTCGCAGGTCGCGTTCATCCGCGGCGCCTGGACAGCGGTCCGCAGGATCCTGGTGCCGGTGGCCTGGAAGACGGCGTCGAAGGAGGCGGTGAAGTTCGAGCCGTGGTCGCGTATCAGGAACTTAATGTCCTCGAACGGCACTGTTGCATTAAGCGATCCCATGATCATCGGACAGGAAGATCTATCGCCGGCGGGTGCTCGACGGCCACCAGATGCCCGATTCAGCTTGCCTGACGGGCTTCGTGCCTACACCTGACAGGAAGATTTGCGGCGCGATGATCATGTAGCGGCTCAATGCAACAGTGCCCCTGACCGTGCGGCGGTCAGGTCGCGGACTTCGGTTCAGGGCTGACGGTGCCGGGGAGCGGCCCGGCGGTTCGCTGTCGTGATCGAGCAGGAGGCCGGTGCTCACCGGCGGCTCTACGGCTTGGTCACGATCCAGCCGCGACGCTGAAGCTCGGCGGCGAGTTGCTCCGCGGGCATGTCGTGCAGTGCCTGCCCGGCGGCGGGCTGGCGTGCCGTTGGGGCAGCGACCGGGGCGCTCCTGTCGAACTCCGCGTCCTGCAGGCGGTCGATGAATGCTGCCACCTCGTCGCGGGTGAACTTGCCGCCCGCCTGGCGCTGGGTAAACCCCATGGGGCCGCGCGCGTCGCGGAAGCCGGCGTGGCCGGCCTCCTGGAGGAGGGTCAGCAGCTCCTGCACCTGCCTCGCCGATGCCGGCGGGCCTGACTGTTTACCGAACGTCATGGCCGCCAGTCTCGCCGAAGTGGCGATGGAATCCCAGCAGGACGACCGTCCGATCGACGTGACGCCCGCCGGTGGTTACGGGTTCGGCGGCGTAGCGCCGTCTGGGCCCGGGCTCCCGAAGCTGTCCCGAAGTGCAAGGTAGCTAGCCGCCTGCGTGACTTCCGTTGATGTGGAGGCTGGCCCAGGCCTTGTGCCGGGCTTCCCGCCGGGTCCCGGCCGGGTCAGGTCGTAGCGGCGAGCCCCCGAGCAGCACCGGCCGCGGCCCTGCCCGGTCCGACAGCGCCCCGAACACGGGCTTGAGGAGGACCTCGGCGCCGTCATACAACGCGAGCAGGACGCCCAGCACCAGCAGCGAATCATGCCGCTCGCGGGTATATCCGCTCAGGTTGGCCGCGATGGCATGCGCCCCGAACGCGGTGGTGAACCCGGCCGCATACAGCGGGGCCACCGCCCGCCGCCCCGGCACCGCGGCAGGCGGTGTGCCGGTCATGCCGGCGGCTGCCCGCCGCGGCCCGGACCGGGCGCCGGGCGCGGGCTGGCCCGGCGCTGGCGCCGGCGCAGCAGGTGCCGGGCGATGAAGGCGGCGACGAGCACCCCTAGCGTGATCAGTGCATACAGCGTGTAGCGCGTCACCTGAGTGTAGATGGCGGTGATGTGGGTGCCCGCCAGGTAGCCGACGCTGACCCAGGTGCCGACCCACAGGGCGGCGCCGAGCGCGTTGAACGCAAGGAAACGGCGCCAGTGGTGCGAGACGATGCACGGGTGGGGCGGTCGCCGCCGAAATCGTAGATCTTCGCAGCCGGGTCCTGCTCCCGGTCATCGGGCAGCAGGTCGGCGATAGTGGCAAGGTCCGCCTCGGTCATCGGGCGAAGAGTCAGGTCGGACGAGACGAGGCGCAGGTCGAACAACGGGCAGTAGCGGTAGGTCATCACGCGACGAGTGAGACGTGATCGGTCGGCATAAGCGGCCGGGCGGCTCATGAACTGCCCGCTCGATCCGAGCATGCCACCCGGCGGACGACTGCGGCCAGGCGCCGGTGATCTGCGACCAGAAGGACTGGACGATACGTGGACGCGTCGTCATCCCCCAAACACCGGCCAGGTCCGATGACGGTTATCGCGGCCGGTGAGTGCGTCTGATTCGCTGCCTTGCGACGTGAACTGAAGATCCGTTCCGTCCTCTGTGTGCAGACCGGGGTGAGCGAAGCACACTCCATTCCACCCCGAGTGTTAGCGCGCGATTACCCGATCCGGCCGACCATCGACCTGCCGATGCCTTCTCCCAGAGAGCGGCATTCCGGCTGCAAGGTCTCGACCGGCTCAATCACTCGACCGCGCCGCAGGACCTCACCAGCCTTGTCTCAACCTCGGCGATCCGCTCGCAGGTGCCGTTGCGTGCCTTCTCCACACGGGCGTTCGCTGCGACCATGTACTTGACGCGTCGATCGGCTAGACGTAGCCTACAGCTAATTTTATAACTTAAAGTCGCTATCAACAGCATCGAACAGCTTCGGCGTGGCTCCGCTGAATCCTATTTGAGTTGATCGTTCTTGGCGGCGATCGCAAGATACGCGACACCACGAACCCCCCGCCTCAGCTCGCAGGCGCATTCGCATCAGAGGGATCTCAGGGGGGCCCATCTGTAAAAGGCCGAATTACTTAGTTGCTAGTTGGACAGGACGGCAGGCCTACCCGTCACTCGAAGGCCGACTTAGCCCTGAAGTCCCCTGGTATACGCTCGGCGCCTCGACGAGCCGCAGAAAATGTACTTACCTGGAGGGTGGTATGGAGAAGGCAGCCAGGATAGTTCCGGTTGGAGTAGCGGCAAAAAAATCCCTCAAACCCTCATCCGCACGAGGTTCGTCTGCGCGTGCTAGGCAAGCGTCGCAAGAACCGTCACCCAAAATAATCCCACCTGAGGTTGCGAGACCGGAGTCCTTACTATCCTCTGCCGCGGACCGTTTCCCGTCCTCAACACCTGTTTCAGCGGAGTTCCCAGAGACGCTAGGCGAGGATTTCCCCCAAGATGCCCGGATCTTGCTGAGCGGTATCGCGCAGCTTATCGAGTGGATCCTGAGCCACCTGCCGCCGCCGACGCCTCCGCCGCAACCATGCGATTGCAGTTCCTGCCCGCCAGACCCCACGATGACTTGCTCGTATATCGGCGAAGATCAGTACGTCGAAGATGCCTATCTTGCGAATGCTTACCGCGGTAACCTGTTCCTGACCCCTGGTGACGCCCGTGGCGTTATTGGCGGATTGCTACATTCACTGACCCCCCCACAGCACTATTCCCATATGGGTATAGTGGTTGCGGATACGGATCACAGCCTTATCCGGCATTGCACCAGCTCTGAAGAGAGGCTCACGGCAAAGGAATACTACAGCGGCAGCTTGTTGGGTGTTTCGGCACCGGCCGACGGGCTCACGCCCGATCATGTGCAATACGGCTGGCCCGGGACTATCACCCAATCGGTCTACCAGGCCTTCTTTGCCGACCGCTATGGCACGGGCCTAACGCCTCCTGGGTATAGCGCGCCGTACACGGGCTCGATGCTTCCCGATGCGGAAAGCACGCAGAGCCCCAAGAGTGCGTACCTGATGAACCAGCTAGGATTCGATCCCGTGTCCGATGACGGTGAGACATGGTTCCCACCCCTTATCGTAAAACCTTGTCCATCGCTCCAGCAGCCGGTACACAGCGCCGCACTCAATCGGATCGCACAACACGCCCTATCGACATACGCCCACTATCGCTTTTTTGCCTACAGCAATGGGTCAATCGGCGGTAACTCGGATTTCACCGGACCAGACTTTACGGTGCCTGACGCACAGCCGGCTTTTGATTTGTCGACAGGCAGATGGGTCGATTGGACGTCCGCCATTAACTGGGTGACCAAACCCACCATCGCGGGGGTGTGTTCTTCGTTCGCCTGGCAGATGGTGCAGGATTCCGTCCCGCCCGGCCGAGGTCCGAAGATCATCCTCGATTGGGCTAAGTCACATGACCTGGCCCTCGGTGAGGATCAGGGCAAGTGCGTCCGCGCGGTTGCGCCAGTCTGGCAGGCCGATGTGGTCGACGAGTACACGCGCGATGGCCTGTACTTCTATAGCGAAGATGAACGCAAAACGGCAGGTAAGTCCCTGCATGATAATCTCTCGCAGAGGATCTACGACTCGCTTAAGCAGTCGTTGCACGATGCGGGCGGCGTGCAAAGAGCGGTTGCCGCCGTACTTGACGACATCGGAAGGGCGGGATTTATTCTGGCGGCGGAGGGAGGAGTTGCGGCCCTTTCGTCTGTCGTAACGCCGCTGCTTACCAGTACCGTAATCGATTCAGTCTTCCTTGCCCAGCTAATTGAGTTGCTTTACGATATGCCCGAGGACATCGCCAACCAGATGTGCAACTCGTTCACGTTTGATTGTACACGCGGTTTCCCGGCCGATACGCACTGCGTCGATGCCCAAGGGAATGAAATTACGGACATCGATTCCGACAACTGGAGTTCGGCGCCGGGTCCAGGCCGGGCCGTTAGCCCGGATGACATCCATATGTTCTGGGATGCGCTTGGACCATCGAATGACGCCATGATCGACGGTCTCTACGGATACAACGTGCCGGCCAAGCTCTGTGTCGGGGTTTTCAACAGGGCGAAGTGCGTAATCGTGCCGAGCACCGGAATTGCGACCATCTCCGGGGTTGTGCGCTACAAAGGTCGCATGTTGGCAGGTGCTTACGTTTCGGCAGCGTGCGAATGCACGCTGACGGCTGGCCGCCATCCGTTTTACAAGCTGAGTGTTCGCTCAGGCGGTCAGTACAAGGTAATCGCACGTTATGAGGACCCACAAACCGGCGAGGTTCTCTACGGTGAGGCCGTGACGGGAAGTCCCTCAGATCCCCCAATTCAGCCAAACACCACCGTCAGCCTGGATATCCAGGTCACAGGCCCACCGGCTTGCATGCGCAACGTCCTGATTCAAGGCGTCATTCGCTGCGATGATGTTTATCTGACAGGAAGCGATAACGATCAGACCGCTTTCCAGAAGACACTGTTCGTGCAGGCCGGCGTCCCCGTCTTCGATACCACTACCGGAGCTTGGAACATCGACACAAGCGCCGGACACCAGCGGCTGACCGATAACGCCATCACCGGCTTTTCGGTGGGCGATTCGAGTGCCTCGATCCAAATGAGCGTACGAATAGATCCGGCCAACCTCTCGGTAGACGTCACCGTGGACGAGATCCTGAACCCCGAAGACGATAACATGTCGACGGGTGTGACTTTCAACGTACCGAAGGATCAGACCGTTAGTCTAACGGATGGTGAACTCGATACGGGCGGCCCATTTAACGACCGCGCTTATTTCCGCGGAATTACAGTCGCCAATAATGCTGTGTCGGCCATTTAGCTCCTCAATGGGAGCGGAAAGCAAACACTGCTGACGACTGGAACGTTGCGGAGGGATGCGTATGCCGCGCCGCAGGTCCCGGCGACCCCAGTTGCGAACTTGTGCGTGCCGAAAACCTCGTCCACATCATGCGACCAGGCGATATTCGTTGATCAGGCCACCGACGCGAGCGTGTCTTCGGACGCGATACTGATCGAGGTCTGCCGGCCCGGGTAGTGGTTTCAGCGGCGCGGCGCCGTGCAGGGAACGGTGCGGCCGATGCTGATTGTGATGGGTCTCGTACGCGCGCAGGATCTGCCGCAGATGGCTCTGATTCCAGATGAGGGTGCGGTGTAGGAGTTCGCGGCGGCATCCTCCGATCCAGCGTTCGGCGATCGCGTTCATGCGGGGCGTCCGGATGTTGCAGAGCACGGTCCGGGTCCCGGCGCCGGCCAGGGCCGCGTCGAATGCTGCGGTGAAGTTCGAGCCGCGGTCGCGGATCATGAACTTGACCCGGTGTGCCTGCTCGCCGAGGTCCATCAGCAGGTTGCGTGCCTGCTGGGCGGTCCACCCCGCCGGTGGGATGCTGGGTGACTCCGAGAATGCGGATGCGCCTGCTGGCGTGCTCGATCACGGCCAGGACGTGAGCCTGGGTGCCGTCGAGCAGGTCGGCGGTGAAGAAGTCGCACGCCAGGATCGCCTCGGCCTGGGAGCGCAGGAACTGCGGCCAGGCTGGTCCGGTCCGCCGCGGCGCGGGCTCGATCCCGGCATTCTTCAAGATCTCCCATGCCGTCGATGCCGCTACCATCACTCCCAGGCCGGCCAGTTCCCCGTGGATCCTGCGGTACCCCCATTCGGGATTCTCGCGGGCCAGCCGGAGGACCAGTGCCCCTGATGTTCCGGCGAGTAGCCGGGCGGCCGGTTTTGGCATACACGGACCGCGCCGCCCAGCGGCGGCGGACGATGTCGCGGTGCCAGCGCAGGATCGTGTCCGGGGTGACCAGCAGCCGCAGACCGTGGCGGCGCGCTTTGGGTATCACGCCAAGCAGGGCTGCGAGCAGGGCCCGGTCCGCCCAGTTCAGCTTCGGGCGGCGCGACTGCTGGCGCTGGAGGACCGCGACCTGGTGGCGCAGGATCAAGATCTCTGCCGTCTTCCACGCCTCCTCACGTCGGGAAAGCTGCAGCCCCGCGGCTAGTCGCCTGATCAGGAGGAACACGAATCGCAGGCACGTGATCGCTGATCATCACGGCCGCACGGCTGGAGAGCAACTCCGCTGGTCAGAGCCGTGGACGAGATTCTCGGCACGCACAGGTCGTGTCCGAGGGGGGACCGACCCCGTATCCCCACATTGCTCTATGAGCTACAGCGCCGAGGTAAATCTATAGCATCCTGGCGTCCCCTGCCGAAGCCCTATGGCCTTGACGTGCAGGAACGCCATCTGCGGGTCGAGTGGCGGCTGGCTCGTCCCTGTGCTGCTCGCGGGACATGACGCCCAGCGCGGCCTGTGGCGATGACTTCACAGCTCCAGGGCCCGTCCCAGATTCCGGCAGCCTCGCACGTGATCCTGGCCGGCGACTTCGACGCGGCACCGGACTCCTCCAGCATCCGGTTCTGGACCGGCCGCCAGTCGCTGGACGGCATCAGCGTGGCCTACCAGGATGCCTGGGAGGCGGTGCACCCCGGCGACGCGGGGCCGGCCCACCCGCGGCCGTAAGTCACTCTGCTAGACGCTGTCCACATTGGCCGTCAGCGTCCAGCCGGGAACCGCCTAGCCCGGCGTGGTGTAGCCGGGCGCGGGACAGCACGACATCTCGGCGGCCGGGATCCGGCAAAGGCCAGCGCCAAGGGCTGGCGTTTACCTGCGCATAATAAAGGCGATGGCAGCCAGAACAGCCAACGAAAAATCCGCTTCCCGGCGCTCTTGTACTTGTTGGCTACTTTGTAGCGGTGGTCTGATTGGTGGACCGGCTGAACTCTTTGGCGGCGCGCTTGCGGGATTTCTTAGCCACCTTAAGCTGCGACTTCATTTCCTCAAGATCGCGACTGCGCCTGGCGAGATCCTGTTTGACAGCGCTGAGGGCTTCGCTGTTCTTCTTCAAGCCAGCCTGCAGCCGTTTCTCTGTCTTCGCAGCCTGATCCAGAGCATGCTGCGCATGGTCCAGTGAGTCACCAGCTGTCGTTGCGGCCGGCTTCTTTGCTCGCGAGCCCGCAGCGCTGCCCCGGGAGCTGGAGGTCTTGCGACGTGCGGATGACGTCGTGCCGCGACGGGCCCGGGAGTTCCCAGCGCCAGCGGGGGACCTGGCAGCCACGGGAGGGCGCATGACATCCGACTCTGGATCGACGGGTCGCTGGGCTGTAGCCATCGGGCACCTCTGCTTCCAAGGGTCAGGCCACCATCGTCAGACCGGCACCTGAGGTGCGAAGGAAACACATGCTCACGCTGGACGACGGCGAACCACCAGAGACAATCCCCGGCACTCTGCCCGCTCAGCCTCACTCCAATCCTAGATCGAGGCAGTGTCCCCATCAGAGGTCTGCGCACCAGCGGTGCCGGTGGCAACACCCCCCAGGCCATACCGGCTGCAGGGGGCGAAGAGCCATGCCGGCACCGCCGGCCTTCCCGAGCCCGGACCCTACTTGCCCGGGCACACCCAAGAAGGTAAGGGGGCGTGCCGATCTCGAGGTCGGCCTGCCCGCCGTCGAGGGCGGCCGACTGCAGCTCGTCCCGGACCTGGGTCAGCTGGAAACGGGCGCCCGGGTGAGCGGCCCGGCAGGTCCGGACGAGGTCTGGCACGAGCCAGGCGCCCAGCGACTG
>Ga0208717_1000634_pt1 | contig 11558 bp, 4 predicted proteins | sample NGESurF53shallow_FD_184489 | JGI IMG/M metagenome (GOLD analysis project Ga0208717, IMG submission 184489) | Arctic peat soil microbial communities from Barrow, Alaska - NGEE Surface sample F53-3 shallow (SPAdes) | ecosystem: Environmental > Terrestrial > Soil > Wetlands > Peat ... | reverse complement strand
AATATTGCAGCGGGTTCGTCGGGATATTTTATAGTAACTGTTAATGCTGATGCGGCTGCAACCAATGGTCATACGGTTAAAATAGATGGTGCTGCAAATCCTGTTGTATTTGGCTTTACCACGTCGCCAACTATTACCAATAATCAATCTAATGTAGCAGGCACACAAACCATACAGGCAGCAAATGTTGCCCTAGCCACTTCGGCAACAGCAGCGGGAAATATTGCGCAGGGTACCAGCAATAATATTATTTACGTTGTGAAGATGGATGTAACTACATCGGATGTTGCAGTTAATAGCCTTCAGTATAACTTAACAGGCACCTATGATAATAATGATTTGCCTACTGTAAGTGTATATTTTAATGCATCAGCTCCAACGATATCGGGAGCAACGATCTTGTCCAATCTGTCCGGATTGTTTGCTGGTCCGCATACTTTCAATGCAAGCTTCAACCAAAATATAGCTGCGGGTTCATCGGGATATTTTATAGTAACTGTTAATGCTGATGCGGCTGCAACCAATGGTCATACCGTTAAAATAGATGGTGCTGCAAATCCTGTTGTATTTGGCTTTACCACGTCGCCAACTATTACCAATAATCAATCTGATGTAGCGGGTACACAAACCATACAATCTCCCGGTGTTACCTTAACTACTTCGGTAACGGCAGCGGGAAATATTGCGCAGGGTACCAGCAACAATATTATTTATGTTGTAAAAATGGATGTAACAGGTGTACCTGTTGCGGTTAACAGCCTTCAGTATAACTTAACAGGCACCTATGATAATAATGATTTGCCTACTGTAAGTGTATATTTTAATGCATCAGCTCCGACGATATCTGGAGCAACGATCCTGTCCAATCTGTCAGGATTGTTTGCTGCCCCGCATACTTTCAATGCAAGTTTCAACCAAAATATTGCAGCGGGTTCGTCGGGATATTTTATAGTAACCGTTAATACTGATGCGGCTGCAACCAATGGCAATACCGTTAAAATAGATGGAGCAGCAAATCCTGTAGTATTTGGATTTACCACGTTGCCAACTATTACCAATAATCAATCTAATGTAGCAGGCACACAAACCATACAGGCAGCAAATGCTACCTTAACTACCTCGGTAACGGCTTCGGGAAATATTGCGCAGGGTACCAGCAACAATATTATTTATGTTGTAAAAATGGATGTAACAAATGTACCTGTTGCCGTTAACAGCCTTCAGTATAACTTAACAGGCACCTATGATAACAATGATTTGCCTACTGTAAGTGTATATTTTAATGCATCAGCTCCAACGATATCGGGAGCAACGATCCTGTCTAATCTATCCGGATTATTTGCTGCTCCGCATACGTTCAATGCAAGCTTCAACCAAAATATTGCATCGGGTTCATCGGGATATTTCATAGTAACCGTTAATTTGGCCGCAACCGCAACCAATGGCAATACCGTAAAAATAGATGGCGCAGCAAATCCTGTAGTATTTGGTTTTACAACTTCGCCAATCATTGCTAATAACCAGACTGATTTGGCAGGCACGCAAACTATCACAGGAGTGTTACCGGTAACCTTTATAAGCGTAAAAGCTTACCAAAAGCAAACAGGTGCGGCGATAGAATGGGAGATAGGTACTGAGTTGAACACGAATAAATATATTGTTGAGAGATCCGGCGATGGAACGGTTTTTAATTCAATAGGAGAAACAATCGCAACAGGCAGCGGCGGAAAAATAAATTATAATTTCGATGATGTAAGCCCGCTTACGGGAAATAATTTTTATAGAATTATTGCTGTAGATAACGATGGTAAAAAAGAATACAGCGCTGTTATCAAAATTTATCTTGGCAAAAGCAAAGAAGGATTTTCTATCTATCCCAACCCGGTTATAAAGAATGGACAACTAACGCTTGAATTGCAAAATCTCAAAAAAGATAATTATACCCTAAGCATGTTTAATCAACAGGGGCAGATAATTATGAAACAAACTATTGAACATACTGGCGGCAGCAGTGTGCAAACAATGAGTCTGTCAAATATTGCTGCGGGAATGTATTCAATACAAATTCAAAGCAAGGGTATCAAATTTGTAAAATCATTAATTATTCAATAAATAATTTATGAAAAAAAAACTGCTTCTTTTTTTACTTGTATTTGCAGGACTAAGATTTATTAAAGCTGATGCGCAAGTTGCTATTAGCAGTACTGCCGCTACTCCAGACCCAAGCGCAATGCTTGATGTAAAGAGCAGTACAAAAGGTATGCTGATACCACGTACTTCCTCTTCATCAAGAATCGCCATCATTAATCCTGCCAAGGGATTAATGATATATGATACCACAACGAACAGTTTTTGGTTTCATAACGGTAACGCATGGATGGAAATTACTACAGGTAATGCCGGCTGGAGTCTCACAGGAAATTCAGGAACTACTTCATCTGATTTTATAGGAACCACAGATAATCAATCACTCAACTTTAGAGTTCATAACCTTCCTGCCGGAAAGTTAGATGAAACCCATGCCAATACTTTCTGGGGAGTAAGCGCAGGCGCACTCACCATTAACGGGCAAAATACGGCTATGGGATATTTCGCCTTACGAAGTAATACCGTTGGAACTAATAATGTTGCTATTGGTAATAAAGCTTTGTATGTATATAACGGATCTTTTAATACTGCTATAGGCGATAGCGCTATGGCAAATACTGTCAGTACATTTGGAGACAACCACAATACTGCGGCAGGTGCCAGTTCACTTACTTCTAATACATGGGGATATTATAATACTGCCACCGGAGCAGGTTCACTTTTCTCTAATACCACGGGCATTTTTAATACTGCTACCGGTTTTAATGCTTTATATAAAAATACAGCCGGACAATATAATACAGCTAACGGTTGTAATGCTTTATTCTTTAATACCGGCTCTGATAATACAGCAACCGGAGCTGACGCCTTATACTCAAATACTACGGGTAACGATAATACTTCACAGGGTTATAGTGCTCTTTTTGCAAATACAACTGGTGATGAAAATACAGCATTAGGATCAGGAGCGATGAAAAAAAACAAGACAGGACAATCTAATACTGTTATTGGGTTCAATGCATTGTACTCAGATACTATGAGCCAAAATAATACAGCGCAGGGAGCTAATGCTTTATTTACAAATAACGGCGGCAGTTTTAATACGGCTATAGGCTCCGGGGCAATGAATAAAAATACAATTGGAAATTATAATACAGCAACCGGTTTCCAGGCATTATATTCAAACACTACGGGAAGCAACAATACGGCCCAGGGAGATGTTTCTCTTTTTTCTAACACTACCGGTACTTACAATACAGCTATAGGTTCAGGGGCAATGAATAGAAATACAATTGGTTTAAATAATACTGCTATAGGAACCGATGCATCTGAAGGCAACATAAACGGTAACGCTAATATTGCTATTGGCTATTCGAGTTTGTACTCCAATACTGCAGGAAACTATAACGTAGCAATAGGGACTGAAGCTTTATTTTCAAATCAAACCAATTACAATATTGGCATCGGTACCTATGCTTTGTATAACAATACATCAGGAGCCAATCTTACCGCTATTGGCAATAATGCGCTTTTAAACAATACCACAGGTTTTGATGATGATGCCTTTGGTGACAGTAGCCTCGTAAGAAATATTACTGGTAGCAGAAATGTTGCTATCGGTCAGAATACGATGATTCAAAATACAACAGGCAGCAATAATACAGCTTTGGGTAACGGAACCATGAGTCATAATATTTCAGGATCTTATAATACCGCTATTGGATATGGTGCAATCACTTATGGAAGTGCTAATACTTTTGCCACTGCTATCGGCGCTGATGCTATTGCAAATTGTAGTTATTGTGTTGTGCTTGGAGGCGAATATCCTTATTCTTCCAGGGCAGGTATTAACACGAGTAGTCCGTCAACCGATCTTCATATCGTTCAGCAATCTAATACCAATAACGATAATAGTCGTGGCATTGAACTTCAGCAGCAACCTCTTGGCAACCAGTGGCGCACATTTATAGATCCCGGTAATAATTATATTTTTCAATACAACAATAATTTGTATGGATATATAGATCCTGTTGGCGCTGCTTATCACAATTTTTCAGATGCCCGTCTTAAGAAAGATATACAACCGGTAAATGATGTTTTAGAAAAAGTATTGCAACTTAAAGCGGTAAGTTATCACTATAAAAAAAATAATGATACCGATCCATTGCTATATGGATTTGTAGCTCAGGATGTAGAAAAAATTTTTCCTGATTTTGTGTCTACGGCAGGTAATGGTTACAAAGGAATTGCTTACAATAATTTTAGTGTAATGGCAATAAAGGCAATTCAGGAACAACAACTGCAGTTGGATGAATTGAAGAAACAACACGATTCTCAACAGCAACAAATAGATGAAATTGAAATTCAAATCGGGCTACTCATAAAAAATAAATGAATTTTATGAAAATCAGGTGGTTTCTCTTTTTGTCTCTAACAATGGGGTTTTATTCAATACCTATCAAGGCACAAGTGGCTGTTAGCAGCGTTGCCACTACACCTGATCCCAGCGCTATGCTTGATATAAAAAGTAATTTGAAAGGACTGCTTATACCACGCACTTCATCGTCATCAAGAATTGCTATAACTAATCCGGCAAAAGGCTTATTAGTTTATGATACAACTACCAGCAGTTTTTGGTTTCATAACGGTAATGGATGGACGGAAATTAACATAGCTAATAATGGATGGAGCATAACAGGTAATACAGGAACAGATGTTGCCAATTTTATTGGAACAAGCGATAATCAATCACTTAATTTAAAAGTTCATAATTTGCCTGGAGGAAAGTTAAATGAAACCACCTTCAATACTTTTTTAGGTATAAACGCAGGTGCGCTTACCACTGGTAAGCAAAATACAAGCCTGGGATATTTTGCACTACGCAGCAATACATCAGGTACTAATAATGCAGCTATTGGTAACAAAGTATTATATAATTATGCGGGTTCTTTTAATACTGCCGCAGGAGATAGTGCAATGGCCAATACCGTTAGTACATTGGGTAATAATTATAATACAGCTTTAGGTTCAGGGTCCCTTACCTCTAATACATCCGGGTATAATAATACAGCAACTGGTTCAAGCTCGCTTTTTGCAAATACAACAGGAAATTTTAATACGGCTTCGGGCTATACTTCTTTGTATACAAATACAACCGGCGAATACAATACTGCAACAGGGGCCGGAACTTTATACCTGAACACTTCTTATAACAATACAGCTGGCGGTGCCAACGCACTGTATGCAAACACGACTGGAAATGATAATACAGCTAACGGCTATCATTCGCTTTTGTCAAATACTACCGGCTATTCCAATACGGCTATTGGTTCCAGCGCAATGAATAAGAATACTACTGGTACCTTTAATACCGCTACAGGTTACGAAGCATTATTTTCTAACACTACGGGTAATAATAATACAGCGCAGGGATATATTGCTCTTGTGAGTAACAATGGTTCTGATAATACAGCTATTGGGAAAGAGTCGATGAGCGATAATACCAACGGCATTTATAATACAGCTTTAGGAAATTTTTCACTCCTTAGTAACAGCACAGGAAGTCATAATTCGTCAGAAGGTTATTTCACACTATACTTTAATAATACCGGTAGTTATAATACAATTATTGGGTACAAGGCAATGCTTAATAATACTGCCGGCTCAAATAATACTGCTGTCGGGACAGGCGCTTTAAATGGTAATACTACTGGTAATAATAACATTGCAATTGGATATGGTAATTTGGGAAGTAATAATGGCAATAACAGTATAGCATTAGGAAATAACGCTTCATACGCTGACCAAAGTAGTGCTAATATTTCAATTGGTCTCCGGGCTCTTTTTAGTAATAAAACAGCAGTTAATGTTATTGCTGTAGGTTCCAATTCGCTTGCAGCTAATACAATAGGTTTTTCTAATCATGCTTTCGGCGATAGCAGTTTATTATATAATGTTGGTGGCTTCAATAACACAGCCATTGGGCGAAATGCGATGGTTCAAAATTCAACAGGAATCGAAAATGTCGCTATAGGATTCAACGCATTAAATAAGAATGTTTCAGGATCTATTAATACTGCTGTAGGATTTGGAACTGTGGTAAATAATAATAACAATGGCGCTACAGTTATTGGCGCTTTTGCTACAGCAGATTGTGGTAATTGTACAATTTTAGGCGCCCTCATTAGTTCTACCAAAGTGGGAATTAACAACAGTGCTCCCACTGCTGATCTGCACATCGTTCAACAGTATAATACGGATAACAATAACAGCCGTGGTATTGAGTTACAGCAAACCGGCGACGGCAATCAATGGCGAGCTTTTATAGACCCGGGTAATAATTATATTTTGCAATACAACAACGGCGTATATGGTTATATAGATCCGTTGGGAGCTTCCTATCATAATTTTTCTGATGCAAGGCTGAAAAAAGATATACAACCTCTTACCGATGTATTAAATAAAGTGTTGCAATTAAAAGCTGTAAGTTATCATTACATAAAAAATGAAGATAGTGATCCGTTGTTATACGGTTTCATAGCACAGGACGTTGAAAAAATCTTTCCTGATTTTGTATCTGTTGAAGGGAATGGCTATAAAGGTATGTCGTATAATAATTTTAGCGTAGTTGCAATAAAAGCTTTGCAGGAACGACAGTTGCAAATTGACGAATTAAAAAAACAAAATGATTTGCAACAAGATAAAATTGATGAACTAAAAAAGCAAATGGAATTGCTGTTAAGAAGTAAATAAGCGATATAATAATTCCAGATTATTTTTTGAAACAACAATTTTAGTATCAATAAATGGGAAAGCAAGGGCAGCTAACAATTTGTGTAAGTTAAATTTATTCATATATTAAGGGTTAATAAATCTGTTTGAAAAAAATTGTACTTATACAAATATTTTTTTTGTTAAGCAGGATCTTGCCTGCGCAGTCCAATCTTTTTTTCTGGAGGAATAATATTATCAGCTTTAGCATAGATACCAGCAAATATGAAACAAGTATTTATGGTACACAAAATGGTTTGCCATCTTCTGAAATAACGGCACTGGCGCAAGACAAACAGGGATACTTATGGGTGGGAACGTCAGTAGGGCTTAGCAGGTACGATGGCGTTAAATTTGAAAATTTTTTAAGGGGTGACAATTTTCTTACCGGCAAAGTTTATGCAATAAAAGAAGACACCGTTAGAAACGTACTTTGGATTGCCAGCGATGGTGGCTTGTATTATATTGGTAACCAAAAATTACACCGGGTAAATTTTACGAACAATGATATCACCTTCTACGATATCTATCTTGCAGATGATAAAACTATGTGGGCAGGCACAGGCCGTGGGCCAGCTTTTTTCTCAGAGAGAACAATAGACAGAGAGCTTAACGGCAACCATATTTCGATCGATTCTTTTCTGCTGCCGCAATGGAAGATTGTTAATAGCATTAGCGCCCCGGCTTATAAAATTATCGGAACCAGCAAAAGCTCCATTTATATTGCCGGGGCGGGAGGCATATTTTTCTATCATAAAAAAATCCTTGAAAAAATCTGGTCATCCATACATCAGCAAAATAATAATGACTACATCGTCGGATTAGCTGCAGGCAACGACAGCGCTGTCTATTTTGCGTCGGTCTTCAGTGGATTGTTTAAAATTTCCAACAGAGAAATTACAACTATTTCCGACAGTAATCTCGTTGCATCAGACCTGATCGAACACAAGGGCGACATCTATTATTATACGATGGGTGGTATTTTTAAACTTTCCCGGGACGATCGAGAATTAAAAAAAATCAGCGAGGTTCCGTTAGAATTAAATATCTGGCCTTCGTGTTTATTGGTGGACAATGAAAGCAATCTTTGGATTGGAATGCATGATAATCTGCTGTACCAAAAACCGCGAATTTTTTCTACCTGGAAGAATAAAGTAAGGTCGGCTGAAGCGGAACTTTATAGTATAGTAAGGTTAAAAAATAATCAACTGCTCTTTGGTGCTAACAGGGGTAAGGTATATAAAAAAGAAGGCGATAAATTTGAAAATATTTTCGGCGATAAAGGAGCAGTTCCCAATGCCGAAATAAAAGCTATTTATGAGGACAGCCGCAGGTGGCTTTGGTTTGGAACCGGCTATCAGGGTGTTGTTGTAATCATTAATAATCAAATAAAGAATTTTACAATAGCCAATGGGCTTAGCAATAACAGCAATTATTTTTTTTATGAAGATGCTGATAAAAATATTTATACTGGTGGCGATGGCGGCTTTTCAAAAATAACTTACGACTCATCTTTGAAATCATTTCGTTTCAAAAATTTTTATTACAAAGTTGCTGGTGAAAATATCGAAACATTTAAAGGTTGCATTGCCGGCCCCGATAATACTTTATGGCTCGCAGGTCAAATGGGAATCTTTCATTTAACGCAGGACTCATTGATTCACTTTTCAATTAATGCAGGAATCAATCTAAACATAACAGACATAAAAAAGGATAGCTCGGGTAACGTTTGGCTTGCAACTAAAGGGAATGGTATTTGGCAATGCTGTTTCGATGCTGCGAATAAAATCATCCTCAAAAAAAATTTTACTGAAGAGGAGGGATTGCAATCGGATATTTATTTGAGTATTACAGTAGATCATGAAAATAATATTTGGGCCGGCAGCTATTCAGGCATTACTTCCATTAAAAATAAAAACGGAATTTTCAGCATAACAAACTTTGCAGCCACTGACGGATTTTTTTCTTCCAATTATCGGTCCCTAAAACTTTATTGTGATGTTGGCGATACCATTTGGGTTGCAGCTTCTGCAGGGTTAACTTCTTTTGTTGCATCCGGCACTTCTGCTAACAAAAAACTCTTGCTGAATTTTACAAATATTTTATTGGCCGATTCTTTAAATAAAGTATCAGCATACAAGGGAACTGAAGAAAATTCAATTACCGAGTTGCCCTACTATTTAAATGAAATAGAATTTCGGTTTAAAGCAATTTGTTTGTCGGATCCGCAAAAAATAAAATATACTTATCGCCTCAAAGGATTTGGAGATACCGCGTGGGTTGACTGGAACGATAAGGAAGTTGCCTTTTATCAAAGTCTGTCACCTGGCAGTTATGTGTTCGAAGTAAAGGCATCGTTGGATAATAACATTATTTCAGGGCTTGTCACATTTCCATTTATCATAAAGAAGCCATTTTGGTTGAGCTGGTGGTTTATTATATTGAGTGCCTTTCTATTGATATGCATAATCTACATAACGGCAAAAAAGTGGAAAAAGAATGTTGATAAAAAGAACGAGGAAAAAATAAAAACACAGCAATTAATTTCGGACAACCTGCAATATCAATTGGAGGTAGAACAGGTTACCAATTATTTTGCTACTTCAATTAGTACAAGTTCAACTGTTGATGATCTTTTATGGAATGTAGCAAGACAATGTATATCAAAATTAAATTTTGAGGATTGTGTAATTTATATAATTGATGAGAAAAATAATATGCTGATCCAAAAGGCTGCGTGGGGGCCTAAAAGTTATCAGCATAGTGAAAAAGAATCCAGCGACAATAAAATTTTAAGCCCTATCGAAATACCTGTTGGCAAAGGAATTGTTGGTACAGTGGCTCTTACAGGTATTGCTGAAATTATACCGGATGTAACAAAAGATAGCCGGTATATAAAAGATGATATGCAACGATCATCTGAAATATCGGTGCCGGTTATCTATGATAATCATATATTAGGGGTGATTGATTCTGAGAGCCAGTACAAAAATTTTTATTCGCAAAGACACTTGCAAATACTTACTGCTATTGCATCTCATTGTGCCGAGCGTATAGTAAAATTAAAAGCAGAAGAAGATCTACACAGGAATGAAGCAGAATTATTACAAACAAAAAACAGGCTTGCTGAAGAAAAATTGACGGCATTACGAAGCCAGATGAATCCTCATTTTATTTTTAATTGTTTGAACTCTATTCAGCAATATATTCTTAAAGGTGAAGTGGACAATGCCAATAAATATCTCTCCCGGTTTTCAAAATTAATAAGGCTTGTATTACAATATTCCGAATATAATTTCATTAGTCTTGAAGATGAAATTAATATGTTGCAATTGTATTTATCACTAGAGAAGATACGGTTTGGAAATTCTTTTGAATATAATATTAATGTGGAAGAAGAACTGGATGCAGAGGAAATTAAAATTCCAAATTTAATGATTCAGCCTTTTGTGGAAAATGCTATATGGCATGGATTAATGCATAAAGAAGGTGATCGTAAAATTGAAATAAAATTCAGTTTGATAAATGAACAATCATTGGTTTGTGAAATAACAGATAATGGAATTGGTCGTAAAAGAGCTTCAGAAATAAAAGAATTCAAATCGCTTGAAATAAAACATCAGTCGAAAGGAATGCAATTGGTGAAAGATAAAATAGATGTGCTGAAGCAACAGTTTAAAAGCGAAATATTTATAGAATTATCTGACGTAATCAATAACAACGGAGAAATATGTGGAACGAAAGTATTACTGCAACTTCCCTTACAATACCAGTAATCTTTCCAATCTCCTTATTTTTGCTTCATGATCAAAGCCCTTATAATTGATGATGAAGAGATAGCTGTGAACCTGTTGGGCATGATGATTGAAAGGCATTTACCGGAAATAACTTCACTGCAATCATTAACCAATCCTGCTTTGGCTTTGCAGGTTATTAATGAATTTAAACCTGACATCGTTTTTCTTGATATAGAAATGCCTTATCAAAATGGTTTCGAATTATTAAAATCGCTGCCGGTAATTTCTTTTGATATAGTATTCACTACTGCTTATGATAAATATGCCATACAGGCTATAAAGTTTAGCGCACTTGATTATTTATTAAAGCCTATTGATGCAGATGAACTCAGGGAAACATTTAATCGCTTTGTTCAGAAATCAATTACTAATCAAAGTAAAGAAGCTGTTGTAAAGAATCTGCTTGAAAATCTTCAGGAGGAAAATAAAACGAAACATAAATTAGCGTTGCCAACAGCAACCGGTATGCAGTTCTTTTTGCCAAAAGATATCATTCGTTGCGAAGGTATGAGTAACTATACTAAATTTTATTTCTCCAATTATCATAATATTATTACCTCAAAAACAATTAAAGAATATGAGGAAATATTATTACCGCACAAATTCATCCGCGTACATAAATCGCATTTAATAAATCCCGAGTTTGTATCTGGTTACGATGCTCAAAACAGTAATTTAATTCTAAAAGGCGGAGCGCTGGTTGAAGTTTCGCGAAGAAGAAAAAAAGAAGTATTGGAAGAACTGGGAATTAAAAATTGACTATAGCCCATTTCCATTTAAAAATAAAAATGTCACATTAAAATAAATTATAAGACCTGTAACGTCCACCAAAGTTGCCACAAAGGGTGCTGAAGAAGATGCAGGATCCGCTCCTAATTTTTTTAAAATAATTGGCAACATACT
>Ga0208717_1000633_pt1 | contig 11563 bp, 2 predicted proteins | sample NGESurF53shallow_FD_184489 | JGI IMG/M metagenome (GOLD analysis project Ga0208717, IMG submission 184489) | Arctic peat soil microbial communities from Barrow, Alaska - NGEE Surface sample F53-3 shallow (SPAdes) | ecosystem: Environmental > Terrestrial > Soil > Wetlands > Peat ... | reverse complement strand
CCGTATTGATAGCGAGCGGTGAGATTACATCATAGAGGATCTTACCGCCGTTGCTGCTTGACGATATATCGGAACCAACCGGATACGCTACAAGCTGAATGAAATTCAATGCTGTGTTTGATGTCGTTCCGCTACTATCTACGTTGAATACGAATTCAGCATCATATAACGGATTACCGTCGAATGGGTAATCCGATGATACGAGAGTCACTGAAGGGGTGGTGGATGAACTGATGGTGCTAAGAGCCGGTCGTGATATCGTTAAGAGCTTTGGATCGGTTTGCGTGAGATATGTCGTCGGATCGGAGTGTCCATACACACCGTTGTTTGCGCTATTATCGCTCTTCGATCCATTTTTTGCGACGTATCTGAACCCAAGATTCCAGGTCGCCGGGGAGTTACTGCTTGGGAAGTAAATACCGAGTGAAGGATATTCACCGATATAATGCTCTACGCCACCGCCCATTGCAAGCGGTGTCGCAGCTATGATATTAACGAGGATAGGTGTTGCGTAGGTTACACCATCCGGGTATAGGTATGGCCTGTTGTTGACGTGATCCCAGAGGTTGGCATAAAGCTCTATTTCTTGGAGCCATATGCTTGCATCGGAAATACCATAATCGAGGTGAAATGCAACCATTGCATTGAATTGCGATTGGCTAGCCGGTGTCTCAGCTAAGTTATCGAATCCACTTCCTGGAAGAATTCCGACGCCCGGTAGGTTATTGTTCGTAACCGGATGAGGTCCGGTCGTTAAGATAACTGTCGGCGAAGATTTGTTACCGGCGAAATCGACATAGATAATTGCAATGTAATAACTTGTTCCGCCAGCTAACCCGCCGACATAGGCATGATAACGAGAACCTGATGTGCCAATTGCGTTACCGTTATAGTCATATCCGTTTCGTAATGGAGAGATAATATCATATAGAATCTTCCCACCGTTGGTAGTAGCACTGATGTCAGCACCAACAGGATATGCTACAAGCTGTATATAATTTAACGAGTAATCGGATTGCGTACCAGAGTTATCGGTTTGAAATACGAATTCACAGTCGTAGAATGGATTTCCATCATAGGGAAATCCTGCACTACCCACCAAGGATGCATTAGGAGGTGTCGATGGTATCGCTGCCATCGCAGGTCGATACATCGTTGCCTGCTGATAATCAGTAACGCAGAGAACCGCTTGGGGAGATTGATCTCCGTTCTCAGATACAAACGTCAGTGAGAGCTGGTATGCAAACTGCGTGTCGATACCATTGCCGAGACTAAGCGCGGGCCATTCAGCGAAATATGTTTGGTTTTGATCTGTCGTATCATTTGGTCCGATGATGTTTACTTCAACCGGGGCCGATTGTGATCCATACTCAAGGGTCAGGCCGGAGAAATACCCACGCATCGTACCGGTTCCACCGGTAGAGTTACGGACGTGCATGCGAAACTCAACGCCGCCTGATCCAGTTGGGACGGTGAATGTGAAAGTGAATGGAGTGGGACCTTGAACGCTAGTGTAATATATCTCATCAATTATTCCAGTACTGACTCCAAGAATATCGACACCGATAATTGCACCAGCGCCAGTGTCATTGAACTCATCAATTTGGATGATTCCACTAACGGTCATAACTGAACCGTCAGGAACACTAATCGTTTGAATGAGCAAGGAATCTATGGATTGACCACCGCCGTCATTTGCGACGATGAATCTTCCACCGCCGAAAGAGTCATAGGCGTAGCCGCCGACTCCCGGAGGTCGAGCTTCCTCGCTAGCCCAGTCGGTTAGACCTGAAGCGGCGTTCGGGTTCTGTAGAAGGTTTACACCGGCATTCGATTGCGTGTAAGAATAAGGTCCTCCGTTACCACCATTAGCACTCTTATCCCAGAGAGTCGCATAAAGGCGAATCTCTTGGAGCCATTGAGATGCATTAGTTCCGGTGTAATTTACATCGAACTTGACATTCGCATTGAATGTCGTTCCACCCCCACCAGAATAAGCAACGCTTTCGAAGGTGACTGGCGGAATTATTCCAAGACCTGGTAGATTATTGATCGTTACGTCATTGATACCGCTTGTGTAAAGCAGTGCTGAGGTGTATGGACCGTAGAGAGAAGTATTTCCGTAATAATCAAGATAGACTACATAGATGTTGTACGATGTGCCTGCGGCGAGGCCACCGACATAAACACGATACGTTGCGCCGGCGCCTCCAACGTGAGCGCCTGTATAATCAGTTCCAGGTGCAAGCGCGCCAACCGTATCGAAGAGAATCTTCCCGGTTCCGTGATTGAGATCTTGATAGCTTCCGGTCGGAATTGCGACGATCTGAATTTGATTGAGCCAAGGAGAAGCGGTTGTACCAGAACTATCGAGTGAGAATATGATCGAGACGTTATAGATCGGATATCCGACGTGATCTGGAACGGCGGTAATATTCGATGCCACCGCTGTTGTAAGCGTCGGCATCTCGGCGTAGTTCGGTTTTGTGAGCTGGCTTGTGACGTGCGAGACTAGATCGACTTGTTCAGGCATTGGAAAGCCCGTAGATTCGTCGATAGCGCCTGTGTGGACGTGGTTAGCTATCTGGGTGGTAGCTGAGGATGGAAACTGCGTGGAGACGCCTTGCTGGAGCCCTATGACCGTATTCGTCACGGTGTCAACCATGACGAAGGAGCCGCCCTCCATCGTAGTTGGGTTATTGACGAAGGGTCCGTTAACCGGTGCTCCGACTTGGCCCGGTGTGAAGACCGGACCAAAGCCTGAAGGGAGAGCAAACCCAGGCACGGGAGGGAACCGATTTTGAATCAAAACCGAAGCTGTGCTCGGATTGTTATTATTTGGAGCGACCTGATGGAGAACGGCAATCTGCGTCGTCGGAGAGCCTTGGTTATTTGTAAGTGAGTTAACGCTCTTGGCCGGTACATTCGGTGCGGAGGCACGAAGACCGAGCGAAGAATTATAACCAATGTTCGACATCAGAATCTCTTTCTATTATAGGTATAAATCAAATGGGATACGGAGGAATTGGGTTGCTCCGTTTGAGTTAAGGACATACACGCAGTAATGTCCGCGATTAACTTTTTCGAACCCGACATACGATTGACGAGGCGTGGTTGCGACTGAACCACCGAATGCAACTCCGACTTCCATTGTTTGACCTGAGTATGGTTGGCAGAATTCGAAGTTGTTAGGGGGAATGGTCGTATTCGTACATCCGACAACCATGTTGTTGTAGATATATGATGGATGGCGATTATGAATAAGATCCATACCGGGAGCGGATGTCCATGAGGTAAGTACCCATTGACCATAATCGGGCGACATCGTAAGTTGCGTTGGACCGGGTGCTGCAGCGAGTGTCGTTGTCGAATTTGTGGCAAGCGCGTAGACGCTATCAGGGTATAATCGCTGCACTAACCGGTGCAGCTTACCGCTGCCGATATTCGTATCGAGGTTGAGGTACCACCAGGACCACATCCATACGGTCGCTGACTGACCGGCATAGGTTTGTGGAATGCCTAACGCGGCTACCGTCGATACATTACCAGTTGGAATCCAGGTGTAAGGAGCATCGGCAGAGGTAATGTGATAATCAGGAGTCGGGCCGCCGCCTACTGCAGTCGGTGTTGGGTATTTATAAAATATCGAATCAGGTCCGACGTATAAGGTGTTTCCGCTGCCATCATTCAAGCAGTAATAAACCACTTGACCTGCTGAGTTCTTCTCACTCTCCCAGGCGAATCCAGGTGGTAAGTTCGTATAGCTGTAACCGCCAGTCTGAGGCGATGGGTTCGGGTTTGCAGTAGCAGGGAGTGAATTCAGGAATACATCGAAATGCACACCTGCAGACGTTTTGCCAATATCCCATATCGGAACGATCTGGTCTCCGGTTGATGGATCTTTTGCGTATTGTCCGCCTTGGAAAGCAAACGTGCCGACATCGGTTCCTATGCGAACCGAGTCGATCAGGGAGACTGCTGGAGGTGGGGTCTGCAACGTAGCAGCTTGACTTCCACTGCCTGAAACACCGGCTGGAATACCCATCATGTAATTCACGCTATCGTAATATTCATCGACCGTTATTTGTTGGGTATATCCGTTAGACGGGTCGATGTTCTCTTGAATCGCGGTGACAAGGAAGAGCTTATTAAGGCCGGTTTTCTTCGATTGAATTCTTATTTTATCAGAAATCTGAACCGTTGGATCAGGCCATACATCAAGCTGTATCGTTAAGTCAGGCCTTGATACCTGACTTAACACCGATGCGGTAAGCATATTCAAATATGATACGGCTTGTGGTATCGAAAGCTGCCTTACATTCTTAACGATGTTTGCTGATATTGTTAATGGTTCCGTTAGTCCATATTTGTTAATGTCTTCAACTGAATAAGAAATAGAAGTGATTGGTTGGTCACCGGCAGCAGTGGTTACGGTCGCGTCAGCCTTCACGACTGTTCGGAGATTACGGCTTGAGTACTCATAATCTGCAGAGAAGATATCTCGTTCATTGAGATAGGTCTTTACAGGTGGACCATCTGCTCGGGTTTCGAAGAAGTGGATGACTCCGGCTTCATCAGTCCAGATTACCCACGGCAAGAATCGTGGGTTCGTGAGGTTTGCGATATCGTTGAGAATCGTCCAGCAATCCGTATTATTCGCTTGGTATTGCGGTAAAAGAACGCCAGTCGTTTGTAGGTCGAGAAAGTCTGGAGACCAGCTCGCATAATTTACGAGGATGTGCTTTATCATCAGCTCTGGTGCCATATAGGTTGGATTACCGGAGATACTAACGATTGACTGAGGGCTTACCGGAGTTGAGAACGTAACGATGCCATCTTGGTAGTCGAAGGTATATTGCGTGGTCGGAAGAGGTGAGTTGCTAGGTTGCTCACCACCTGTTTGATCGACGTAGACATTGATAGCGATATGGCTCGAACCCCAAATGTAATCGTTATAAGAAGCAGTGAACATGCGCGCATCGCACTGCCACACATAACCGTATAGATCAAGACATTTAAGGTTATAGTTCGGATCGAAATATGAAAGTGTTTGGTCGCCATAAAGTGGGTGAGGGAATGTATCGTAGATCTGGAATCGAAATTGCTTATTAAGATCAAGCAGTGAAAGCTGCTTGTCATTCATCATCTGCTTGAATTTTTGAGAATCCGTCTCAACGAATCCTGTGTATTTGAGTAAGAGAGATCTATCGTTGAACGAGAAGTTCGGGGTTGATGCGAAATTCGATCCGCGAAACCCCATATACATAACGAACTTAGTATCGACCTTGCCGGGTCGAATGATGTTCCCGTAAGTTGCCTTTGGATTCAGAGGTGAATAATCAAATGCATCATCCGGGAAAGCTATCATGCATGAATCAGAAGAGAGATCTTGGTTGCGGGAGAGCTTTATTGATGATATGTCAGGCAGCATGATCTGTGAGGAGACTTGACCACCACCGATTGTCGGAAGCTGTACCAATCCCATTACGGCAGGTGTCTGTATCTGTGCGCGAGCGAAGTCCTGAAATATCGGTGATGCGGTTATCATGACTACGCCTCGTTAATCCAGATGCCGTTAGACCAGTACCCTCTGTAGGCAGTATTGTTTATAGGTGGTTGGCGCGAAACAACTGCCCCATTGAATCCGACGATATCGGTCCAAACAGGCGTAAGCCCATTGGGGACTTCCGCCAAGAGCATTGAGGAGGCTGGAAATTGAGTGCTGCCAACATAAAGCGAAGCCTTATCGACATATCCAGAATCGCTCGGCCATTCCCATGAAATTGTATTTGCAAGGTTTGCCGAACCTTGCGATATTTCTCCGATATACCAAGGATCTGTTTCCCCCCAAACGGTTGAGAAAGTTAGCCAATAGAATTGCGGAATGGCGACCGGTATATATCCTGGAGAAACTCCGGTAGTGGTTGCGACATTATATTGACCAGGATTCTGTAGTCGATTAACTGCGACGGCTCCGCCTGCATCACTCGGTGATAAAACATAGAACGTGGCCTGGACCGATACCGCATCACCGGACCCCTTAACGCTCTGCGGTCCTGAGAGAACGAGCTTTCCGTAATATCCGATGTTTCGGAATGTAATGAAGTCGATAAAATAAGGGCGTAATGCAGCGATCTTGAGGTAGTCACTGTAGCCGAGACAGTCCCAGCTCATCGTGATAGCGAACGGGGCGTACTCCCCGTCTCCGCGAAAGTAGCTTCTTCCGTTGAGTCCAAGGTCGATCTTCGCCACGGAACCTACTTGGATGAAGAAATTGTTTGGGTTATTTTGAATGAATGGGTTGCTTACCCCATCCAGTGAGAGAGCAGTATTATCAGGGCAGAGGAATTGAATTGGTACACGTTGCGTGAACATTGGGATTGAGCTGAGTGTAGGCATCTTATCTGCTCCGATAATAAGGGAAGAGGACCGCGTTTAAGCGGCCCTCTGCAATTAAGCGATACTAATTAGGATGATGCTGTGCGTGATGCCATAGCAGCATTGGCTGCATTAACAACTGTGGCTAGTACTTGTCCATCGACTTGGAGATTTGTTGTAATATTGACGTTCGATGCCGTACCGAGGAGATTTCGAATATCATTCGGAGCTAATGCGTTTGCCCCAGATGCAGTCGATGTACCAACACCGGGAGTTGCGTAATAGTTCGATAGGTTTGATCCTCCGAAACTATTTTGCTGCAATGCGTTGAACTGACTGGATGTCAGACCAGGTGTATTGTAGATGCTGTTACCGTAAGCTCCATTTGAACCAAACGCATTGATCGAAAGGATAGGAGCTTGGGCAACATTCCCATTATGTGCTTGGAATGCGGACATGAACTCGTTAGATTGGTTTACGATATCTTGGTAGTTTTGCGATTGAGATGATGCTCCAGCAGCGCCAGAGATAAACTCATTCGCGATATCGGTACCGTAATTGATCTTACCTGAACCAGTGGTGCTCTCGCCAAAGGTTCCCATCAATTGCTGATACATTGGCTGCAACCATGTTGGTGCAGCTTGCGCCGAAGAGTATTTACTCAACTGCTCTTCAATGAAAGCTATTTCACCTTGACCACCGGTAACACCAGCTACATTTTGGTCGAGATATTTCGTCCCACCAAGCTGCGCGCCGTATGAACTACCGTTGAGATTTGCCTCTTCTTGACCGAAACTAGGATCGTATTTATCAGGCATAGCGGCAGGCGAATCCACATGCCCGAAGAGTCCACCGATTGCTCCGCCGACGACTGAACCAACAGGTCCAAACACCGAACCAATTGCTCCGCCTATTTCACCATTGATATCATGGCTTCCGCCCCCCATCAATGTTCCGACCAATGAACCTACACCAAGACCAAGACCTAAACTAGCTCCGGTAAGACTGTGGCTGGTTCCCCAACCGACGTTCTTACCAAATGCTGCTATATCTTGGTTCAACGCAGGCATACCGCCCTTTGTGAGGTCGGTTATCGGATTGCCGGATGATGTGAATGAACTGAGACCTTTTGAGGTTCCAGGCGTTACACCACCCAAGGCTTGTGCTACGAGTTGACTGCTTGCAGCGATATACGGATTGGAGCTACCGCCTCCGATTCCGCCGAGCATTCCACCGAGTGATAATGCTGAGGTGCCACCACTCGTGGTTCCACCAGTCGAAGTCGTACCGTCGCTAACACTCTTACTTGTGTTATCGGCAGTTGCTTGAGCAGCCGTTAGGATGTCCTGGGCTTGTGTCGGATTTCCATTGGTGAGGCCCTGCGGAATCAATGCCGCAGGATCAGTGAGACCCTTGATTATCTCATCACCCTGCTTTTGGTTGATGATACTACCTATCGCGTTCGATAGGTTCAATCCACCTTTACCCGGTGCTTTATCCAGCGATCCGCCAAACGTAAGCGGAGTGCCGAGGCTTGACGTACCGGCGCTCATAGCAGATGCTCCGGTACCGCCGAGGCTTGATTCACTAAGCAACTTATCGACACTCTCCTTGAAGTTCTGCATCGCAGTTTCAAGGCGTGGGATATATGTTTGGTAGATTTCCTGAAGAGACTTCTCTTTCTCTTTGCTCTTATCGAGATTGAATATACCGTCCGTCATGGACTTCGAGAATGAACTCCAGGCGTCTTTTAGCTCACCGCCGACAATATCAGCGACGAAGGCACCACCAGCTCCCTTTTTAGAGATACTGCTCATGGCTTTGTCGATTTGGTTGTTGCCTAGCTTATCAAATGCGGAGTTGATGGTCTTGAATTCCTTCGAATCTTCGACCTTCTTGATGTCTGCTTTTGCTTTTGCTTCTTGTGCGAGGATTGGAATGAGCTGTTCGCGGTATTGAATCTCTTTTAGGATGCCTTGGTAGTTTGCTTGATCTGCGGCATTTTGTTGGCTCTTATCGTAATCGTCCTTAGCTGACTTGATCTCTTCCTGAATCTTCTTGTATTGTTCAAGAGTGGTATTCAGTGCATCAAGATCACCGGTATCAATACCGAGGGCCTTACCAATATCTGCTGCGTTCTCTCCAACGATAGCGTCTTTGAGTGAGAGCAGACTTTGGCTTGCATCTTCCGCTTTCGACTTTAGCTCTTCTTCAGACTTTGCAAGTCCATCGACAGCATCTTTGATTGAGTTGTAGAGATCACGAGCCTTTTGCAGTTCTTCTTGATTCCCAGCAACCTTCGGGTCAGCCATGATACTCTGCGCTCTCTTAAGCGCAGATTGCAGGGTGGATTGACCAGAGCTTATTGCTGATTCGGAATCGCTGAAGCCAGTTTGGTTTGCAACATTGCGTTTTATCTCTTCGATTTTCTTAGAGAACTCATTGAGGCCGTTCTTATTCACATCAAATGTGAACTGCATATCGGCTTCGAGCTGACGATTCGTTGCTACGAGCAATTGATATTGATTCGTGAGCAGCTTGATTGCGCCAGTGGTTTTCTCTATGTTTGCACGAGCATTCGATACGTTATTAGCGGCATGCTGACCGGCAGTAGTTTTTAGATCAGGATGAGCCTTCTGATCGGCTTGAGCACTTGATAGATCCTTATTGAGGGAGGCAAGCTCACCCTTACGGATATTCAGTTCGTCGTTGAGAGCGACTTGCTCGGCCTTCAGTGCTGTGGTGTAATCCTTGATATCACTGGTACTAATTCCGGTGGCCTTCGTGCGCTCAAGGATAGCGGCAGCGAGTTCCTTTTCAGCACTTGCTGTATCTCTTGCATCTGTTGCACGAGATTGAGCATCCTTCGTATCACGTTGGGTAGCTCCCATGACCTGGGATTCTGGGCTTGAGGCACCTTTGGTTTTGGTTGAAGCATCTTCAGTGGTAGCGCCGCCGGGGCTGCTCTGCTGCTTAGTGAGTCCTCCTGGAGGAGCATTAAGCATGGCATTTATACGCTTCTGAAGCTCTTCACCTTCCTGCGTTTGATGAATAGCTGCACTGTAGCTATCATGCTGTTGACCAAGCTCCTTAAGGACTTGGTAATCATGCCCAAGTTGGTCTTGGTTGTTGTCATCTTTATGACTACGGATTCGGCCTAATACGTCGGCAGCGGTTCGTCCCTTATCGGTTTTATTATGGGAAATGCTATTAGCATAATTCCAATAATCATCACCGTGAGAGTCATTCCCAGAAAGCGTTGCTGCACCATCCCGGAGAGTTGCCGGAAGATCTTGTGCAAGCGCAAGAGGGTTATATTTCTGCCAGATGTTCTTCTTTTTGTCGAGAGTTGCTTCCATCCGGTCATCGAGACCGGCTGAAGCTGCTCCAGATTTACCAAGACCCTCCATCGCCGTTGTAACAGCCCAAATACCGGCAGTTAATGCCGCTAATGGTCCAATAGAACGCAATGCGCCTGCAGCGACTCCACCGAAGGCTCCGGCCAAGCTTCCAGATGCAAGGCTAGCACGTTCCATCGCTAACTTGGAATCATTGACTGCAGTTCCGAAAGCTCCGCTCTCTTTTGATGCAACTACTTGCTCGTCAACGAATGTAGCAAGTTCCGCACCAGAGGCTCCACAAGCTTCTCCAAAGGAAGCTATCGCGTTGCGTAGTTCGGTTTCTGCCTCGGCAAGAATACGAGCTTCTTGCTGCTCCGCTTGCATTTGCTTCATGTTATCGAAGCCAGCGAGCGTTGCCATCCTTTCCGCCGCCGCTTCATCGGCTACGGCAATTGAGGCTAGGTTCGTAGCTGCTCGGTATTCGCTTATGGCTGCGGTTAGTCTCGTGAACATCTGTGACACGATCACTGCGCCACCGAGTGAAATCAGTACGTGACCGAATTCAGCTACAGCTCCGATGTTGCTCTGTAGAGCAGGCATGACAACATTCGCCAAGACCATCGCGAACGAATTAGCTGCTGGAAGAAGTTGTTGACCGAAAGCTAGGCTAAATGATTGAACACTTGCTTTTAACTGATCCATCCGTCCTTGGAATGTTTTCAATTCCTCATCGGTTATGAGATCAAGTTTCCCTTTTGATTGACTGTGGAGATATTCCATCAGTTCAATCGTGCCTTTGATTGACGCTTCCAAGGTTTTGAAGGTTTCTACCTGACCCGGTTTCGTGCGTATAAGACCATCGGCCATTGCCTGTGCAAGCTTCGGAGCTTCTTTCTCCATCTGCTTCATCAGGTTGAGCGACTTCTCATAATCATTGGCACCAGATATTGGACCAATGATTTTATCAAAGTTTGCTTTCGACTTGCTGCCGGTATCTAAGGCACCAACCATGTTGGAAAGAGCGGAACCAGATTCCTTACCACCTTCTGCTCCAGCCTGAACCTGGTTCGCAGTAAGCGCGATAATACCGGTGGTATCAAGACCGATACCTTTACCCACTGCACCGAAGCGCGTGAGCCCATCCATCATATCTTTGACGCCTTCAGACCCGCCTTTGCCCATCGCCTTGAGGGGCTCGGCAATGCGGAGTGCTGCTGCAGCTATTTGGTCATATACATCAGGGAGATCTTTAGCAGCTAATCCCATCTGTTTCAGTACAGCGACAGAATCCTTGAATACATCTAAGGTTTCGATACCGGATATACGGCGCAGCTTCTCTGCTTCAATGGCGAGATATGCTGCGCTCGTTTCATCTTGGGTAACCTTAGTCCAAAGCCCGATAGCTTGTTGCACATCGGTGATATCAGAACCATATTGTTTTGCAATAATGATAGCATCACTCAGTGCATTGTTAAGGTTGATTGTCGGGGCATAGAGATGTTGTAAGGTTGATTCGAATTGGACGTTTGAGGCTTGGTTCAGAGAGGATGTAAATTCATGCACAACACCATTAAATGCGCGCATAATGACTTCATATTCGACGAATTTGAAGACGGTGTTATCAAGGATCTTCCCCAGGCGCTCTATGACATCATGCTGACTCTTGTGAGCCTTCGTGGCCGATCCTGTGGCCGATGTTACTTTACCTAATTCTGCAGACGCTTTGGCGTAAGAACCTATCGTCTGATTTGTCGTGCGATTCATTGCTTCGATGGCGCGAGTGTATACCTGGACGGAGCGGGAAGCTAGTTCAGTATTTGCACCAGCATTGCGCATGTACGTCG
>Ga0208717_1000631_pt1 | contig 11591 bp, 10 predicted proteins | sample NGESurF53shallow_FD_184489 | JGI IMG/M metagenome (GOLD analysis project Ga0208717, IMG submission 184489) | Arctic peat soil microbial communities from Barrow, Alaska - NGEE Surface sample F53-3 shallow (SPAdes) | ecosystem: Environmental > Terrestrial > Soil > Wetlands > Peat ... | reverse complement strand
CCAGGAGTTCAGGGCTTGATCGGCAGCGTCTGCCCTGCGAGCAGCTTCTGACCGGCGTCGATTTTCACCTGGTAGGTGTCGGCGATCTTCCACAGGCTGCCAAGGGTCACCGCGTCGTTGTAGGTGTAGCCAGCCGCGAAGAACTTGTTCACGGCAGCATCGGTGGCGCTGGCGGCCGCGTTGGCGCTGATCTCGGCGGCGGGCGTCGGCTGCGAGCCAGCTGCGAACGGGAGCGTCTGGCCAGCGATTAGCTTCTGACCGGCGTCGATCTTTGCCTGGTACGGGTCGGAAATCTTCCACAGCTGAGCGAGCCCGAGTGCGTCCTCGTAGGTGTAGCCGGCCGCGAAGTAAGCGTTGAGGTCGGCCGTGCTTGCCGCGTCACTCGAGCTTGTCACCACCGTCGACGCTGTCGGCTGCGAGCTCGGCGCGATCGGCAGTGCGACGCCATCGAGCAGCTTCTGGCCAGCATCGATCTTTGCCTGGTACGGGTCGGAAATCCTCCAGAGCTGGGCCAGCCCCACGGCGTCGTCGTAGGTGTAGCCAGCCGAGAAGAAGGCGTTCAGATCGGCACCTTCAGCAGCCGTGGCAACGCCTGCTGCACTCGGCCTGAACGGCAACGTCTGGCCGGCAAGCAGGCGGCGACCGGCTTCCGCCTTAATCGTCGAAGGGTCGCCTGACATGTGCCAGAGCGTCGCGAGTGCGAGCGCGTCGTTGTAGTTGTAACCGGCAGCGAAGTACGCGCTGATCGCCTGGTCTTGCTGTGCCGACGTGAGCGGCGACGGGCTGGCCACCGTTGCTGGGCTCGCCAGCGGCGATGCGCTCGCCAAGGGCGTAGGGATCGGTTGCGGCGCGGGAGCAGCCAACGAAAGGGTTGACCCGCTATGGCGAGTGCTTGTCGCGTTCAGCCAGCCCGGTGCGGCGACGGTGCCGGCAACCAGTCCCGCCCCGAGCACGGCGCCGCCGGCGCTCTGCGCGGCACGCCGACGCCTGCGGTACCGGCGGGCCTTCTCGTGCACGACCGCGATGACGTCCGCGGCGTCAGGCGCGAGGTATTCGTGCGCGACGAATGCCTCGCGCAGCTGGTCGGCGTCCTGATTCATGTCAGCTCCTTCTCATGCACCCTGGTCTGCTGCTCCGAACTGAGCCGCAGATTTTTCAATGCCTTTGATGCGTTGCTTCGCACGGTCGCGGGCGCGCAGTCGAGCAGGTCTGCGATCGCGATGTCGTCGAGTTGTTCGTAGTAACGGAGCACGAGCACGGCCCGCTGCTTGCGCGGGAGCGTGGCCAGTCGAGCCCAAAGTGCGTCAGCGTCGACCACGGTCTGTGCGTGGTCGCGTTCCGTCGCACGCGCGTCACCGATAGCGTCGAGGCGCTCCCCGACGGCGCGTACGTTGCGCACCGCCCAGCTACGCCGCCACGACAGGTACTCGTTCACGATCATCCGGCGCACGTAGGCGTCGGGCGAGTCGGCTTTCGCGATCTGCCGCCACTTGACCTGCGCCCTGGCCAGCACTTCCTGGACGACGTCTTGGGCGAGCTCGCGATCGCCGGTCAGGACAACAGCGTGACGCAACAGCCCGGGCAGCCGCGTTGCTATGAACTGCTCGAAGGTCACGTCAGTACAGACGCCGCGGGTGGCCAGAACGTGCAGTCTGCAGGCCGACTTTCTCGTCCGGCTATGAGGATTGCGCGGACAGGTTGTGCCTTGCCCACTTCGTGAGCTCGCGCAACGCCGGGAGCAGTGCTGCGCCGACCGGTGAGAGCCGATAGTCGACCGCGATTGGGGGACCTTCGTCGACCAGGCGTTGCACGAGGCCGCCGCCGCCCAAATCGGCCAGGCGCCCCGTTTTTCCTAGTGACGCGAGAACGGAACTGACGCCAGGATGGCGAGGGACGTCAGCGAAATCCTGAGACGTTGTGCGGCTGGTACGGCTTCTCGAGCAGCTCGATCTCGTGCGGCGTCAGTTGGACCTCGACGGCCGCGACCGCGTCGGAGAGGTGATGCGGCTTCGTCGCGCCCACGATCGGGGCGGTCACGCCCGGCTTCGCCAGCGCCCAGGCGATGGCTACCTGCGCGCGCGGGATACCGCGCTGGTCGGCGACCTGACCCACGGCGTCGACGATGATGCGGTCATCGTCGGTGTACAGCGTGCGACCGAACTCGTCCTTCTCCGAACGGTTCGTCGAGTCGTCCCATTGCCGGGCGAGCTTGCCGCGAGCGAGCGGGCTCCAGGGGATGATCCCGATGCCCTGGTCGATGCAGAGCGGGATCATCTCGCGCTCCTCTTCGCGGTACAGCAAGTTGTAGTGGTCTTGCATGCTGACAAATCTGGTCCAGCCGTGCAGGTCAGCGAGGTAAAGCGCCTTGCTGAACTGCCATGCGTACATCGACGACGCACCGATATAGCGCGCCTTCCCGGCCCGCACAACATCGTGCAGCGCCTCGAGTGTCTCCTCGATCGGCGTCTCGTAGTCCCAGCGGTGGATCTGGTAGAGGTCGACGTAGTCCGTGCCGAGCCTGCGCAGGCTGTTGTCAATCTCTGTCAGGATCGATCTGCGCGACAAGCCTCCCCCGTTCGGCCCCGAGCGCATCACACCATGCACCTTCGTGGCAATGACGAGGTCCTCGCGCGGAGCGAACTTGGCGAGTGCGCGACCGGTGATCTCCTCACTACTGCCCAGCGAATACACGTTCGCGGTATCGAAGAAATTGATACCGGCGTCGATGGCCTGCCGGAAGAACGGGATGCTCTCGTCTTCGGGAAGTGACCATGGCTGGTTGCCGCGACTCGGCTCGCCGTAGCTCATGCACCCCAACGAGATACGGGATACCTGTAAACCGGTCCGGCCCAGTGTCGTGTACTCCATCAGCTGCCTCCTCGCGCTCGTCTCAGGTTGAGCCTAACTCGGCGGCCGACCGGCTACTGCGCCCCGGTCGTTGACTCCGCCCGCAACCGATCCGTCGAGTGCAGCTGCCAGGGCACGCTGGTCACCATGACGCCAGGCTCGAAGAGCAGCCGCGCCTTCAGCCGCAACGCGCTCTGGTTGTGCAGCAGTTGTTCCCACCAATGGCCGACGACGTATTCGGGGATGAAGACGGTCACGACATCGCGCGGGCTCTGCCCTCGTCGTCCGCGTATGTATTCGAGTAACGGACGGGTCACTTCGCGATAAGGCGAATCCAGCAGGACGAGGGGGACGTCGATGCCGCGGGCCTGCCATTGCTCCTGCAACGTTCGTGCTTCGGTCTCGTCGGCGTTGATGGTGACCGCCTCGATCGTGCTCGGGCGGGTGGCCTTGGCGTAGGCGAGCGCGCGCAGCGCGGGCAAATGCAGGCGCGAGACCAGGACAACCGCGTGATTGCGAGACGGCATCGTCGGATTCTCAGCGGCCTCGATGTCGAGTTCTTCACTGACAGCGCTGTAGTGGCGCCGGATGCCCTTCATGACAGCGAAGAGCAGGATCATCGCAACGATGGCGATCCAAGCGCCGTCCGGCACTTTTGCGTAGAGCACTATCGCGAGAACAAGAGCGGTGGCCGTGGCACCGGCGAAGTTGATCACTCGAGACGTCTGGATGCTGCGGCGTTCGCCTCGTGGTGCGTCTGCAAGCTTGTGCTTCCAGTGCTTGACCATGCCCGACTGGCTAAGGGTGAAGCTGGTGAAGACGCCGATGATGTACAGCTGGATCAGCCTGTCGATGTTCGCGTTGAAGCCGACGATGAGCGCGATCGCAAACCCGCCGAGCAACAGGATGCCGTTGCTGAAGACGAGTTTGTCACCGCGCTTTTGTAGTTGATGCGGCAAGTAGCTGTGTTGGGCGAGAATTGACGACAACACCGGGAATCCGTTGAAGGCAGTGTTTGCGGCGAGAATCAAAATGCCCGCCGTCGCTGCCTGGTACAGGTAGAACAGCGCGTTCGACTTTCCGAACACGACCGCGGCGATCTGCGAGATCACCGACGGGTTGCCGCTCGGCTGCGCATGGGCTTTGATGTGTAACGCAAGGACCGTGATGCCGATGAACATGCTGACGGCGAGCGTGCCCATGGCCGTCAGGGTCTTCGCCGCGTTACGTGCCTTTGGTTTGCGAAATGAGGGCACTCCGTTGCTGATGGCTTCGACGCCGGTCAGAGCCGTGCACCCAGAAGCGAATGCCTTCAATGTCAGCAGGATAAGAGCGAGCCCGGCCAGGTGGCTGTGCGTGAAGGTTTCTGACGCGGTCGATGCGCGGGGTAACCCGCTGTTCGCGGCCTTGACTGCCGCGACCGCGAACATGACGAACGTCAGACCAATGAACGAATAGGTGGGGATCGCGAACGCGCGGCCGGACTCTTTCACGCCGCGCAGGTTGGCGACCATGAGCAAGACCACAAAGCTGACCGACAACGCGACGGCGTGACGATGCAATGACGGGAACGCACTGGTGATAGCGACGACACCAGAGACCACGGAGACGGCCACCGTCATGACGTAGTCGACCAGCAGGGCGCTGCCGGCGGTCAGGGCGGCGTTCTCGCCGAAGTTGTCGAGGCTGACGGCGAAGGCACCGCCACCGTTCGGATACGCCTTGCAGATCTGCCGGTACGACAGCGTCACGATGACCAGCAGCAGCGCGACCGCTGCAGCGACGTTCTTGGCGTAGGTCAATGCGGCTGCCCCGCCGCCGACCGCCAGGACGAGGACGATTTCCTCGGTCGCGTACGCCACCGACGAGATCGGGTCCGACGCAAATATCGGCAGCGCCAGCCATTTCGGCAGCAGCGTTTCGTGGAGTTGCTGGCTTCGAAGTGGCCGTCCGACGAAGAGTCGCTTCACGCTGCCGACGGAGGTGGTCACTGTCTCGACGCTAGTGGGGTTGGAGCTTCGCGGCCGTAGGCGCGACGTCAAGATCACCCAGTCGACCGTCAAGGAACCGTCAAGATCGTGGCGTGGCCGCCCTGCGGGGTGATCTGGTCGTGGGAGGGCCACACTCGTGTCGTGACGTCGAGACTTACGCGCGCCGCCGCTTCAGGCATCGGCGGCCGCCGGATTTTCGGCGCGTTCGTACTCGAGGCCGTCGGTCTGCCCGTCCTCACTATCTGTCTGGCGGCCGTGCGACCTCATCTGGCGTTTGCCGACGACCTGCTGCTCTATCTGGCTGCGGTCATCGGCATCACGTTGGTGGGCGGTCTGGTGCCCGCCGTGATAGCGGCGATCGCAAGCAGCCTTACGCTCAATTGGTACTTCACACCGCCGCTGCACACCTGGACGATCGACTCCCCACAGAACCTCCTCGCGTTGGTGCTCTTTGTGGCGGTAGCAGTCACGGTGAGCAGCGTCGTTCACTTGGCCGCCCGGCGTGCGGCGGTTGCCGCCGGACTAGCAGCAGAAGCCGCCCGCGCACACGGGTTGGTGGAGGGAAACCGGATCCGGACCGCATTGCTCGCTGCGGTCGGGCATGACCTGCGCACACCGCTGGCTTCTGTCAAGGCGAGCGTCAGCACGTTACGTCAGACGGACGTGACCTGGTCGCCGCAGGACCAGTCGGAGCTTCTCGCCACGATCGAAGAGGGCGCCGACCGGCTCAATGCCCTGATCAGCAACCTGCTCGACATGAGTCGGCTGCAGACCGGCGCTGTGCACCTGTTCGTCCGGCCGACGTCATTGGAGGAGGTCGCACCACTGGTCGTCCACGGCGTCGACGACGGTGCGCTGCTGCAGGTGGAGATCTCTGAGGACCTGCCGCTGGTGACGGCGGATCCCGGTCTGCTGGAGCGGGCGCTAGCCAACCTGGTCACCAATGCGCTGCGCTACTCGCCGTCCGGACAGCCGCCGACGCTTGCCGCGCGGGCCGTGCAGAACGGAACCGATCATGGCGTAGTCCAGATCGACGTCGTTGACCACGGGCCAGGGGTACCTGCTGACCAGTGGGAGCGGATGGTCCAGCCGTTCGAGCAGCTCGGTGACCGGCGCAACGGCGATGGTGTGGGGCTCGGACTTGCGGTCACCAAGGGGTTCGTCGAGGTCATGGGGGGCAAGCTCATTGCGGCTGCGACTCCGGGTGGTGGGCTGACCATGCGCATCGAGCTGGCCGTCATGCCAGCGGGCGCGGATGTAGGGCGCCCAGCAGACTCAGACGTGGGGCGTGAGCCATGACCAGCGTGCTCGTGATTGACGACGAAGCGGCGATCCTGCGTGCGCTGCGTATCAACTTGACGGCCCGCGACTATACGGTCACGACCGCGTCCGACGGCGCGTCCGGTCTCGCTGCGATGGCACGCGAACGGCCGGACGTGGTGATCCTCGACCTCGGGTTGCCCGACATGGCCGGCACCGACGTGATCCGCGGCATCCGTGGCTGGTCGACAGTTCCCATCATCGTGCTGTCGGCGAACGAGCAAGAACTGCAGAAGGTGCAGGCTCTCGACGCCGGCGCGGACGATTACGTCACCAAGCCATTTGGGATGAATGAACTGCTCGCTCGATTGCGAGCAGCGACCCGCCGCGCGGCGCCAGGAGTCGACGAGCCAGTCGTAGTCACACCCGAGTTCACCATCGACCTGGGCGCTAAGCGGGTGGTGCGCAAGGACGGTGGCGACGTCAGGCTGACGCCCACCGAGTGGCAACTGCTCGAGGTGCTTGCGCGACACGAAGGCCGGCTCGTGAGCGGGCGTCAGCTACTCCAAGATGTGTGGGGACCGACGTACGGGACAGAGACCAACTACTTGCGCGTCTACATGGCCCAACTGCGCCGCAAGCTCGAGCCCGATCCGGCGCGGCCGCGCTACCTCATCACTGAGCCTGGCATGGGCTACCGCCTGGTGACTGAGCGTCGATGACGTCGATTGCGAGAGGATTGCCAGATGAGCACCCTCATCACGCCGGGCAAGGACACCGATCTGATCGGGCTCGAGGTCGCTGATCTCGACGCTCGCGAGTCTCTGCGCTTCGTCGCTGACAGCGAGGTGCTGGTCGTCATCCTGTCCGGCGTGCTAGACGTCGAGGTCGACGCTGCACGGCTGGGTCGTGCCGGTGGCCGTGCCACTGTTTTCGATGGTGGCGGTGATTCCGTCTATGCCCCGCCAGGCGCGGTGGTCAAGCTCACTGAGGCGGACGGCGGCGGTGCGGCAATTGCGGTCGCATCAGCGCCGTTAGCCGATGAGCCCGCCGCGACTGCCCGCATCATCAGGCCAGCTGACCACCGAGTAGCGGAGGTCGGTCACGGTAACTGGGCGCGGCAGGTGCGCACGATTCTTGGGCCCGAGCACGCGGCCGGACGGCTCATCGTCGGTGAGACGGTCAACCCGCCGGGCAACTGGTCGTCCTATCCGCCGCACAAGCATGACGAGCACAATCCCCCGCACGAAGTTCAACTCGAAGAGGTCTACTACTTCAAGTTCGATCCGCCCGGCGGCTTCGGCGTGCAGCTCCGGTACGACGGCAAGGGGGATCCAGCCGACGACGTATTCGTGGTGCGTGACGGGGACGTTGCCATCATCAAGTCGGGCTACCACCCGGTCGTCGGAGCGCCTGGCTATTCCTTCTACTACCTGTGGGTCATGGCCGGCCATGGTCGGCAGATGGCACCGGCACTTGATCCGCGTCACGCGTGGGTCCAGCAGGGCCGATGAGCCTGCCCGCTGTGATTCTTGGCGGGTGAGTTCGGTGCCTACGGTGCCTATTTCGCCGCGGTTGAGCATGGCGCAGTGGTCGCGAATACCCGTTGCCGCTCGCCCACTAGTAGACCCGCGAGATCTCACCATCGGAATCGTTCATCTCGGTCTCGGCGCGTTTCACCGCGCGCACCAAGCCGTCTACACCGAACGCACAATGAGTGCCTCAGGCACGACGCAGTGGGGAATCTGTGCGGTGGCACAACGCAGCCGCAGGGTTCTCGACGAACTCCAGGCGCAGGACGGCCTCTACACAGTTGTCGAACGTGGGCGGTCGACGTCGTTTCGTGTCTTCGCCCCGATTCGCGAGCTCGTCTTTGCGGCGCTTGAGGCAGACCTGCTCACGTCACGAATCGCGGCCCCGTCGACCCACGTCGTGACGGTGACAGTGACCGAGAAGGGATATCGACACGATCCGGTGACCGGGCGGCTCGATCTCACGGACTCCGATATTCAGGCCGACGCTGCCGGCCGACCACCGGTCACCGTTGTGGGGCAACTTGTACGTGCGATGCAGGTACGGCAGCGAAACAACAGCGGGCCTCTGACGGTCGTGTGTTGCGACAATCTGCCCAGTAACGGCGTGATGCTGCATGGTCTTGTCGACGAGTTCTGCTCGCTCGTGCCCACCGCCGACCGATCGACATTGCAATCGTGGATCGAAGAGTTCGTCACCTTTCCTTCAACGGTCGTCGACCGCATCACTCCGGCCACCACTGCTACTGACCGCAATGACGTCGCAAACCTTCTTGGGCTGGACGACGAGGGTGCGGTCATCACGGAGCCCTTCTCGCAGTGGGTGTTGGAGGATAAGTTCGCGGCGGCGCGACCGGCCTGGGAGAGTGCCGGCGCGGTCTTGACTTCCGATGTATCGCCGTACGAGTCCTTGAAATTGCGACTGCTGAATGGGTCGCATTCTGCGCTTGCCTATCTTGGGCTCTTGGCGGGCTATGACTACATCGCGGAGTTCATGGCGGTCGACGGCGTCGCTACGTTTGTTCGCTTGCTGATGCGTGAGGCGGCAACGACCGTTTCGGTACCAAGCAGCGTCGACGTCGACGAGTACGAACAGCAGCTCGTGCAGCGGTTCGCGAATCCGGGGCTGCGACACCGCCTCGCCCAGATTGCGATTGACGGTAGTCAGAAACTCCCGCCTCGCCTCGTCGCGACGGTGCGTGATGCCAGCGCAGCTGGTGTGGAGCCGATCGCGAACGTGCTGGGCATTGCGGCCTGGATGCGCTACGTCACTGCCGGTCGCGATGACGCAGGTCGGCCGCTGGCCATTGACGATCCACTTGCGCTGCGAATTGCCGACGCAGTCGGGCGACCCAGCGATCCCGCGACGGTTGTCGAACGGCTCCTTGGCATCACGGAGATGTTTGGCGACCTCGCGGACGACGTCGCGCTTCGCGGTCTGCTGGTTGGGGCACTGACCCAACTTACCCGCGGTGGTGCGCTCAACGCGCTGCGTAACGCAATCGAGGCGTGAACCGTTCCACCACCGCCGGCCGTCGTCGCGAGCCGGAGCGAGCCGCTGCGGATCGCAGCTTTTCACAAATAGTCGGCGGACTTTCAGCTGACACACAGGTTCGACCCTGACGATAGGTAGGTACAACAGATAGGTAGGTGCAACAACCGGGTACGGACAAGACCAGCGGAGGTGCGGTGACTAGCGTTCTGCCCGATCGCGGCATCCGTCGCAGCCCGTCGTCGTCCGCTCCGCGCTCTGGGATAGAGCCGAACGCTCTATTGCTTGCGCTGAGTGCCGGCGCTGCTCTTGTGCTCCTGTTGTGGTGGCACGACACCCCGGCCACCCTGCACACATTCGGTGATTGGCTGACGAACGCCGGCCGCATAACGGGCCTCCTCGCCGGTTACGTCATCATCATCTTGCTGCTGCTCATGGCGCGGGTGCCGTCCCTGGAGCGAGGTCTCGGCGCAGATCGCCTCGCACGGTGGCATGCGATGGGCGGGCGCTACGCGATCTCGCTCGCGGTCGCACACACCTTGCTCATCATCTGGGGCTACGCGGTTGCGGCGCATGAGTCGGTGATCCCGCAGACGAGTGCGTTGTTGACGCAGTACCCCGACGTCATGATGGGGACGGTTGCTCTCGGCCTGCTGATCCTGGTGGCCGGTGTCTCGATGCGCGTGGCACGCGCGCGCATGCGCTACGAGACTTGGTACTACTTGCACTTTTACACCTACCTTGCTGTGGCGCTCTCGTTCAGTCACGAGTTCTCAACCGGTCTCGACTTCAGCGCAAATCAGAGTGCGCGTGCGCTGTGGAGCTTGCTGTACATCGTCATTGCCCTTTTGTTGCTCTGGTACCGCTTCGTCGTGCCCATCCGCGCGGCAGTGCGCCATCGCATGGTGGTCGCGGGTGTGTTTCCTGAAGCACCAGGGATCTTTTCGGTGCACGTCACTGGGCATCATCTCGATGACTTGCGCGCCGAACCTGGTCAGTTTTTCCGATGGCGGTTCTTGAGCAGCGGAAGTTGGTGGCAGTCGCACCCGTACTCGCTGTCCGCTCCGCCGACCGACAAGTTGTTGCGCATCACGGTGAAGGTGCTCGGCGATCACTCGCATGCACTGCGGACCTTGCATAAGGGCACCAGGGTCTTTGCCGAGGGACCCTACGGCGCGCTCACCGAACGTCGGCGAACGCGGCGACAAGTTCTGCTGCTTGCTGGCGGCATTGGGGTTACGCCATTGCGCGCTTTGTTCGAGACGCTGCCTGCGCGACCTGGCGACCTCACTTTGATCTATCGCGCTTCGAGCGAGCTCGATGTGGTCTTTCGTCGCGAACTCGACGCGATTGCACAATGGCGCGGCGCTCGGGTCGTCTACCTGATAGGGCCTCCGGGTGGGGATGCAGATCCCTTTATCGGACGTCGATTGGCGTCGATCGTGCCCGACCTGGTCGCTCACGACATCTACCTGTGTGGGCCGCCACGCATGATGGATGCAGCGCACAAAGCGCTGCACCGTGTCGGCGTTCGCCGCCGGCACATTCATACCGAATCATTCGAATTCTAGATCGTTTCTGAGCTTCAGAGGAGGCTGAGTCATGCGCCGTTTCGGTTCCGTCTTTGTCGCGACCGTAACCGGACTCGTCGTCCTGCTCAGTTTCAAGACGACGCCGGCTAAGGCGCCGCGACCAGTGGCGCTTTCGGGTTCAACACCGGGAGCTTCAGCTGTACCGGACTCATCGACCCCGGCCAGTTCGGCTCCTGCCAGTTCGGTGCCGGCAAGTTCTCCGCAGCCGTCGCTCACCACGCCAACGAGTGCCGCAGCCATTGCACCGAGTGCGTCAGCAGTAACGCCGCCACCGAAGCCAACGCCCAAGCCGTCGAGCACGACGAAGACCGTCACCGGCAGCGCGGTCACCGTGGGCGAAGGTCGCAGGGTGTTCGGGGTCGTACAGGTTCGGCTGACATTGACGAACGGGAAGATCACCGCTGTCGATCCAGTCCAGGTCCCGCAGAATGACGGACACTCGCAGGATCTCAGCAGCTACTCGATTCCGAAGTTGAGTCAGCAGGTCCTGTCGGCTCAGAGCGCTTCGATCGATGCGGTCTCGGGAGCGACCTACACCAGCGAGGCTTACGCACAGTCGGTGCAGGCGGCACTCGACGCCGCGAAGGCCTGACATGTTGACTGGTGTGATGCCGACTGCCCCGATGGCTAGGCCGCTCGTGCATGTCGAACATGTCATGGGCACCGTCGTCAGCTTCGACGTGCGGTTCGCCGATGAGGCACAGCGCACTCCGATGCGTGTCGGAATTGCCGACGCTGTGACATGGCTGCACCGGGTCGACGACGTCTTCAGCACGTATCGAAACGACAGCCAGGTATCCCGGCTTGGTCGCGGCGAGGTTCGGCTCGCTGACTGCGATGGCGACGTCGAGGAGGTCCTCGACTTCTGCGCGCAGGT
>Ga0208717_1000630_pt1 | contig 11594 bp, 11 predicted proteins | sample NGESurF53shallow_FD_184489 | JGI IMG/M metagenome (GOLD analysis project Ga0208717, IMG submission 184489) | Arctic peat soil microbial communities from Barrow, Alaska - NGEE Surface sample F53-3 shallow (SPAdes) | ecosystem: Environmental > Terrestrial > Soil > Wetlands > Peat ... | reverse complement strand
GAATCCTTGGACCCCGGCAACGCGGATGCCAGCGGCCGAGTTGAAAGCTATTCGCGGAGACAAGACCAAGGCGACCGAAGTGCTGGACGCCATCGTCCGCCAGCACGGGCACCGGCCCTGAGCCAGGCGTCCGGAGCGAAAGTCGAGTGCCGGGCGCCCGCCGGCCGGAGTGCGTTGGTGGCATGCCGGCCTGGGTCATTCGAGCACGTCGCGTCCCGCCGAGTCCGGCCCGGCAGCGCCTGCTGTTACCGGAGGGGTTCAGCCTTCGCCGCCCGCAGCCGGGCTACCGCCGCGGCTGCGGCCAGGGCTGAGCCGGCGGCGATCTTCGGTCTGCGCTGCTGCACGGCCCGGGCCGCCCGCAGGGCGTAGAACACGGTGTTGGGGGTTTCGCCGGCGATCGCGAGCACTGTCAGCCGCTGCGGGCGGCGCAGGCCCGACCGCACCCCGAAGACCACTTGCACACAGGAAGCAAAGGCGTCCAGCCATGGCCTCAGTGTTTCCGCCGCGGCGGTAGCCGGCGCCTCTTGGCCAGGCTTGCGCACCAGGTCCCATTGCCGCTGGATGTTCTCGTCGACCTCGGCCTGGGTCGGCGCTTCGGTGGCAAGGCCCCACGCCCTCAGCCCGGAGCCGGCCGCGCCTGCCCACGCGGCCAGGGCCCGCCGCCGGCGGCCGGAAGCCCAGTGCCCGGCCCCGATGGCGGCCTGGGTAACAACGGGGGCGAGGGGGGTCACCCACCCGAGCGGCCCCGAGGGCCTGGCGCCATCCAGAATCATCATGAAGGACGGCCACTGCGGCCGGGCCTTGCCGTCATCACTCGCCATGCCGTCATTGTCGCCCACGCGGCCCCGGCGCCGCCATGGTGACAGCGGCGGACGACCCGGAACCGGGGCGAGAAGGGGCCTGAGCGAGATACCCGTATGCCATGTGTGCGGCGAGTTACGGCCTGAGGGTCAGAATGTGATGACGGCGCGGCCACGGAGGCCGCCGGCTTCCATCAGGTGGTAGGCCTCAATGGCGCGCTCGGGCGGGTAAAGGCCGGCGACGCGCAGCTGGATATGTCCAGCTGCAGCCTCGTCGGCCAGGTGCCGCAGCCAGGCGGTGTTGCGCATGGCGTTGCCCACGCTGACCGACTGGACGGTGATGCCCCGGCCGGGTGGCCCGCCGCCGTCCCAGCCGCGCACGACCGCGATAGCGCCGCCGTCGCGGATGGCCGGCAGCACGGCGCGGGTGAGCGCGGCGGTGTCGAAGACCGCGTCGACCCCTTCCGGCCGTAGCCCGCGGACAGCGTCGATGAACCCGTCGCCGCGGGGCACGACGTGGTCGGCTCCGAATCCGGAGACGAGAGCCTCGTCTCCGGGTCCGGCGTCGGCAATCACACGGATGCCTTGCTGGCGCGCGAGGCCGATGACGTACGAGGCAAGTAGGCCGGCGCCGCCGGTGACCGCGAGAGCCGATCCGGTGGCAAGGCCGAGCATGCGGAGGCCTTCGAGGGCGGTCAGGCCGTTCATTGGCAGGGTGGCTGCCTCCGGCGCGCTCACGCCCTGCGGCATCGGGACGACGGACGCTGCCGGGACGATCACCAGTTCCGCGTGGGCGCCTCCCTCGGGCAGCCACGGGCTGACGACCGCCATGACCGGTTCGCCGACGATCAGTCGCCTGCCTGCGTGGCCGAGCGATTCGACCGTCCCCGCCGCGTCCATCCCGGGCGTGAACGGTGGCTCGACCGCCCTGCGCCACATAAACACGTCGACCGGGTTGACTGCGGCGGCAGCCACGTGCAGCCGGACCTCGCCGGGGCGCGGCTCACGTAGGCGCCGGTCTTCGACTGTGATCGCGTCCGGGCCGTCGGCCTTGTTGACAGTCACTGCGCGCACTGCATCCTCCTGTCGGCCGACAGTGGACTCGATAACGGGTGCCAGTTCGCAGCGTCACCGCCAGGAGGCTCGGCGGCCGTGTTTGCCTCCATCGCGGCGTGCGCCTGCGCGTGTCTTCGAGGCTGTACACGTATCGATCGGCCTTTGCGGCCGGGTCGGCGCGGCCAACGATCACGGCGATGAACAGATCACTCACCGTACACCAGCCAACCGTCAGATCCCCGGAAGCAGCAGACCACGACGCCAGCCCGAAGGCGCTGACGTGGGTTCGCAGTCATTCCGACGTCTTGAGTGACCGTGAATCTCTGCGATTTACCGTCCGAACGGGACGCAACGGGCACGTCATCCGGCTACCGACTGTGGCTGTGCGGGCTCGCGGCCTTAGGGAATCACGAGGTAGTACCAGCGTGGAGGTTTCGGGCCGATCAGTCCATTTCTGATCACGGCTTCGATCTCGGCTCCGATCGGAAAGTCGTCGGGCCGGGGGATCCCTCTATCCGGTCCCGCGATGGCAAAGTAGTCAATCGACGCCCCAAAGCTCTCATGCCCCACAATCGCAACAGCCAGGCCCCAAGGCCGATGGCCGCGAACCCTGACCTTGACCCGCTGCCCGGACCGCGGGTGTGCGGCGCCATTGTCAACCTCGCCCATGAATGGAGTCTGGCGTTTTGCCTCTCTCCCGGCTACTCGCTTCGCGCACAGCGCACTAGGTCTGCCTTGGGCTACGGCGCTCCCCAAATGGGCGCGGACGCGAGCTGAGTCTGATGCGTTACGGTATGGGCATATTGTGGCCGCTCAGGAGGCGTGAAGCGGATGGACGAGGTGCTGGGCGGCGCCGATGTCCAGTCCCTTTAATGCCAGCACCGGCCTGGCCGGCGCCTACTTGGACGCGGGGTGGCTGGACGGGGCCATCTCGCTGTACGAGCGGTTGCTCGCCGACTCGATGCGGGTGCTGGGCGAGGCGCATGTCTTCGTCTTGACCTACCGCAGCAACCTCGCCAGCGCCTACCAGTGGGAGGGGCGCCTGGCCGACGCCACGGCCCTGTTCGAGGGCGTCCTCGCCGACCGTGAGCGATTGCTCGGCGAGGCCCACCCGGACACGCTGCACGCCCGCCACAACCTCGCCTACGGGTACCGGGCGGCCGGCCGGGTCGCCGAGGCCGTCTCCATGTACGAGCGCGTCCTGGCCGACCGGGCGGGTGGATGAGGCCATCGCGCTGCACGAGCAAACCCTCGCCGGCCGCCAGCAACTGCTCGGCGAGAGCCATCCCAGTACCTTGGCGTCCCTCGGCAACCTCGCGAGCGCCTACCGGGCGGCCGGCCGGCACGAGGAGGCCATCCCGCTATTCGATCGCGTCCTCGCCGAGGCCGAGCAACTACTGGGCGGCGACCACCCATTCACCCTGCTCGCCCGCAGCAATCTGACTTCGGCCTACGAGGCGGACGGGCGCTGGAACTGAGACCTCCACTACCCCGAAGCCCGGCAATCCGGTTTGCTCATCGTGTGGCTACAACTCGATGTGTCCGGTTCCGCCTCGTTCTGGACCGCTCCTGGCCGCTTGGTAAGTGCTGGGTGAAGATGGTGACGGCTAGCGTCACGGAGGCGGCACTCGCACGCTATCCGGCCTAATAACGGGTAGGAAAGGGTCTCGCCGTGATGACAAGACAGATAGGCAAAATAACAGACGCGCGCCGGGCCTCTGTGACGGGAACGTCGCCAACCCCACGGCCTCACATCACAGGCCGACTAGGGCTTGCGGTTGCCTGCGTATCCATTCTGCTAATAGGCGCGGCCGCCGGGTGCAGCGAGTCGTCGTCGGCACCCGAGTCAGGAGTCGGCTCCCCTGCAGGCGGCCAGCCCGCCACCTCACAGTCCAGCGCTGCTCCGGCACAGGGAGCAGCGACAAACCTCGACTACAGCCAAGGCGTGGAAGACCCGACATCAGTGTCATGCCCGTCCGCAAGCTTCTGCATGGCCGTACTCGGATCAGGCTACGCGGCTATGTATGACGGAGCCACGTGGAGCCGACCCACCAGGCTATCTTCATCCGCCAGCGAGCCCGATTCCGTGTCATGCCCGACCGTCAGCTTCTGTATCGCCGTAGACGCGCGAGACTCATCCACCCTTCTGTTCGATGGCAGCACGTGGAGTTCTGCTCCAAGCATTAACGATCCTGTCCCGGGCACCCAAACGGGCATGGCATCGGTATCGTGCTCGTCACCGAGCTTCTGTACCGCCGTTGACAACGGCTCCAACGCGTTCACGTTCAACGGGACCTCCTGGAGCCCCGCCGCGGTCATAGATCCTGGCAACGAACTGAGCACGGTGTCTTGTCCGAGCACAAGCTTCTGTGCCGCCGTCGACTACGGCCCGAACATGGTCACCTTCAATGGCACCTCCTGGAGTAAGCCATCCGCCATCGACCCAGGCGGCTACCTGCAGGCGGTCTCGTGCGCATCGGCTAGCTTCTGCGTTGCCATTGATCGCAAAGGGAACGCGCTCACGTTCAACGGCAGCACCTGGAGCGTGCCCGTCAACGCCGATCCGAACGGTCTCAGCATGGGGGAGGGCGGTATCTCGTGGCCTGTGGTGTCTTGCCCGGCCAGCGACTTCTGCGCCGCCGTCGACGGCAACGGCGGAAACCTGGTCACCTTCGACGGCAGTAGCTGGACCGCGCCCGTCAACATCGACTCGAAGGCCGCTAACTCTGACAAGGGACCAGTCCTTATATTCCTTATGTCGGTATCCTGCCGATCCGCCAGGTTCTGCGTGGCCGGCGACTCCATCGGGGATGCGTTCATCCGACGCTAATGGACACGCCCACTAAGTAGTCGACGCCCGGTATGACCAGCTTGGAAGTTCGGGCGCCCGGTCCGCCGATTGAGCTGCGGGAACGGATGGCCTGGTAGACGGCGGGCGAGTGCCGGTGAGTAACCGTGACTGACCGCCGGGCACCGTGGCGTGTGGCATTGGTGTGGCACGCGCCTGGGCTCTTCGGCCCTGCCCGAGTTGGTTACCCAGCGCTGAGCGTTATCGATTGCCCTGCGTCTTAGGCGAGTCAGCGGCGCAGCTCCGCTGCGGCCGCGCGGAGCGTGGACACCGCGTGAGCGACAAGTGCGTCGGTCATCCGCACGGCCGGGCCCGACACCGAGACGGCCATCGGGGTCGCGCCCGGCAGGCCGACGGCGACGCACCGGACGCCGACCTCCATCTCGCCCTCGTCAAGAGCGTGGCCGCGGTCGCGGATCAGCGCGATCTCGGCCTGCAGGGCGACGGGGTCGGTGATCGTGGCTGGGGTCCGCGCGGCCAGCGGCGCGGCGGCGATCAGCCGGCTGGCCTGAGCGGGTTCGGCGGCCGCGAGCAGCGCCTTGCCGACGCCGGTGCAGTGCAGTTCGACCCGGTTGCCGACCTCGGTGAAGGTCCGCATGGTGTGCCTGCCCGGGGCCTGGGCCACGTACTCGGCGCGGCCCTGAGTCAGCACCGCGAGGTTGGCGGACTCGCCGGTCAGCTCGGCGAGCTGGCGCAGCACCGGGAGGGCGCGCTCGCCGAGCAGGGCGTGCGCGTCAGCGCCGAGAGGGACGAGCCGGGAGCCGAGGCTGTAGCGGCGGTCGGACGCGTGCCGAAGGTAGCCGCGGTCGGCCAGCGTGCCCGCGAGCCGGTGCAGGGTCGGCGCGGGCAGGCCGCACGCCGCCGCGAGTTCGCCGAGACTCGCTGTTCCCCCGGCTGCGGCGAGAGCCTCGAGCACGTCGAGTGCCCGGTGGACCGACTGGACGCCGCCGTCGGCGGCCCTTGCCTCCGCCACGCACCCCCGCTTCCTGTCCATCACGACCTCCCCGCCCTTGACGCAAGCGAACGCAGGAGCTTATGGTTCAAGCGTATTTCATCATACGGTTTTAAATTCCGCAATACGGAATTCGAATCGATCATCCCGATGTCCTGAGACTGAGGAATCACCATGACTGACCGCACGCAGGCAGCCGGGCTGCAGGTCGCGACGTGCCTGTACCGCTTCATCGAGGACGAGGCCCTGCCAGCGGCCGGCGTCGGCGTGACCGGGCCGGCGTTCTGGGCGGGAGTGGCGCAGATCGTCGCCGACCTGTCGCCGGTCAACCGCAGCCTGCTGCGCCGCCGCGACGAGCTCCAGGCCGCGATCGGCGCCTGGCACCGGGCGGGCGCCGGCCAGCCGCATGACGCGGCCAAGTACCGGGCGTTCCTGGAGGAGATCGGGTATCTCGTCCCCAGTCCGGGGCCGTTCCAGATCGCCACCGACGGGGTCGATCCCGAGATCGCCTCGATCGCGGGCCCGCAGCTGGTGGTCCCGGTGACCAATGCCCGGTTCGCGATCAACGCCGCCAACGCGCGCTGGGGATCGCTCTACGACGCGTTCTACGGCACCGACGCGATCTCCGAGACCGACGGGGCCACCAAAGAGGGCGCTTACAACCCGGTCCGCGGCCAGCGGGTGGTCGAGACCGTGCGGGCCGTCCTCGACCAGGCGGCGCCGCTCGACGGCGCGTCGCACCGGGACGTGACGCGCTATTTCGCAGCCGCCGACGGCCTCATCGCCACGACCGCAAAGGGCGACGCCCGGCTCGCGGACCCGGCCGCTTTCGCCGGCTACGCCGGCGACCCTAGTGCCCCGTCGCGCGTGCTGCTGCGCCACCACGGCCTGCACATCGAGCTCGTCATCGACCGGGCCGGGCCGATCGGCCAAACCGACAAGGCCGGGATCCAGGACGTGCTGGCCGAGGCCGCCGTCACCACGATCGTCGACTTCGAGGACTCGGTCGCCGCCGTCGACGCCGAGGACAAGGTCGCGGCGTACCGCAACTGGCTCGGCCTCAACACCGGCGACCTCAGCGCCCCGGTCGAGAAGAACGGGAGGTCCTTCGACCGCCGCCTCGAACCGGACCGCGCGTACGCCGACCCGTCGGGCGAGCCGTTCACCCTTCCCGGCCGGGCCCTGCTGCTGGTCAGGAACGTCGGCCACCTGATGACGACCGACGCCATCCTCGACGCCGAGGGAGCGGAGGTGTTCGAGGGCATCCTGGACGCCATCGTCACCTCGATCGCCGCGCTGCCCGGGCTCCGCGCCGACGCTCCCCGGCGCAACGGCAGGAACGGGGCGGTCTACATCGTCAAGCCCAAGCAGCACGGGCCCGACGAGGTGAGCTTCACCGCCACCCTGTTCGGCCGGGTCGAGGCGCTGCTCGGGCTCGCCCCGAACACGCTCAAGATCGGCCTGATGGACGAGGAACGGCGCACCTCGCTCAACCTCGCGGCCTGCGTCGAAGCGGCCAGCGACCGGATCGTCTTCATCAACACCGGCTTCCTCGACCGCACCGGCGACGAGATCCACACCTCGATGGAGGCCGGGCCGATGGTGCGCAAGGCCGACATGAAGGCGCAGCCGTGGATTCTCGCCTACGAAGACCACAACGTCGACACCGGTCTCGCCCACGGCCTGGCCGGCCGCGCCCAGATCGGCAAGGGCATGTGGGCCATGCCCGACCTGATGGCGGACATGCTCGCGCAGAAGGTCGCCCACCCGCGGGCCGGCGCCTCCACCGCCTGGGTCCCCTCGCCCACCGCCGCGACCCTGCACGCCCTGCACTACCACCAGGTCGACGTCCGCCAGCGTCAGGCCGAGCTGGCCAGCAGGACCCCGGCCGCCCTCGACGACTTGCTCCGGATCCCGCTCGCCGACCCAGCCGCCTGGAGTGACGCCGACCGGCAGTCCGAGGTCGACCTCAACGTCCAGTCCATCCTCGGCTACGTGGTCCGCTGGGTGGACCAGGGCATCGGCTGCTCCAAGGTCCCCGACATCCACGACGTCGCCCTCATGGAGGACCGGGCCACCCTTCGCATCTCCAGCCAGCTGCTCGCCAACTGGCTCCGCCACGACGTCATCACCCGCGATCATGTCACCGACAGCCTTCGTCGGCTCGCCGCCGTCGTCGACCAGCAGAACGCCGCCGACGCCGCCTACCGCCCGATGTCTCCCCGCTTCGAGAACAGCCTCGCCTTCGCCGCCGCCGCCGACCTCATCTTCGAGGGAGCAGCACAGCCCAACGGGTACACCGAGCCCAGCCTGCACCGCCGACGCCGAGAGGCGAAGGCGGCAAGCCAGCCGGATCGTCCTATTGGGCTAGACCTTTGATCTAGACCAATTTCCTCCAGATTTTTTGGCGATAAGAATCTCTCTGGTACTCCATTTGGAAAAAATGGAAGAAATTCACGTCACATGATGACGCCGGTTCGCGTGGTCGCACCGCAGCATGGATGCACGGCCAGTCGGGCGTCGAAGGCGGGGCGCCGGTCGTCGTCCAGCAGGCCCGCCTGGCGGAGGACCTCGGCGGCGTGCCCGGCGCACAGGTGCCGTGCCAGCAGCGCGGGCAGTGCCCGTGACCACGCGACGTCCTCGCCTTCCCGGTGGCCGTCCAGTGCGGCGGCCAGTCCCTGGCGGACCCGGCGCCGGATCTCGCCGGGCCACCCGCGGGCCTCGGCGAGGCGGTCGGCGATGCGGATCGCGGCGGCCAGGGACGGGCCGGCCGGCGGGCGCCGGCCCGGGCGGGCATGCGGCGACGCCAGTTCCGGCTGGGAATGACGATAGACCCTCAGGAAACATGAAGTATGCTCAGCCGCAGAACTTGCCTGCGATCACGCGGGAACACCCAGGCCCAGGGGCGGCACGGGAGAAAAACGCCCTGGGAACTCAAGGGTTGTTGGGTACATTCGCGGCGAAGGCGCGCCGCCATACGATCAGACCGTGACCAGCCCGTCACATGGCTTGTGGTCTCGTCGGGTGGCGAATGTCCGCGCCGTGAAGACCGCGTGGGGGACGAGTCGGGCTGGCCGTCATCCGGCTCATCTCACCGTCACCGACCAGATGCGCTACTGGGGCGCGGGCCGTAACGGGCCTCGGGCTGGACGATGTCACGGCCTCCGGAATGCGGAACCCGGATATGACGCTCCGCGCCTTGCGTCAAGGCGCCAACGCAGGCGTCAGAGCAAGCGTTGACCAGCAGCGGCAGCACGTCCGTGGCAACCCTCGCGGACAGCCACACCTGGCGAACTCCCCGTTCAGTGAATCGGGAATGGCACACGCTGCACGAGTTGATCGCGTCCGCGCCCCACAGCCCGGGATCCACGTCGCCAGACGGCAATGGCCCCTGCCTGAGCACCGGGAATGGCGGCCTGTACTTGAAGTTCCCGAAGACCGACCGGATGCCGACCGTGCTGTACTTCAGGTTCTTGCACCTAGTCAGCTCGTACGGGAACCAGTGCAGGCGGGAAGATGTGTACGGCTCGAACACTTCGAGGCTGGCCATCGCGCCGATCTCCGCGGGCAGTCGGACGAGGTTGCTCCGGTAGAGCACCAAGTGCTTCACAGCAGTTAGCTTGCCAATCGATGGCGGCAGCGTGACGACCTGCCGCCGTTCCTCGGGACTCATTTCGACCAGTGGCTTGAAGACTTCGCGGCCATCGGCCGCGGCCTCATCGATGAGCGCCATCATGCGCAGCCAGCCGGGTGCGGAGGTGTCTTGCCCTTCGGAATGGAAGTGGACGCCCTTACCCGGTGCCTGCACGCGATGCTGGTCAAAGCATGAGCAACGGTCGATCCCGGCGCTGATTCCCCCTGGGCCGACAGCATCTGCGAACCGGTTGCCGAATACCCGCGGGCGCGGCGCTTGCTCATCCATGCTCCGACCGTAGCCCACCGGCGCAAAGCTAACCCGACACCAGCCACGGTCTAAGCGGCCCCCGCCGGTCATCAAGTAGCCCAAACGAGGCGTGCACTAAATCAATAAAGTCGGGTTCGCGGCGGAGGCGCGCCGCCACGCGATCAGACCGTGACCAACCCGTCACGACCAGGATGAAAAGGCTCAGTGACCGTGAATCACCGTGGTTTGCCGTCCGGTCGGGCACGCAGCGGTCAACCCGGTGATGTACCTGGCCGATGGGGACCGGTGTCTCGTGTTCGCCTCGAAGGCGGGATCGGACAGCAACCCCGGCTGGTACTGGAACCTGCGGGCCAACCCGGATACGGCCATCGAGGTAGGCGACGAGACGATCGCGGTGCGCGCCACCGAGCTGACCGGTGCGGAACGCGATGAGAAGTACCGTATCCAGTCCGAGCGCTATCCGGGATTCGCCGGGTACCAGCAGAAGACCAGCCGGACGATCCCGGTCATCGCGCTCACCCGCCGCGACGCCCCGGCACCTGGCGCGTGCGCATGAGCAGCAGGATGCTTCGCGCCCTGGTGCGCGTTACGGCTGGCCGACACACCATGCCGGTTGCGCTAGGCCACGGCCCACGCGTTGGGCACAGCAGTCCAATGGACAGACGCGATATTACTGGACTTGAGTGAATGCCCGGCCTTAGGTTCAGCCTGGCAGGACAACAACCTAAAAACGGGCAAGGCTTCACGCCCGCGTGGAGGCATTATGTGGTCCGGCACCATCCAGATCGAGCAGTTCGACCCGAAGTCCGACCCCGAGCGACTCCGCGCTTGTCACGCGATAGCGATGTCGGCCTGGGACATCGACAATCCGGGCGTGCCGCCGCTGACCTTCGAGACCTACGTGGCGCAGTGGCAGGCCTTCGACGGGTCGCCGGTGCACGTGTTCCTTGCCACCGACCCGGCCGGTCGGCCGGTCGGCTACTGCCGCATCACCTTGCCGGCCAAGGAAAACCTCAGCATGGCCTTCTGCGCGCTGACCGTCGCCTTGGACCAGCGCCGGACCGGCACGGGCACGGCCCTTCTGTCGCAATGCGCTGCGGTCGCCAGGGCCGCCGGCCGGACCCGCCTGGCGGCATCCGCCTTCGATGGCACCCCCGGCGCGGCCTTCGCCAGGGCCAAGGGGGCGGCCAGCGGGCACGCTGACATCCTTCGGACGCTAAGCATCATGGCCGGGACGCCGGACCGGCTGGCCGCACTGCGCCCTGCCGCCGAGCAGGCCGCATCCGGCTACGAGCTGCTGTCCTGGCGCGGGCTGCCGTCCGAAGAGCACCTGAGTCGGCTGGCAGTCGTGCTGCAGTCCATGGAAGACGCGCCGATAAACGAGGGCGTGGAACCGACGGTCTGGGACGCCGACCGGGTCAGGGAGGTCGGGGAGAACGAGGCTGCCTTCGGTCTTGATGCCCTCACGGTCGTTGCGCGGCACGTTGCCAGCGGCGACCTGGCCGCCTACACCCGGCTCGTCCTCGCGCCCGGCATGCCCGAATGGGCGGCCCAGGAGGACACCGTGGTGCTGCCCTGGCACCGAGGACACCGGCTCGGGCTGCTGGTGAAGATCGAGATGATGGACGTGCTTGCCCGGCAGGCGCCGGAGGTCCGGCACGTCATTACCGGGAACGCCGGCCAGAACGAGCACATGATCGCCATCAACGAACAGCTGGGCTACAAGATCAGCTCGATCACCAGGACGTGGGAGCTCCAAGTGAGCTAACGCCACACATGTCCATCCGCACCGTAGCCGCTCGAATATCGGCCCTGACCAGCCAAGGGACCATGAGAGCGGATGACGGGAATCGAACCCGCATGGCCAGCTTGGAAGGCTGCGGATGCGAGGGCGCTGATCAGCATGGATGCGGGTCAGGTGGCAACTTCGACTGACCGTCAGCGACCATGAATTACCCTCGGTTAAGCGGCGGGTCGGGCACGTAACGGGCACGACGACCGGCGTGCGTCGGCGTCGGTGTTCGGGTACCAAGG
>Ga0208717_1000627_pt1 | contig 11602 bp, 12 predicted proteins | sample NGESurF53shallow_FD_184489 | JGI IMG/M metagenome (GOLD analysis project Ga0208717, IMG submission 184489) | Arctic peat soil microbial communities from Barrow, Alaska - NGEE Surface sample F53-3 shallow (SPAdes) | ecosystem: Environmental > Terrestrial > Soil > Wetlands > Peat ... | reverse complement strand
GTCCATTGGGCCAGGGCCCTTGCATAGTGGCGCAGTTTCTGGTTGACGGCCCGGCGCGGGTTCTGACGTGTTGAAGGTAAACGGGCACGGTTTCCCGTGACTTGCGGACATCATCAGGGCGACGCCGCCGGTAGTGCAGAACCCGATGGCGCCGAGCCGGCCATCCCCTGCCTATCTCTGCGCGCTCCTCGGCGGTCACCACCTGACCATTCCATCCTCGCTAGTTCCCAGGAGAGGCAAAGGCCACCAGGCCCAGAGGCAGCTCACGAGGATAGAGCAAAGGCGCTCTCCCGCGGATCATCAGCGAACTGCGCACCCGCAGCGGCCACTCAGCTCCGGAGCGGTCGAGGGCAACGTCAACCGGATCAAGATGATCAAACGCCAGATGTACGGCCGCGCCAGCTTCGACCTGCTGCAAACGGGTCATCCTTGCCGCCTGAGAGGGGGTCGTATCCGCGCTCTCCTCGGCTACCTGATCCTCGCTGCTCCCCTTCGCCTGGCTGCTGCGTACGACCGCGCTTCCCTGGCGTTCATGCTCGCCGCCCTGGTCCTGTTCGGGTGAGCGTCTACTCCTCGGTGATACTCGTCGGAGACTGGCGGAAGAGCGGGCCGAAGATGGTCGTGATCGGGCTCGGCGCCGCCGCGATCGGCTTCCTGGTCGGGCGCGTCTTCATACGGCCGGGGCATAAGAAGCAGGCTCGGGGCATCGGCCTCGGCGACCTGACGACGCTCTCGTGTCTCACGACGCGGGGACGGGACAACTGCCGACCGGGGCTACCTGGACCCGGGCGCTCCGTTGATGGCAGCTGGCGTGGGCTTGTCGCCGTTGGGCGGAAGCGCGCCGGCGATGGGGGCGTTCTGGGGGGTGACGGCGGCGGCCTTTTCGCGGGCGAGGAAGGAGCCGAGTTCTTCGATGGTGCTCATCAGCGGGGCGGGGAAAACGACGGTGGTGTTCTTATCGACGCCGATCTCAACCAGGCTCTGCAGGTTACGCAGCTGCAACGCGAGCGGGTGGGCCATCATTATGTCCGAGGCCTCACCCAGTGCGGCGGCAGCCAGGGATTCACCCTCAGCGTTGATGATCTTCGCCCGCTTCTCCCGCTCAGCCTCGGCCTGCCGGGCCATGGCACGCTTCATGCTGTCGGGCAGCTGGATGTCCTTCAGCTCCACCAAGGTCACCTCCACGCCCCAGTCCACCGTTGTGGCATCGAGGATCTTGCGGATGTCTAGGTTGATCGTGTCAGTCTCGGACAGGGTCTGGTCCAGGGTGTGCTGGCCGACAACCTTCCGCAGCGTTGTCTGCGCGATCTGGTCGATCGCGGCGCCGACGTTCTCGATCGCCAGCACGGATTTCACCGCGTCGACCACCCGGAAGTAGGCGACTGCTGAGACGTCCACGCTGACGTTGTCGCGGGTGATAATGCCCTGCGACTGGATCGGCATCGTCACGATCCGCAGCGACACCCGGTGCAGCACATCGACCAGAGGGATGATCAGCCGCAAGCCCGGCGCCCGCGAACCCTGCAGCCGGCCCAGCCGGAACAGCACCCCCCGCTCGTACTGCTTGACGATCCGCACCGCAAGCGCGAGCACGACCAGGAGCAGCACCACCACAACAACAAGGACGACAATCAGGGTTTTCATCAGAGGGCTCCCTCCAGGCAGGTCGCCTGCAGGAGCGGGCGAACTTTTCCCTGAAGACCACCATGGGCCTGTCCGAATGCGGGGTCGAGGGCCGAAGGTCCCCGGCGGCCGGGCAAACAGGCCTGCTGGCGCGGGATTACCTGGCCGGCAGTACCCAGAGGTCGCCCGGTGGTGCCTGCCGGCGACGGCGATCCTCCCCTTCGTCACGACCTAGCTGGGAGCCGACGAACTCCGCCGCCTGCTCCTGCGCCGGCGCAAGGCCCGGCGCGGGAGAGCCTCAGCCAGGCCCCGTCCCGCCAGCTCAGGCCGGCCCGCCAGTGCGCCCGCCTGCACCGTGACCATGCCACCACGCGCCGAGCAGCCCCGATCCCGCAGTCGGGGTGGCTGAGGCCACGGTTGGCGGCGTGGCATATGTCCACCGGATAGGCGGTGCAGACACGGCACTGCAAGCGCAGAAGGAGCACTGATCACATGCATATGACCGTCGGCGGCGAAGGCCATAACGAGGTGCTCGTCCCGCCTAACACGGAGCCGACGCTCCGGGACAGCGCTCAGCTGGTCCCGGCCAGGGCCTCGGTGAACTGGCTGTTGTAGAGGGAGTAGTAGACGCCGTGGCGGCGGAGCAGGTCGGCGTGGTCGCCTTGCTCGACGATGCGCCCGGCGTCCATGACGATGATCGTGTCGGCGTGGCGGATCGTGGACAGGCGGTGGGCGATGACAAAGCTGGTCCGGCCCTGCCGCAGCCGGGACATCGCCTCCTGGATGAGGACCTCGGTGCGGGTATCGACGTTGCTGGTCGCCTCGTCGAGGATGAGGATGGCCGGGTTGGCCAGGAACGCCCGCGCGATGGTCAGCAGCTGCTTCTGCCCGGAGGAGATGTTGGACGCGTCCTCGTCGAGCAGCGTGTCATAGCCATCCGGCAGGGTCCGGACGAAGTGATCGGCACAGGCGGCCTGGGCCGCGTCGATGATCTCCTCACCTGTTGCCCCCTGCCGCCCGTACCCGATGTTGTCCCGGACCGTCCCGGCGAACAGCCAGGTGTCCTGCAGCACCATGCCGAAGCAGCGGCGCACCTGGTCACGGGTCAGGTCGCGGTAGTCGGTGCCATCCAGAGTGATGCGGCCAGCGTCGATCTCGTAGAAGCGCATGAGCAGGTTGACCACTGTGGTCTTCCCCGCGCCGGTGGGCCCGACGATCGCGATGGTCTGCCCGGGCGCCACCGCGAGGGTGAAGTCCTCGATGAGTGGCTTGTCGGGCTCGTAGCGGAAGGACACGTGCTCCAGCGTCACCCGCCCCGCGACCTGAGACGTCCAGGCCGCGCCGCGGCCCCCGTCAGCAGGGGCGCGCTCAGCGGCTTCCTCCGGCGCATCCAGGAACTCGAACACGCGCTCCGCGGAGGCCAGGCCTGACTGCAGCATGTTCATCTGGCTGGCGATCTGGGTGATCGGCATGGTGAACTGCCGGGAGTACTGGATGAACGCCGTGACGTCCCCCAGGGACATCCGGCCCGACGCAACCCAGTAACCACCCAGCACCGCGATCACCACGTAGTTCAGGTTGGCGAGGAACTGCATCGACGGCTGGATGACCCCGGACAGGAACTGCGCGCGAAAGCTCGCCTCATACAGGCGCTGGTTCTGGCGGCCGAACTCGTCGATGACAGGCCTGCGCCGGCCGAAGACCTGAACGAGCGCATGCCCGGTGTGGGTCTCCTCGACCAGCCCGTTGAGGGTGCCGGTCCGGTCCCACTGGTCCGCGAACTGGACCTGGGAGCGCCGCGCGATGAGGAAGGTGACGGCGAGCGCGAGCGGGATGGTGATCACCGATACCGCCGCGAGCAGCGGGGAGATCCAGAACATCATGCCCAGCACCCCGGCGATCGTCAGCACCGAGGTGAGCAGCTGGCTGAGTCCCTGCTGCAGCGTCGTGGTGAGGTTGTCGATGTCGTTGGTGACCCGGCTGAGAATGTCGCCGTGCGGATGGCTGTCGAAATACCGCAGCGGCAGCCGGGCCAGCTTTTCCTCGACCTCGCGGCGCAGCCCGTACATGGTGCGCTGGGTGATGCCGGCCATGATGAATCCCTGGCCGAAGTTGAAAAAGGCGCCGATCAGGTACACCAGGACGGCCAGGCCGAGGACCCGGCCGAGCAGCGCGATGTCGACAGCTGCGCCGGGGGTGATGTTCATCCCGGAGATCATTTCGGCGAGCTGGCCCTGGCCGTGCGCGCGCAGCAACGCGATGGCCTGGTCCTTGGTGACACCAGCCGGGAGCTGCTTGCCCACGACACCGTCGAACAGGACATTGGTCGCGGTGCCGAGGACCTTCGGGCCGGTCACCAGGAACGCGACCGAGGCCACGCCCAGGAACAGCACGACCACCAGCCGGACCCGCTCGGGGCGCAGCCGGGCCAGCAGTCGCCGCAGCGTCCCGCGGAGGTCCTTGCTCCGCTCCGGCGGCTGCCCCATCCCTGGCCGGCCCATCCCGGCACCCCGGGCCATTCCGCCCCCCGGCCGCCCCATCATGCCGCCGCCTCCTGCCCGAGCTGGGACAAGACGATCTCCCGGTAGGGGTCGCAGCCCGCCGTCAGCTCCCGGTGGGTGCCCATCCCGGCAACATGGCCGTCATCGAGGACGATGATCCGGTCAGCGTGCATGATCGTGCTCACCCGCTGCGCGACGATCACGACCGTGGCCTCGCCTGTCCCTGTCTTCAGGGCCATCCGCAGCCGGGCGTCGGTCGCCGCGTCCAGCGCCGAGAAGCAGTCGTCGAACAGGTACAGCCGCGGCCGTTTCACCAGCGCCCTGGCGATCGACAGCCGCTGCCGCTGCCCGCCGGAGACGTTGGTGCCGCCCTGGTCGATCGGGGCGTCGAGCTGGCCGGGCATAGCCGCGACGAAATCGTGGGCCTGGGCGATCTCCAGGGCACGCCACAGTTCGGCCTCGGTGGCCTCCGGACGGCCGAACCGCAGGTTGCTGGCGACGGTGCCGCTGAACAGGAAAGCTGCCTGCGGGACCAGCCCGATCTCGCCCCACAGCTCTTCCTGCTCCTGGTCCCGGACATCAACGCCGTTGACGTGCACGCTGCCGTGGGTGGCGTCGGCGAACCGTGGGATGAGGCTGAGCAGGGTCGTCTTGCCGCTTCCGGTGCCGCCGATAATCGCGCAGGTCTCACCCGGCGGGAAGGTGAACGACAGGTCGTGCAGGACGGGCTGCTGGCTGCCTGGGTACCCGAAGGTGACGTTGGTGAACTGGACCAGGCCGGTTGCCTGGGCCGGCCTGACCGGCTCTGGCGGGTCGGTGATCGACGGCACCGTGTCCAGGACCTGCTCAACGCGTTCGGCGCTGGCCACCGCACGTGGCACCAGGATCACCATCATCACGGCCATCATCACGGAGATGAGGATCTGCAGGATGTAGGTAAGGAAGGCGGTGAGGTTCCCGATCGGCATGGATCCCTCGCTCACCAGGCGGCCGCCGAACCACAGCACCGCGACGCTGGACAGGTTCAGGATCGCCATCAGTGCCGGCAGGGCCAGCGCGAAGACCCGGTTCACCCGCAGCGCGGTGGACGTGAGACCGGCGTTTGCATCGCCGAAACGACGGGCTTCGGACCTGTTGCGGACGAAGGCGCGGATCACCCGGACCCCGGTGATCTGCTCGCGCAGCACCTGGTTGATCCGGTCGAGCTTGACCTGCATGACCCGGAACTGTGGCACCACCAAGATCAGCATGGCCCCGATGACCGCGGCCATCACCGGCACGGCGACCGCCAGCAAGGGCGACAGTGCGGCGCCCTCCTTGATGGCCATGATCATCCCGCCTGCGCACATGATCGGGGCGATGACCATGAGCGTGAGCCCCATCTGCAGGAACAGCTGGATCTGCTGGATGTCGTTGGTATTGCGGGTGATCAGGGACGGTGTACCGAAGCGGTTCAGCTCACGGGCGGAGAAGGACTGCACCCGGGTGAACACCGCGGCCCGAATGTCCGCGCCGGCCCCCATCGCCACCCGTGACGCCCAGTACACCGCCACGATCGAGAGGAAGCCCACCACCAGGGCGATGGCCAGCATGACCCCGCCGGTCGTCCAGATGTAGTGGACGTCTCCCTTTTCGACCCCGTTGTTGATGATGTCGGCGTTGAGGTTGGGCAGGTACAGGTTCCCTATGGTCTGCACCACCAGCAGCACCACGACGATGGCGACGGGGCGGAGGTAGGGGCGCAGGTAAGCGCGCAGCAGGCGGGTCAGCATTGCGGTGGCTCTGTGGCATGTCCCGTCCGGCTGCCCGCCTCCGCCTGCCAGGGCGCACCGTGCGGAGTGGTGACGCCGGCGATACGGTCCGCTGCTTCCAGGAGCCCGGCGCGGCTGGATGCCATCACCCCGGGCGCAGCTGACCGGGTTGTCCCGCCAGGAACGTTCACACCAGAACGATGCTGCCCGCCGCATGAGGCCAGCCAGTGGCGACTGACCACGGGCTGCGGGACCTTGGTCACGCGCGTTTCGCTCGCCCCTCCTGCAGGCAGCGTGCGGTCTGGATCTCACCCTGGCTGATGGCCCCGGCCGGGCGACCGCTAGCGCGACCGCGATGAGCGGCGTCCCGCCGGTGCACGCGGACGGGGCATCCGGCCGGCCGACCAGCACGACAGCGACCCGGGGATGTCAGTGAATCGCGGGACCCGGTAGTTGGCCAGCGACGCGCTGGCCCATGGTCAAGGGTTTCCCCACATGTAGGAGGCGCGCTACGGCACCAGACAGGGCCCAACGTCCCCTGCTAGTCCTATGTCCCGGTCGGGGCCGGGGTGGGTGCTGCAGTCGGTGCCGGGCTGGGAGTTGCCGTGGGCGGGCCGGAGGTCCTGTGGCCTCGGGCGTTTCGCCCCTGCCCGGTCTGCGCCCCGGGCGTGTAACGAGAAAGAGTAACTAGCAAGACAACAACTTCTCAGGAGGCTGTGATGGCCAAGCTGGCACGCAGGCAGTCACCCACTCATTTCCCGGAGCTGTTCGACTGGCTGGACTCGCCGTGGGCGACGCTGCTGCCGTTCACGTCCGGCCCGACGTTCCGGACTGAGGAGTATGTCAAGGACAGTACCTACATCGTCCGCGCCGAACTCCCGGGCGTGGATCCAGACAAGGACGTCGAGGTCACGGTGGACGACGGCATCCTGACGATCCGCGCCGAACGGCACGAAGAGCACCAGGAGCCGCACCGCTCGGAGTTCCGGTACGGGTCGCTCACCCGGTCGGTCACGCTGCCCGCCAACGCGGACGCTGACAAAGTCACGGCCCGTTACGACAAGGGAATCCTCCAGATCAGCGCCCCCATCACCGAAGCCAAGACGGCGAGCCATCGCATCGCCATCACCAAGGCGACGTAAGCGCCGATCGCCGCAGGACCGAGGTTCCCGATAGCCTGCGTGCCCGGCTCAGCAGGCCGCCCCAGCCGGCTGGCTTGCAGCCGGGCACGCAGCGTGATCGATGCGCATGGAAGGGGCGGATCCCCATGAGCACCGTTCACGGTCCGCCCGTCCCGGCCGGACCGGCCGAGGATCTGCCGCCAGCGCCCTGGACCGGCCCCAGCGGCCCGGCTGGCCCCGGTGGCCCGGGCAGTGACGCGCGGGCTGGGAAGGAGGCGGGTGGCCCGGTCAGGCGGCCCCGCCGGCGCGGCCTGGTGATCACAGCAGACGCCGTGACACTCGCGCTGGCCGCCGCCGTCGGCACGGCCTGGGGCCTGCATGCCACCTCGCCGGGCTCTTGATGACGGTGGCCCCGCTGGCTGGATGGGCGGCTCGGGTTCGCCGCCGGCGTGACCCGCTGCCAGGGCCGTCCCGCCTTGATCTGCTGGCCGAGACCCGCTGGGGACAGCACGCGCTGCCCACGCCCGGCGAGGTGGCGCTGTACCGGTCGATCCAGCTGCGGCGCACTCACCGCGGGCAGTTACCTGTCAGATGCTGCCCACGCTCGCCCCCTGACCTGGTGCACATTGGCCACCAGGAGCAGGCGGAGCGGAGCGTCATCGAGGGACACCAGTCAGCATCGCCCGCTGGCAGATCTGATCCAGGCGGCCGGGCAGCCCAGCCGACGAGACGTGGCCGGCCGCCGAGCGCGGGCTGGGCCCTGCCTCCAGGCGCTCGCCGGCTCGATGGCGTGCCGCCGGGCGCAGACCCGGTGCAGCCGGACGGGCTGGCCTTCCCCATCCGCGACTTCGCCTGTGGCGCCCGGGTGGGGGTAGGCGGCAGACAGGCAGCCGAACGGCCCGTATGCCCAGGGCATCGTCGCGGTGCTGAGCAGCCGGGAGGACCGCCGGCTGGGCGGGCTGCCCGCCGGCCAGGCCCGGGAGCCGCTGCTGTTGCACGCCGCGGCCCACCGGGTCAGTGCTGCGTTCCACACCCAGCCGCTTGTGCTGCCCTGGACCCGGCAACGGATCGGCACCGAGTTCACCGGCGGCGCACACCCGCAGATGCTGCTGAGCCCGGCCACAGTGGCCGCCCGGCCGCCATCCGCACCGCCCTGTCGCCGGCATGTCAGTGCGGAAACTACTCCGCTGCGGTGGCGCCGGACCGGGAAGGCGACGTAGACACTGGCCGGGGAGTGGCTGGCACGCTGTCGAACAGGCTGCCAGCTGGGACCTTTGGCCCTGTGCCCCCGCCGGAAAGGCCCGGACCATGCAGGGGAAGGCCGCCGTCAGGCGGGCGCGGCCGGGGGGTGCTCCTGGCCCTCTGGTGAGGCAGGGAGTCAGATGAGTAATGCGCTGCACCCTGGGCCCCCGGGCGTCGCATGGGTAGGTGGGCAGGAAACCCTGCGGCAGGCAGGCCACCGGATGGGTGCTCTCGGGCTTGGAGTGCTGCTGGTCCGCGGAGACGACGGCCGGATCGAGGGTGTCCTCAGCCGGGCCATGGTGGTGGCGTGCATCGCCGCGGGTGGTGATCCGGCGGTCGTGACAGCAGCGGACGTTGCACAGCACGCGTCGGCTGCCGGTGATGACCAGGCGGCTGGCCCCCCCGCCGGGCCTGACCTGGGCACGGGGCACGATACCGGCGCATGGCTCGCGGAGGCCGCGGCCCTGGATCGGCTGCCGGATCAGGCTGTCGCGGCGGCGCTGCGGTCCCTGATGCCAGAATCGCGGTTCCTGGTGTACCTGGCCGATGTCGTGGGACTGGGCTACCAGGAGATCGCGGGAATCACTGGCATGCCCGGGGACGCGGTGGCAGCGCGGCTGCACCGTGGCCGCAGTCGGCTGCGCGCCCGGCTCGCTGTCTGCGACCGGCGGCCGGCCTGCCATCACGGCAGGCGATGGCCGTACTCAGCTGCGGGTGAGCAGCGTGGATGAGCGGCAGCAGCCGGCCCGGGTGTGGGCGCCGGTCGGGGCGCTCGCCGAGCGCCAGGGGTGTGCCGCCTTCGGTGCGGCATGCCTGCATCGCCTGCGCGGACGCGGTGGCGGCGGTTGGTGCCAGTTTGTCGCTGGCCTACGGTGACGGGCCCTGCGAACCGGTGTTCGCCAGCGACCCAGGCACCAGTGAGCTGCAAGGCCTGCACTTCCGGCTGGGCGAGGGTCCAGGCGTGGATGCGCTGAGCAGCGGCCGGACGGTGCTAGCGGTGGATCTGTCCTCGGCCTGCAGCCCGCGGCGGTGGCCAGGGTTCGCCCCGGCCGCGGTGCAGCGCGGGGTGCGGGCGGTGTTCGCGTTCCCGGTCCGCGGAGGCCCGATCCGGTCCGGGGTGCTGGAGATGTACCGGCTCTTGACCGGGCCTCTGAGCCGCCGCCAGCTGGCCGATGCCCTGCTGTGCGCCGACGTCGTGCTGGCGCTGGACGACCCGGGCTGGGTGGCTAGCGGGCCCCTCCCCCGAACCGCCTGGGAGACGGCGGGTAGTGGCCCAGGTGCCGGATGGCGACCTGGATGAGAGCTGCCGGCCGGGAGGCGCTGGCCAGCACGGGGGCTGACCGCGGACCGGTAGCGAAGACCCGGTTTGCTGGGTGTTCCACCGCGGGCTGGCCGCCGATAGGACTGCAGCCACGGTGAGGGCACTGATCAGCGCGGTGGTCTCGATGCTGCGCGGTGGCCGTTTCCACCGCAGCGCGCCGGTCACCGCTGGGCCGCCTGGGTGGCGGCCGTGCGGGGCGTGCCGTGGTGGGGTGTGATCTCCTCGGCTCTGGCTCCCGTACTGCTGGTCGCTGGGTGGACACTTGCTGGCGCGCTGCAGTCGCGCCCCTACGATGCGGTGGGCGGCACGGTCAGCGCCCTCGCGGCTGTAGGTGCTGCTGACCGGTGGGTTATGACGCTCGTTTTCGCGGTGGTCGGATCGTGCCAGGTCATAACCGGGCTGGCGCTACGGCCGGCTGCCTCACCTGGGCGGCTGATCTTGATGGCAGGCGGGCTCGCTGGCGTGCTGGTCGCGGCGAACCCTGAACATGCCGGAGGCTCGCTGACGCATGCGTGCTGGGCAGTGGCCGGTTTTGCGGCCCTGGTGGCCTGGCCGGCCGGGGCGTGGCGGCGGGCGCCTTCGGTGCCGTGGGGGCTGCGCCTGGCTGTTTCTGTCGGTGCGGCTGGGGTGCTGCTCGGCCTGGCTGCGTGGTTTGGCGCAGAGCTGATCGCGGGAGGCGCGGAGGTGGGCTTGGCCGAGCGGGTGCTGGGCGCGGCGCAGTCTGCCTGGCCGCTGGCCGTGATCTTGTCATGCCACCTGAGCCAGGCCTCGGCCCGAATGCACCACCGGGCTGCGTCCGCGCGGGCGCCCGGCGCTTAGTTACTGGGTCAGCCGCGCGCCGCGGCCGTTGCTGCCATTAGCCCGGGATGAAGAAACGGTCAGTGACCCTTCTCGACGCGTGCGCCTGGCCCCGGGGTGATCAGCGATTCGTACTCTCCGGCCAGCCAGCGCACCCGATACGGAGGCGATCCGTCCGGGCTGCTCACCGCGAGGATCCGGCCGATGCGCGGAGTGCTCGCGACGCTCTCGTCCTCGATGATCAGGGTGTCACCGACCTGCGCGCGCAGCGGTGGGCTTGTCTGCGGAAGAGAGCCACGATGCGGCACATCCGCAGTCATCCTTGCTGTCATAGCGAATACCCTTCGGCTCCAGGGAAAGGCCGATCACGCGATGGTCTTTCCCCGTTTTCCAGGGTGGACCGGCTACGCATTCAGCGGCAGGGTCATTTGTCCTGGGAACGGGCGGTTTTCACCGGCCTGGGTCATCTGTGCACGCTGCAGACGAGGCAGGAACGAACGACCAAGCCGCACGTAATCGGTGATCCTGCGCGAGGCGCGGGCCGCCTGCCCGTCACGGACTGCAGCGGGCGTTGCCCGCCGCTTGACGAGCGATATCCGCTGCTATGGGTGCTACTGCCAAGCTGCAGCTCAGGCGCATCGGCGCTCCAGATCGGGCGTTATGTGGCTCGGGCGGGCACGTCATCGTGCCGCGGTGTCGCGTCGCCTGTCGTCTCAGCAGGCGTAGATGATGATCTGCCAGCCGTGTGCGGCGGTGTAGTCAGCCTGGAACCTGATGCCGCTGATGGTCCCTTCGTAGTGGCGGGAGTGCTGATCGGTGCCTGGATGCCAGATGACCGTTTCGAGCTGGGTGGGCGCGTATCCGCCGCACTCGTCGCTGCAGGAGTTTCTCTTGTCGATCGAGTTGACTCGCAAGGCCACCTCAGCGGCGGCTCGGGAGTCGCGAGCCGCGTGAGTCAGCGGCGGGGTCTGCTGCGCGAGCGAGCGCACCGCGGCCAGGTCGGCACCGAAGCGGGCGGCTGCGGGTGCCCCATGGTGCAGGCAGCGGAGCACGGCCTGGGCGTCCGGGCCGCCGATCGGCAGCTTTTGCCCCGGGTAGCCAGACCGGCCGACCGCGTCGAGCGCAGCGGTACGTGACGCCAGGTCGCCGTAGACGACCAGCGTCTCACGAAGCAGATCATCGGGCAGGCCAGCTGGGATCGCGCGGGCGACAGGCGCGTTGGCGAGTGCACGGACGGCGGCCAGG
>Ga0208717_1000626_pt1 | contig 11602 bp, 13 predicted proteins | sample NGESurF53shallow_FD_184489 | JGI IMG/M metagenome (GOLD analysis project Ga0208717, IMG submission 184489) | Arctic peat soil microbial communities from Barrow, Alaska - NGEE Surface sample F53-3 shallow (SPAdes) | ecosystem: Environmental > Terrestrial > Soil > Wetlands > Peat ... | reverse complement strand
GATGTGGACGGCGATGAAGTGGTCGGCGTAGGCCTCGGCCTGCTGGCCGGTGAGCAGCTGCTGCCCGGCGTACTGGCTGACGGAGGGGATCATGCTCGGGGTGATCTCGGTGCCGGCCTTGGGGTGCGCGAACGCGGCCGCCGGGGGGAAGCTGATCTGCTGGGCGGCGAGCTGGCTCTGCACGGTGTTGTGCACGTAAGCCGAGCCCCACAGCGTCAGGCCGCCGACGATCAGCAGCACCGCCGCCAGGGCGGCGCTCGCGGCGGCGATCAGGGTACGGGGTGAGAAGCGGCGCATCGTAATGCCTCCTTGTGAAGCGGGCCGCTGTCTGACGGCCCGCTCGGGTTGAACTGTCAGACATGAGTCTTCCGCCGCGCTGGCGGCGGCATCATGGCCGGACGTCACCACCCTGATGGGCCTTTCGGCCCTAATGACGGCGTTTGCGCCGCCGCATGCTGAGAGGACACCAGGGGGTGATCGCATGATGGAGGTAACGGCATCAGCGCTGGACGGCCAGCGGTTCCTGCACGGCCTGCGGGCCGATCAGCTGGACGCGCTCGCCGCGACGGCATCGGAGGTCATGTTCCCGGCCGGGCACCGGATCTTCGCCGAGGGCGGCCACGTGGGCAGCTTCTGGCTGATCGAGTCCGGCTGCTTCCCCCGTACCAGTGGGCGTTCGGCGCGGTGTGCGTCACCGAGGTCACGGCGATCGAGTGCAGAGCCCCGGCCGTCCGGGACCGCTGCGCCGCCGACCCGGACCTCGGGCACGAGCTCACCCGGCGGATGTTCCAGGTACTCGCGGAGCGGCTGCAGGGCACCAGGGGCAGGCTGATCGCCAGGTCCCTGGCGTTAGCTCGTAAGCATCGACTGCGGTAGCGCCGCCCGCTAAGGGGGCGGCGCTACCGCTTTTCCCGCTGAGACTCCTACTGCGACCTGATGCGGCGGCCCGTGAGCTGGGCCGGGACGATCCTGATGAACAGGTCGTGCTCTCCGCTTGGCCATGGCCGCAGGTCGAAGTCTTCGTGCAGGTGCCTGAGCTCGCCTGGCTGGAGGACCCGGTGCGCTTCGCCGCGGACCAGCACGCTCCACCCCTGGCCAAGCTCCAGGTCGAAATGGTCGGCCTCAAATGAGACCGGGCCGTCGGCGTTCCCCGCGATCATCGAGCCGCCGCCGGTCCGGATCACGATCGTGCCCCCTGCCACCGCGTAATTGACCGGCAGCACCATCACCCCGGGCGCCGCGGCGAAGGCGATCCGGCCGATCCCCCGGGGCGCGAGAAGCTGATGGCACTCGGCCTGGCTTAGTCGCTCAAGGCGCCCGGCCGAGCTCCAGCAGGCCGCCCGGGGATCACGGCCTGGAGAAGCTTCCTGCCCGGCGCCCAGCAGGGCGGCGGGCGTGGTGCACAGGGCCGCGGCCAGGTGGCGCAGCGTGGCGGCATCCGGGTGGCTGGGGAAGTTCTCCAGGTACTCCAGGTACCGGCGGTCCACTCGCGCCCGCGTCGCCACCTGGATGACGCTGAGCCGCAGATCTGCTCGCCGTGCCGACAGCCGCCTGCTGAGGTCACCGGGATCCGGCCGCGTCGTCCAGGACGAAGGAATCGGGCCCGCCCCTGCGGGCGCGTCATGTGCCTGATTCACGGTCATTACGCTCACCTCGATTTTCGGTTGTCTTATGCCCTCCAGCTTGTCCGGCGGGGCGGCCGGTGAAGAGGGGCTTTCGGTCCTCTTGGGAAGGACCTGGTGCCCTGGGCCACGTGCCTTGGCGGCCTACGCGACGGCGGCGGCGTGATCAGCCTCCAGAGGACCGTCCGTCACCGTGAGGTCCTCGACAGTCGCCCCGGCCTCGAGCAGCGCCGCGAGCGACGCGCGGTAGTGGTGCCCGCACAGCCAGAGGTCCACCGGCTGCGCGCGACGTGCGGCTGGCGGCATGATGACCTTCACGATCGGGCGCGCCGGGCAGCAGCACGATCTCGACGGAACCGAAGGGTCGGTAAACCTGAGATCCTCCACCCGGGGACCTTCACTCTCGTGCGGATTCTTCCTGAACATATTTTCCACCCTTTCCGCGGAGCATGACCCCTCGCTAGTAGATCTCCCATCTCACTCCTTAGCTTTGTCTGTCCGAACGGCCCCGGGCAGGGACGAAACTCGCCTCATCCGGTGCCCATAGTCCTGGACCAAGGGCCCTGACCCCGGCCGCGAACCCGCGCTTGGCTAGCTGTCAGTGAGATGTCAGGAGGACACGATGGTGGCAACCGCAACGAGTCGGCCGGCCGGGGAAAGTCTCCGGGCAGACGCCGCGCACCGCCTGGTACCCGAGCCGCCGGAAAGCTTCTGGTACTCGCTCAAGTGCCGGGTCCTCGGGCCGCCGATGGTTAGCGAGCAGCTGGCCGGCCAGCGGCTGTCGCGGCCGCTCGCGCTCGGCGTGCTGTCCTGCGATGGGCTGTCATCGGCGGCCTACGGCACCGAGGAGATCCTCTACGCTCTGCTGCCGTTCTTCGGCCTGGCCGCGTTTACCCTGGTGCTTCCGCTGACGCTGCTGGTCCTGTTCGGCGTGCTGCTTGTCGTGCTGTCCTACCGCGAAGTGGTGTCGGTGTACACCCGGGGGGCGGATCGTACGTGGTGGCCAGGGAGAACTTCGGCCCCAGGGTCGCCCAGGTGGCCGCGGTCGCGCTGCTGATCGACTACGTGGTCACGGTCGCGGTGCAGACCGCCGCCGGCAGCGCCGCGATCATCTCCGCGTTCCCCGCCCTGTCCCACATCCCCGTCATCGGACCGAGGATCCTGCTGGTTACCTCCGTCGCCGCGATCGGCCTCATGTGCCTGGGCAACCTGCGCGGCCTCCGCGAGGCGGGCCGGGTCTTCGCGCTGCCCACCTACCTGTTTGCGGGCTCGCTGCTGTTGATGATCGTCACCGGCCTGGTCCGCGAGCTGGTCGGCGGCGGCCTGCCGCGCGTCGTCCCCGGAGCCGGCACGGTCGGGCCGTGTCCAACGCCGTCAGAGCGCTGCGCCCGCCGGAGGGACGGCACGCCCGCCAGTTCCTCACCACGCAGGGCACGCTGGTGGCGGTGCTGATCGCCGGGATCTCCTGGCTGGCGCACGTCACCCACGCGATCCCCTACACGGCCGGCTTCCCCACCGTGCTTGCCCAGGAGGCGACCGTGGTCTTCGGTCACACCCCCGCCGGGCAGGTGATGTTCTTCGCCCTGCAGGCCGCGACCGCCGCCATCTTGTTCACCGGCGGCAACACCAGCTTCACCGGATTCCCGTTCCTGGCCAGCTTCGTGGCCGAAGACTCGTTCCTGCCTCGCTGGCTGGGCAGACGCGGGCACCGGCTGGTGTTCTCGAACGGCATCATGCTGCTCGCGGCGCTGTCAGTGGCGCTGATGCTGGTGGCGGGGGCCACCGTGGACGCGCTGATCCCGTTCTACGCGCTCGGCGTGTTCACCGGGTTCGCGATGGCCGGGTTCGGGATGGCCAGGTACCACCGCAGGACCCGGGAGCCGGGCTGGCGGCGCAAGCTGGCGATCAACCTGGCGGGCGGGATATATACCGCGCTGGTCGTGCTGCTGTTCGCGGTCGTCAAGTTCACCGAGGGTGCCTGGCTGATCGTGATCATCTTCCCGGTACTCGTGTTCATCCTCATCCGGCTCAACCGGGAATACCAGGCCGAGGCCGTGTGCCTCGCCGACACCAGCCACGGCGCCCAGCAGGCGCAGCCGCCCAACTACTCCCGTCGCGTCGTGCTGCTCCTCGTAGACGGCTACGACCCGGCGACCATTGCGGCGCTGAAGTACGCCAGGAGCCTGCGGCCCACCGTGCTGCGCGCGGTGCACTTCAGCCTCGACAGCGCACGCGCGGATCAGCTCTGCCGCCAGTGGGTGGACGCGGAAACCGGGATCTCGCTTGAGCTGGCCGACTGCCCGGACCGCCGACTGGCGCACGCCGCCGCCCGGCTGGCGACCTCGCTCGCCGCCGGCCCCGGCACGCACGTCACGATCGTGCTTCCGCGCCGCTGCTATCCGCCGCTGGCCGGGCGGCTGCTGCACGACCACACCGCGGACCGGATCGCCCGCGTCGTCAGCCGCGTCCCCGATGCGGCGGCCACGATCGTCCCCTTCGACGTCACGCACCGGGTCGGGGCGGCCCAGGCGAAGCGGTCCATGCTTGCCTCGGCACTGAGGCCGGGACGCCTTGAAGACTACGAGTGGCCCGCGCCACCGCCAGAGACGGACCCTATCGGGTCGCTGCGCGAGCCCGGTCAGGCGACCGTGCAGGGCCGACTGCGCGCCGCTGAGATCCGGTTCGGTCAGCCGACCGGCTCCGGCGTGCTCGCCTGTGAGGTCACTGACTCAGCCGGAGAGCTTACGGCGATCTTCCTCGGCCGCTCCTACATCGCCGGCATCGAGCCGGGAACCCGCATCCGCCTGCAAGGCCCGGTCGGTATCGGTGCCGACGGCCGCCCGGTGATGACCAACCCCGCCTACGAACTGCTGGCCTAGGAGCGTTCCCTGCCCAAGCGACGTGCACGCCCCGCGACTTCCCGGCGTTGCGGTCGCCGCAGTGCAGCTGGCCTGGCTGTCGGCGCTGGCGGTCGTACTGGCCGCGTTCGGTCTCGCGGCTCTCCAACAACGTGACATAGCGGGGTCATGAGCCCGGTCACCGTAACGGTAGCGCTCCCAGGTTTGCCGCGATGGTGTCGGCCCATTGGGTGATGACGTCCCAATCACGGAAGTCTAGCTTCTTGGGCGCGTCGCCGACTGGCCCGCTGGAAAACAGCCAGACTGGGCGGACAGCCAGCGGGTCGCGGAACCGGACCGCGAAGTCTCTCGGCAGCTGGCGGCCTGGATGCCGACGAGGGAAGGAATCCTGATGACAGGTCTGGAGCGAGCTGCGAGCTGCGTGCTGCGTGCTGCGTGCGCGTTGCCCGGGCCTGGTGCCGTTGGCCGACGAACCCAGGACCTACGTCCCTGGCGCGCGCGGTGATGAGGAGGCACCTTAGGTAAATGGGGCGACGGCGACTACAGGAGGCCAGCCATGCAGCCCAGTGAGGACTCGGCAATCCAGCCGTCTGGCGAGGCCGTTGTGGTCGATGCCGCCGGGCTTCCCGCGTTGTTCGACGCGCTCCGCGGCCGGGGTTATACCGTGGTCGGCCCGACCGTCAGGGATGGCGCGATCGTGCTGGCGGAGCTGGCGTCGGCCGCTGAGCTGCCGTTCGGGTGGGGGGTGGAAGCCGAAGCGGGGAGGTACCGGCTGCGGGAACGGGCCGATACCGCCGCCTTCGGGCACTCCGCCGGCCCGCAGTCGTGGAAGAGCGTGCTCCATCCGGCGCGAGCGAGGCTATGGTCGGCGGACCGGGCGACCGGCAGCGTGCAAGCCGGCGAGGCGGCCGAGCCGCCGAGGTACGCGCTGCTCGGCGTGCGCCCGTGTGACGTGCGCGCGGTCGGCATCCTGGACCAGGTGCTGACCGGCGGCCGGCAGGCTGATCCCGTCTACCGCGGGCGGCGCGATGGCGCGTTCATCATCGCGGTCGAGTGCACGGAGCCGGGCGCGACGTGCTTCTGCTCGTCGATGAGCTGCGGTCCCGGCGTCAAGTCCGGGTTCGACCTGGCCATGACGGAACTCGTCGACGCCGAGGGTCACCGCTTCGTCGCACGGGCCGGCACGCCCGCCGGGGCCGATGTGCTGGCGGACGTGCCCAGCCGGGCGGCCGACGAGGCGACGATCAGGCGCGCAAGCACGGCGGTGGGCGAGGCGGCCGACCATATGGGCCGCACCATGCCGGCCGTTGGCCTGCCGCAGCTGCTGGCCGACAGCCGCGAGTCCCCGCATTGGGACGACGTCGCCTCCCGGTGCCTGACGTGCGGGAACTGCACGATGGTGTGCCCCACCTGCTTCTGCACGACAACCGAGGACGTTACCGACCTGACCGGTGATCACGCGGAGCGCTGGCGAGTCTGGGATTCCTGCTACTCGCTGGACTTTTCCTACCTGCACGGTGGCAGCGTGCGCACCAGCGGGCAGAGCCGGTACCGGCAGTGGATCACCCACAAGCTGGGCACCTGGCACGACCAGTTCGGCTCGTCCGGGTGCGTGGGCTGCGGCCGGTGCATCGCCTGGTGCCCGCCCGGCATTGACATCACCCAGGAGGTGTCCGCGCTGGCCAGCCTGCGGGACGCGGCGACCGCAGACGAAGACGAGGGCGAGGACAAGCAATGATCGAGACGGTTGCCGCGCGGATCTCGGCTCATCCGTTCTTCGCCGCCCTCACCGACGAGCAGCGCGCGGCGCTGGCCGAGGACGGCGCCGCGGTGACGTTCACCGCCGGGGGGCGCCTGTTCGATGAGGGCGGCATCGCCGACCGGTTCTGGCTGATCGAGGACGGCGGCATCGCCCTGGACATGCGGGTCCCTGGCCGGGGCGATCAGATTATCGAGACGATGGGCGCCGGCGCGGTGCTCGGCTGGTCGTGGCTGCATCCGCCGTACCGATGGCATTTCGGCGCGGTGGCCCGCGTTGACACCACCGCGATCGAGTTCGAAGCCCCCTCGGTGCGCCGTCGCTGCGACGCTGATCCGGCCTTCGGATACGCCGCCCTTCGCTTGTTCACGCCGGTTATCACCGAACGGCTGCAGGCGACCCGGCTGCGGCTGCTTGACCTGTACGCCAGCGCGGCCCAGGTCAGGCAGCGCGAGACCCAGCAAGCGGACACATGACCGGCCAGGGAACGGGAACCGTCATGCCGGCCCCTGCTGAGCAGGCGCCCGCGGTGCCCCGCTTTTACCGGGTGGCTTCCCGCCGGGAGGACACCGATGACACGGTCACCGTGGAGCTGACGGAACCGGACGGCCCGGTCCCGGCCTTCGCGCCGGGACAGTTCGCCATGCTGACCGCGCTCGGCATCGGCGAGGTGCCCATCTCGGTGAGCGGCCTCGGCGACGGCGGCGGCGGGCGGGCCCGCCTCCTGGAGCACACGCTGCGCGCGGTGGGCGCGGTCACCCGTGCGCTCTGCGCCGCCCAGCCCGGCGGCCTTATCGGCGTGCGCGGCCCGTTCGGCACCGGCTGGGACGTGGCGTCAGCGGCCGGGCGGGACCTCGTGATCGTGGCGGGCGGGATCGGGCTGGCGCCGCTTCGACCGGTGGTGCTCACCGCGCTGGCCGACCGGTCCCGGTACGGGCGGATCGTGCTCCTGGCCGGCGCGCGGACCCCCGGTGACCTGCTCTACGGCGGGGAGCTTGACCGCTGGCGCCGCGCCGGGGTTGAGGTGGCGGTCACGGTCGACCAGGCGGACAGCGGCTGGAGCGGCGAGGTCGGGCTGGTGACGGCGCTCATCAAGCCGGCCGGCCTCGCGCCTGGCAACAGCGTGGCGTTTATCTGCGGTCCCGACATCATGATGCGGGTCACCGCCGACGCGCTGGCGGCACTGGGCATTCCCGCGGGCCGGATACGGGTATCGCTGGAGCGCAACATGCGGTGTGGTGCCGCCTGGTGCGGGCACTGCCAGCTCGGCCCGCTGCTGGTCTGCCGGGACGGCCCGGTGGTGGGCTACGACCGGGCCGCGGCGCTGATGAGGGTACGGGAGCTGTGATGGGCGCGCCTACCTTGGCGGTGTGGAAGTTCGCTTCCTGCGACGGCTGCCAGCTCACGCTGCTCGACTGCGAGGATGAGCTACTTGCGATCGCCGACCGGGTGAAGATCGCGCACTTCACCGAGGCCTCAAGCGAAACCCAGCCCGGCCCGTACGACGTGTCCCTGGTGGAAGGCTCGATCACCACGGCGGCCGACGCGGTGCGGATCCGGCAGGTACGCGAAATGTCACGGACGCTGGTGACGATCGGGGCGTGCGCGACCGCCGGCGGCGTCCAGGGCCTGCGTAACTTCGCCGACGTCCGTGAGTTCACCTCGGTGGTGTACGCCCGGCCCGAGTACATCTCCACGCTAGCCACGTCGACCCCGATCGCGGCGCACGTGGACGTCGACTTCGAGCTGCACGGCTGCCCGATCGACCGTCGTCAGCTGCTCGAGGTCATCACCGCCCTGCTGGTCGGGCGCAAGCCGAACATCCCGGCCCACAGCGTGTGCTTCGAGTGCAAGCAGCGCGGCAATGTCTGCGTGGTGGTCGCGCACGGCACGCCGTGCCTCGGGCCGGTGACGCACGCCGGATGCGGCGCCCTCTGCCCGGCCCACCACCGCGGCTGCTACGGCTGTTTCGGGCCGATGGAGACACCCAACGCGGCTGCCCAGGTGGGGCTGCTGCGGGCCGCCGGCCTGGACGAAGCCGATGTGCAGCGGGCATTCCGCACGTTCAACGCGGGCGCGCCCGCCTTCATCGAACTGTCCCAGGTCACCGCCGGCCCGCCGCCGGGGCTCGGGCCGCGCGACATCCCCGAAGGGTGACAGGGTGAGTGACATGGCCGACCGCACGCTTACGGTCCGCGCGCTGGCCCGGGTCGAGGGCGAGGGCGCGATGCACGTGCGGGTGCGCGACGGCGCCGTCGAGGACGTGCGCCTGGAGATCTACGAGCCGCCCCGGTTCTTCGAGGCGCTGCTGCGCGGCCGGCGGCACACCGAGCCGCCCGACATCACCGCGCGAATCTGCGGGATCTGCCCGGTGGCGTACCAGATGAGCGCGTGCCTGGCGATCGAGGAGGCCTGCGGAGTCGAGGTCTCCGATGCGGTCGCCGATCTTCGCCGGCTGCTCTACTGCGGAGAGTGGATTGAAAGCCACGCGCTGCACATCTACCTGCTGCACGCGCCCGACTTCCTCGGCTACGCCAGCGCGCTCGACCTCGCGCGGGATGGCCGAGGCACGGCGCTGGTGGAGCGAGGGCTGAAGCTGAAGAAGGCCGGAAACGCGATCATGGAACTGGTCGGCGGCCGGGCGATCCATCCGGTCAACGTCCGGGTGGGCGGTTTCTACCGGGCGCCGGCCAGGGCCGAGATGGCGTCCCTGGCCGAGCAGCTGCGCGCCGCGCTGGATCTGGCGCTGGACACCGTGACCTGGGCGGCCGGGTTCGAATTTCCCGACTTCCAGCACGACCACGAGATGCTGGCCCTCGTCAGGCCGGGGCAGTACGCCATCGACCGGGGCACGGTCGCCTCCACCGGCGGTCTGAGCTTCGCCGCGGCGGAGTTCGAGGACTACGTGATCGAAGAACAGGTGCCGCACTCGACGGCGCTGCACGCCCGGCTGGCCGGACGTGGCCGCTACCTGACCGGCCCGACTGCCCGCTACACCCTGAGCAGCCAGTGGCTGTCGGAGGTGGCACGGCAGGCGGCCGACGCGGCGGGCCTCGGCGCCGAATGCCGCAACCCCTTCCGCAGTATCCTGGTCCGCGCCGTCGAGGTGGTCTACGCGGTGGATGAGGCGCTGCGGCTGATCGAGCGGTACGAACCACCGGCACCGTGCTATCTGGAGGTCCCGCCGCGGGCCGCCGTCGGGCACGGCGCCACCGAGGCACCGCGCGGCGTGCTGTTCCACCGGTACGCCATCGACGCAGCAGGTCTGATCACCTCCGCCCGGATCGTGCCGCCTACCTCGCAGAATCAGGCCAGCATCGAAGACGACCTGCGCCGGTTCGTCGCCGGCCGGCTGGACCTCGACGACGAGCGGCTGACCCGCCAGTGCGAGCAGGCGATCCGTAACTACGACCCGTGCATCTCCTGCTCGACCCATTTCCTCGATCTCACGATCGACCGCGGATGACCGGGCAGGTCGATCCCGGTCGACGCACGGTGGTGGTCGGCGTGGGCAACGAGTTCCGTCGTGACGACGGAGCCGGGCCCGAGGTGATCGCCCGGCTGCGCGCCCGCCAGCCGGGCGACGCTGACCTTTCCTGCGTGACCCTGGCGGTCAGCGACGGGGAGCCGGGCCGGCTGATCGACCTGTGGGAAGGCACCAGCCTCGCGGTGGTGATCGACGCCGTACGGGACTCATCCCTTTCTCCCGGGCACACCTGCCAGCTCGCGGCCGACGCCCTGGCCGGCCTGGCGGACGGCGCGGCCAGCACGCACGGCATCGGCCTGGGCGACACCGTGGAGCTGGCCCGGGCGCTCGGGCGCCTGCCGGAACGGCTTACGGTCCTCGCGGTCGTCGGCCGCGACTTCGGCTTCGGCGCCGGGCTGACCGCCGAGGTGGCGGCCGCGGTAGCGGAGCTGGTCGAGCAGGTGCGCTGCATCGTGCGCCAGCCCGGCCGCGGGAAAGGCATGGGCGTGCGAGTCACCCCGGGTCCGTTCGGGGAAAAAGGATTTTAAAGCCTTTCTTCCGAACGGACCCTAGGTGACTCCAGTCCGCAGGATCCGAACGTCACCAGGGGGCGCCGTTCGCGCCGCGCAGCGCGCGGACGTAGCCCGCGCGTTCGTAGGCGGCCTGATCGGTGTCCGGGGGCACCGCGAGCAGTCCGCGCCGACCTCGTCCAGCCGCAGCGCGACCTCGCCGGGGGAGCTGAACTGCGGGCCCAGCTTGACTGCAACCGGCACCGTCACCGCGTCTTTCACCTCGCACAAGATGTCGACGTGGCGTTGCTCGACTTCCCGGCCCGTCATGCGCGGATCGGCGCGCACCGGTCCGGCGAGGGACCGGCCGTGCAGCAGATCCGGCAACCCGATTCAGGGTTAGAGGTGTGCCCGAGGGCTATCTAGCCTGCCGTCTGCCAGGCCGCCGCCGCATCCGCAGGGCACCGAGGAGAAGGGCGCCGAGGAACACGACAATGCCGATGATCAGCAAGTACAGCAGTCCCTTGGCGACGACGCCCACGATGCCCAGCGCGATCGCGGCGATTATCAGGAGCAGGAATAGGGCAATCATCTGATCCTCCGATCTGTCGGGCGGCTCAGCGTCGGGCCAGCCGCCGCTCACCGCCGGCGCATGGCTCGTACGCCAGGCCGTAGTGCTTAAAGATCGCCTCTTCGTCGCCTGCGGGCAGCTCGCCGTCGGTGTCAATCGACGGGGCGTCCTTCACCTGCTGCTTGTCATAGGTGACCTTCACATACCCGGGACCCACGGTCGCGTGGTCAAGGGGCACGAACACCAGCCGGTGCCGGGTCGGCATCCCCACCCTGACCGTGCCGAACGACGGCAGGTCGGTGGCGGTGTCAACGTAGACGGCCTCTAGCTCGCCGATCTTATGGTCTAGGGCGTCGACGACGTCGCGGCCCCGCCATTCCCGGATGTTGGCAGCCTCGAACATGCCGGTCTTCTTCCCGCAGCCCCGCACTGCTATCTCGCCTTTAAGCGTACCCGGATGGCGTGCCGCAGGCACGACCCACCGGACCCGCGAAACCCGGCGGCAGGGACGCAAGTCACGCGATGTGCCCGTTTCACGGCGATTCGCGGGACTTGCGTCCCTGGCGGCCCGGCCCACCGGGGGCGGATCCTGGGTTCAGGCAGCCTTGGGCTCAGATCGATGTCGCCATCTACGGCCGAGACGGGCGTGGCTGCCGGCGACCGGAGGAGGTCTGCCGTGAAAGTCCTGATCATCGTGGTCGTCATCGTCGCCGTGCTGGTCGTGGTCGGGCTGGCGATGGCGCTGAAGATCGTCAAGCAGTACGAGCAGGGGGGTGCTGTTCCGGCTCGGCCGGGTGCGGGGCCTGCGGAACCCGGG
>Ga0208717_1000625_pt1 | contig 11602 bp, 9 predicted proteins | sample NGESurF53shallow_FD_184489 | JGI IMG/M metagenome (GOLD analysis project Ga0208717, IMG submission 184489) | Arctic peat soil microbial communities from Barrow, Alaska - NGEE Surface sample F53-3 shallow (SPAdes) | ecosystem: Environmental > Terrestrial > Soil > Wetlands > Peat ... | reverse complement strand
GGATTACCTTCTGCATGTTGCCGCCGGACAGATTGCCAACCCTGGTCGCAGGCCTCGCACCGCGGATGTCGTAACGGGCGATCACGTCGGCGGCCCACTGTGCGAGGAAATGGCGGCGGACGACACCGGCCGCGAAAAGGTTCGACCGGAGGTAGCCACCCGCGAGGTTGTCCTGCACCGAACTGATGGTGGACACGCCGGAAGCCAGGCGGTCTTCAGGTACGTGCGCAAGGCCGATCTCGCGCCGGGCTGCGGGGGATGCGTGCGTGATATCGAAGGAACCAAGCTCGACGTAACCGGCAATCGTCGGCAGTAAACCCGCGAGCGCCTCGATCAGTTCGGTCTGTCCGTTGCCCTCGACACCGGCGATACCAGTGATCTCACCGGCTCGAAGGTCGAAGGAAACTCGATCGACTACCGGCCGGCCGTCAGGGTCGTGCACGACGAGGTTATTCGTGCGCATGGCGACCGGAGCCTCGACGCGGGTGGCGGGGACAGGCTCTGAGCGGACCAAGCTCACTTCGCGTCCGACCATGAGAGCGGCGATATCGCGCTCGCTGTACGCGGCCGTCTGATCTGTGGTGATGAGTTCACCGCGACGCATCACCGTGAAGCGATCAGATACCGCTTTGACTTCGCGCAGCTTGTGGGTGATGAGAACGACCGATCGGTCACTGGAGACCAGATCGCGCAGAATGGCGAACAGACCATCGGTTTCCTGCGGGGTGAGTACCGCGGTCGGTTCGTCGAGAATCAGAACTTTGGCCTCGAAATATAGTGCCTTCAAGATCTCGACGCGTTGCCGGAGGCCGGCCGAGAGTTGCGCGACCGGCTGCCGCGGGTTCACCAACAGACCGAACCGTTCGGAGACCTCAGAGAGATCGCGGGTCATCCGCTTTTGATCGAGTGACTTGGTGCGTGTACTCAATTCCTCACCAAGAAAGACGTTCTCGGCGACGGTAAGGGATGGCACCAGCTTGAAGTGCTGGTGCACCATGCCAATGCCGTGATGGCGAGCCGTTGTGGGGCTCGCCATCACGACAGGTTGGCCTTCGATCAAGATCTCACCAGACGTGGGCTGCAAGATGCCGAAGCAGACGTTCATCAGGGTCGTTTTGCCGGCCCCGTTCTCGCCCACCAGCGCATGCACCTCGCCGTGCTCGACCCGAAGTGAGACGTCGCTGTCGGCGACAAAGTCACCGAACATTTTCGTGAGATTGCGCAGCTCGAGTGCTGCCACCCGGCGTTCGATATCGCTGGTCGTCACGGTCGTCCCGTCACTTTGTCTCGTGGGATCTTGATGAGGGGTATTGCTACTGGCTACTGGCGGCGCAATACGGTGCGACGCAAGGCACTTGAATAGCGCCCGACGCCACCTGCTGGCTGTAGCTGGTGATCTTCGCTGCCACACTCGCAGGGACGAGTGCGTTGTTCACCGTGAGTTCGACACCGCCATTGGACAAACCGAAGACGTAACCACCCTTGGCGCCGTAGACCAATGTGCCGGCCTCGTACTTCTGAATAAGTGCATATAGCGAGGCACCGACGTTCTTCAGGTCACTTGCCAGCACGTTCTTGGGATAGAGGTTGTTCTGGTTGGAGTCGACGCCGATGGAATACTTGTTCTTGTCGTGCGACGCCTTGAGCACACCGAGCCCGGCGCCACCAGCCGCCGCAAACACCACGTCCGCGCCGCTCGCATACATCGAGGCCGCCTGGTTGTAGCCCGTCTGGGAGTCGGTGAAGCTACCGACATAGCTGGTCTGAACCTTGATCGAGGGGTCGACGACCTGCGCGCCCTTCTTGAACCCGACGATGAAGTCGTTGATCACCGGAATGTTCACACCACCGACAATCCCGATGTTCTTGTCACCCTTGGACAACGGGAAGTCCTTGGTGTCCTCACTGGCCAACGCAGCCAACACACCGGCCAAGAACGCACCATCGTTTTGCCGGTACGTGATGCTCGCGACGTTCGGCAGCCCCATGTCCTGGTCGAACATGATGTACTTCTGATTCGGAAACTGCTTCGCCGTCGCGGTAATCTGGTCGGCGACCTGCGCAGAACCGGTGATCACGAGCTTGTAATCACCGTTGCTCAAGTTCTGCAAGTCGGACAACCACGTCGACGTAGCATTGACACCACCCTCGACGACCTTCACCGTCGCCCCCAGCGCGCTCGCCTTCTTGAGACCGGCATTGGCGCTGTCGAAGAATCCGAGGTCACCAAGGGTGCCGGGCACCATGAACGCGACAGTCGGCGGTGGTTGCGTCGGGCCCGCCGCAACTGCCGCGCTACTCGCCGGCGCGGGACCCGAGGCTGACCCTGCTGCTGCACTGGACGCGGGAGCAGCGGAAGCGGCAGTGCTGGCCGCAGCCGCCGGGCTCGATGCAGCCGCGGTCGTCGCTGCTGCCGCCGCCGAGCTGGTGGGAGCTGTTGAGGGATTAGCAGTCTTCTTTGATGAGCTGCATCCGGCCGCCAGAACGGTGGCCACCAGTGCAGTTGCGCCTATTCTGAGAGGAAGATTTGACATTCCGTACGCCCTGCCCTTCATTTGAATGAGGCTTGTTTCGATGCCGTGCACGTCTATCGGCGCGCTCTCACCCGCTCCCGGCCGAGCGGCGTAGTTCCGCTATGTGAAGGCCCGCGAGCTGGCCTGCCGGGCAGCCGCAGCTTTCACGGATGACCAGCGTGACCGGCAGGGTCTCGCTGGAATCGGATGCCGTACCGCCGCTGCCGTCTATGACGAGTTCCACAGCGCGTCGACCAGCAGCTTCCACAGGCTGTTGGACGGTAGTAAGGGCCGGATGAGTGAGCCGCGATTCGCGGACACCGTCGAACGACACGACTGCAAGGTCGCCAGGGATATCGACGTCGCTTGCTGCCGCCGCGTGCAGCACGCCAATTGCCTGTTCGTCGCTGTGGATGAACAGTGCCGTCGGTCGATTTCGCGAGTGGAACATTTCGCGCGCGACGTCGTATGCCTGGTGCCGGTCGAATTCAGCTCGGACGACGAGTTGAGATATCGCCTCGATACGCGCCTCGCGTAGGGCCTTCGCCCAGCCTCTTTTACGTTCTCGAGCCGGTGAGAGGTCTGCTGGGCCGGCAAAGCAGCCGATCGTTTGATGTCCGTGTCCGACCAGATGACGCGTTGCCTGGTAGCCCCCATCGACGTTGTCGACCACCAACGCCCGGCCGGCCACATCTCCTGGAAGCCGGTCGAGGAAGACCAAGGGAACGGTCAAAGACCGCAATGCCGCGCGTGTGGCGGGCGGCAACACACGACGCCCGCGTTGCGCTGCACCAATCAGCAGAATGCCTTCGACCTGATGTTCGACAAACGCACGCAAGTAGCTTGCCTGCTGCTCGTCGTCGTGCATCGCGTTGCCGAGAAACAGGGAATACCCCTGCTGGAAGGCGGCTCTCTCTATCGACAGCGACAGTTCCGCGAAGAACGGGTTCGCAATGTCGGGAACGACGAGACCAAGCACCCGACTCGACGACGAGCGCAGCGCGCGCGCCAACGCGTTGGGCCGGTAGCCGAGAACCTCGACAGCGTCGAGAACACGCTGGCGAGTGGCCTCGGATACCCTGCGAGGTCCGTCGTTCATGACGTAGCTGACGACGGCTGACGAGGTCTTCGCCAGTCGTGCGACGTCGTCGCGGGTGACCACAGATCCCCTTTACGTTCACCATGCGTTGGCTATGGACAAGGGCATCTACACGAGTAGATTGCGCTACCATAAATCCCGACCCAGTACGCGTCAAGGAGCGTTATAGAAGTGATTTCAAGTCAGAGCGACGCTGCGACGTCGCCCTTCGAGCGCTCCCTGGCCGCGTCGCAGACGACTGTCTCTGGCTCGTCTCCTGGGCGGGTAATCGTCGTCGGCTCTGCGAACGAAGACATCGTCATCACGGCGAATAGGTTGCCGATGCCGGGCGAAACGGTGAGTGGCACCAGCCTGACCGTCCTCCCGGGTGGCAAGAGCGCCAATCAAGCCGTCGCCGCTGCACGTGCAGGAGCGGACGTCTGCTTCGTAGGGGCAGTCGGCACCGACGACGCCGGCTCACGGAGCGCGAAGGCTTTAGGCGATGAACACGTAGATGTGCGAGCGCTGTCGAGGGTCGCCGACCACCCCACTGGTACGGCTGTTGTCGTCGTCTCGGCGGACGGCGAAAACCAAATCGTTATATTCGCCGGCGCGAATGGTGCCCTCGGAGCATCCCATGTCGAGTCTGCACTGACCGATTTGGCGCTGACGCCAGCCGATGTGTGTCTCGTTGGTTTCGAAGTTGGCGACGATGCTGTGTCCGCCGCCGCGAGGTGCGCGGCGGTCAAAGGAGCGCGACTCGTCGTTAATCCCGCTCCAGCTCGGAAGCTGACTCAGGACGTCGTGTCCGCGCGGCCCATCTTGATACCAAACTTGTCCGAGGCGGAATGGTTGACCGGCCTGTCGGACGCCGAGGAGGCGGCGCGTGGCTTGTACGAGATCACCGGTGCACCGGTAGTGATCTCAGCAGGAGCGCAGGGTGCACTCATTGTCGAGGGAGCGCAGATAGCTGCGCGATGGGTGCCCTCGCTCTCAGTTGAGGTTGCCGACACCACCGGTGCAGGTGACACGCTCGCAGGGGTGCTCGCCGCCGGTCTGGCGGGGGGCCTCGACCTTGATTACGCAGTACGTAGGGCGGTGGTTGCTGCCGCACTGTCGGTAACAGTGCGTGGCGCTCGACCCGGTAGTCCGATGCGTCAGACGATCGACGACGCGCTGCTCTAACGGCTTGACCTGCTCAGCCTGCTTCCCTAGTGTCTAACGAGGTCAACATCTACACGTGTAGAAAGTGGTGCCCGTGATGGCCGCCGAGCTCGATCGTGTTTTCCCGTCGACGCCGCCGCCTGCGCTCGTGGCTGCGCAAGCTGTGGCGCATCGTGTCGCGACAGAGATCGGACCATCGATAGTGCCCGGCGTCACCGAACTGGAGCTCACTGACAAGGTCAATGAACTCTGCAACGCCTACGGATCCACCGCCCAATGGACGCCGGTCACTACCCGAGTCGGGCTGGGCACCCTGGTCGCACACCCTGACTTTCCGATGCAAGCGCGAGCGGCCGCCCTCGGCGACACCGCGTTCGTCGACGTAACTCCGACCATCGATGGTTGGTTGGGCGACCACTGTGTGAGTTACATCGTCGGTGGCGGTGACGACGCCGAGAGCCCGGCGAGGCGACTCCTCGAAGACTGCAGATGGGTGCAGGAGCAGATGATCGAGGCATCTCGTCCCGGGATGCCGGCCAATGAGTTGTTCGCAGTTGGCGTTGAGTTGCTGCGGCAAAGAGGTTTGAAGTTGCTCGATCTGCTCGACAACTTCGGGCATTCCATTGGGCCGACGTTCGCTTCCGATGGGTTCATCGATGCCGACAACTCGACCCGCATGTTCGGTGCATGGACGATCGAGCCCCAGGTTGGACGGCGAGCCATGGGCGCAAAGTACGAGGACGTCGTGTGGTTGGCGTCCGATGGGACCAAAACTGTCATCTGACCGCTCTCTGGAGGTAACCGCGCATGACGCGTGTACTGCTTGTCGGTGAGTCGTGGACGATTCATTCGACCCACGTCAAAGGTTTCGATTCCTTCACGACGTCTGAGTATGCCGAGGGCGGTAAGGACTGGATGGATGCCCTCACTGCAGCGGGTCACCAGGTCGACTACATCCCGGCCCATAAGGCACCAACGGAATTTCCCCGAACAGCAGACGCATTTCGCAGCTGGGACGTCGTGACGCTCTCTGACATCGGGGCAAACTCCTTGGAAGTCACCCTCGAAGTGTGGAAAGGCGGGCGGACCCCAAATCCGCTTGATGCCCTTGAGCAATGGGTGGCCGACGGCGGTGGACTCGCAATGTGCGGCGGTTACCTAAGCTTCGCGGGCTTCGAGGCCAAGGCCCGATTTGCCGGCACCGGCGCCGAGCGGGCATTACCCGTGCAAGTCAGCAGCACGGACGACCGAGTCGAAAACCCAACTCGCAATCAGCCGGTCTGGATCGCCGGTGACCATCCGATTCGAGCTGCGGTCGATGGGGACTGGCCAACGATCGCGGGGTACAACAGAGTCATCGCCAAGCCGCAGGCCGAGGTGCTCGCGACAGTCGGCGACGATCCATTCGTCGTCGTCGGACAGCACGGCGCCGGTCGCTCGTTAGCGTTTGTCACCGACATCGGTCCGCACTGGGCGCCCACGGACTTTGTCGCCTCGTCGGCGTACCGCTCATTTTGGCCGGCTGCGATCAACTGGTTGTCGAAGGCGATCTGATGCAAAGTCCCTCCTTGCCGAGTGTGTCGACGGTTACCGGCCCGGTCGCGATCGCAAATCTGGGCATGACGCTCATGCATGAGCACCTGTTCGGAGGACTACCTGAGGCGGTCCACACGGGCGTACGTAGCTTCTCGAGGCGAATGTCGACAGAGAAGGTCTCAGCCGCCAATGCCTGGATGCTGCGCGAGGATCCCTACAGCAACGCCGACAACTGCCTCCTCGACGACGAGGATGCGACGGTCGAGGAGCTCGGCCTTTACGTTGCCGCGGGCGGTCGGACGGTCGTGTGCAATAGCACGGGGATCGGGCGTAATCCAGACGCGCTCGTTCGTACTGCGAAGCGCACGGGCTTGAACGTGGTGATGGGCGCTGGTTGGTCGCTCGCTCACGGAGCCGAGGATTCGATTGGTGAAGCCGATCCAGCCACCTTCGCCGCGGCGCTCATCGCTGAGTTCGAAGAGGGCGTCGTCCTCGATGACGGGCGCATCATTTCGCCGGGGATCATCGGGGAGATTGGCGTCGGGCCAAATTTCACCGCATCCGAAAGGACCACCCTAGTCGCGGCCAGCATGGCACAGCCGGCGTGCCGCGTGCCGCTGCTCATCCACCTTCCCGGCTGGCAGCGGCGTGCTCACCAGGTGCTGGACGTCGTCGAATCCTACGATGTCGACCTCCCCTCTGTGGTGCTTTGCCATATGGATCCGTCGGGTAAGGACACGGCGTATCAGCGCGAAGTAGCGTCGCGCGGTGCCTGGATTGAGTTCGACATGATCGGCATGCTGTTCAACTATCCGGGTGAGGGCCAGTCCCCTTCGGTCGAGGATTCCGCGATCGCCATCGCTGGCTTGATCGCCGATGGTTTCGGCGAGCAGCTGCTGCTTTCTCAGGACGTGGGACTGAAGGGGGCCTGGACCAGGCATGGTGGCAATGGATATGCCTACATCCCGAACGCTTTCCTTGCTCGACTGGTCGAACTCGGCGTCGAACCGACGGTGGCGGCCGACGTACTAACGAAGAACCCCGCAGCCCTATTCACGAATGCGCTCGGACGATGAGTAGACGATTCCTGATCGATACGGATACGGCCTCAGACGACGCCGTCGCGCTCGTCATGGCTCTTCGCCATCCGGCCATAATTGTCGAGGCCATCACGGTCGTAGCAGGAAACGTTCCGCTCGATCTTGGCGTTCAAAACGCCCTGTATACGGTGGAAATCTGCGGCTCGAACGTACCGGTCTATGCTGGCGCCGCCGCACCAATCATGCACGAACTGCACACTGCACAAAACGTGCACGGTACTGATGGCATGGGCGACATCGGACTGCCGCTTACCGGTCGGAAGCCAGCTGGCACAGACGCGGCTCGCGTAATTGTGGACGCCGCGAGGAGCTATCCCCACGAGCTCACCGTCGTGACCCTTGGCCCGCTGACCAATCTCGCACTCGCTTTGCTGGCCGCTCCTGACATCGTGCCTCTGATCTCGCGTGTGGTCATGATGGGCGGCACCGGTCAGGGTCCGGGCAATGTCACACCCGCCGCAGAGTTCAATATCTGGTGCGACCCTGATGCAGCCGACGTGGTGTTTCGATCGGGGCTCTCTCTCGAAATGGTCGGATGGGACATCTCACGCGTGTACGCCACCATCTCCGACGTGGAGTCCGCGCAGCTTCGCCGACTTGGGCCGATCGGCGAGTTCTGCACCGATATCCAAAGGGTGCTTATCGAGTTCTGCCGCGAGGTCACCCAACTGTCGGGTTACGACCTGCCCGACCCGATCGCGATGGCGATTGCGATCGACCCGACGATCGCCACCGACGTCCGGAACCTTTTCGTGACGGTGGAAACGAAGGGAACCCGCACCCTGGGCGAGACCGTGGTCGACCACCTCGGAGTCTGCAAGCAGCCCGGCAACGTGAAGGTGGTGGTAGCCGCCTCGCGCGAGCGGTTTGTCGAGATGCTTACGACGGCGATGACGCCCTAAGTGAGTATTGGCTATCGCCGATTGCTCTCCACGCCGGGAGCGGTTGCGTTTACGATTCCGGGATTCGCAGCCCGACTGCCGATGTCGATGCTCGGTATCGGGGTGCTGTTTCTTGTGGCTGGCATCACGCACTCCTACGGAATCGCTGGTGCCGTAAGCGCGACGTTAACGTGCGCAGGAGCGCTGGGCAATCCATTACTGGGTCGGCTTGTCGATCGACACGGACAGCGTCGCGTACTTGTCCCAGCCCTCGCCGTCCATTGCACCGCGTTAGCGGCGCTCATTGCATTGGCGCAAGTGGGAGTATCTGACGTCGTTCTGTTTTTGACTGCCGCCGTGACAGGCGCAGCGATGCCGCCGGTGTCATCATTGATCCGGGCTCGATGGACCGTTCTGCTGTCGGGCGATCCAGGTGCACTTAACCAGGCATATTCGTTCGAGGCAGTCGTCGATGAACTCGTGTTCATGGCAGGGCCAGTACTCGTTACGACGCTCGCAACGACGGTGGCGCCGTGGCTAGGCCTAACCTGTTCCGGAGTGCTAGCGCTTGTTGGTGGGCTGATTTTCGCGGGGCGCAAACGCACCGAGCCGGCCCCTACGCCGCGGCGAAGTGACGGACGCCGGGCCGCGATGGCGATGGGCATCGCTGGCGTTCGGTTGCTTTGTTTGGCGTGTGTGCTGGTTGGCGTTGTCTTCGGGACAATCGACGTGGCCATGGTGGCGTTCGCGGCCGCCCACGGCGAGCGCGGCCTCGCCGGCCTCCTACTCGCTCTTGTTGCCGCCGGCAGCGGTACCTCCGGTGTCCTTTACGGTCGGCGCCGCTGGACGAGCACGCTGCACCGCCGTTTCGTGATTGCGTGTGGGCTACTCGCTGCGAGCATGAGCACGCTGCGCTTCGCGCCAAGTGTCGCGATCATGATGCCTCTTGCGTTCGGTGCGGGACTGGCAATATCCCCGACGCTGATCGCTGGCTTCGGCCTGGTAGAACGGCTGGTGCCGAGGCCGATGCTGACGGAAGGGTTCACGTGGGTGAGCACGTCGCTCGGACTTGGCGTTGGGTTGGGCGTCTCGGTCTCTGGTCGCTTCGTTGATAGCTTTGGCGCGAGCCGCACGTTATTGCTGTGTCCATGCGCCGCTATTGCTGCGGGCACGTTGGCTATGCTCGGCCGCCGTCAGATCGGCGACGATGGTGGATTAGGCATTGCACGTGAACGGGTGCATCCGTGACAGCAGCCGAGGCGAACTCCGGGAGTCGCGCAGCCGCGGTCGAACGTCATCGCCGGGGTAGTGGCGCACTGCTGCTTGTCGGCATACTTCTGATCGTCGCGAACCTGCGGCCCGCACTAACGTGCGTCGGACCACTGATCGACATAATCCGTCGTAGCACCGGGTTGTCTAGTGCGCAAGCCGGGGTGCTGAACACCTTGCCCTTACTGGCTTTCGCAGCGGTGTCGGGACTAGCGCCACGGTGGGCCCGCCGGTTTGGCCTCGAGCCGTTGCTGTTCGCTGCGGTGGCCGCACTGCTCGCGGGAACCCTCTTGCGCTCGGTGCCCGCGACCGCCGCACTGTTCGGCGGCACTGCTCTACTCGGCGCTGGAATTGCCTGCGGCAATGTGCTTGTGCCAGCGCTGATCAAGCGTGACTACCCCACGCGCGTACCGGCAATGACGGCCGTGTATGCAGTGACATTGAGCTCCGCTGCGGCAATCTCGTCAGGTCTGGCGGTGCCTATTGCAAATACGGCACCGGGCGGGTGGCGGACTGCGCTCGATTGCTGGTCCCTTCTTTCCGTCATTGCGCTCGCCGTGTGGGTACCGCAGTTACGTGCGCGTACTCGGCCGACGCCGGTTGCCCGAACGACTGGTATTGGCCGGTCGGCGCTAGCGTGGCAAGTGACGCTGTTCATGGGAACGCAGTCCTTCATCTTCTACTGCGTTGTGACCTGGCTGCCAACTGTGCTTCAGGACCGCGGCTTCTCTAGCTCCGCGGCGGGCTGGGAGCTTTTCCTTTACCAGGTCGTATCGCTGTCGGCCTCCGCCGCCGTACCCAGCATCATTCGGCGGCGGCCTGACCAGCGCGTTGTCGCCGCCGTTACCTCCGCGGCCGCGGTGGTTGCTTTCACCGGCCTCGCGTTCGCCCCGGCACTTGACACACTCTGGGTGGTCGTCGGTGGGCTTGCCTCTGGTGCCGCCCTGACGCTCGCGTTGTCATTCTTTGGCCTGCGGGCGGGCGACGCTGCGCAGGTTTCGGCCCTGTCGGGTATGGCACAGTCAGTCGGCTATCTCATTGCCGCGTCGGGGCCTATCTTGATCGGCTTACTACGCGACGCGACTTCGCAATGGCGGCTGCCGCTCGTCGTTCTCGCCGTCGTGGCCGCGATTCAACTCGGGGTGGGGCTTGGCGCTGGTCGAGCCCGCACGATCACCGGTTCCGGACCAACACGTACAACTGTCTCGGAAAGGGACGCTGTTGAAGACTGACATCGAAGTTACGGACTTCATTTCTCGATTGCCCAAGGCCGAACTGCACGTGCACCACATTGGTTCGGCGTCGCCGCAGACGGTCGCCGAGCTAGCTGCACGCCATGACGGGCACACGCCAGTGCCAGCCGATCCAGACCGGCTGGCCGCCTACTTCACCTTCACCGACTTCGCGCACTTCGTCGAGGTCTACCTGTCGGTGGTCGATCTCATTAGAGACCCGGATGACGTCTGGGCACTAACCTACCAAGTGGGCCGTGACTTGGCTGCACAAAGCGTGCGTTACGCCGAGGTGACTGTGAGTCCGTATTCGTCAACGTCGCGAGGGATCCCGGCCGAGGCCTTCTGCGAAGCAATTGAGGACGCGCGCAAGCGCGTGTTAGCCGATCATCACGTCTCACTAAGCTGGTGTTTCGATATCCCAGGAGAGTCGGGCATTCCCGCCGCGGATGTAACCCTCGATGTTGCACTGCGGTGTCAGCCGGACGGTTTGGTCAGTTTCGGACTCGGCGGCCCCGAGATCGGCGTTCCACGTCCGCAGTTCGCGTCCCACTTTGAGCGTGCGCGCGCAGCGGGCCTACGTTCGGTACCACACGCGGGCGAGTCGACGGGGCCACAAACAATGTGGGATGCGATCAACGTACTTGGAGCCGAGCGCATCGGGCACGGCATCGCGGCTGCTCAGGACCCGTCCCTAATGGCGTACCTGCGCGATCACGACATTCCCCTGGAAATCTGCCCGACCTCGAATGTGTGCACCCGTTCTGTCGCGTCGCTCGACGACCATCCGTTGCCGCTACTCGCCGCGGCGCTCGTGCCGTTCAGCATC
>Ga0208717_1000624_pt1 | contig 11611 bp, 7 predicted proteins | sample NGESurF53shallow_FD_184489 | JGI IMG/M metagenome (GOLD analysis project Ga0208717, IMG submission 184489) | Arctic peat soil microbial communities from Barrow, Alaska - NGEE Surface sample F53-3 shallow (SPAdes) | ecosystem: Environmental > Terrestrial > Soil > Wetlands > Peat ... | reverse complement strand
GCGCCGTTGATGAATCGCAGGCGCACCCGTTCGCCCGGCCGATAAAGGCCTGTCCAATTCGCCGCCGGCGGACGCCCATTGACCAGGAAGGTGTAGGTCGCGCCGGTGACGTCCATGATGTCGGTGGGGCTCATCCGCATCCCGCCCCACATCGTCCAGTTCCGCCAGGTGGCGCTCAGCCCTTTTCGGCGCACGTCGTCGGCGAAGGTCCCCAAGGTGCGCTGGTGGAAGTTGTAGTAGTCGCCCTGCATCTTCAGATTGGCGACCACGGTCATCGGGTCTTCGTCGGTCCAGTCGGAGAGGAGGATGACGTAGTCGCGGTCGAAGGCGTGGGGCGCCGGCGCCTTGGGCTCCAGGATCGCCGCCCCGTAGAGCCCGGTCTGCTCCTGCATCCCCGAATGGCTGTGATACCAATAGGTGCCGCCCTGCTTGATCGGGAAGCGGTAGGCGAAGGTCTGGCCGGGCATGATGCCGGGGAACGTCAGGCCCGGCACGCCGTCCATGTCGTTGGGCAGACGAAAGCCGTGCCAGTGGATCGAGGTCGGCTCGCGCAGACGGTTGGCGACGTTGATCGTTACCGTGTCGCCCTGGCGGAATCGCAGGGTCGGCCCGGGCAGCTGGCCGTTCACCGCCGTCGCTATCCGCCGGCGGCCGGTGATGTTGACGGGTGTCTCGCCGATGGTCAGGTCGAACGTGTCGCCGCTGAGAACCGACGGCGCGGGGCCCGCGCCGCGCGCCCGCGTCCAGGCCGGCGCGCCGATGGCCGCGGCGCCGCCGGCCAGGGCGATCCCCTGCACGAACCGCCGCCGCGACGGTGGGGCCGGACCTCGCACCGCTAGCCTCTCACCGGTCCGAGCGGCTGAAGACGTCGATCAGTTCGGCGACCTTGCGGCGCTGGGCGTCGGCGTCGCCGCTGACAATCGCCTCCTCGACGCAGGAGGCGAGGTGGTCGGCGAGGACGATCTCCTCGATCCGGGCCAGGGCGGCGCGGGCGGCGCGGACCTGGGCGACGATGTCCAGGCAATAACGCTCCTCGTCGATCATCTTGGCCACACCGCGCACCTGGCCCTCGACCCGGGCGAGGCGTTTGGCGACCGAAAGGGTGGCGCGCGGGTTCATGCTTGATCCATACCCTATGCGGGTATAGGGTGTCCATACCCATGTTGGGTATAGCGGAAATGGCGACCGATGCGCGCGATGTTCGAAGCCCTCCTCCACGCCGTCGAGATGGCCGCCACCATGGGGTGGGAGATCCTGTGGGCGCTGATCTTCGGCTTCTTCATCTCCGGGGCGATCCAGGCGGTGGTGTCGCACAAGGAGATGGCCGCCCTGCTGCCGGACGACCGGGCCGGGTCGATCCTCAAGGCGACGGCCCTGGGCGCGGCGTCCTCCTCCTGCTCCTACGCCGCGGTGGCGATCGGGCGGTCGATCTTCCGCAAGGGCGGCAACTTCACCGCCGCCATGGCCTTCCAATTCGCCTCGACCAATCTGGTCATCGAGCTGGGCCTCATCCTGGCCATCCTGCTCGGCTGGCGGTTCACCGCCGCGACCTGGGCCGGCGGCCTGATCATGATCGTGCTGCTGGTCGCGCTGATGCGGCTGGTCTTCCGCCGCGCCCAGGTCGAGCGGGCGCGGTCGACGGCCGAGGAGGGCGTGGCCGGCAAGATGGAGGGCCACGCGGCGATGGACATGTCGGTGACCGGCGGCCCGCTCCTGAAGCGGGTGTTCAGCGGCCCAGGATTGACCGCGACGGCCCACTACTACTGGATGGACTGGGCCTCGCTGTGGTTCGACATCGGCCTTGGCCTGGCGATCGCCGGGGCGGTCGCGGCCTGGGTTCCGCAAGCGGTGTGGGCGCGGGTCTTCTTCACCGATCATCCGGCCGTGGCCAGTCTGGTCGGGCCGCTGATCGGCCCGCTCATCGCGGTGGTCACCTTCGTCTGTTCGGTCGGCAACATCCCCCTCGCGGCGGTCCTGTGGCATGGCGGGGCGAGCTTCGGCGGGGTGATCGCCTTCATCTTCGGCGACCTGATCGTCCTGCCGATCCTCGACATCTACCGCCGCTACTACGGGCTGAAGACGGCGGTGCTGCTGGGGGTGGTGTTCTATGCGGCGATGGTCGGGGCGGCCTACGCCATCGAGGCCGTGTTCGGTCTGCTGCACCTCATCCCCACCGAGCGATCCGTCCACATGCTGACGGCGGGCATAGCCTGGAACTACACCACCTGGCTGAACCTGGCCGGGCTCGCGGTTTCCGGCGTCCTCTTCTGGCGGTTCCTCCGCACCGGCGGGCCGGCGATGCTGAAGGCGATGAACGCGAGCGGCGGCGGAGGCCACGCGGCGGGATGCGAGGGACAGCACCTCTGACGCGAAGCGGTTCCTTGGGGTCCGTTTCAAAATCCGCCGCGTGGGTCGAGCCGCCGCGACGTTCTCCAATTAGGATAGACTTGTAGCTCACGAACACCCCTCACCCTGCCCTCTCCCCGCAAGCCGGGCGAGGGTGGAGGCGTCGAGAGCCGAGCCAGCGGGGAATTTCCAAGAACGCGAGTTGCGAGCCCCCGATGGAACGCATCCGGGGGCTCGAGGCGTTTAGGGAGGGGCGCGGCGGAAGGTCGAACGATTGCAGGAAGCCGTAAAACCGCCCATGCGGCCCAGGATTCCATTGCGCGCGGCGATCGCGGCGGCGGTGGTGTTCATCCTCATTCTCTTCGTGATCTTCTTTCAGTGGAACTGGCTGCGCGGGCCGGTGGCCGGGGCGATCTCGGCGCGGCTGCACCGGCCGGTGAGGATCGCCGGGAACCTGCGGGTGCATCCGTGGTCGGGAACGCCGTGGGCGACGCTCGACGACGTGCGGATCGGCAACCCGGCCTGGGCCGGCGGCGGGACGATGGCCAGCGCGCCGCGCCTGACCGTGCGGTGGACGTGGCGCTCGGTGCTGGGCGGCAAGGCCGATCTGCCGCTGGTGTGGGCATGGCGGCCGGTCGTGCGGCTGGTGAGCGTCGCCGACGGCCGGCAGAACTGGAATTTCACCGCCAGCGGGAGGCCGGCGAAGCCGACGGCCCGGGCGGCGCCCATCGAGCATCTGGTGATCACCGACGGCAGGGTCAGCTATTTCGACACCAAGGCGCGGGCGAACTTCTCCGGGACGATCTCCACGAATGAGACGCGGGGGAGCGAAACGCGGGCGGGGGCGGGGACCTCGATCGTCCAGGGCCCTCTGACGGTGGGCGGGGCGGCGTGGGCGGGGCCGGCCCCCATGGCCAGGGTCGCGCGCCTGACCCTCCAGGCGCGGCTGCTGACCCTGATGGCCGGGCGGCTCGAACTGAATCTGGTCGAGGCCGACGGCGGCGCCCTGCGCCTGGTGAGCGACGCGGCCGGGCGGGGCAACTGGCAGACCAGCCCCAATTCCAAGCCCGCCAAGATCCCGCCGATCGATCACCTGGTGATCCGCAACGCGGCGCTGAGCTATGTGAGCGCCAAACAGCGGGTGAACTTCGCCGGCGTAATCGCCGGCGACGAGCGCGGCCCGGCGGCGGGGCTTTCCACCATCAAGGGCGCGCTAACCGTCGGCGCCGCGCCGTGGGCGGGGCCGGCCCCCTTGGCCCGGGCGCCGAACCTGCTCGTCCAGGTCAAGCTGCTGCCACTGATCGAGCGCAAGACGCTGATCCTGCCACTGATCGAGGCCGACCGGCCGGTGGTCCGGCTGGTCAGGGACGCATCGGGGCGGACCAACTGGCAGACCAATCCCGCCGGCGCGAAGGGCAAGCCCCTGAAGCTGCCAATCATCAACCACCTGATCATCACCAACGGCTCGCTGCGCTACGACGACGCCAAGGCCAAGACGAGCTTCGCCGGCACGATCTCGACCAGCGAGACGGTGAACGGGGCCGGGCGCGGGAGCTTCGTCCTCAACGGCAAAGGGGTGCTGAACGCCGCGCCGTTCCTGGCCAAGATCACCGGCGGGGCGCTGGTCAATGTCGATGCGTCCAGGCCCTATCCGTTCGAAGCGCATGTGGTGAGCGGCCCGACCCGGCTGGCGATGACCGCGACGATCGCCCACCCGTTCGACTTCAGCCAGATGTCCGGGCGCCTGACGGTGAGCGGGCCGGACTTTTCCAACCTCTATCATTTGACCGGCGTCGCCCTGCCGAGCACCCCGCCCTACCAGCTTGGCGCCGGCTTCGCGGTGGCCGGCAAGACCTACGCCTTCCGGGGCATCGCCGGGCGGATGGGCGATTCCGACCTGGCCGGGGCCCTGAGCGTCGACGATACGAGCGGCCGGCCCTTCGTCACCGCCGACCTGGCCTCGCGGCGCCTCAAGCTGGCCGATCTGGCGGCGGTGATCGGCGGGGTGCCGAAGAATCCGGCCGCCCACACCCTCTCGCCGGCCCAGAAGATCGAAGCCGCCAGACTCAAGGCCGAACACCGCTTCCTGCCCGACGCCCGCCTGGACGTGGCCCGCCTTCGGACCACCGACGCGCGCGTCTCCTACCGGGCCGGTAGCGTGGAAGCCGGGCGCCTGCCGATCCGCGCGCTCTCGTTGAAACTCGTCCTCGACCACGGCCTGCTCACCGTGGATCCCCTGACCATGGGCCTGCCGCAGGGCGACCTCGCCGGCATGATCCGCCTCGACGGGCGGGGCGCGACGGCGGCCGAATCGATGGACATGAAACTCACCAACGCCCGGTTGGAGAACCTGATCGGGGCCGGTTCGGCCAATCCGCCGCTGGAGGGCGGCCTTTACGGCCGCGCCAAGCTGGCCGGAACCGGCAATTCGGTGCGGGCGGCGGCTGCCGACGCCAACGGGGCGCTGACCGTGGTCATCCCGGGCGGGGAGATCCGCCAGGCCTTCGCCGAACTGCTAGGCATCGACGCCACCAAGGGCCTCTTCCTGCTACTCGAAAAGAGCCAGAAGGAGACGCCGATCCGCTGCGCGGTGGCCGATTTCCGGGCCCGGAACGGCATCCTCGCCGCCCAGCGGATCGTGCTCGACACAGGGGTGGTGCTGGCGCTCGGCAAGGGCGACATCGATCTGCGCAACGAGACGATCGACCTGCAACTCTCCGGCAAGCCCAAGAAGTTCCGCCTGGTGCGGATCGGCGCGCCGATCACCGTCAAGGGCCCGCTCATCGCGCCGAAGTTCGGGGTCGATGTGGGCAAGGCGATCGGCCAGCTGGCCATCGGCGGCCTGCTGGGCGCGGTCGTGGCCCCGCTGGCCGCCATCCTGCCGTTCGTCAACCCGGGCCTGGCCAAGAACGCCGACTGCGCCGCGCTGATGGGCGAGGCCGAGGCGAGGGGGGCGGGGACGCGGTGAGGGGGCGGGCGATGCGCCGAAATTCCGGCTAAGCAGGCTTGCCCGGACAATCCAACGCTTTCAGGTGCGTGATCTCATCGCGCATCGAGCGTGATCGCCGTGTTTGAAGAATGAACCACGAACCTCACGAACCCCACGAACCGATGCTTTACGCCGAGGAGGTGTTCGCGATCCAAGGCGCGATCTTCGAAGTCAATCGGCATATGGGAACGGGGTTTCTGGAGGCGGTGTATCAGGAATGCCTGGCCATGGAGTTCCAGGCCCGAGGCATCCCGTTCGCCGCCTCTCGATCCTTAAGCCTGGGCTACAAGGGCCGGCCCTTGCGGCAAACTTACCAAGCCGACTTCGTCTGCTTCGAGCGGATCATCGTGGAGTTGAAGGCGGTGCGCGAGCTGGCCCCGGAGCATCGCGCGCAGGTGCTGAACTATTTGCGGGCCACTGGCCTGAGGCTCGGCCTGCTGGTCAACTTTGGAAGCGCGCCTAAGGCGCGCATCGAACGCCTGATCCTGTGACGTTATCGCCCGCCCCGGCGTTCGTGGAGTTCGTGCGGTTCGTGGCTAAAAACCTTCGCGTCTCACGCCGCGCGCAGCAGGGCGAAGGCGCCGTCGGGGGCGCGGCGGACCTGGCCGTCGCGTTGCAGGACGGCCATCAGGCGGGCGATGTCGGGGCCGGCTCTACGGCCTTTGAAGCGGGCGGCGAGGGCGGCGGGGGCGAGCGGCGCGGGGGCTTCGGCCAGGGCGCCTTTGAGGGCCAGGACCTGGGCGCGGCCGTCCTTGGGCCAGGGGGCGCGCTCGGCGGGAACGGGCGCGATGCCGCCGATCAGGTCGCCGGCCTGCCGCGGTCCGGCCAGGTCTTTGCGGGCGAAGCGCGCCTTCTGGTAGGTCGGACGCAGCCAGCGCACTTCGCCGCGGGCCTCCTCGGCGGCGCGCTCGGCGTTCAGGGCGACCAGGGCGGCGAGCAGCGGCTCGCCGGCAAGGTCAGGGGCGAAGCCGTAGGCGGCCAGGGTCAGGGCGTCGATCTCGGCGTGGAGTTCGGCGAGGACGAGTACGCTGCCGCGCGCGAAGTCGGCGCTCTCCTGCGGCGTCATGGGCCGGCCGGCGCGGTGGGCTTCGAGGGCGTTGTAGAGGCGGGTTAGGGTGAGGTCGGGCCACTCCGCCAGCCGGCTTTTGCGGAAAGCGTCCAGCCGCTCGCCGGCCTGCGCCAAAGCGGCGCGCTCATCCTCGCTCCAGGCGGGAAAGGGGAAGGGATCGAACGATCGCATCTTCACATAAACTGAATCATTGCCAACACCGAGCCAGCTACAGGTTTTCAATGTCCAGGCAGAGTGTACGGAGGAACTCATTGCCGCCAAAAATGCTGGATCATCCAAACTGATGACCATCAATTTCTGATCAGGCATTAAATCGCTTGGCAGGAATTGAAATATTCTGTGCTTCGCGGTTTGCACCGTAACAATTTGCCGGTCGAGACCCTTGGAGGCTGAACGGAGTTCTTGACGCGGTTTGCAAAAAGTCCACCATCGTTCCGCATATTCGTGCGCGTCGCGAGTCGTCGAGCGGATTGACGCTGCCTCGCGCTCCGCCCTTACGGTAAGCGAGAGATGTTGATACACTTCGGGAAATCTCACGCGCACTTGCTCTGCTGACAATCCCCAGAGATCGATCGCCAAGACGTCGCGACATCGACCGGTAAGGTCCCGACCGTTCCGATAGGGTCTGATGTGCGTTTCCAAGCCGGGCCGTCGACCCAGACCCAACGACTCCGCTTGCGACCGCGTGACGATGAAGCCCGCTCCCAGCGGCTTCATGCCGTTGACGCAAAGTCCGCGGTTAGACTCCAACGACCCGGCCCGCGTCACGTCCACCCCCACCGTGAGGTCGGCGTTGATCACCCCTCTGGCCAACGCCAGATCGACCTCCGGCTGATCGGTGTCGAGCCGCGCTTCCCGGGTCACCGTGGCCAGTTCCCCTTCGTGCGATCCTGCCTCGGCGATACGCACCGCCGCCGCCTCTCTCGTGGCCTTGGTCCAGGGGTGGTCGTCGACGGCGAACACCAGGGACAGCGGGCGTCGGTTGGGATTGGTCTCGCTCATCCAGCGCGCCACGGTGCGGCGCTGGAACACCTGGGTGATGGAGTTGGTGGTGACCAGCCCGAACCGCTTCAGCGCCGATCCCTTGCGGGTGAGGATGTCGGCGGCGCGATCCCACCAGTACATCACCAGGTCGGCGCTATCGTTCATGGCCGGATTGAGCTTCCACAGCGCCTCGGCGTAAGGACCGCCCTGTTCGGCGCGAATGTCCTTGCCGCCGGTGAACGGCGGATTGCCGACGATGTAGTCCGCGACCGGCCAGGGCGGGCGGCGGGCGTTGGGGTAGGCCTCGCCGCCGCCGCCGATCACGGGCCCGTCGCTCTGCAGCACCGCGTCGACGCAGCGCTCCTTGCGCCCCGCCCGCCCGCTGGCGGCCGGATTGATCGTGCCATAGTCCTCCAGAACCGGATCGCGCGGCCGATACTCCGCGTCACGGCGGAAGCTCGCCTGCAGATAGCCGATCCACAACACCAGTTCGGCGATGGCGGCGGCGCGGGGGTTCAGCTCCAGGCCCAGGAACTGGCGCGGATCGACGCCGCGCTTGACGTCGGCGGTGATCAGATCCTCGTCCTCCGCGCCGATGAGGCCGGCGCGCGCCTCCAGCACCTCGGCCTCCAGGGCCTTCATCAGCTCCAGGGTCACATAGAGGAAGTTGCCGGTGCCGCAGGCCGGGTCCAGCACGCGGGTGGTGGTGAGCTGGTCGTGGAAGGCCAGCAGCTCCAGCGCCGCGCCGGCCGGATCGCCGCTCGACTGCTTGTCCTCCGCCGCCGCCCGCGCCGCGTCCCAGTCGGCGCGCAGGGGCCCCATCACCGTCGCCTGGACCAGCCGCTCGACGTAAGGCCGAGGCGTGTAGTGGGCGCCCAGGCGTGAGCGGTCGCCGGGGTTGAGGGCCTGCTCCAGCAGGGTCCCAAAGATGGCCGGCTCGACATCGCGCCAGTCCTTGGCCGCCGCCGCCAGGAGGGCGCCGATCTCTTCCCGCTCCAGGGCGAAGGCCCGTCGCTCCTTGTAGAAGGCGCCGTTGAACCGGCGCACCACCGCGCCCAGGCCGGCGCTGAACCGGCCTTCGTCCATGCACGCGAAGAGGTCGCTCGCCTGGGCGGCGAAGGTCGCCGGGCTTTCCAGGCAGCGTTGCAGCAAGCCCTTGAAACTATCTTCCGGCAGCAGCCCGACATCTTCGGCGAACATGGCGAAGAGGGTGCGGGTGAGGAAGGTGGCCACCTCCTCGGGCGGCTCGCCGCGCTTCTCCAGGGCCTTGGAGACCTCGGCCAGATGGCCGGCCACCTCCCGCGTCGCCTCCGCCCTGCGTTTGGCCGGATCGAGGCTGGCCGGATCGCTCCACACGGCGCGGAAACGCGCCTGGATGGCTGGATCGGCGAGGTCCTCCAGGGCGACGATCCGGGCCCGCTCGTCGGGAAAGGCGCGATAGGCGCGGCCCTGGCCGGTGAAGTCGGCGTAGAACTCGAAGGTGCGGCCCACGTCGCAGGTGATCAGGAAGGGCGGGCGCTCATGATCGGCCGGCAGGCGCCAGGCGTAATCGCGCGCCTGGTTGAACGCCGCCCGCATGTCGGTGTCCCATTTGCGTTTGCCCAAACGACCGGGGGGCGAGGGCGCGTGGCCGAACAGGTCGGGCTGAGCGATCGGCGCCTCGTTCTTGGTCGGATCGAGCCGGCTCTGCTTGGCCTCGAGGAGGAAGGCGTCCTTCTTGTAGAGATCGATGCGCAGCGGCTGGCCGACATTGCCCTCGACCGGATATTCGAACCGGTAGAGGCTCTTGCTGTCGGCGGGTTCGGGCGGCGGGAGGTCGAGGGCGTCCGTCAATCCTTTGAGGAACAGGACATAGTTGGCGCGTTCCTGGCCGCCCTCGCGCCCGCTCCAATAGGCGATGAAATCCTCGACCCCCATGGCCGCGGAGGCTGACCCGAACGGGCGCGGGGCGTCAAGGCGGGTTCTGGCTGTCACGCCGGCGCGCTTCTCCCAAAGTGGCCGTCGTCGGTCGGCCGGCGACGCGGGGAGGCGCGAGCCAAACGACCGTGAGCGCGGCCCTAGGTCCCGGATAAGCCGCGCTTCACGCGTCTTTCCGGGATGACGGGGAGAGTGGGAATGGGGCGCGCCACGAGGCGCCCCACAAAAGAGTAGGCCCGGCGGAACTTTCGTTCGGCCGGGCCTTGGGCTCCCCGCCTTCAGTCGGGGGGGCGAAACAGTAGGCGGGAAGACATGAGCCAAACGCGGTCTCCGCTAAGCGGTTCCCGCAATTTTCAAAAAAATTTTGGGGAGGCGAAAGATTCTTTTCGCTTGACTCCCGGCCGAGAATATGTTGCAATACGCAAAGTGGAAATGTGTGTCGAACCGACGCCGTTCCCCCCCCTTTCACACCCTAATTTCATGAGCTTCAAATGCCCCTTCTGGCCAATCCGCGCCACGACGCCTTCGCCGAATGCGGCCTCGACATACGCGGCCGCAACATCAAAAGAGTCGATGGGCGAGCGGATGTCATCGCCCGGATCGCCGAACTCGAGCGCGACGCGGCGTGGGGCGGCTCGGGAAATCTCAAGCCGGTGATCGACGAGCTGATGCGCCTGGCCGAGGTGGCCGGGGAGCTGGGCAGCGCGGCCGGCATGACCGCGGCCGGAGGCCTGCTCTGCGAGGCGGCCAGACTGAAGGGACTGCTCGAGGGGCAATCGCCTCACGCGGACGCAGCCGATCCGCCGCGCCGCGTGCGATTGAGCAATGACGAATGGCTGGCGAAATTCGCGCCGCCCCAGTGAGGTGGCGGCCCCAACCCGGCCCCCAGCACGCCTTTGTCGAGAGCGATGTCTTCGAGGTCGTGTATGGCGGAGCGCGGGGCGGGGGCAAGACCGACGCGGCGCTCGGCGACTTCGCCCTGCACGCCGAGGATTTCGGCGCGGCGGCCAAGGGCCTGCTGGTGCGGCGCACCCGCACCGCCCTGGAGCCGACCATCGAGCGGGCGCGGCGGATCTTCAGGGCCTTCGGCGCGACGTGGGGCGAGCAGAAGTCGCGCTTCACGTGGGCGTCGGGCGCGGTGCTCTATTTCCGTCACCTCGACCGGGACGCCGACGCCGATCTCTATCAGGGGCACGACTATAGCCGCGTCTATGTGGAGGAGCTGACCCAGTTCGCCGACGAGCGGCCGGTCGCGAAGCTCAAGGCAACCCTGCGCAGCGCGGCCGGCGCGCCCGTCGGCTTTCGCGCCACCTGCAACCCCGGCGGGCCGGGGCATGGCTGGGTCAAGGCCAGATACATCGACGCTGGGGCGTGGAATATCGTCGAGGACGCCGGCTTGGCGCGGGTGTTCATCCCGGCGCGGGTCGCCGACAACCCCAGGCTGCTGGCCAACGATCCGCTCTATATCGCCCGCCTCAAACAGTCGGGCAGCGCCGAACTGGTCCGCGCCTGGCTGGAGGGCGACTGGAACATCGTCGAGGGAGCGTTCTTCGACAAGTGGAGCAACGCCAATATCGTGCCGGCCTTCACCATTCCGACGCTTTGGACGCGGTTCGTCGCCATGGACTGGGGCACGGCCCACCCGTTCAGCGTCGGATGGTGGACCGTCGTCTCCGACCCCTATCCGCTCGCCGACGGCCGCGTTCTGCCGCGCGGGGCGCTGGTGCGCTACCGAGAATGGTATGGATCGAACGGCAAGCCGAATGAAGGGCTGAGGCTGACGGCGGCCGAGGTCGCCGCGCGCCTGGTGGAAATGGAACGTGGCGAGACCCTGGCCTACCGCGTCGCCGACCCGTCGATCTTCGCCAACCACGGCGGCCCGACCATCGGCGAGACGTTCGGCAAGATCACCGGCCGCTGGGGCCCCGCCGACAACACCCGGATCGGCAGGGTGGGCGCGCTCAGCGGCTGGGATCAGCTTCGGGCGCGGATCGTCGGCCATGACGGCGTTCCGATGCTCTATGTGTTCGATGCGTGCCGCGATTTCATCCGCACCGTTCCGGTCCTGCAGCACGATCCGGCGCGGATGGAAGACCTGGACACGGACGGCGAGGATCACGTCGCCGACGAGGCGCGGTATGCCTGCCTCAGCCGCCCCATGACGGCCAAGAACCCGGTCGCGCCCAACAATCCGCCCGATCTCGGCTACGGCCGCAAGCCGGCGGTGAACAACTGGAAGGCGATGTAGCTGGCCAAGGACCGGAGCGCGGGCGTCCCGCCCGCGACTGGCGCCAAGGACGCGGACG
>Ga0208717_1000623_pt1 | contig 11616 bp, 11 predicted proteins | sample NGESurF53shallow_FD_184489 | JGI IMG/M metagenome (GOLD analysis project Ga0208717, IMG submission 184489) | Arctic peat soil microbial communities from Barrow, Alaska - NGEE Surface sample F53-3 shallow (SPAdes) | ecosystem: Environmental > Terrestrial > Soil > Wetlands > Peat ... | reverse complement strand
TACACCCACTGGTACCCCGCCGACTGGGGATTGGCGGCGCTCTGCAGCGGAGACGGCACCAGCGACAGACCGGCGGCGCCGTTGAACAGGGGGACGTAGTTGGTGACCAGCAGGTTGAACATCACCGCCGTGACGAGCAACCCGACCGCGGCGAAGTCACCCCGCAGGCGCCGGCCGACGATCGACGCGAATGGGAGCGCGAGCAGGCCGCCGACGATCGCCGCCCCGATCCAGGGCAGCGGGAACGGGAGGTGCCAGCCGAAGATGTAGTGCTGAAAGCCGCCGTCGGCACCGTCGGACGGCAGCGACAGGACACCCGCCGTGTAGGCGCCGGCCGCCTGAAAGATGATGAAGCCGAAGTTGGTGACTCCCCCGACGCCGAACTGCTGGCTGAGGCCGAGGCACGCGATCGCGTCGACGCCGGCGTAGACGAGCAGCGTGGTGATGTAGTAGACCACGACGATCCGCCGATCTCAGGCGCGGGCCCCGAGCAGCCCGGTCGGACGAATGGTCAGCATCGCCAGCAGGATGACGAACGCGATCACATCCTTGTAGTCAGACACGATGATCGACGCGCTCACCTCGGTGGCGAGTCCGATCACCAGGGCGCCGAGCATCGCCCCGTAGGGCTCCCCCGGTCCGCCGAGGAATACCGCGGCCAAAATCAAGACGAGGAACACGTCGGTGCTGGTGGCCCCGAACGTCCCGGAGTTGATGGCGAACATCGCGCCGGCCAGACCGCACAGGGCACCGGTGATCAACCAGGTGGTCATCACCACGCGGTCGGTTCGGATCCCGCAGTTGCGCGCCAGATCCCGGTTGGCGGCGGTCGCTCGCATCGCCTTGCCGAGCTTGGTGTACCGGATCAGCCCGTGCACCAGCACCATCACCACCAGGCTGAGCGCGATGATGACCAACTGCACGACCGTCAGCTCAATCGAGCCGAGCTTGACGGTCGCACCCTGGCTCATCGCGTAGGAGACGTTGGTGGGACCGGCCAGCGCCTGGGTACCGAACTCGAAGATCAGCGTCATCCCGAGCGAGACGATGACGAGCGCGATCGGCGACGCGCCCCGGCGCTTGAACGGCGTGTAGACGACGTTGTTGAGGAACACGGATGCGACCGCCCCGGTGGCGATCGCCACCAGCGTGGCGATCCAGATGTTCACGCCGGCGTTGTTGAGCGCATAGGCCGCGTATGCCGCCACGATCATGACTCCCCCATACGCGAGGTTGAGCACGTTCGTGACGGCAAACTGCAGCGTGAAGCCGACCGAGGCCAGCGCGAGCACGGCTGCGGTGACGAGACCGAAGCCGATCGACGCGATGAAGACGCTCATCTGGCCTCAGACACTCAGAGCCCGAGTGAGCGCAGCTCGGTGGTTGACAGGTTGCCGGCGACCTTCACGGTGCCGTCCGCGGTGTAGGTGTCGACCTGGAACAGGCCGGCCGAGTCGTGGTAGGCGTCGAAGTTGGTCGGGCCACCCGGGCCCTCGTAGCGGATCGACTTGCCCGCCTTGAGCGCCGCGGCGCCCTGGGCGAACGAGTTGACCACGGTCGCGCCGGGCACGCCGTCACCGATCTTCAGGATCCACGGCGTGTACGCCGCCGGTGACGTGCTGTGAGCGGCGAGCATCGCCAGCGCCGCCAGGTTGATCCCGTCATAGAGATGAACGGCACCGGGGGCAGTCAGGTAGGTGGAGAAATCACCCGTGCTGCCGACCTTGCCCTTCTCCGCGTTGATCGCCGTGGAGAACGCGGTGAACGCCGGTCCGGTGCTCTCGGTGACGAGGTTGTCAGCCGAGAAGTTCGACGCGAGCGTCGAGCCCCCGATGGCCGCTGACACCGACTTGAACCAATCGGGCGAGATCGTGGCCGAGGTGCCGATCACCGGAACCATCTTCCCGCCGTTGAGCTGCTTGACCTCGGTGAGGAACGACGCCTCGGTCGGGCCGAGAGCCTCGGTGAGGATGACGTCGGGTTTGGCGGCGATGATGCTTGCCGCCTCGGTCCGGAACGTGTTGGCGCTGAGGTCAAGCGTCTGATTGGACACCATGGTGAGGCCGGCCTTCTTGATCGCGGCCAGCGCCGGGGCGACGAATGTCTGCGAGCCGATGTCGTTGCCGAACGCCAACGCGATTCGCTTGTACCCCTTGTTCTTGGCGATTGCCACCAGCGCGTATGACTCCGACAGGTCAGGCGGCACCAGTCGGAAGAAGTAGGGGAACTTGACGTGGTCAAACTCCGACTGACCGGTCATGCAGAACGACGGCGTCTTGTTGGCCGCGAAGATCGGGGTGACCGAGGCGGCCTCGTCCGAGGTGCAGCCGATCACGAACGCCAGGTTGGAGGTGGACGCGTACATCTGATGCACCGCCGGCACGGCATCGGCCGGATCGCCGCGTGTGTCCACGGACTTGCAGTTCAGGGTGTGGCCGAGCACGCCGCCGGCCACGTTGATCGCGTTGGTGGCGGCGTCACACGACACGAGATAGGTGGGGCCAAGGGCGGCATCGGTGCCGGTGAACGGCGCCACGTCGGCGACGGTCAGCGGTGACTTTCCCGTCGAGGCGCCGGCCGACGCGCTGCTCGAGGCTCCGCCGGAGCTCGAGGCCCCCGCGCTGCTCGAGCTGCTCGAGCTGCTGCCGCAGCCCGCCGCCGTCAGTGCGCCGGCGAGCGCTAGGGCGGTCAGCAACCTGGCCGGCCGTGCTCCCCCGAATGATCTACGTCCCAACATGGTGTCTCCTCCTCTGATGGAACTGCTCACGCCCGGCTACAGAACTGCCTTGTCGTGCGTGGGTGGGACCCAGGGCCAGCCGTCGCGATCGCGCTCTTCCGCAACCACCCGGTTGGCGATCCGGCCCAACCCCTCGATTGTCACCTCGATCAGGTCGCCCGGCTGCAACCAGACCGGTGGCGTGCGAGCGAATCCGACGCCGCCCGGCGTACCGGTGGCGATCACGTCTCCGGGTCGCAGCGTCGTGAACGAGGACAGGTACTCGATCGTCCGCGGAATGTCGAAGATCATCTGCGCGGTGCTGGCCGACTGCATGACCTCGCCGTTGAGCGTCGTCGTCAGCTGGATGTTCGATGCATCCAGCTCGTCGGTGGTCACCACCTCGGGGCCGATCGGCATCGTCGCATCGAAGTTCTTGCCCGGCGTCCACTGCGACGCCGCGCGCTGCCATTCCCGGGCCGAGCCGTCGTTGAGGATCACATAGCCCGCGATCGCCGACAGGGCGTCGGCGGCGGCGATGTAACGACCGCCGGTGCCGACCACGAGGCCGAGCTCACCCTCGTAGTCAAAGCGCTCGCTCAGGGCGGGCTTGATGAGATCGCCATAGGGAGCCGCGACCGAATCGGCCCCGCGCACAAACGTCTCCGGCCACTTGGTCGGCGGCCGGCCGCCCTCGAGCGCATGCTCGAGGTAGTTGACGCCCAGGCACAGGATGCGTCGCGGCGACGGCACCGCCGGCCCGTACTCCGCCTCGCTCAACTCCCGGCCTCCCTGGTCGACGACGCTGCGCGCCACGTCCATGGCCTCACGCCCGCCGGCGAGCACGCCGTTGAGCTCCCACAACCGCCCGTCCCCGCTGGCTCGAGCGACGTCGACGTAGCCGTTGCCGTTGGCGCCGCGGACGTGCAGGCGCGGTCCTTCGTCCGTAATCACGGTGGCGAATCTCACGACGGGTGTCTCTCCTCTCGTCTGGCGACCGACTGACCGAACCTTTGGTCCGATTTGTCGGATTGGTTCAACCTACACCAATGCGCCGTAGTCGTCAACAACCACGGTTTGAGCGTCCGGTTAGGGCTCGCAACTGAATAATTGAGCCCTTCGGAACGACAAAAGGTAGGATTGGTCGCAGATGGCGCCGGGGCAGGGTGGACGAGCACGATGCACCGGCGTCAGCATTCGCCAGCACGCCATGACCAACCCATCGGCACCCACTCGGCCTCCCGCCTACAGCCACGAGCTGGCGCAGGTGATTCTGGCGCGGGGTGGCGAGCCGGGCTACGCGCCGAGCGGCAGGCTGCCGACCGAGCGCAGCCTGGCCAACGAGTTCGGTGTCAGCCGGACGATGGTTCGCCACGCCCTGGCGGTGCTCGAGGCCGAGGGCCGGGTCTCCCGGGAGGTCGGCCGCGGGACGTTTCTCCGGCCCTCGGAGAACCGCGGAGGCGCCGCGGGCGGCGATCGCGTCAGCCGCGACGCCCGCGAGGTCGGCCCGGCCGACGTGATGGCCGCACGTCAGCTGGTCGAGCCGCAGGTGATTCCCCTGGTGATCGCGTGGGCGACGCAGCGCGACTTCGACGAGATGTGGCGGTGCGTCGCGGGCGGTGCGTCCTCCGACAGCGCCGAGGAGTTCGAGGCGTGGGACTTCGCCCTCCATCACGCGATCGTCGCGGCCAGCCGCAACCAATTGCTGGTGACGATGTACCGCGTCGTCGAGCAGGCCCGGGAGGGGGAGATCTGGGGCAACCTCAAGCGCCGCAACGACTCCCGCGAGCGCCGGGAGGCGTATCAATCCGACCACGTCGAGCTTGTGGAGGCGCTGTCAGCCCGGGAGCTCGATCACGCCGTGCGGGTCATGAAGGCGCACCTGGACCGCGTTCAGGCCAATCTGCTGCACGGCGCCTCGCCGGTCGGCGGCTGACGCACGCTGCACGGCGCCTCGCGACGCGCGACGGCACCCGGGGTGGATCAGAAGACGGGCTGCTCGCGGTAATCGCCCCACACCTGCTGGAGCGCGAGCACGATCTCGCCTTCGGAGACGTGCAGGCGGGCGGCATCGAGCAGCAGCGGCATGAGGTTGGTGTCCCCGCCGGCGGCGACGCGGATCTCCTCGAGCACGGCACTGACGGCGGGCTCATCGCGGCCGGTGCGGGCGGCCCGCACCCGCTCGATCTGCTGGCGCTCGAGCGACGGGTCGATGCGCAACAGCTCGGTCGCCTGCTCGTCGCCCTCGGTATAGCGATTGACCCCCACCACCGTGCGCCGGCCGGCGTCGATCTCGGTCTGCAGCTCAAACGCGGCGTCGGCGATCTCGCGCTGGGGAAAGCCGCGCTTGACCGCCTCCACCATCCCGCCCAGCGCGTCGATCTTGGCGAAGTACGCGTACGCCTGCTCCTCGAGCAGATCGGTGAGCGACTCGACGAAGTACGCGCCGCCGAGCGGGTCGATGGTGTTTGTGACGCCGGTCTCCTCGGCGATGATCTGCTGGGTGCGCAGCGCGATCCGCACCGCCTGCTCGGTCGGAAGCGCCAACGCCTCGTCGTAGGAGTTGGTGTGCAACGACTGCGTGCCGCCGAGCACCCCCGCCAGCGCCTCGATCGCCGTGCGCACAATGTTGTTGAGCGGCTGCTGGGCGGTGAGCGACACCCCCGCGGTCTGCACGTGGGTGCGCATCAGCCACGACTTGGGGTTCTTGGCCCCGAAGGTCTCCTTGAGCTCACGCGCCCAGATCCGCCGGGCCGCGCGATACTTGGCGATCTCCTCGAAGAAGTCGATCTGCGCGTTGAAGAAAAAGCTCAGCCGGGGCGCAAAGTCATCCACGTCCAGCCCCCGCGCGACCGCATGCTCGACATAGGTGAGCCCGTCCTTGAGCGTGAACGCCAACTCCTGTGCCGCCGTGGACCCGGCCTCGCGGATGTGGTAGCCCGAGATGCTGATCGGATGCCAGCGGGGCATGTGACCCGCGCACCACTGCACCATGTCCGTGACCAGCCGCATCGCCGGATCGACCGGGAAGCACCACTCCTTCTGAGCGATGTACTCCTTGAGGATGTCGGTCTGGATCGTGCCGCCCAGCCGCTCGGGCCCAACGCCTTGGCGCTCAGCCGCCACGACGTAGAACGCGAGCATGATCGCCGCCGGCGCGTTGATCGTCATCGAGACGGTCACATCGCCGAGGGGGATCCCATGAAACAGCGTCTCCATGTCGAGCACGGAGTCGATCGCCACGCCCTCGCGTCCGACCTCGCCCAGCGATCGCGGATGGTCGGAGTCGTAACCCATGAGGGACGGCATGTCGAACGCCGTCGACAGGCCGGTCTGGCCGTGCTCGAGCAGATAGCGAAAGCGCGTGTTGGTCTCCGCCGCGGTGCCGAAGCCGGCGAACTGACGCATCGTCCACAGACGGCCGCGGTACATCGACGGGTACACCCCGCGAGTGAACGGATACTGGCCCGGCAGACCGACCGTGGGGTGGGCGGGATGGTCTCCCGGAAGATCGCGCTCGGTGTACAGCGGGCGGATCGCTTCGCCTGACAGCGTCGTGAACGGAGCGTCGCGCTCGGGCGTCAGCCCGTACGCCGCCTGCCAGTCCTCGTAGGAGACCGGCACATTGTCCAGGACGGTCATATCGACAATGGTATCCGGCGATAGTTGGACGTCAAACTATCTCCCCGAGACGGTCGCCCGAAGTACCCCACGATCGGGGGGTACGCTCCGGGCCGGCCGGCGGGTATCGTGCCGCGCGATGTCAACGGGCACCACAGAGCGGGTGGCGCTGGTCACCGGCGGCGCGCGTGGGATCGGCGCGGCGATCGCGCGCGGACTTGCGCAGGACGGCATGCCGACCGTCATCGCGGACATCCGCACGCACGCGGCTCAGGCCAACGCGCAGCGGATCATCGACGCGGGCGGCCGGGCACTGGCCCTCGAGGTTGACGTCCGCAGCCCCGAGAGCGTTGCCGCCGGCGTGGCGGCCGCGCGCGACGAGTTCGGCGAGATCGACGTGCTCGTCAACGTCGCCGGCTGGGATGAGCTCAAGCCGTTCGTCGAAACCGACGAGGAGTTCTGGCAGGAGGTGCTCGAGGTCAACTTCAAGGGCGGGCTGCGTTTCACCCGCGCGCTGCTACCGGGCATGATCGAACGCGGGTGGGGCCGGATCGTCAACATCAGCTCCGACGCCGGGCGGGTGGGATCCTCGCTGGAGTCGGTCTACGCGGGGGCCAAGGGCGCGATCATCTCGTTCACCAAGACGGTCGCCCGCGAGACCGCCCGGATGGGCGTGACGGCGAACATCGTCTGCCCGGGACCCACCGACACCGAGATGCTCCGCGACGTCGCGAAGGCCCATCCCGACGCTGACAAGGTGCTCGAGCGCCTCGCCCGGGCGGTGCCGATGAAGCGGCTCGGGCAGCCCGAGGACGTCGCCGCCGCGGTCAGGTTCTTCGCTTCCGAGAGCGCCGGGTACATCACCGGTCAGACGCTGTCGGTGAGCGGCGGCCTGACGATGGCGTAGGCGTTGCACTCGCGCCGCCCCGCCCCCACCCGCCCGGCTCGCCCGCTCAAGGCGCTCGTCACCGGCGCGGCCCGCCCGGGCGGGATCGGCGCGGCGATCGCGCGGCGCCTGCAGGCTGCGGGCATGGAGGTGGTCACGCTGGACCGCGAGCCGGGCTGCACGTTCCAGGTCGACCTGGTGGCCGACGAGCTTCCGCCGCTCGCTGACATCGACGTCCTCGTCTCCAACGCCGGGTTGCCGACGATCGTCGGCGGAGCGCACTCGATGGACCTCGAACGGTGGCAGCGCGACCTGGCGGTCAACCTGACCGGCAGCTTCCGTGTCGTCCAGGCCGGCCTGCGGGGCATGCGCGAGCGGGGCTTCGGGCGGATCGTGGTCATCTCGAGCTTCGCCGCCCGGTTCGGGATGCCGGCCCAGGTCGCCTACAGCGCGAGCAAGGCGGGGCTGCTGGGGATGGTCAAGACGATCGCCGCCGAGAACGCCGCGCTCGGGATCACCGCGAACGCGATCCTGCCGGGCCTGGTGGCCAGCGACGGCGTCAAGGCGATGCCCCCCGAGATCGTCGACGCCTGGCTGGACCGGATCCCGAGCGGGCGGATGGTCGAGCCGGACGAGATCGCCGAAGCGGCGGCGTACTTCGCGTCGGCGGACGCCGGCAGCGTGACCGGACAGGAGCTGGTGATCGACGGCGGGCTCACCCTCAACTCGCTGTCAGTGACCTCGAGCGTCGTGCGGGATCGCCGCCCGGCCTCGGCCGAGCCGTGAGCGAGCCGGCGGCCGACGAGCTGCGCGCACGCGCGGCGATGGCGCTTCGCGAGCGATGGCCGGCGGCGGAGATCGGGGAGCTCGAGCCGCTCCACGGCGGTATCTCCAGCCTCACGTTCGCGGCCACGGTGACGGGCGTCGACGACGCGGGCGAGTGTCGCGTCGTGGTCAAGGTGGCGCCGCCGGGTCTTCCACCGGTGCGCAACCGCGACGTGTTGCGCCAGGCGCGGGTGATGCGCGCCGTCCACCGCGCCCGCGGAGTGCTGGTCCCCGGTGTGCTCGCCCAGGACGGCGGATCGCCGCCGCTGTTCGTCATGGAGTTCGTGGCCGGTGACGCCTACGAGCCCAAGTGGGACGTCAGCGACGCGCCGCCCGCCCCGGGCGTCGTGGGCGCTCGGGCCCGAGCGGCCGCCCGGATGCTCGCGCGGCTGCAGGAGATTGACCCGGCCCGCGCGCCGCTGGGCGACGAGCCGGCGCTGGCCCCGGCCGCCGAGCTGGAACGGTGGGCGCGGCTGTTCGCCACCGCCGGCGACGACCTGCGCGGCAACGAGTCAGAACTTCAGGGGGCGCTCGCCGCCCGTGCCCCCTCCCCCATCGTGCCGCGCATCCTCCATGGCGACTACCGCCTGGGCAACATGCAGTTCGACGGCGCTCGGCTGGCCGCGGTGATCGACTGGGAGATCTGGTCGGTCGGCGATCCGCGCACCGATCTGGCGTGGCTGATGGCGTTCTCAGATCCGGTGATGGAGCGCGTCCCCGAGCGCGACGCCGCCAACCAGTCCGCGGCCGACGCGATGCCGGCCGGCGAGGCGCTCCTGGAGGAGTTCATGCGCGAGGCGGCGATGACGGACCCGCCGCCCGAGCTGGAGTGGTTCGTCGCCCTCGCCTACTACAAGCTGTGCGCCACACTGTCAGTCCTGGCCAAGCGCAACCGGCGCCAGCGGGAGCCCGATCCGACACTCGAGCTGGCCGGCCGGACCGTGCCGCCAACGCTCACGCGCGGGCTCGAGCTGCTCGGCTGACCGGGCTTCAGGCCGGCGGCCGAGCGCCGGTGAAGCCGAACAACCGGCCGGCGATCCGCCGCAGCTGCAGCTCGTCGGAGCCCTCGGTGATCCGGTAGCGGCGGTGGTGGCGATAGATGTACTCGAACGGCACATGGCGCGTGTAGCCGAGTCCGCCGTGGACCTGGATCGCCCGATCGGCGGCGTCGCAGGCCAGGCGGTTGGCACGGAGGTTCACCATCGACACCTTGTCGGTGACGCTCACCTTGGCGCTCGTGGACGCGCCGTCGACGGCCTGGTCCATCTCCCACGCAACCCGGTACAGCGTGTTGCGCACGAGCTCGGCCTCGGTCTGGAGCTCCACCAACTGCCATTGAACCCCCTGGTAGTCGGCCAGCGGCTGACCGAAGATCACCCGCTCCCGGGCGTAGGCGATGCTGCGATCGATGCAGAACTGGGCCGCACCCAGCGACGATGCCGCCTGGCGGATCCGGTTCTCGTGCACGAACAGCTGGGCGCAGTCCAGGCCGCGATCAACCTCGCCGAGTACCGCGTCATCGCCGACCTGCACGCCGTCGAGGGTGACCTCGCCGTGATCGGACGGCATGTTCAGGCACCACCAGTAGTAGGGAACGTCCAGGCCCGGAGCGCCGACGGGGACCAGGAACGCGGAGATCCCCTGCGCCTTGCCGTCCGCCCCCGACGTGCGCGCGAACACGAGCACGGCGTCGGCCACGTCGATGCCGGTGATGAAGCGCTTGACCCCGTTGAGCACCCAGCCGCCGCCGTCCGCCGCGCGGCGGGCCGTCGTCTCCAGGTACGTCGCGTCGCTACCGTGGGCCGGCTCGGTGAGCGCGAACGCGATTGCGATCCGCCCGTCGACGAGCGGCTCCAGGTAGCGTCGCTTCTGCTCGGGCGTGCCGTACTCGTGCAGGACGAGCACGAGCGGCTCGTTGGCCACGACCGACGCCTCGTGGGACAGCTCCGCGTGCAGCCCCGGCCCGCGGTGGGCGAGGTGCTCGCGGATGAGCGCCATCGCCAGGTTGGAGCCGTCCTGGCCGCCGAGCGCCGCCGGAAACGGATACCGGTAGAAGCCGGCATCGATCGCCAATCGCCGGGCCTGCGCCAGCAGCTCGTGCCAGCGCGCGGTGGGGGCCCCGCCGCGGTCGACATCGGTGCGCGCGAACTCGCGGCGATGGTCGAAGAACTCCGGGTTGGCGTCCTGAATGGGCGCCAGCTCACGGTCGATGAACTCGTCGATCGCAGCCAGCAGCTTGATCACGTCGGCGGGAATCGTGAGGTCCACAGACAGGGCTCCTTCGTTGACGGGCGGCGGGCGGGCGGTGCCTTTCCGCGGGCAGGTCACTCGATTATCGTGTGCCGAAGCGAAATGGTCGTCCGACCGATCGGCATCAATCACATCGCCTTCCAGGTCCGTGACCTCGACGAGGCGCTCGCCTGGTATGCGCGGTTCTTCGCGGTCACGCTGCGCGGCCGGCGCCCGACGATGGCCTGGATCGACCTCGGCGATCAGTTCATCGCGCTCAGCGAGGGCGACGTGGAGGCGCCGGACCGGGCCCGCCACGTCGGGCTGGTGGTGGATGACAAAGAGGCGCTGCGGGCGGAGCTGCGCGACGCCGGCGCGGCGGTGAGCGCGTCGGGCTCACTGCGGGTGACCGATCCGAGCGGGAACCAGCTGGAGATCGTTGACTACCGGGACGTCCAGTTCGCCAAGACCGATGCCGTGCTCGACGGCATGGGCGTCGGCGGGCTGCCCAAATCGGCGTCGGCCACCGAAGAGCTGCGCGCCAAGGGCATGCTGAGGGTCCGCGACTCGGGTCGAGACTGAGCCTGGCTCGGCCAATAGAGGCTGACTACAGTGCGGGCGGCGGGGTACCCCAGGAGTGGCAGAGCCGTGACCACTTCAGGGAGGCATGATGCGCACGTCAATCATCGCGATCACCACGACGGCCGGACTGGCGGCCGCCGGAATCGGGGCCGGGGCAGCTGCGGCGGCAAAGCCGGCCCATGACAAGTCGTTCTCCACGATCGCCGTCGGCGCCATGATCAGCTCGTCGGGCAACCGATTCGAGAAGGTCTACCGGATCAAGCGCTCGCCGGACGGCGGCGGCGGCGCGATCCAGGACGGCAACCTCGGCGGCACGGTGTTTCCGGTCACCGGCCACGACACCATGGAGTTGTTCTTCCGCAACGGGCTGCAGATGACGGCGGACACGTTCACCCTCGGGGCTCCCGGGCTCGACGGGGTCGGTTCCATCACCGGCACGGGCAAGTGCACGACCGGGACCGGCCTGCACAAGGGCGAGAGGTGCTCGTACAAGATCACCGGCACCTACGACCTGGACACGTCGGTGACGATGCTTCGGCTGGCGGGGACCTTCACCCGGGCGGCGAACGCCACCCCGAGCGGCTAGCAGCGCCGTCCGCAAGCCCGCAGGTCGCAAGTCCGCGTCAGGCAACGTCTACGCGTTTCGCGGACGGATCTGCCATACTGAACTCATTGGTTCAGTATCCACCCACCGTCGATCAAGCGTTCGCGGCCCTCGCCGATCCGACCCGTCGCGCCGTGCTCGAACGGCTCGGCG
>Ga0208717_1000622_pt1 | contig 11637 bp, 5 predicted proteins | sample NGESurF53shallow_FD_184489 | JGI IMG/M metagenome (GOLD analysis project Ga0208717, IMG submission 184489) | Arctic peat soil microbial communities from Barrow, Alaska - NGEE Surface sample F53-3 shallow (SPAdes) | ecosystem: Environmental > Terrestrial > Soil > Wetlands > Peat ... | reverse complement strand
AGTAAAAATGAACATCTCGTATGTTGTAAACGGATCGCCCGGTTGTTTATATTCATAAGAACGCAGTTGGCCTCGTGTTGTATTGGGCACAGAACTTAACACATAATAGATAGATGAATCTTTAACAGGCGTAATGTGATAGCCGATAACATACTTACTATCCGGGCTCCATGCTAACGAACCATAAGGCTTTTCTGCAGTACCATCTTTTGTATATTGAACCGCTGCCCCACCAGCAACAGGTTGTATAAAAAGATTATTGTCTTTTATGTAAGCCGCATATTTTTTATCGGGCGAAATGCTGTCGGTAGAATAGTTTTCCCAGAACCAGTGTTTCTCAATAAACTCATGTTTCTTCTGCGACCTGTCCCGCGGAAGTGAATCAATATTTTGTAAAGTATTTGTTTTGATGTTGTATTGATAATGTTTTTCACGATAATTAAAACTGAGTTGGTTTGCATTGCTATCTATCATAAAATCCTTCAGCCCTAAATGATTGGCATCAATCGTTTCATTGGCTGCTTTACTTAAAATATCTGCCAGTTTTATATTATCAAATGGTTTGCTTTTTTTGCCCGTCGCCGCATCCACATACACATATTCAATCGCACTGTCTTTTAAAATATTCGCATACTCAAAACCGCTGCTGTTACGAAACCAAGTTGGCCGCACGGAAGTTTTAAGAATGGTATTTTTTGCCAGGCTGTCCCGCAATGCTGACTCTTTATAACGGGTTATAATTTCTTCATGCGAAGGTTTGTATTGTTGTAACGGCTGTTGGGCAAACATATTTAAACAACACGCTAATAAATATGAAACAGGTACCAAACGCTTTAATATAAAAAATTGCATTGCGTAAATTTTTGTGTGAAAGTAAACATCGTAGTTTGATTGATATTATTATTTATTAACTGTTTATTGCCATTAATTGATGTATTTAAAAAAGATAAGTTTCGATTAATACCGGTTAAAATAGGTATTGCTTTTTTTAGAAGTTTTATTTCTTTTTACAACATGAAAAGATCGTCTTTCCGCCAGATTATTTTTTTGAAAGTAGCTATCTTATTTTCTCTTGCAGCCTTTTCGCAAACTGATACTGCTTACATCACATTGTCGTTGCAAAATCCCGAAACACATATTGTACATGTAACCATGAAATGCAATAATCAATTAAAGAATTCAATTGAATTTAAAATGCCGCAATGGACACCGGGCTATTATCAAATAATGAACTACGCAAACCATGTAAGTAATTTTTCTGTAAGCGGAAATAACAATCAACAATTAATATGGAATAAAGTAAATAGTAACACGTGGACCGTAAACACAAATAGCCAAACTACAATTACTTTAAATTATGATGTGCTTGCCGACAGCGCATTTGTGGCTACAAGTTTTATAGATACATCACATGCCTACTTAACCCCGGCTGCAACATTTTTGTATATAGATAAACAAATTGTTACACCTGTTGCATTAACTATTCAGTCATATAAAAACTGGAGTCGCATTGCAACAGGGCTTGATTCTGTTGCAGGAAAAATATACAGATACACTGCGCCTGATTTTGATGTGTTGTACGATTGCCCCATACTTGCCGGCAACTTAGAAGAACTGCCATCATTTAAAGTGCGTGGTATTCCGCATCGCTTCATTGGATATAAGTTAGGTGATTTTGATAAAGCCGCTTTTATGAATGACCTGAAAAGCATTGTTGAAGCGGCCGTGAATATTATGCAGGATATTCCATACAAAGAATATACTTTTCTCGGCATTGGCCCGGGAAATGGCGGTATCGAACACTTAACTTCATCTGCCAATAGCTTTACTGGTGATGCACTTAATACAGAAGGCGGAAGAAAAGAAATGCTTAGTTTTTTTGCCCATGAATATTTTCATAACTATAATGTAAAGCGCATTCGTCCTATAGAACTTGGCCCATTTGATTATGATAACGGCAGCAAAACAAATCAGCTCTGGATATCGGAAGGATGGACGGTTTATTATGAATATCTCATCACAAAACGTGCAGGCATTATTTCAGATACAGACCTGTACAGCAACGTTCGCGGCAATATACTGGCGTATGAAAAACATGATGGAAAGAACCATCAGTCATTAGCGCAAGCAAGTGCTGAAACATGGAGTGATGGCCCATTTGGCAATGATCCCAACAAAACGATTTCTTATTATGATAAAGGCCCTGGGGTTGCGCTGATGCTTGACTTTGCCATACGGCACTACACCAATAACAAACGATCGCTTGATGATGTAATGCGTACGTTGTATAGTGAATTTTATAAAGAAAAAAAACGTGGCTTTACAGAAGTTGAATTAAAAAAAGTATGCGAAGCAACGGCAGGCAAAAATCTTGATGAGGTCTTCAGTTATGTTTACACAACTAAAAACCTGAACTACACAAAGTATTTTAATTACGGCGGCCTTGCTATTGATGATACCAACATTTCATTTAATATAAAACCTTTGCTAAATCCGGATGCATTACAAATGATGATATTAAAAAGCTGGTTGAACGGGAGAATCTTTAACAAGCATTAATGTAAAAATTCAATCAACCAATAGTAAAACTGCCGGAAGGTTTTTTAGCGTTAGAACGATAACGAAATAAATTTTGCCGATACGTGCAGTTTATTTAATACTACTTTTCAATCGAACAATATTTATTGAATATGGCAATAACTGTAAGGTGAATTTATTGGCGATGTTTGATAATTGCTTTGTGACCGGGATATAATTTTCAGGATGTTCAAAAGAATTTTCATCTGTTAAGTGAGGTGCAGAAAGCGAAATTAATTTTGCTGATGTTGTTGTTGACGCATTTTGTAAATCAATATTTACAGGCATTTTGCTACCATAAGCATTCACAATTTTAATAATAATATCATCTGTTTTTTCGTCCTTACCTGAAATGGCAAATAGTTTACCAGGCTCTGTGTATGTCATTAATACTTTTCCATCAAGGTAACATTTTACTGTATCAATACCAACATCTAACGTTATATCATACCATTTATCTTTTTGTATGGTATCGGGTAAATCAACTGCTGATGAGAGATTGCTGACATCATAACCATTAGTTACTTTTTCAAACACACCAATTTTATTTACCCATGCGCCAATGTGTGCCCGATAAAAGGTATTGGAATCTTTTACAGCAAACGGAATAATGAATGCGTTATAACCTTCGATTTTTTTAGCTTTTAGCTTTAATGTATAGGTATCAAAACTTTTATTTTTCAACATGGCAAATGTTTGTGCGCCATACGCTGTTTGTGCCAATGCCGAGTCTTCTTGTTTCCATTCGCCGCGTAACAACAGCCAATCATCCAGTTCATTTATAAAATTGCTTTTATAAATTGTTTGGCCATCTTTTATTACTTCAATGTCTTTGTAAGCGGTCTTTGTATCCCATGTTGCCAACCCGATTCCACCACTAAATGCAGCTTGTTTTATTACAGGCTGAACGATTGTAACTCTAGTTGAAAGGTTTACCGTTGGCTTATTTTCATTGAACATCTTTATAACATAATAGGATATGCGGGCAAAGCTTTTTGCATCATCAAAATTGATAAGATTTACCGGCCAGTCTATATCATTTACATTTACTAACAGTGGCGCATAGCTGCTCATTTTTACAAGATCACTATTCTTCTCCATTGCCATTATATAAACTGCATCACTTAATGAAGCTTCCATATTTCCTGCGCCGACGCCGCCATTCGTTGCATATTCACCAACGTACATTTTCCATTTATTACGAGGATATCTATCAAAATGATCAAAGTGCGTAAAGGCCCAGCCAGCCGCTTTGTATGCGTGTTCATCTACATAATCAATATGCTGCATTTGCTTCGTGGTATATTGGTTTATATCGCCAATTCCCATGCTTGCCATAATTTCTATCTGCGGATATTTTGATTTGATGGCATCGTAAAATTTGTTGTATCGTTCAGCATAACGCGGTCCGCTTTGTTCATTGCCCACTTCCACATATTTTAATGGAAATGGTTTTGGATGGCCATTAGCAGCACGCAATTTTCCCCACTTGCTTGTTACCGGACCAATTGCATATTCAATCGCGTCTAATGCACTTTTTATGTAAGGCTGAAGACTGTCATCAGTTACAAAAGTACCGCTGCGATATTCGCAGGATACGCCAGCATTAAACACATACAATGCAGCAGCGCCAATGTCTTCGCAATATTGCAGGTATTCGTGATACCCAAAACCATTGCTTGTATAATATCCCCATGGGCTGTATGTTTCTGCACGTTGTTCAACCGGGCCTATTGTGTTTTTCCAGTCGGGCGCAGCCTGTATGGTGATGCCTTCTACAAAACAACCACCCGGCCAACGAATGAAGGCTGGTTTTAAATCGGCAATGTATTGTGCCAAATCTTTTCGCAAACCATTTGGCCTGTTCATAAATGTTTTAGCCGGAAACAAGGAAATAACATCAAGCCATACCATCCCTTTTTTATTAAAACATAAAACGAACTTTGCTTTTGCATCAGCTTTTGTTGCTGTTAACGTTGCGCTGTATTTTTTCCAAATATTGTTGGTTGCTGATGAGAAAGTGTAAGATGCCAATGTCGTTCCGTCTTCGCTCTTTAATAGGGCCGTTATGTGGCCATTATAATTGCTGCTGCGCAAATAAAAATTTAATTTGTAACTATTGCCTTTTACAACATTGATTCCCCAAAAACCTTCATTAATTATTTGTACTTGATTATTGTTATCTGCGTTAGAAATATCCACCTGCATTGAATGAGGCGTTGCTCTATTTAAAGGAAGCATTGTAGTTTTAGAAACATGAAAAGCAGCATCGCCATTGCCTTTGTAGCTCCACGCAGGAAAATCTGTTTTGATGGGCCATTCCATTTTCCAATCACTCACCGCATTGTTGGGTGTGGTAAAGCCCGGCGTAAGCGGCGGTACAATAACATCATTTTCTAAAGTCATTCCGGGTGGGATATTGGCCTCTTCAAAACCACGGTTTTGTATCAGTTCTGCGTATAAACCACCTTCTCCTGCATGACTAATTTCTTCAAAAAAAATTCCATGCAATGTTGGTGAAACAGGTGCTTCTGCTTTGGTAGCATTAATCGTTATGGTTGCAGATTGTTGAGCAAATAAATCTGTGAAAAGGAGTAATATAAATAAAGCAAGAGTTGATCTCTTCAATAAAATCATCTATCAAAATTTTATTATTTTATTCTACGATCCATTCATGCACACCGGCAGCATCATTCTTTGATAGTTGAATTATCATTCTTAAACCGGTTGTTGTTATTGGTTTAAATTCAACAGTGTTGTATTTATCTTTTGCAATTTCATAAGATGTAGTTGTATCTACGGGAAGCCACTCATCACCATTTTTATATAGCAATTTCCATGATGCCGGAAGGTCGCACCCGCCCCAGGGCTTATCATCATACCAATATACTTTGCTTTCAGAAATTGTGTATGCTTTATCAAAATCATATTGTATCCATTCGATGGTATCTTTTGCAGGCCAGAAATGCAAATAGTTTACACTTTGGTCTTTACTGTCTAACGGTTCATATTGATCATTCACCGCTTTCAGCATCAGTTTATTTTTTATTGAAGAAGTTACCGTTGCCTTTGACGCAATCGTTGGTGCTGATTTTGGCTTTGCTATGCCGGCTTTATAAGGAATCCATACTTCCATTTCACCACTGCCGCGATTGTTCCAGCTATAGTATGGAATGGCCGTTATTGTTTGTTCTTTTGATGAAATATTTTGAGCGCTGTCTTTTTTTGTTTCGTAACCTTTAAGCGACAGCTCAGTGATCCCGTTTAAAAGATCCGGTTTATACACGGCGCTAATAACTGAATTGGTATCAGCCATCAAGCTTTGAACACCACTGTCTTTTTGGTCAACTCCTTCAAGGCAATATACAACAGGCCCGCGTTGCAAAGCAAAGCGCCCAACATCTGCTTTTACCTGTTGATTGGCAGTTACCTTTTGAACATCCATCGGAAAATCAATCGTGATCTTATCTCCATTTTTCCACGTGCGGTTAATGATGGCATATCCCTTTTGTATTGTATAACTTACTTTCTCTCCGTTTACATATATCGGAATTTTTGTGGCATCATCATTCATGAAGGAATATAAATCGCTGCTTGTTACAGGCTGGTTTGTTGCCCAACCTGGAATACGTACATGCACCGTGAAAGCCTTTACTTTAGCGGGTTTAAGCGTTATGTTTACTTTGCCCTGCCAGGGATATTCTGTTTGTTGCACAATTTTTACATCTGTTGATTTCAATTTGATGGTTGCATTGTTGCTCACGTATAAATTCACATAAAGATCATCATCATTTTGTGCATAGATGTAACCCGGCATTGACGGCAGGAACCTGGTCATGTTGGTAATGCAGCAGGCACAGCTAAACCATGCGCTGCGTTGGTGCTGTCCAACTGATGCTAAAGGATTAGGATAAAAAAATCGATTACCACTTAAAGAGATCCCACTCAATAAACCATTGTATAATGTGCGTTCCAGCACATCCATATATTTGGAATCACCATGCAACAAGAACATGCGTTGGTTCCAATAAACGTTTCCAATGGCGGCACATGTTTCAGCGTACGCACTCATGTTAGGCAAATCATACGCAGCGCCAAAGGCCTCACCATTGCCAGTAGCGCCGATACCTCCCGTGATATATAATTTTCTTAATGCCACATCATCCCATATTGTATCGATTGCATCGAGATAACCTTTATCATTGGTTAACGCGGCCACATCCGCCATACCTGTGTACATATACGCTGCACGCACTGCGTGGCCCTCAGCCTCGGTTTGATCAACAACTTTTTTATCAGCCTGGTTATAGGCATCGCCCCCAGGGCCTCTTGCATCTAAAAAAAATTTTGCCAGCTTTAAATAATCTTCTTTGCCGGTAACGCGGTACATCCTTACTAATCCTAATTCAACAATCTGGTGGCCGGGATATTCCTTTAACTTGCCGGGGCCAAAAGTCTTTACTAATAAGTCTGCATTTTTTATAGCAATATTTAAAAATGTTTTTTTACCAGTTGCTTCGTAATGCGCCACTGCAGATTCATACAAATGACCACAATTGTATAACTCATGGCTGAGCACTTCTTCATTCACCCAACGCTTATTACCAATCCACGAATTAGGGTGTTCAACATGCGCCGTGCGAAACGTATAGAGATATCCATCGGGCTCCTGGGCAGCACCAATAATATTTATCAATGTGTCCAACTCACGGTCAAGTTTTGCATCATATTTTTCCTGGAGGCTATAAGATGCGCCTTCAATAAGTTTATATAAATCCGTATCATCGAAGGGAAACTCAGTAAGCTTGCCTTTCTTTTTATGCGCTGCAATTAAAAAATTATCTATACGCCCATGCACACGGCACTGATCTAAAATATATGGAATAGTAACTCTTGCATTGGTTTCTAAACGCGGTTCCCAAAAATCATCGGTTAGATGAACCTGCGTAAAAGCAACAGGCTGTATCGGATAATCGGCCACTGGCTTTTGGGCTGTTAACCCACTTACGATGAAACAGGCAAAACTTCCTGCAATAATATTTTTATACTTTTTATTCATCACGACTTTTTAGATAAGTTATTTAACACGATATATTTTTATGATTCCAGGTAACATTTTCATGCTATCGTCTCTTGTGGTGCAACATTGCATCTAATGCAACTTCATTTAAACCGCTGGCTTAATTATCAATATTACAATTATTTTTAACGGGCTTTGCTTTCTGTTTCGTAATTAGAATTTAATTTTTATACCTTGATTCTGTTAACAAAAATCTATTCCGCATCAAATTTTTCGGGCGGCGCTTCTTCCACTACATGTTTATGCTTCCAAACAAAATAATATATTGGGATACCAAGCAATACAATACCAAGACCAGGAAATGTAAACTTAGGTTTATAAATCAGCAATGAAATACAAATAATACTTGCAGCAATTACATACAACATCGGCAATACCGGATAGCCAAACGCCTTGTAGCTTCGTGGAATATCAGGACGTTTGCGGCGCAAAATAAAAATGCCGATAATGGTAAGAATATAAAAAATAAGCACCGTAAAAATGATGTAATCCAAAAGATCGCCATACTTGCCGCTTAAGCATAGTACACCAGCCCAAATGCATTGAATCCATAACCCGCGTGCAGGCACCGCATTTTTATTCAGCTTGCCCACTCGTTGAAAAAATAATCCGTCTTTTGCCATTGTATAATATACTCTCGCACCTGATAATATCAAACCGTTATTACAACCAAACGTGGAGATCATTAACATCACCGCAATTATCTTTGTGCCTTCACTTCCAAAAATAATTTTTGCAGCTTCCACACCAACGCGATCATTCTCTGCATGTGCAATGCCCTGCAACGGCATTACGGCGAGGTACATTAAATTGGTGGCTGTATAAATTAATGTTACGATAAGCGTACCCAGAAAAAGCGACAGGCCAATATTACGTTTTGGATTTTTTATTTCGTTGGCAATGAAGGTCACATTATTCCAGCTATCGCTACTGAAAAGACTGCCCACCATGGCACCGGAAATAGCACCAATTGCGGCAAAGCCAATATAAGGAACCAGCATATCTCCATCCATTTTACCAAAAGAAAAACCTGTACTCCAGTTGGCATTCCAGGTTGTTTTATTCGCTGCCAAAAATCCAAAGATGATCAGTCCAAACAAAGCGGCAAGCTTTACCAGTGTAAATAATGTTTGAATGAATTTGCCTTCTTTAACGCCTAATGTATTAATAGCCGTCAGGATAACAATTAAAATGATGGATGTTATTTGTGCTGCAGAAATTTTTAAAACTCCGATATATGCAATAATATTATTTTCACTTAAAGCAGGAAAAATATAAGCTGCAAATTTGCTGAACGCCACACCAACGGCAGCAATCGTTCCTGTTTGTATCACGGCAAAAAAACTCCATCCAAACAAAAAGCCTGTGAGTGGATTATAGGCTTCTTTTAAATATACATATTGACCGCCGGCTTTTGGAAACATAGCGCTTAATTCGCCATAACTTAATGCTGCTATTAGAGTAAGTATGCCCGTTATCACCCATAATAAAATTAACCAGCCGGCAGAACCAACCGTTCGTGTCATATCTGCACTTACCAAAAAAATACCTGAGCCAATCATAGAACCGGCAACGATCATTGTTGCATCTAAAAGGCTGAATGATTGTTTGAATTTTTTTTGTACTGCTTGCGGCTCCATGAATAATTATTGATTTGTAATTTTTATTAATGTTACTCCATGTGGTGCAATCAAAGTGGAAAATGCATTTTTTATTTTGCCTAAATCTTTTTCACGCCAAACATCTCTGATTAACGCAGTTTTAGTCAACCCAAGATCCTGATAACTTAAGCTAACTGTGCGATAGGTTGTGTCCATATTAAAAATACCCATAACTATGCTTCCGTCAAACATGTCTTTTGCCCAAACCTGTATCCTGTTTTTGTTAATGATGCGATGCGCCTGCCTACCAAGAATATCCTGGTCAATTGCTAATACTTCAGGATTAGTTAACAAGTTTAGCGTAAACTCATTCAGTTTGCTTACATCACAGCCAATAAGCAAGGGTGCGGACAACAAACACCACAAACTTACATGCGTGTATTGTTCATCTGGGGTTAATCTTGAAGGATGCAAATTTTCACCCCATCCCACATCTCCAACAATCATCATATCAGGATCATTCCAATGACCCGGTGCAGCATAACGAAATAAGGGTGCCTGTTCAAAACCAATATGGAGAAGGCTTTGCCAGGTATCTTCAATGTCTTCCGTAGTGCGCCAGCTTTGTGCATGTACCTGCGTACCCCATTTCCAAACTTCTTTCATTCCATACTGGCATAAGCTGTAAACTATATTGCGATGCTGCAGTTGCAGTGCACTATCCATTATTGCGTAAGGCTTAATGTATGCTTCGAGGCTGGTATCATTTCCCGCAATACGATCATAACTGCACCAGTCATATTTTAAGTAATCAACGCCCCACGCTGCATAGGTTTCAGCATCTTTTAATTCATTTTTATAAGAACCTAAAAAGCCTCCGCAGGTTAGTGGCCCTGGTGATGAATAAATACCAAAATGCAAACCTTTATTATGTAACCAGTCTCCAAGTGCCTTCATGCTGCTAAATTTTTCATTAGGTATTATCGAGCTATCAGCAGCACGTTTGGGTTTTTGCCAGCCATCATCAATGTTAATATAGCTCCAGCCATAATCAGCAAGACCTTTATCAATCAAAGCCTGCGCAGAACTTTTTACTTTTTCTTCGCTCACATTAAGTCCCCAGCAGTTCCAGCTATTCCAGCCCATGGCTGGCGTTAATGCAATTTGTTTACCGGCTTTAATTGTAAGTTGCTGTGATGCTTCCCCCGCATTGTTAGAAACAATAATATTGATGGTGTAATCTCCTTCGCTATTTATAACTCCGCTGATAATATCATCATTATAAACAACACCCGTTGGCAAACCTGAAATGCTGTATTTTATTGGTTTTTCACCTGATGCAGCAATTTTAAAAATGAATGGGGCGCCGGGATGAACACCATACACAGAAGGGCTGTTGATATGTGGTTGTGCAGGTTTTTTTGGTGTTAAAATATAAGGCAGCGTTCGTGTCTGCTGTAAACTTAATAAAGTATTTTTTTGCCGGAATGAATATGAAAATTCAATGCCAGGCTGATCAGGAACATTGAATTGATATTGCTGATGCTGGTAACGCCGCTGGCTAATAGTAACGGTACGATGCGTTATACTTTTTTGATGCGCTGCATTTTTTATAGTAATGTCTAAAATGCCTGAAATAGTTGTGTTGAAATGATTGATGATTTTTACCGGAACTAATGATCGAGCGCCTTTGAATTGAATACTATCTGCATTTGTTTCAATGGATAAGCCATCAGTTTTTTCAAGCATATCAATGTAGGGATTGCCCATAAAAATGCCGCCGGTGCCGCCGCCATCATACACTCTAATGGCGATGATATTTTCAGCATCCCATTTTATTGCATCATCTTTTGTGAAAATATTATAGCTTCTTATAGCAGGCCATTTGCTTATATATCCACCTTCATCTGTGGGGAAAGCGCCTGTCTTTCCAATTTTTTTTCCATTCAAAAATGTTTCATCCACGTCGTTCACATGTGCGAGAAATATGCGCAGGCTATCTTTCCAAAATGTATTTTTCTTTAATGAAGACGGAATAAATGTATGTATGCGGTACCATGCATAACCATGATAATTTTCATAGCCCTGGCTTTGCCAAACCTCGCCGGTTTTAATTGTTTGCCAGGCTGCATCATTAAATGAAGCTGATGAATAACTAATACTATCGCCTGTGACAAATTTTGCCGTTTGCAAATAGACGGCATTCGGGTGCTGTGCGCTACACATATTATATGTGCAAATGAAGCTTATTAAAAGAAAATATCGGTTCAACATAAAAATTTAATACTCTTTGCAGAATTCAAAGATTGTAAAAATTACAACACCTGGAAACCACCGGCTGCAAGTCTTACCGGGTTACCGCAAGTATGTGCATTAATG
>Ga0208717_1000620_pt1 | contig 11654 bp, 12 predicted proteins | sample NGESurF53shallow_FD_184489 | JGI IMG/M metagenome (GOLD analysis project Ga0208717, IMG submission 184489) | Arctic peat soil microbial communities from Barrow, Alaska - NGEE Surface sample F53-3 shallow (SPAdes) | ecosystem: Environmental > Terrestrial > Soil > Wetlands > Peat ... | reverse complement strand
CCATCGTCGGCCGCTGGCCCGGCTGGGGCGCATTGAACGGCGCGGCCATCTGCTCGAATAGCACGTTCCGGTTGCCAGGCGGGTCGATGATCCCGAACAGCTGGGTGTTGACGTGCTGGTACTCCTCGCCTGGGTCAGGATCCGGAGTAGTTCATGCCCGGCGCGATGCTGTACGGGATGACCTTGCGCTCTGCTCCGTGCTCGGCCCAGGCCGGGATCGGATTGGACAGGTCCCTGCCGAGCACGCCCTCGAACGAGGCGACCTCGCCGGGCTGGTAGAGGCGGCCGAGGAGGTTGTCGAAGGACCGGTTCTCGAACATGAGCACGACCATGTGGTCGATCGCATGGTCTCGGTCGGGAGGCGGCATCAGCAGGCCTTCCGTTCAGGGTGGCAAGGAGGCCAACCGCCGCCCGCGGCTGACCTTCGGGGCGGCTAGGGGGTGACGATCGCGAAGTCGGGGTCCGGGTTGTCGATGAGCGACATCAGCCGCGCCAGGACGGCGGGGTCGCCCGATGTGTCCATCCCGCCGGGCTTCCCGGTGGCCAGGAGCTGCAGCAGCTGGGGTTTGGTCAGGGTGACTGTCAGGTCTGCCGCCTGACTGCCGGTGGTGGGGTGATGGATCAGGGCGCCGTTGCTCAGTTCCATCCGGTAATTCTCGTGCGCGTCGGTGAAGTGCCAGCCGATCGACAGCCGCTCGTTCCAGGCTTTGGGGCCGTCGATCCGGATGGCGATGGAGTCGAACAGCTGGGTGATGGTCAGTGCCGGGGCCAGCCCGGCGCTGCTGAGCTCGGTGTGCTCGATCTTGCTCGTTCGCAGCTCGCGTGCGCCGGTGAGGTAGCTGTTGCGCCAGGTCGCGTTCTCCGACCCGTAGCCCAGCCGTTCCAGGACCGCGGCGAGCAGCTCTCTCGCGGCCTGGTGGCCTGGGTCGGCGAACACGGCGTGGCTGGCCAGTTCGGCGGCAAACCGCAGGTCACCCTGCTCGGAGAATTCCCTCGCCTTGGCCACTGTCGCATCAGTGCCACCGAAGGCTTGCACGTACCGTGTCCCGGCCGCCTCCGGCGGGTGCTGCCACAGGTGGGCCGGGTTGGCGTCGAACCAGCCGATGTAGCGCTGGTAGATGGCCTTGACGTTGTGGTTGGCCGATCCGTAGTAGCCATGGGTGTGCCACTGCCGGTCCAGATCGGGTGGCAGCTCGATCATGTCGGCGATCTCGCTGTGGATGTAGCCCTGGTTGATCAGCCGCAGGGTCTGGTCGTGCAGGTAGGCGTACAGGTCCCGCTGCGCGGTCAGGTAGGCGACGATCTCATCGGTGCCCCAGGTGGGCCAGTGGTGGGAGGCAAATGCCACGTCGGCGTCGCGGGCGAACAGCTCAATCGCCTCGGCCAGGTAGCGGGACCAGATTCGCGGGTCACGGACCTGGGCGCCGCGCAGGGTCAGCAGGTTGTGCAGGTTGTGGGTGGCGTTCTCGGCCATGCACAGCGCCCGCTTGTCCGGGAAGCAGAAGTTCATCTCGGCCGGGCATTCGGTGCCGGGCGTGAGCTGGAAAACAATGCGGACCCCGTCCAGGACCTCTTCCTGCCCCGTGTGGGTGATGGAGTGGGTCGGCGCGATCAGGCCCGGGGTGCCGGTCGACCCGCCCGCGCCCAGCCCGATCCCCAGGGTGCCGGTCGCGCTCTTGGGCAGGCCGATAGCGGCGTAGTAGTAGCTGCGGCGCAGCATCGCAGTCCCGGCATAGACGTTCTCCGATACCGCGTGCTCGAGGAAGTGCTCGGGTGCGAGGATCGGGACGTCGGTGTCAGCATCGACCACGCCGAGCACCCCGCCGAAGTGGTCCAGGTGGGCGTGCGTGTAGATCACCGCCGTGACGGCCCGGTCGCCGCGGTGCTGGCGATACAGGGCGAGGGCCGCAGCGGCGACCTCCGCCGAGATCAGCGGGTCGATCACGATGACTCCACGGTCGCTTTCGACCAGCGTCATGTTGGACATCTCGAACCCGCGGACCTGGTAGATGCCGTCGGTTACCTCATACAGGCCGTGCTTGGCAGTCAGCTGGGCCTGCCGCCACAAGCTCGGGTTCACCGTGTCCGGGCAGTCGCCGTCCAGGAAACCCCACGAGTCCATGTCCCACACCACGCGGCCATCCGTGGCCTTGACGACCATCGGCTCCAGCGTGCCGATGAAGCCCCGGTCGGCGTTAACGAAGTCACGGCGGTCGCTGAAATCAGCACCGGCCGGCCCGGTCCCCGCAGCCTGCTCAGCCATCTCGCTCCCCCAAACCAGACGATGGCGGGGCGGCTGATCCGCGGCCCGCGCCCTCAGCCAGGCTTCCAAGGCCGGCCCGATATTCCCAGGGGACTAACGTCCTGCTGAACCCGGCGAACGTCTCCGGAAACAACAATCGGCCCAGGCCGGTTCCTCACGCCATGACGGCCATTCGGTGCCTGTCATCGACGACAGCTCCCAGGGCGCCCGAGGCGGAGCGCCGCCGGTCCGCTACAGCCTCGCCTGTCGCTACCCAGCGTGAGAGCATATGAGTCCCTGCTCTCCGAATCGTGAACATCCCTGCCGACTCGGTGCGATTGGGGCCGGGGTTCTCCCGGAAAGTCACCTGCAAATAGAACATGCGGTTCTGAACGTGTGCCGTACGTGACCGTCGATCCCGTCGACTTCAGACCGCACGCCCAGGCCCTGGCAGGACAGGCACGCGCTGTACGAGTTGAAGGCGAAGGATCTGCACTGGGATATTCAAAGTGCGCGCCGCGGACCGGGACCGGCAGCGCCGGCCCCGGTCCGCGGCGGTCATATCTGCTCAGGGGTGGACAGGACCGCTCGGGCCCTTGTCGAGGCGCAGTGACTGCATGATGGCGAACGTGGTCGTCATCGTGAACGCCTCGATGTCCGCCGCTGCCAGCACGCCGGTGTACTTGGCGATCACGGGCGCGGCCGCACGCTCGGTGACGGTATCGAGGTGCGCCTTCACGCCAGCCCAGACGTTCTCCCCGTACCGCATGTAATAAGGCACTGGGTTGACGCTGGCCAGGGCCTCCCTGGAGCTGGCCTCGATGTCAGCGATGTATTGCTGGTGCAGGGCGACGTCTTCGCGGGTGGCGAGCCTTGCGAGGTGCCCGCAGATGAAGTGCGTCCACGGGTACGACAGGGCGGTGTCCGGAGCCTGCATGTACCCCTGCACGTCCTCGCTGAGGTTGAGGTTGTAGATCGGCACCCAGCCAGCGTTGACGACGTCGATGAACATCAAGGTGTCGTGGCCGGGGAAATGGATGTAAATGTTGTCCGGCGAGTGGTTGGAGCCGTGCCAGGCCAGCTCGACGCGCTCCCCGCCGACCTCCAGCGTGTAGCTGTCGGCGAAGGTCACCTCCGGCACCGGCCGGGCCGGGTCGTTGTCGCGCAGCAGCAGCCGGCGCGTCTCCTCGTGCCCGACCCGGACCACATTGTCGAACAGCGACGCGGCGCCGCCGTGGTCGGCGTGGTGATGGGAGTAGACCAGGTGGGTCACCGTGCTGCTCACGCCGTTGGCGGCGGCGATCTCGTCCACGGCCCGCCGCAGGTTATGGCCGATGCTTGGCGGCGCGTCGAACAGCACCACACCGTCGCGGGTGGTCAGGAACGCCGACTGGTAGACCCCGTCGGTGACCCAGTACAGGTTCCGCTCGACCCGCCCAACGTAGTATCCCTGCTCGTTCAGAGCGGGACCGAGCGCCGAACGCGGGATGGGCGCATAGTCGGGCAGTTCGTCGGCAGCGCCCGTATCGGCTGTTGTTGTCACGGCATCTCCCTCGCAACCAGGGCACGTCCCCTGACGGCCGTGCGCTTCGCGTCTCGCCCACGCTCCCGAACTGCCAGGTGAGAAGTCATCGCCGGATCATGGTGATTCGTTCGGATACGGCCCCCGCCTGGCCGGGCGCTAGGCCCCGTACACCGGCAGGATCGCCCCGCTCACCGGCGCTGCCGCCCCGCTGACCAGGAACGCGATCACTCCGGCGATCGCCTCGGGCGCCACCGCGTGCGCTATCACGTCGGCTGGAAACGAAGCCCGGTTGGACGCGGTGTCGATCAGCTGCGGCGCCACTGCGTTCACCCGGATCCCGTACGGCCGGAGTTCGAGGTCGAGCGTGCGCGTCAGGTGCACGAGGGCTGCCTTGCTCACGCTGTAGGCCGCCATGCCGCTGGCAGGCTCCAGGCCTGGCCGGGCGGTCACATGGACGATGGCACCCGAGCCCTGCTGTCGCATATGCGGCGCCACTGCCTGGCTCAGCCACAACGCGGGTCCCAGATTGACGTCGAGCATGAGCCGCAACATCTCGGGGGTCGTCGCGAGCGCGTCGCCCAGGCGGAACGCTCCGACCGTGTTCACCAGCACCCCGGGGGGCCCGACCTCGGCCGCTATCCGGTCGATGAGCCGTGTCACCGCGCCGGGATCGGCAGGATCGGCTGCCTCTTTGTGCACGGCGCCGCGCAGATCGCTCATCGCGTGCTCGTTCCGGTCAAGCGCCACCACCGTGAGTCCGCTGGCTGCAAGCGCCTCGGTGGTCGCGTGCCCGAGCGCGCCGCCCGCGCCGGCGACGACCGCTACCGTTGCCTGGCTCATGCCGTCCCTCCGGAGATCTCGACGAATTCCGCCAGCATCCCGTCCGGGTCACGGGCGAGAAGGCTGTTGCCTGCCCCGAGCGAGCCTTCGGTCGTCCAGCCCGCCTCCGCCAGCTGCGCTCGGGTCTCCGCTAGGGAGTCCACGAACGCGGTTGCCCGTAGATCCCGCACTGATGCCAGCGCGTCCGCTGTGCCGCTGATGACTGACAGGCCCGGAAAGACCGTGACCGTGAGGTGCCGTTCCGGGATGGTGAACTCGCGCGCTGGTGGTATGCCCAGCAGGCGCTGATACCGCTGAACGGCCGCCTCGCGGTCCGTGCTGTGCGCGACGACCGAGATCCCGGAGACGCTCACGATGCACTCGGCTTCGTCGCGGCACGGTACGGGTAGACCAGGTTGCCGCTGGCGAAGGTGGCCGGAGACACCACCACTCTCGCAGTGGGCCGCCCGAACTCGGCCACGTCGTTCCCCTGGATGTCGCGGAACTGGACGGTGAGCACGCGGGGCGCGGCCCATTCGCCTAGCGCGCCGAACCTGACGTCGCCGACTACCGTGGGGAACGTGGCCGTCCTGGTGTAGTCGGCGAGTTCCTCGTCGTCGACGCCGCCCGTCTCCCGGATAGCTTGGCCTACGACCTGCAGCTGAGCGTAGGCCAAGGGCGCGACGTAGTAGCCAAGCGCGTCTCCCGGGGTCCCGGTGGCCCGCCTTTGGTAGGTCGCGATGAGGCTGCTTACACCGGGGAAGTCCATGGCCGGGACGGGAAGCCAGTATTCGTAGTTGACGATTCCGTTGAGCAGCGGGCCGAGTTGGGCCTGGACTGTGCTGCTCTGCGGGCCGATCATCGCGCCGCCGACCAGGCCCGCGTCCATCCCGGATTCCGAGATGGCACGGATGAGTCCGACGGAGTCGTTGAGGTACGAGCAAAGGAACAGGACGTCCGGTTGGCCGGACCCTGCCTCTCGGAGAATCCCGGCGAAGTCGGTAGTCGCCAGGCTGTACTTGGTCTCGGAGACGACCTCGAGTCCGTACCTGGCAGCGTTCGCCCGCGCGCCTGCAATCGGGTTCTTGGTGAAGTCGGCGTCGGCTGCTAGCACGGCAACTGTCGCCGGCCGGGGTGTCTGACGGGAGGCCGTCTCGAAGAAGCCCTCGGTTAGAGCCGCGTTCGGGTCCGGCCCGGTCGGGATCATCGCGAAGAACCGGTCGTATTTGTAGGTGTTGTTCACGCCGAGGCCCATGAGGCCGACGAAGAACCGTCCGCGCTCGATCGCCAGCGGCATCGCCGGAGTAATCGAGTTGTTCCCGTATCCGCCGAGAAGCAGGTCGACTTTCTGCTCGGTGAGCAGCGATTCGTAGATTCCGGGCACCGAAGCTGCGTCAGCCCGGTCGTCGATGCAGACCAGCTCGACCTGCCGGCCGAGGAGACCCCCGCGCGAATTGACGTTCTCCTGCCAGACCTGATGGGCCAGCCGCGCGGTCTGGCCGTTGGCGGCCAGGGGACCTGTGAGCGACAGGCAGTACCCGATCCTTATCGGCGAAACAGCCATGGTCCCTCCTCCGGGACTGGAGATAACGGCGTGCTCTCGAAGAACAGGCTGGCGAGTCAGTGTTCAAGCGCTGCGCTGAGATCGCCAAGCACGCCCAGCTGAGTGAGAACGACCGTTCCGGACGGATAGCAGTCGAAGCGCTTGATCTTGCCATCGGACAGCTCAAAAACGTCACAGCACGGTGCATCCATCCGTTTGCCGGTCGGGCACAGTGTTCCCGCAGGCAGCTTTAGCGGGCCCAGGTGGGTTCCCTGAAGAGCGAGCTGGACGACGACGATGTTGCCGGTCACATACATCTGATACAGCTCGCGGTGCATGTCGGGGAACGCGCGAGCGTAGTTCTCAACCGTTATCGGAAGCTCGTCAGGACCCTGGTAGGCAACGCCGATGGACTGGTCGGTGAAGATGCCGTCCCCGGTGAAGGCTGATATCCAGCCCTCGATGTCTTTGTCCTCGGCGGTTTTGTAGGTCCGCCGGATGATCTGTTCGCTGTCCAGAGCGATGTCACCTGTCACGGCATCTCCTTGGTCGTGGCCCGTCGGCCGACGTGCAGTTCGCCGACGTGCTCAGGGTTGCCACCTCACAGGTGAACGGTCGTCACCGGATCCTGGTGATTCCCCGCGGGCTGCCTGCGACGGAGCCGCGCCCCGCAGGGACAGCGGGCGCCGGAGCTTCCTCGAACGCGGCCGAGAACAGGTAGGCGGTCGCCAGAAGGTCACCTGGCAGGAGTACGTCCTCGCGGCCCAGCGCGATGATGAGGGCGCCTTGCGCGGTCCACGGGCCTATCCCCGGGATCTCGGTCAGTACCGCGATGAGCTCGTGGTCTGGCATAGTCGCCAGCGCCTTCGGGGCAAGCCGCCCGTCCGACAGGCGCTCGGCGAGATCACGGAGTGTGCTGATCTTCCGCCGGGACAGCCCTGCGCCGCGAAGCCTCGCCGGATCAGCGCCTAGCACGTCGGAGGCCGACGGGAGACGGCCACCGAAGCGTGCCTCAATGCGCTCGAGGATCCGCCGGTCGCCGCGACCGACAACTGCTGGCCGGCGATCTGGAACAGCAGGGAACCAAACAGGTCCATCGGCGGCAGCTCAGTCATCCACCGCCGCGGGTCGAAATCCGGCCGGGCAGCTATGACCCTGGCCAGTTCCGGGTCAGCTCTGCGCAGCTGGGCCCTCGCCTTCTCCAGCCAATCGGCGCCGCCGATTCCTGCCTGGCCTCCCTGACTCGACGTAGCCATCCTCGCGGTTACTCCTTCCGCAGGCGATCGGTGAGGACGATCTCCACCACATCTGCGACCGTGGCCTGACGACCCCAGTCGCGCTGGAGCTCGCAAGCCAGCGACACCCAGCTGATCGGCTGACCGCCCGCCCGTACCACGCGCTCAAGGCCGGCCCGGTGTGCCTCGACCGAGGTTCCGCCGATCGCATCGACGACCGGGTATACGTCATATCCCGCACGCAGCGCGTCGAGAGCAGTGAAGGCCATGCAGACCTCAGTCCAGAGAGCGCAGAAGATCAGCTTCCTGCGGCCGGTCGCGCGGACGGCCTCAAGGAACTCGGTGTCTTCCCACGAGTTCACTGTCGTCCGGTCGAGCGGTTTGTCGTTCTCGAGGAGACCCGCTAGTTCGGGAATCGTCGGCTGTCCCTGGCCGGAGGCGACATTGACAGTCGAGTGCACGACGGGCACCCCGAAGGCTTTGATCGTCCTGACCGTCGATACGGCGTTCTTGACGAGCAGGTCGTGATCCATCGAGCGGACACTGGCCACCTGGGCCGGCTGATAGTCGATCAGAAGCAGCGCCGCGTTCTGCGGGGTGATGAGGTGATCTGCGAGTGGGTCGCGGATGGGTGCACTGGTCATGTGACCATCACTTTCTCGGTTAGATGATCGCGCTTCGGGGTTAGGGATCTTCACGGTGAGCAGGTGTCACCGCGTTCTGGCGAACTCTCCTCGGGGCCGAGCTGGCGGACCTCGAGGAGGTCAAGGCCAAGCGCCTCGATCTCAGCCAGGACGCCATGGAGCCCCGGCCGGTCCAGCACGCCGGTCAGGACTGTCTCTGGGCCCTGCCGCTTCCACGCCATCGCCGGAAACGCTGAAAGCAACGTGGCGCCGAGATGACCGTTGATCCTGATCATGTACCTGGCCGATGCAGGGTCCATGCGGTTATGGTCCGGCGCAGGCAGGTGAGTCCGCATCGCCAGGATCTGGTGACGCCGACGCCTGAATGGCGTAACGCGCGGCAGCCAGGCATTGCGCTAGTCACCGTCCGGGGACGTAACCTGGCTAGATGCTGAGAGGCAGCCGGCGCCGGGCCAGCGCGCCGGGGATCGGGTTCAGGCGTGGCGTTTAGGGCAAGCCCGCCAAAGCCAGCCCAGGCAGCTCCGCGACTGATTCAGCGCGGAGAGCTTCTTGCGTCCCTCGATCGAGCGGCGACAGCGAAGGTAACGCTTATCTCAGCCCCCGCGGGCAGCGGCAAGACTTCCCTGCTACGGGCCTGGGCAGATGGTGCGGGTCAGCCATACCGGCTGGCAGCCGTCCAGGTGCGGCGCGATCAGCAGGACTCCCAGCAGTTCTGGCTGGCCGTCCTCAGCGCGATCCGGCAGGCGCAGGGCACGACCGGCGAAGGCGAACAGCTGGCAGCGACACCCGACTTCAATGAAGCGGCCATCAGCGAGAGAGTCCTGTCGGAACTCGCCGCGCATCACGACCGCACCTTCCTGGTCATCGATGATCTCCACGAGCTGACCTCGCCAGAAGCGTTGATGCAGCTGACCCGGCTGCTGGAGAAGCTCCCTCAGCACGTGCACGCGATCCTGGCGACGCGGCGTGATCTCCCCCTGCGGTTGCACAAGCTCCGTCTCGCCGGCGAGCTGGCGGAGATCCGCGCGGCAGACTTGCGTTTCACTGAGCGCGAGACCCACCAGTTCCTGGAGGCTTCGGGCATCGCGTTGTCGGAGGCCGGGGTCGCCAGGCTGCACCAGCGCGCGGAAGGCTGGGCTGCCGGCCTGCGGCTGGCGGCGATGTCACTGGCGAGCAGCCCGGACCCGGAGAGATTTGTCGCGGAGTTCTCGGGCAGCAGCCGTACTGTGGCCGAGTACTTGCTCGCCGAAATGCTGGAATGCCAGCCGCCCGGGGTCCAGCAGCTTCTCCTGCGGACTGCCCTGCTCGACCGGGTCAACGGCGAGCTGGCGGATCTGCTGACTGGTCACCCCGGCTCCGAACGCATCCTCCTCGATCTCGAAGACGCCAACGCGTTTGTCGTATCCCTCGACCCGGCCCGGACGTGGTTCCGGTATCACCACCTCTTCGCTGACCTGCTCCGGCTTGAGCTGCGCCGGAGGCTGCCCGAAGAACTGCCGACCCTGCACCGGCTGGCCGCGAAGTGGCTGATCGGGCACGGCGAGATCGTTGACGCCATCCGGCATACTCAGGCCGCGGGTAACTGGTCCGATGCGGCGCGGCTGCTCGCAGATCATTCGTTCGGCCTGACGCTGGACGGACAAGCGCAGACCATCGAGTCCCTGTTGCGCGCGTTCCCGCCAGGTGCCGTTACCGAGGGCCCGGATATCCCTCTCGCGCGCGCAACCAGCGATCTTGCTCAGGGACGCCTGGACGAGGCTGCCGCCCACCTGACCGTGGCCGAGACCGCGATCACATCGACGCCGACAGACCGCAAGCACCGCCTCGACGTGGCGATCGCAGCGCTGAAACTGTCGCTCGCGCGGAAGCGCGGCCACCTGGCGGGAGTCGTCGATCAGGTCAGATTCCTTGCCACGCCGATAACCGGGCAGTCTGACGCCGACATCGCGCTCGACAGCGACCTCCGCGCGGTGGCGCTCATGAATCTCGGAATCGTCGAAGCGTGGTCGCTGGGGAACCAGGACAGCCAGCGGCACCTGCAAGAGGGCGCCGATCTTGCCCGGAAGATCGGACGTCCGTACCTCGAAGTGGCCTGCCTGGCTGAGCTCGCCTTCGCATCGAAGATCGAGCCTTTCGCAACTACCCGGCGGCGGTGCCGGGAGGCGATAGCCCTCGCCGAGCAACATGGCTGGGGCGCGGAACCGGTCATCTCGCCGGCGCTCGTGAACCTCGCAGGCGCTCTCATCTGGACGGGTGAATTCGACGAGGGCGATTACTGGCTGCAGCGCACCACCCGCGCCCTGGAGACAGATACCGGACCCCCCATGAGGCTGTTGCTGCACATAGGCACGGGCATGCTGCTGTCCGGCCGGCGCAGCCAGCGCGAGGCACTGGCGGAATACACCGCGGCCGAGCACCTGCAGGCGCAGCTGGAAGACTCACACGCACTAGCGCATCAGCTGACCGGCTGGAGGCTGGCCACCCAGGCCCGGCTCGGGCAGCTCAGCGACGCCCGGGCCTCACTGGCAGCACTCGACGCGGAACCGGCAGGCTCCGCCGAGATCGGTAATGCCCGCGCGGCCATCAGCCTCGCCGAGGGCAACCCGGCCGCCGCCCTCGCCGCGGTCCGGGACGTCCTGAACGGGACAGCTCCGGCCATCGGCTACGTGACAGTCGCTGAGGCACACCTCCTGGCAGCGCTCGCGCACCGCGAACTCGGCGACCACCGTGCTGCCACCGCAGCCGCTGAGTGCGCACTGGCCCTGGCGGAGGCGGACCGGCTCATCCTGCCGTTCGCGACGACAGGCTCACTCGAGCTGCTCGAAGCCATGCCGCGGCATGAGACGGCGCACACGGCCCTGCTGACCGACATCCTCGACGTCATGCGCGGATCATCCATACCGCCAGGCCGTGAGCCTTCACTGGCAGAGATTGAGCAACTCAGTCCGAGCGAGCTGCGGGTGCTGCGGTACCTCCCGACGAACCTGTCCCGGCCGGAAATCGCCAGGGAGCTATCGGTCTCGGTGAACACCGTCAACACCCACATCCGCAACATCTACGCCAAGCTCCAGGCTCAGGATCGTTCCTCGGCAGTACAGCGCGCACGAGAGATGCGGCTGCTCTCGGCCGGCCTGAACAGCTAAACGCTAGTCGGACATCGCCGGGCGGCCAGCCCCTGCTGAAGCACAATCACCAGAACTAGGTGACAGCCGCTCACCCGGCTGCTGCCTAACGTTGGCCGAAACGACTCCTGCCACGCGAGGCGATGACGCCAATGACCAGTCACGAGCAGCGCTATCGCCTAGGGCCGGTAACCGTGTCACGCATCGGCTTCGGCGCCATGCAGCTGCCAGGCCCCGGGGTATTCGGGCCGCCGCAAGACCGCGGCCAGGCGATTGCGGTTCTGCGGCGCGCCGTGGGACTCGGCGTCGATCACATCGACACCGCCCAGTTCTATGGTCCCGCTGTCGCGAATGAGCTCATCAGGTCAGCACTGCATCCATACCCGGAGGCGCTAGCGCTGGTCAGCAAGGTTGGCGCGCGACGGGACCGGTCAGGCCGGGTGCTGCGTTTCGATTCGCCGGCCCAGCTCACGCAGGGAATTGAGGACAACTTGCGCACTCTGGCAGTCGACCATCTTGCCGCG
>Ga0208717_1000619_pt1 | contig 11660 bp, 7 predicted proteins | sample NGESurF53shallow_FD_184489 | JGI IMG/M metagenome (GOLD analysis project Ga0208717, IMG submission 184489) | Arctic peat soil microbial communities from Barrow, Alaska - NGEE Surface sample F53-3 shallow (SPAdes) | ecosystem: Environmental > Terrestrial > Soil > Wetlands > Peat ... | reverse complement strand
GTTAAGTTCTGCTAGGTCTTTACCACTGCCGGCTGCAATACGTTGTTTGCGACTCGGATTTATAATATCAGGATTACGACGCTCCTCCAATGTCATTGAATTAATCATTGCTTCAATTCCTTTAAACGAATCATCATTTATATCCACATCCTTTATTTGTTTACCAACGCCTGGTATCATTCCCATGAGATCTTTCAGATTACCCATTTTTTTTATTTGGTGAAGCTGCGTTTTAAAATCTTCAAAATCAAATTGGTTCTTTCTTATCTTTTTCTCAAGCTTTGCCGCCTGAGCTTCATCAAATTGCTCCTGCGCTTTTTCAACAAGGCTTAAAATATCACCCATGCCCAAAATCCTTTGCGCCATGCGCTCCGGATAAAATACATCCAATGTATCCATCTTCTCTCCGCCGCTTACAAACTTTATAGGTTTATTTACGGTGGATTTAATTGAAATAGCAGCACCACCGCGTGTGTCACCATCGAGTTTGGTAAGCACCACGCCTGTATAATCGAGCTTTTGATTGAAGGCCGCTGCAGTATTAACTGCATCCTGGCCGGTCATACTATCCACCACAAAAAGAATTTCTTTAGGTGAAACTGCATTCTTAATATTGGCCACTTCAGTCATCATAACTTCGTCTATGGCTAACCGTCCGGCAGTATCAATAATTACTACATTTTTATTTTTCGATTTTGCTTCTTTAATTGCATTTTGAACAATTGATACTGCATCTTTATTTTCAGGCTCGCTATAAACCTCTATATTAATTTGTTCTCCCAATATTTTTAACTGTTCTATTGCCGCAGGCCTGTAAATATCGGCAGCCACCAATAAGGGCGACTTCCCTTTTTTTGTTTTAAGGTAGTTGGCCAGTTTTCCACTAAATGTTGTTTTACCGCTACCCTGCAACCCTGCAATTAATATTACAGCAGGATTTCCGCTTAACTCAAGCTCCGTCTCGGTTCCACCCATTAATTCCGCAAGTTCATCCTTAACAATTTTTACCATTAATTGTCCCGGACTTATTGAATTAATCACTTTTTCGCCAGTGGCCTTTTCTTTAATACTATCCGTAAAGTCTTTGGCAATTTTATAGTTCACATCAGCATCTACTAACGCCCGGCGAATATCTTTAACTGTGGAAGCAATATTGAGTTCCGTAATCCTACCCTGGCCTTTAAGGTTTTTAAAAGCGCTATCGAGCTTATCACTTAACGATTCAAACATATTTTTATTAATTAAAATTTAAGAACCAAAATATAGAAAAACAGAAGATAACCTGTTTATTCGAACAGCAAATTTAAGAAAATTGGCAATGTGATAATTTTGGAGATTATCAATGATAACATATTAAGTTTTAGAGAACCAGAAAGAATGGCCATATTTTTTAACTGTCTTTAATGATGGGATTTCCAAAAGTTCAGTCCAACTAATATCTCCAGGGCCGGACCTTCTGAGCATATCAGAACTTTCTTACCAAACCATTCATCTCTATAAATTAAACGGAGATAAAAGCAAAATGAATTGATTAATGCAGAGAGTATGCAAACTATCATGCAATTGAACTTTCCATTTTTTTCAGGAAATTATTTCCTGCTTCTGTAACATAAATACACAACTGTTTTTTATTATTAACAATATCCATTCTTGTGTTAATCAGTCCCCTTTTATATAACCCCGCCAGCGAAGATTTCATTTCTTCCGGAAAGCACGGGATGCTTCCATTGCCGGCTATTTCCTTTTCCTTGCATTCTTTCAATTTCTCAATCATTCTTTTGGTTGGCAGGCGCATAGATGTTTTCATAAAAAAATTTGATTAGCAATGTTAGTTAATAATTGATACTTCAATTTATTAATAAAAAAGGAGAAGCGTGAAGTTCTTTCAACTTATGTCTTTCAACTGTTATTTATTAATAATAACGGAACCTCCTGAATCAGGAATAGGCGTAAAGGAAATATTTGTTTCAGTACAAAATTGTTCGACTGCCTTTCTAGCTCCTTTATAATTATCATTATTGAAATCATGAATAAATATATAGCCGCCTTTGACCAATTTCTGATAAAAAAATTTCAACCCTTCGTATATGGGCTCGTATAAATCTGCATCAAGACTTACAAATACAAACTGATCATGAATATCTTTAGCAGATGCCGGAAAAAAACCTTTAACAGGTATGCATTTCTCCGGAAAAGGCATCATGGCTAAAACTGAAGCTACAGACGTATTTGTAAAATCCTGCAATCCTGATGTAAAACCTTTATTTTTTTCTTGGACAACATCTCTTGAATCAAACCCTTCGAATGTATCCAAAAGGTAAAGTATTCGGTCTTTGAAATACAAATTAATGTGTTTGGCAAATTTTCCTTTATAAACGCCCAATTCGGCTACGTTCCCTTCTAAGTTTTTATTGTTGATTTCATTGCAAACCAATTCCAGCGTAGAAAGTCTTATATAGTCAAAATAATTTTGGCTGATATTTCGCGGCCGTTCCAGGTATTCTAATGAATTAGTGATAAAGATTTTTTCTTTTTGTAAGCTTTTGCCCAATAAAAGATTGATTCCTTTAGCAATATGTCTGAACATAAATATTTATTGACATCCAAAATACAATGAGATATAATAAAAAAGCCAAACTATACAAGTTTAGCATTCGACCAGGCCGGAAAAATCAGCATCTTAGCAAGTTGTCCCACGAGGATTCGAACCTCGACAGACAGAATCAAAATCTGTTGTACTACCTTTATACTATGGGACAAAAAGGAGTGCAAAAGTAAGATTAACGATCAAATTTTCAAAACCACAATTTGAATTAAAGATTGCGGATATTATTGCCTGAATTTAGCTTCCTTATCTTCAGCTTCCTTTAATTTTTTGATATAAGCTAATGCATCTGGAATAACATCGCACATAATAGTAATAATCGCTCCTGGCTTTACATTATCATAAGCATATTGAATGGCTTCACTTTCCTTTTGCAAAATCATTACTGGTATGTCTCGCGGCTTGCTTTCATTGATGCCTTCTACCAGCAGGTTAATTATTTCTTCGGCTGTACGTCCACGTAAGTGCTTGTCCTGCCTGATAATTATTTCATCAAAATTTCTTGCGGATATCCTTCCTATTTCACGAATGTCATCATCCCTTCTATCACCAGTACCGCTTATTATACCAACTTTATAAGTGCTATCCAACCGGTTAACAAAATCGCAGAGTAGGTTCAATCCTGCTGGATTATGAGCAAAATCTGCCAAAAACTGAAAGTTCCTGAATTGAAACAGGTTGAGCCTTCCAGGTGTTTGCGAAACAGATGGAATAAATGTGTGCAGCGCCTGCCGTATATCTTCAACTTTTATATTTCTGAAAAGATAACAGGCAAGAATAGACGGAAGCGTATTCATAATATTATGAGTTGCCTTGCCATTAAAAGTTATCGGAATTTCAGCAACCTTTTCTACCCGTATTTTCCAATTGCCCTTCATTATAGTTACATACTCATTTTCATAAACAGCAGCTATGCCGCCCTTGCCGCAATGCTGTTTTATCCGCTTATTATTTTCGTCCATGCTGAACAACGCTATATTACAATTAAGATCATCTTTCATAGCATATACCAGATCATCATCTGCATTTAAAATGGCGAACCCATTGGGGAAAACAGTTTCAGGTAATACCTGTTTTACTTTTGCCATTTGTTCAAGCGTTTCAATTCCGCCAAGACCAATATGATCGGCAGTTACGTTGGTTACAATAGCAATGTTACAATTGGTAAAAGCAAGGCCGTTTTTTAAGATGCCTCCTCTTGCGCATTCTAAAACAGCAAAATCTACAGTCGGATCCTTCAATACAAATTCAGCACTTTTTGGACCGGTACAGTCCCCCACCATCATTAATTGATTTTGAATATAAACACCATCAGAGGTAGTGAAACCCACTTTATAGCCTGCCGCCTTACAAATGTGTGCTATCAACCTGCTCGTAGTTGTTTTACCATTTGTACCCGTTATTGCAATAATAGGTATTCTGCCATCGGCACCCTTTGGATAAAGCATTTCAACCACAGGTTCTGCAGCGTTTCTTGCAATTCCTTCGGATGGCTCTACATGCATCCGAAATCCGGGAGCAGCATTCACTTCCAGAACGGCACCGCCATTTTCTTTCAATGGTGTTTTTAAATCCGATGCCATAATATCAATCCCGCATATATCAAGTCCGATAATTTTTGCAATACGTTCTGCCAGGAAAATATTTACCGGATGTACTTCATCGGTTACATCCGTGGAGGTACCGCCGGTTGATAAATTAGCAGTTGGCTTCACCAAAACCAATTCATCTTTCGCAGGAACGGTGTCCAGGTTATATCCTTTTTCATCCAATATTTTTTCTGTAAAGCCATCAATTTTTATTTGGGTTAACACTTTTTCGTGGCCATAACCCCGTCGCGGATCTTTATTGATTTCGTCAATAAGCCATTGAATTGAATGCACTCCGTCGCCTCTAACGGATGCGGGTGTACGCAATGCAGCACATATAAATTTGAAGTTAACAACCAAAACCCTGAAATCGAAGCCGGTAATATATTTTTCGCATATAACAGATCGTCCATATTTTCTTGCGGCCTCTAATGCTCTTTCCGCCTGCTCATAAGTAGTAATATTTGTTGTAGCGCCTTTGCCATGGTTTCCATCAATGGGCTTGATTACAAATGGATAACCTACTTCATCTATGGCACGCTGTACGGTTTCATCACTGTAAAGAATAATACCCCTTGGAACAGGCACTTCGGCTGCGCTTAAAAGATTTTTTGTTTCTTCTTTATCACCAGCAATATCAACAGCAATAGTGGAGGTTGTACTGGCGATAGTTGCACGAATTCTTTTTTGGTGAATTCCATAACCCAACTGTACAAGGCTTTGTTTATTCAGGCGGATATATGGAATGCCGCGTCTTACAGCTTCTTCCACGATACTCCCCGTAGAAGGTCCCAGCCGGGTATCTTCTCTTATTTCTCTCATTGTCTGAACTTCTTCATCAAGGTTGTAAGGTGAATTATCAATTAAAGACTGCACCAACCTAAACGCCGACTTTGCCGCAAATACGCCTGCTTCTTCTTCCATGTAATCGAATACAACAAAGTATTCGCCGTGCTTCCCGGCAGTTCTTGTTCTTCCAAAACCCATGTCCATACCGGCAAGTGTTTGAAGTTCCAATGCCACATGTTCAATAACATGACCCATCCAGGTACCTTCTGCAACACGTGATAAAAAACCACCGGGAACACCTTCGCTGCAGCGATGTTCATAAAGTGTTGGTAATAATTGTTCAAGCTTCTCTTTAAAGCCATCTAATTTGTTTGTAGGCACATGCTCCATCTCTTCAAGATCAATTTTCATTTGAATGAGCTTTGGCCTTCTGATGCTCCAGTAGTTGGGGCCCCGTAATACTTTTATTTCAATAATCTTCATAAACCAACTAAAAAATTTTGGATAAATAATTAAATGCTCTCATAAAAAACAACGCAGCAAATTGTAAGTTAATGATAATTCACAACCAAAAATTTAATGCTTTGGACAATCTCTTTATTTCAATTCCGTTATTTTTGTAATTAGTATTTATTTTGACAGTAAAGGCGCATTGAATACTAACCCAATAATTGTATTGATAAATGAGACGCCGCTGTTTATATCAAAATTGAATGCATGCAACATCCGAAGGGAAAACTTATTGCCATAGGAGGAGCCGAAGACAAAGGCTCTGATCTTGAAAAAGGCGATATGGTTAGAAATAATCTTAATTTTTTTGAACTGGGTATTCTTCGCCATATTGTAGAAGAAGCAGGCGGCCCCGATATAAGAATGGAAGTAATTACTACCGCTTCCATGATACCTAACGAAGTAGGTGAAAATTACCTGAATGCTTTTGGAAAAATCGGATGTACTAACATCGGCCTGTTGCCCATTCGCAACCGTGCTGATGCAATGGACAAGGAATACCTGGAACGCCTGAAAAAATGTGACGCTGTAATGTTTAGTGGCGGCAATCAATTAAGATTATCATCAACTTTTGGCGGTACAGAATTTTTAGAAATTGCTCTTAACCGCTTTCAGGATGAGAAAAATTTTGTAGTGGCAGGTACTTCGGCGGGCGCAATGGCAATGAGCAATACAATGGTTTATGAGGGTAATGCAACAACAGCTCATTTAAAAGGAGAAGTGAAAATAACAACCGGGCTTGGTTTTATGGATGACGTAATTTTCGACAGCCATTTTGAAAAACGTGGAAGGTTTGGCCGGCTGGCACAGGCGATTGCGAGTAACCCTTCTGCAGTGGGAATAGGATTAGGAGAAGACACGGGAATGCTCATAAAAGACGCTAATGTAATGGAAGCAATCGGCAGCGGGATGGTAATGATCATTGACGGGCACGACATCATGCACAACAATATTGCAGATATTCCTGACGGGAATCCTATAAGTGTAGAAAATATTAAAGTGCATTTTTGTGAAAAAGGAAATGGCTTTTTATTGAAGGAAAGAAAATTTATTCCCGATATAGCAGCATATTATAAGGAAGAAATATTATTAAGAGGGAAACTTAAAAAAGCTATCTAACTCTTTTATTAAACAGTTCTTAGTAAATAATAATTCTTCTTTCCTTTTTGTACCAGCAGGTATTTTTCATTTAGCAGAAAATCTTCGTTTACCTTTATTTCAACATCAGTTACTTTCTCTTTATTTAAAAATACGCCACCGCCAGCAAGCATTTTACGGGCTTCACCTTTACTCGAAAAGATTTTGGTATCTGCCAGTAATGAAATGAGATCAATATTTTCTTTTAATATTTTCCTATCTACATCAATTGACGGAACCCCTTCCATTACCTGTAGTAACTGACCTTCGTTTAGTTCTTTTAGCGTTTGTGCGGTATCGTTACTAAATAAAATTGCAGATGCTTTTACGGCAAATTCATAGTCTTTTCGCGAATGAACCAAACAGGTAACTTCTTCAGCCAATTTTTTCTGTAGAATGCGCTGGCTTTCGTTTCCGGCGTGTTGGCTAACAAGACCTGCAATTTCTTCTTTCGATAAAAAAGTAAAAATTTTAAGAAATCTCTCTGCATCAAGGTCAGCGGTATTTAGCCAAAATTGATAAAAACTATACGGCGATGTTTTATCAGCACTTAGCCATACATTTCCTTTTTCGGTTTTACCAAATTTTCCACCATCGGATTTGGTTAACAGGGGACAGGTAAATGCAAAAGCTTCACCGCCACTTTTACGTCTTATTAATTCAGTTCCTGTAACAATATTTCCCCATTGGTCGCTTCCTCCAAATTGAAACTTACAATTCTTGTTTTTATTCAACCAATAAAAATCATACCCTTGTACTAATTGGTAGGTAAACTCAGTAAAGCTCATGCCATTCTCTCCTTCCAAACGCTTGCGCACACTGTCTTTAGCCATCATATAATTAATGGAAATATGCTTTCCCACGTCACGGATAAAATCCAGGAAAGAGATGTCTTTAAACCAATCGTAATTATTAACCATTTCAGAAGCGTTGTCTTTTTCAGAACGGAAATCAAGAAATTTTTCCAATTGTTTCTGAACAGATTTCAGGTTGTAATTCAACACATCCGGGTTTAATAAATTACGTTCCTCACTTTTCCCGGAAGGATCTCCTACCATTCCTGTAGCACCTCCAACCAAAGCAATAGGTTTGTGTCCGAATTTTTGTAAATGCATCAAAACAATTATTGGAATAAGGCTGCCAATATGAAGGCTATCGGCTGTAGGATCGAAGCCAACATAACCAGCAGTCGGCTCTTTACATAATTGTTCTTCGGTGCCCGGCATGATGTCCTGGATTAATCCCCGCCATCTTAATTCTTCAATTAAATTGTTCATACTATTTTCAAAAAGAATGATAATTCTAAGGCTTCAAAAATAGTTCACAATTAAATATTTCAACAATTGATTTTGAGTACGTCCGACATTTTAATGACTCTATTGCATTGGGTTCAAAAAAATGAAGAGTGAAATTTTAAAAGTTTCTAATAATCTATCCCTTACAGTTTACATAAGTTTTACTTAATTTTAGTGAGTATTAGGCTTATTGAGATACAATATAAAGAGTTAATGTCCGTTTTATATTACCCGAATACTCACTGAAACTGTCCATAAAATTGATCATTCCCCCAATATGAGAATTTCCAGACTTACCAAATTAATGTGCCTGTTGATATTACCTTGTTGTGGGTTTGCACAATTCAGAAAATATTCCAACGAGTTTTTAAATATTGGGGCAGGAGCCCGTGGATTAGGAATGGGAGCATCAGTATCCGCATCTGTTGATGACGGAACGGCGGGCTACTGGAATCCGGCTGGCCTTACCGGCGTAAAGGATAATCCATCTATAAGCCTTATGCACGCCAGCTATTTCGATAATATCGGCAAATACGATTATGGAAATGTAGCAATACCAATCAACGATAATAAGAGAACGCTTGGCTTTTCCATTTTACGTTTCGCCGTAGACGATATTCCCAATACGTTGTTTTTGGTTGAACCTGATGGAAGCATCAATTATGGAAATATCACAACGTTTTCTTCGGCCGATTACGCTTTCCTCTTTTCTTATGCCCAAAAGATTAAAGATGACGACGATTTAAAAATGAGTTTCGGAGGTAATGCAAAAATTATTTATCGAAAAGTGGGGCATTTTGCTACTGCATGGGGATTTGGTTTTGACGCAGGATTTAAAATGCAAAAAGACAGGTGGACTCTTGGCATAGTTGCCAAAGATGTTACAACAACATTCAATGCATGGTCATTTAATTTTACAGAAAAAGAACAAGAAGTTTTATACCTCACCCAGAATAACATTCCTGTAAAGTCAACAGAACTTACAGCGCCGAGGCTCACAGTTGGAAACTCCTACAATTTTCGGCTTGGATCATCTGTAAATCTATTAGCCGAAGCAGACTTTGATTTTACATTTGACGGAGAAAGAAATACTATTATAAGCGGCAAAACAATAAGCGTAGATCCGCATTTTGGCATGGAAGCATCTATTAAAGGTGTGTTTTTTGTGCGGGCAGGAATTTACAATTTTCAAAGAGCATTGGCTGACGGAGATACTACCAATCAAAAAAGAGTTTGGATTTATCAACCAAGTTTAGGTGCCGGATTTAAAATAAAAAATGTAAGGATTGATTACGCCTTTTCAAACCTGGCTAATCAGTCTAATCCGTTATATACTCATATTTTTTCATTAAGATTCGATCTTGCTAAAAAGGAAAATAATTAAGGCCTTAACTAACGACCATGAAAAAATTATTATTACTATTTTTTATTTTCATTTCAGCAGTTGCTTTTACGCAACCTTACCCCAATAGCTGGATTGATTACAGTAAAACTTATTACAAATTTAATGTTGGCAAAACCGGCCTATATCGTATATCTCAATCTACTCTTAATTCGGCAGGACTTGGAGCTATACCAGCCGAACAATTTCAATTATGGAGAAATGGTCAAGAAGTTGGTTTGTACACATCAACACCCAGCGGTCCTTTAAGTTCATCAGACTACATAGAATTCTGGGGGATTATGAATGATGGTAAGAAAGACACCAAACTTTATCGCGATCCCGATTACCAGCTTTCTGATTATTACAGTTTAGAAACTGACACCGCCGCCTATTTTTTAACCGTGAACCCGGCGGGAAATAGTTTGCGATTTGTAAATAGCCCCAATAATGTTGCAGGAAATTCACTTGCCCCCGAACCTTATTTTATAAATACAAAGTCGGTTTATTACAAAAATAAAATGAACATGGGTCTCGGCCTTCCTCTTGGCGAGTATGTTTATTCATCCTCTTATGATATTGGGGAAGGGTGGACATCAAACGATGTTGCTCCGTGCTGCCCGCTTTCCTATCTTTTCGACAGCATTTATATGTACACCGGAGGCCCTTTGGCTTCCTTCAATTTTGCAGTAGCGGGCAATGCGCTAAACCTGAGAAATGTAAGTGTTAAGATATATAATAACGTTATTGACGATGAGCCAATGTCAAATTTCACCTATCTGAAAAAGCAGGTTACGAATATACCTGCCAGTTATTTTCCAAGCCCCGATCATGTGTTGATCTCCATTCAACCGGTTGAACAGGATCCAACCATTACTACTGATCGAATTGTTGTTTCTACCTTTTCCTTAACCTACCCGGCTAAATTTAATTTCAATAATAAGAAGAGCTTTTATTTTGAGTTGCCTGCTACCGCGACAGGAAACTATTTAACTATCGATAATTTTAATTACGGCAGTACCAACCCGGTTCTCCTTGATATTACTTCAGGTGCCCGTTACACTGGAGATATTACAACAATTCCTGGCAAAGTACTTTTTGCACTTCCGCCATCAGCTATTACGCTAAGAAAATTTGAATTAGTAAATGAAGATGCGTCCAATATAAATACCGTTAGCTCATTAACCCAAAGAACTTTTGTTAATTACGGTGTTGCCGCTAACCAGGGAAATTACATAATCATCAGCAATCCTGTTTTATACAACAATGGTTCTGGTGTTAATAACGTTGATTTATACCGGGCATATAGAAGTTCGGCTACGGGTGGTAGTTATAGTGCTAAAATTTATGACATTGACCAAATAACTGACCAGTTTGGGTATGGAATAAAAAAACATCCGTTGGCAATTAAAGATTTTATACAATATGCCGCTGCCACATTTTCGCCAACACCAAAATATGTTTTCCTGATTGGAAAAGGAATCACCTACAGCGATTACGCAGCCAATCAAAACAGCGTCTATGATGACCAGCTAGATCTTATTCAAACTTTCGGCAACCCGGCTTCAGATATATTACTTTCTTCTCCCTATGGCAGCACTGTTCCAACTGTTCCCATTGGCAGGCTGTCAGTAACTACAGGAAATGAGATCGGAAATTATCTTCAAAAGATAAAGGAATACGAGAATGCCGAAGCCTCAACAACTCAAACGCTTGCCAATAAATTATGGATGAAAAATATTGTTCATGTAATTGGCGGGAAGGATAGTTCTGAAAGTGATCTTTTTACTTTCTACATGAATCAGTATGCCAATATTATTGTTGATACGCTGTATGGTGGCAAAGTGGAAACGTTTGCAAAGACTACCAATTCTGCAGTGCAATTAATATCCGGTCAAAGAATTGAGCAATTGTTTAATGAAGGTATCGGTATCCTATCTTATTTTGGGCATTCGTCTGCAAATACACTCGAATTTAATTTAAGCGATCCATCAACTTATCAAAACCAGGGCAGGTATCCATTCTTTTCGGTCAGTGGCTGTACGGCAGGTAATAACTATATATTCGATACAACAAGAATTACGCAGAATAATTTATCTATTTCAGAAAAATTTGTACTTGCCAGTGAAGGAGGAAGTATTGGGTTCTTCGCAAGTTCCCACCTGGGAGTGCCTCCCTATCTGTATAGCTACGATGTTGAATTGTACAATCAGCTTGGCGTAGTAAACTATGGTAATACCATTGGTAACGATATAAAAAATGTGATAACAAATTTGGGGGGTGCCAATAACTCGCTTGATTTTCTTACGCGGATTAATATGGAGGAAATGAACTTGCATGGCGACCCTGCCTTA
>Ga0208717_1000618_pt1 | contig 11660 bp, 8 predicted proteins | sample NGESurF53shallow_FD_184489 | JGI IMG/M metagenome (GOLD analysis project Ga0208717, IMG submission 184489) | Arctic peat soil microbial communities from Barrow, Alaska - NGEE Surface sample F53-3 shallow (SPAdes) | ecosystem: Environmental > Terrestrial > Soil > Wetlands > Peat ... | reverse complement strand
GTGGTGGCGCATTGCAAGCAGCAGTTGCAGCCGACGTATCGCGAAGACGTCATGGTTCCCGCGTCCGCCAAGCGGGAGATCGACGACGACATCGGCGACGACCTCGACGTGTTGTGCCAAGCGATCGAGTTGGTCGTGACCACGCAGTTCGGGTCGACGTCGATGTTGCAGCGAAAGTTGCGGGTGGGCTTCGCCAAGGCAGGCCGACTGATGGACCTCATGGAGAGCCGAGGCATCGTCGGCCCAAGTGAAGGCTCCAAGGCTCGCGATGTCCTTGTAAAAGCGGACGAACTGGACGACATAATCGCGACTCTTCGCGGGGAGTAACAACTACGGGTGGCTACCACATCGCCGATACATGACTTTGTCGACTCGGGCGAGAAGTCATAGACTCGGTGAACGCGCAGCCACGGCGCTGTTCGAGCCTGGTGGGGATGCTCGTGCGGTGCGGTTGTCCGGCCCGCCCAATCCCTAGGAGCGCGAAGTGTCGATCGGCCAGGCGCTTTCTAGCGCACGCCTCGAGGCCGGGTTCACGATCGACGACATGAGCGCCAAGACGCGCCTGCGGGCCACGGTCATCAGGGCCATCGAGGCGGACGATTTCTCACTGTGCGGCGGCGATTTCTACGCCCGCGGACACATCAGAACCCTCGCCGGGTTAGTCGGCCTCGACCCGGCCCCGCTGCTGGCTGAGTACGACGCGACGATCGGCCCCAAGGACGACGGGCAAGCGACCAGCCAGCTCCACGAAACCGAAGTCACCGGCCGCGCCATCACGAAGACCGCGCAGAAGCGGTCGCCACATTGGGGTCTTGCAGCGATGGGCACGACACTGGTGGCGATCATCGTTTTTGCGACGATCGGATTGCTGAACCACTCCAAGAAGCCGCCAACCGTGGCGGCCCCTCCCGGCCCAGCGGCTGCGGTCGTCAGCAGCGCACCGCCGTCGCACTCACCGAGCCCGTCACCTGTCGTCGTTAAAAGTCCGCCCGCGAGCCCACCTGCGAGCATCGCGGCCGAGCCGACCCCGAGCAGCGTAGTGGCCGAAGCCGGTGTGCACGTGGTGTTGAGGATTACCACCGCGAAGTGCTGGGTGGCGGCGACCGCTTCTGACGGACAGTCGCTCTATACGGGCGTGCTGGCCCCAGGAGCGGAGCAGACTTTCGACGACCCCCAGCGCGTGACGCTCCGGCTCGGCAACGCGCCTGCGACTGACATCACCGTCAACGGTGTTGATCTTGGCGCACCGGCGACCAAGAACAGCGTGACCTCCGTCAGCTTCGGTCCCGGCAACCCGTTGCTGGCGCAGGGATAACCGACCCTTTTGCCGGACGGCGAGAACGACCGACACGGGTACGCTCAGGGCGTGTCCGCGAGCCGATCAGTCCACTTGGTGACCCTCGGTTGCGCACGCAACGACGTCGACTCCGAAGAGCTCGCGGCCAGCATGGCGGAAGCGGGCTGGCAGCTCACTGACGCGGCGCTTGCTGACGTCACCGTCGTGAACACCTGCGGCTTCGTCGAGGCGGCCAAGAAGGACTCCGTCGACGCATTGCTGGCGGCCGCCGATGCGACACCGAGCGGCAAGGTGGTCGCCGTCGGCTGCCTCGCGCAGCGCTATGGCGGCGAGCTCGCCGAGGCTCTCCCCGAGGCCGTCGTCCTGTCGTTCGACGACTACGCCACGATCGGCGACCGGCTCGACGATGTGCTAGCCGGCCGGCCGCTGGTTCCGCATCTGCCACAGGATCGCCGCACACTGCTGCCGGTCAGCCCGGTCAGCCGACCCGCGATGGTCGCCGATGTCGGCATTCCTGGTCACGCGGGTGGGCCTCGGGTGTTGCGGCAGCGGCTCGACGACGGCCCGGTCGCGCCGCTCAAACTCGCGTCCGGCTGTGACCGGCGATGTTCGTTCTGCGCGATCCCGTCGTTTCGCGGCGCATTCGTGTCCCGGCCGCCGGCGGAGGTTCTCGGCGAGGCGCGATGGCTCGCTGCCCACGGTGTCCGCGAAATCGTTCTTGTCAGTGAGAACTCGACGTCGTACGGCAAGGATCTCGGCGACGTTCGCTTGCTCGAACAGCTGCTGCCGCAAGTGGCGGCGGTCGACGGTATCGAGCGGGTGCGGCTGACCTACCTGCAGCCGGCGGAGATGCGGCCGTCGTTGATCGACACACTGACGTCGACCCCCGGCGTCGTCCCGTACTTCGATCTCTCGTTCCAGCACGCGAGTGCGACGGTGTTGCGGCGGATGCGGCGCTTCGGTGATCCGGAGCAGTTCCTCGACCTGCTCGGTCGCATTCGCGCGCTCGCACCAGATGCCGGTGTGCGATCCAACGTCATCGTCGGATTCCCCGGTGAGACCGACGCGGAGTTCGCCGAACTCGAAGACTTCCTGCTGGCCGCGCGCCTCGACGTGATCGGTGTGTTCGGTTACTCCGACGAAGACGGCACCGCCGCGGCTGACTTGCCCGACAAGGTCGATCCCGATGTCGTGGCAGATCGCGAGGCGCAGCTCGGACGGATCGTCGAACAGCTCATCAGCGAGCGCGCCCAAGAACGCATCGGCTCTGTTGTCGACGTCCTCGTCGATCGCGTGATCGTCGTCGAAGACGACGCACCAACGACACGAGGACCGGACGCCGAGGGGCGGGCCGATCACCAAGCGCCTGAGGTCGACGGCACGACGCTTCTGCCAGGCGTTGTGGTCGCGCCCGGAACAGTCGTTCGAGCCAGAGTGGTGGATGCGGTGGGAGCCGATCTGGTCGCCGCTCCTCTCGATACCGAGTTGCTTGTGTCGTCGCTCGCCGGCAGTCTGGCGACCTGATGGCTGACATCACCGAGTCGTCGTCGACCGCGATCCCGCAGGCGGGCGTGCGGAACTTGGCGAACGCGCTCACGGTGGCGCGGCTGGTGATGGTTCCGATCTTCGTCGTGTTGCTGCTCAGTGCGAGCGGTGACCACGACGGTTTGCGGCTCGCCGCGACCGCGGTCTTTGTTCTCGCCTCACTCACCGATCGCTTCGATGGCGAAGTGGCGCGCCGACGAGGCACCGTGACCGACTTCGGCAAGATCGCCGACCCGATCGCCGACAAGGCACTGACCGGCGCTGCGTTGATCAGCTTGTCCAGCATCGGCGATTTGCCGTGGTGGGTGACGGTCGTGATCCTGGCGCGCGAGATCGGCATCACGCTGCTGCGGTTCTGGGTCATCCGCCGAGGTGTGCTCGCTGCCAGTCGTGGCGGCAAGGTCAAGACTTTGTTGCAAGTGGTTGCGATCGGCCTGTATCTGTTGCCGCTGAGCGGGCCGTTGGCCTCTCTTCGCGCCTACTTGATGGGTGCCGCTGTGATCATCACGTTGGTGACCGGCGTTGACTACGTCGCTCGCGCGATCCGATTGCGTCGCGCCACGTCGGGCCGAGCCGCAAGCCCTGCCGCGGCCGACCTGCTCGGCAGCCGCGCGACGCCCGGCACGCATCAGTAGCGCGCGTGAAGGCGGAAATCGTCGCGATCGGCACCGAACTGCTGCTCGGCGACATCGTCAACGGGAACGCGGCATGGCTCGGTCGTGAGCTGGCCGACATCGGTATCGATGTCGACCTCACCACTGCCGTCGGTGACAACATCGGCCGCATCAGTGCTGCCGTCGGTAGGGCATGCGAGCGGGCCGACGTCGTGGTGCTCACGGGTGGTCTCGGACCGACGCAGGACGACCTGACACGTGAGGCGCTGGCCGAGCTGGCCGGCGTCCGCCTCGTTCGTGATCCGCAACTCGAGGCGGCGCTACGGGCGCGCTACGTCGCGTCAGGACGGATCGATTTTCCCGAGAACAACCTGCGGATGACTGATCGCCCCGAGGGGGCGTCGGCGTTGCCGAATCCGGCCGGCACTGCTCCCGGGTTGCGTATGACGATGGGTGTGCGCGAGACGACGGTGTACGCGCTGCCTGGGGTGCCGCAGGAGATGCGGGAGATCTTCACTACGTGGATGCGTGCCGAGCTCGCCGAGCGTGCGGGGCCGGGCACGATCGTGTTGTCGCGGCGGCTGCACACGGTCGGTGTGTGGGAGTCGCAGGTGTCGCAAGCCCTTGCCGACATCGATGCCGGACTCGCCGTTGCGGCCAATCCGACGATCGCCTATCTCGCGTCGCAAGGACAGACGCTGGTGCGGATGACGGCGAAGGCGCCCACGGAGCAGGCGGCACGCGCGTTGATCGCTGATGTCGAGACGCGGGTCCGAGCAGCACTGGGCGACGTGATCTACGGCGTCGACGACGAGACGCTGGAGTCCGTCGTTCATCAGCTGTTGCTGATGGCGGACGCGACCGTGGCGACGGCAGAGTCACTGACGGGTGGGTTGCTCGGCGCGGCACTGAGTTCGACGCCCGGGGCTTCGGCGACCTACCGCGGCGGCGCGGTGCTCTATGCGACGGAATCGAAGACAGCGGTCGTTGACGTCCCGGCTGCACTGCTTGCCGAGCGCGGGCCCGTCGATCCCGACGTAGCCGTAGCCATGGCGGACGGCGTCCGGCGCGCGTTCGACGCGACCTACGGTTTGGCGACGACGGGCGTCGCGGGCCCAACGGTTCAGGACGGCAAGCCGGTGGGCACCGTCTACATCGCGCTGGTCGGCCCAAGTGATCTTCGTGTGGTGCAGGAACTCCGGTTGGCCGGTGGGCGCGACCGGGTGCGGCAGGGCAGTGTCCTGACTGCGCTCGATGTGGTGCGCCGGCAGCTGTCTGGCCTGCCGCAGCGCTGACGCCTCATAGGCTTGCCGGTGCCGGTTCGGCCTGGAAGAGTCGGCGTGCTTACACTGTTACTACACATGGAACGGATCAGGACTCAAGATCAGTCGAGTTGCGCGTCCGGCATGCCGATGACACGAGGTACGGTGACTCTCACGGTTTCTTGCACGGGGCGAAAGGCGAGGAGGGCACGATGATTCTGCTGCGCAGACTGCTCGGCGACGCGTTGCGCCAACAGCGCCTTGCCCAGGAACGCACGCTGCGTGATGTATCCGCCGGCGCGCGCGTTTCCCTTGGCTACCTGTCCGAGGTCGAGCGCGGCCAGAAGGAAGCCTCCTCCGAACTGCTGTCGTCGATCTGCGACGCACTTGGCGTCCAGCTCTCGACGGTCTTGCGCGAAGTCAGCGACGAGCTCCACGTTCTCGAATCTGCCGGTAGCGACCCTGCCGTCGTCCCGATGTCAGGTGTCAGCCACGGCGCAACGGCGCACACGAACCACCAGGTCGTCGCAGCCGCCTAAGTTCGCCACCGGCTAGAGCCGCGGTCGAGGCTTAGACTTTGGCGATGGTTACTCCCACCGCACCCACTGACGCGTCGTCGGTGGGAGGCGGTTCTGAAACTCCGAGTACACGCGGCACGCGTAGCCGTGCGGGCAATGCCATGGGGCGAGGGCACGAGGCCGCCTTACGTGGGGCGCTAGCGGCGGTTGAGAAGTACGGCAGTCGCAAGGCCACGATGGGCGACATCGCGATGCTCGCCGGAATCGCCAAGGCCACGCTGTACAACCACTTCAGAACTCGCGACGACGTGTATCTGGCCGTGGTCGCGCATGAGGTCGACAGGGTCGCTGCAGCAGCGCGGGAGAAGCTCCCGGACGGACTCGACGAAGCCATTGCTGAAGCTGCTCGGTTGATCGGCGAGCACGCGGCCGTGCGGAAGATCGCTGTTGATGAACCGGCTGCGTTGGCCGCGCTTGCGACGCCGGGCGCTGGTCCGGCGTGGATCGCGGCCCGCACAGCGATTGCCAGTGCGTTGTCGGATAGCGGCTACGCCGACTCACCAGCTGCGGTCGACGTGGTACTGCGCTACCTCGCAAGTCAGCTGCTCGCGCCGTCGACGGCAGATGACCGCACGAGCGCGGCAGAATTACTTAGGAGCGCCGCTGCTGCCCAGTCGCCGCCCGCACAAACGGAGCCCGCAGAACCGGCACCTGCGCCGGATCCGGCTGACAGCGCGGACACCAGTAGCTGACCCGCGCGTAGGCTCCGTCGCCTTGCGAGTCGACCTGGATCGTGGTGCCGCAGCGTCGACACGGTCGACCTGCGCGGTCGTAGACCCACGTCCGCTTGCCTGCGCGCGTATCGCCGGTGGTGACGTGGTCGTAGCGTTCGCGATTGGCAATCAGCAGTCGATGCGCGAGATCGACAACAGCCGCAAGATCCTTGACGCCGCTAACAGGCGTCCAGGGTGAAATCCCACGCAGGAAACAGATTTCCGCCTTGTAGACGTTGCCGGCACCGGCCAGATTTCGCTGATCGAGCAGTGCCTCGCCGATAGCGCGGTCAGGGTCGAGGCGCAGTCGACGAGTCGCCTCGTCGGCGTCCCAGTCGGGCCCGAGCAGGTCGGGTCCGAGGTGTCCGACCAGGGTGTCTTCGGCAGAGGTTGGCACCAGCGCAACGTCGTGAACACGCCAGCCCACCGCCGTCCCGCCTGCGTTGGCTAGAACGACGCGCACGTGGTCGTCGGGATCGTGCACCCGATAGCCGGCCGAGTGGGTTCGCCAACGGCCGTCCATGCGCAGGTGTGTGTGCAACGTGAGGCCCGCGGGCTCGAGCCGGATCAGCAGATGCTTGCCGCGCGGTACAACGTCGACCACGCGCTGCCCGATGAGATCGGTTGTCGCGAATTCGGCGAGGCGAAGGTCGGCTTGCGTTAGTACGTGGCCGGCAAGAGTCGCGCGCAGCGTGCGCGCCGTGAGCCACACGGTGTTGCCCTCGGGCATCGGTCACCGACTCGCGCGATTGCTCACGAGCGAAGCCGCAGGCCGCGGGGAGTGGCGCGAAAGCCCGCTGCCTCCAGTGCGGCACCAAGTGGTGAGTCGAGTACCGATGCGCCGTCGGCGCGTTCAACGTCGAGTCGGCCGAGCCAGCCGTCGTGGACTGCCAGTGCGAGCGCTTCAACTGCCGTGCGCATGAAGAGTTCTGGTGACGCCTCAGTGCCGTCGGGCTCGAACGACAGCAAGGTCTTGCCGCCGCGCTCGACGTAGACGGCAAGGGCGCCGTCGACCAGGACGACGAGCGCGCCCGCCTTGCGACCGGGCCGATGGCCTTCGCGTTCGCCGTGCCTCGTGGGCCAAGGAAGTGCGGCGCCGTAAGGATTCGCCGGGTCGGTGGCTGCGAGCACGATCGCGCGCGGGCTGTCGTCGGCGTCCGACGGTGTGCCGGTGCGCAGCCGGTCGACCGCACCAGGTGAAGCGAACTGCGCGGCTCCGAGCCCTTCGACGAAATATCCCCGCCGGCACCGCCCGGCTTCTTCGAACGCGGTCAGCACCCGATAAACCGCCGCGAACCCGCCGGGCACGCCCTCGGCCTGCACCGCGCCCCGTGTTAGTACGCCGTAGCGATCGAGCAGCGTTTCGGCCAGCGCGTGGGAGCGCCTCGTCTCGTCCGCCACCGGTATCGGCAGCAGACTCCACCGACCACCGACGGTCGGCGGTCCTGCGCGAGTGGGCATCACCGGCCTACCGCGCCGAGCGGACGGCGGTCGCGAGTGACGCACGGCTCGGCTGGTGCCCATCAGCACTCGCAACGGAGCGAGCGAGTCGTTGGTCACCAGACCCGACCAGACGAGCTCCCACAATGCGCTGGCCAGCTCGCGATCATCGGCCGAGCCGACCCGATTTGAGAGTTCGCGGAAGAACATCGCGCCGCCACCGCTCAGCACCTCGAGCAACTCGGTGTGCAGGGGCTTTGATGGCGCGCCGGGGTCGCGAATCGGCATCAGCAGCGGCGCCGACTCGGCGGGGTAAAGGGCAATCCAGCCGTCGTTGCCGGGCAGGGAACCGCGCCCGGCCCACACCACGTCGCCGCTGACCGTGAGTTCGTCGAGCATGGCCGGGGTGTAGTCAGCAACTCGCGACGGCAGCACAAGTTGTTCCAGTGCGGACGCCGGGAGGACCGCGCCCTGGAGTTGCTCGACGGCACGCAGCACACCATCGACTCCACGCAGCGGATTGCGTGCATGCTGCCAGGCAGGCAGGAAGCGGCCGAACGTGGTGGTCGGGACAGGCTCGACTTCCTTGCGAAGCTTCGCCATCGAGCGGCGGCGAATCGATCGCAGAACGCCGGCGTCGCACCACTCGACGCCCGAACCACCAGGTCGAAACTCGCCGCGCTTGATCCGGCCGCTCGCCGTGAGCCGCTCAAGAACGCCGGTGACGATCGCCATTCCGAGCCCGAAACGCTGCGCGATGTCGGCCGACGTAAATGGCCCGTGGCCGCGGGTGTACCGCGACACCAAATCGCCGAGGGGATCATTGACTGACTCAGTGAACACGTCAGGAATGCCTACAGGCAAGGGGCTTCCGAGCGCGTCGCGCAAGCGCCCAGCGTCTTCGATCGCCGCCCATCGCTCCTCGGCGGTGATCCTGATGCGGATCGCGCGACGGGTCTCTTCCAGCTCCGCAAGCCAGCGTGGGGTCGCCCCTCGCTCGACTGCTTCTGCGGTTGAGAGCGGGCCAATGAGCCGGAGCAGGTCCGCGACACCTTCGACATCGCGAGCCAAGCGGTCGGGCGCGAGGTGTTGTAGTTCGCGTTCGATTTCGTCGATCGCGTCAGCGTCGAGCATCTCGCGCAGCTCCGCCTGGCCCAGCAACTCACCCAGCAACACACTGTCGAGCGCGAGTGCTTGCGCGCGACGTTCGGCAAGCGGCGCATCGCCCTCATAAATGAACGCCGCGATGTAGCCGAACAGCAACGACCGCGCGAACGGCGATGCGGCTGGCGTTTCGACATCGACAAGACGTACCCGCCGCGCTTCGATGTCGCGCATCAACACAACGAGGCCGGGAACGTCGAAGACGTCCTGGAGGCATTCACGCATGGTCTCGAGCACGATCGGGAAAGAGCCGTATTCACTGGCCACGGTTAACAGCTGTGCGGATCGCTGGCGTTGTTGCCACAACGGCGTTCGACGATCGGGACGTCGACGCGGTAGGAGCAACGCACGCGCGGCACATTCGCGGAAACGGGCTGCGAACAAGGCAGAACCGCCAACTTCGCGAGTGACGGCGTCATCGACTTCGTCAGAGGCGAGTAGCGCGAGCTGGGCCGGTGGTGCCTCGTCGGTCTCGGGGATGCGCAGCACGATGCCGTCGTCGGCGTGCATCGTCTGGACGTCGACGCCGTACCGTTCGCGCAACCTCGCGCCGATCGCTAATGCCCATGGGGCGTGCACCTGCGCACCGAATGGTGAGTGGACGACGACCCGCCAATCGCCGAGTTCGTCGCGGAAGCGCTCGACGACGATGGTGTGGTCGTCGGGCAACTGGCCGGTCGCTTCGGTCTGTTCGGCCAGATAGGCAAGCAAATTCGACGCCGCCCAGTCGTCGAGACCCGCGTCGAGGAGGCGGGTGTGGGCGACGGGCCTTGGCAGGGTCGAGAGTTCGCGAACGAAGGCACCTAGCGCACGCCCGAGTTCGAGCGGCCGACCCTGAGCGTCGCCATGCCAGAACGGCAGCTTGCCGGGAACGCCCGGCGCGGGAACGACGAGCACTTGGTCGTGGGTGATTTCGACGATGCGCCATGACGACGAGCCGAGGGTGAACACCTCACCGATACGGGATTCGTAGACCATCTCCTCGTCGAGTTCGCCCACCCGTCGCGAGGCTCCGTCGCCGGCAAGGAAGACGCCGAACAGGCCGCGGTCAGGAATCGTGCCGCCGCTGGTGACGGCCAGCCGTTGCGCGCCGGGTCGGCCAGTGATGGTGCCTGCAACGCGGTCCCACACCAAACGCGGCCGCAGCTCGGCGAACTCGTCGCTCGGGTAGCGGCCGGCCAGCATGTCGAGCACTGCATCGAACGCTGACTGGGGGAGCGCCGCGAACGGCGCAGCACGTCGCACAAGCGTCAGCGCTTCGTCGACGTCCCACGTTTGCATCGCTGTCATGGAGACGAGGTGTTGCGCGAGTACGTCGAGCGGGTTGCGCGGGATGCGAATCGACTCGATCGCGCCGACCTTCATGCGCTCCGCGACGACAGCGGTCTGCACAAGATCGCCGCGGTACTTCGGGAAGATGACCCCACGTGAAATCGCACCGACTTGGTGGCCGGCCCGACCGATGCGCTGGAGTCCACTTGCCACGCTCGGTGGGCTCTCGACCTGCACGACGAGGTCGACCGCGCCCATATCGATACCCAGCTCAAGAGTGCTAGTTGCAACAACCGCGGGCAGCTGCCCGGACTTCAACATTTCTTCGGTGATGCTGCGCTGCTCGCGGCTGACCGAGCCGTGGTGTGCCCGCGCAATCTCGGTTTCGCGGCCACGCTCGAAGCCGATGTCGTTCAGCCGATGGGTGAGCCGTTCGGCGAGACCGCGCGAGTTCGCGAACACGATCGTTGAACGGTGTGCGTCGATGAGGTCGGCGATGCGTTCTTCGACATGGGGCCAGATTGACTTGCGCGGCTCTTCGTCGGTCGCCTCGTCGGGGGAGTCCATGTCTTCGACCGGGACGACGACGGAGATGTCGAACGTCTTCACCGACGGCGGCTGGACGACGGTTGCTTGCCGCGGGCCGCTGAGGAATCGGGCAATTTCGTCGACCGGTCGAACCGTCGCCGACAAGCCGATGCGTTGTGCAGGCATCTCGAGCATCGCGTCGAGGCGTTCGAGGGACAGCGCGAGATGCGCGCCGCGTTTGGTACCGGCGACCGCGTGCACCTCGTCGACGATCACTGTGTCGATGCCGAGCAGGGATTCGCGGGCCGCCGAGGTGAGGATCAAGAACAGTGACTCGGGCGTGGTGATCAAGATGTCGGGCGGCTTGGTCGTGAGTCTCCGGCGTTCGATCGCTGGGGTGTCGCCGGAACGGAGCGCGACCTCGACGCTGGGTTCAGGAAGCCCGAGGCGACTGGCCGCGTGGCGCATGCCGACCAGGGGAGCGCGGAGGTTGCGCTCGACGTCGACCGCGAGTGCCTTCAGCGGCGAGATGTAGAGCACCCGGCAGCGGCGAGATGGATCAGCTGGAATCTGCGATGCGGTGATGCGGTCGAGCGACCAGAGGAAGGCCGCGAGCGTCTTGCCTGAGCCGGTTGGCGCCACGACCAGCGTGTTCTCGCCGCGCCCGATGGCCTCCCACGCTTGCACCTGAGCCGGCGTCGGCGTCGCGAACGCCGAGCTGAACCAGGCTCGGGTGACCGCGGAGAAGCCCTCAGGCAGGTCGGACGCCGGTTGGCTGGCGTTCGGCGTCTTCTTCGGGCTCATACATCGATTCTGGACCTTGCTACTGACACTTGCTGAACGTGACCGTCGACCCCCGTCCCCATCCGAAAGTTGGCAAGCTGAGGACGCTCTCTTGAGCGTCCTGGGTTTGCCAAGTCGCAAGCTTGGGCGGTCGCGTTCGCTAGAAGGTGACCGCCGACCAGGTCTGGCCGCCGTCTGTCGTGCGCCAGAGCTGGTCGACATCACCTGCTTGAGTTTTGAGGATCGCGAAGCCATGCGAGGCATCGGTAAATCCGACGAAGGTTCCGACACTTGCTCCGGGGCCTTGGGCGACGACATCTGGTGCGTTGGTGGACACCCGGATTAGGCCCAATACCGTTCAGTTAGTACCTCGAACGCGGTAGTGGGGAGGGTGCTGCGGTTGGGGCCAGGCTGCGTGGTGAGCGCGTTTGACGTGCCACTTGGGCATCTTGCGTTTGATGACG
>Ga0208717_1000617_pt1 | contig 11666 bp, 13 predicted proteins | sample NGESurF53shallow_FD_184489 | JGI IMG/M metagenome (GOLD analysis project Ga0208717, IMG submission 184489) | Arctic peat soil microbial communities from Barrow, Alaska - NGEE Surface sample F53-3 shallow (SPAdes) | ecosystem: Environmental > Terrestrial > Soil > Wetlands > Peat ... | reverse complement strand
CGACGCCTGGAACAGACTCATCGCCGAGCCCTCACGCATCACATCCCTCGGAGCGCGCCCATGGGCCGCTACAGGTCACGCTTAAGGCCGATTGGTATAAGGCCCGCTTCCGAACCGAGGCCCAACCGCAATGACCGACCCAGAGCGGACTTGCCCAAGGCCCGCCTTGGGCCTACGGCTTTGCCATGATCACTTGTCACACTCCCCGTGAGACTGCTGTGCAATGAGGCGGCTTGGCTTCCATGTGCTGATCGTGGCGACGCTCATGTTGCTCGGCGCCCCGCGGGGCCAGGCGAGCACTCCCCAACCCAACATACCCATGTCAGCCGCCATCGGGGCCTTTGTAGATGCGGTCAATTTGGCGTGCATCTATTCGAAGGTCGTCAAAATCCCGCTCGATGCGTTGCCCAGCGGTGTTGAAGACGACCTGATCCCGGCGGATGCCGGGGATCGGGCAATTTCAATGGCCCCGAAAGATCGGCCGCTGTGGGTAAGCAAAACCTTGGGAAACCACCTGGAAGTATTCAACGACAAGGATGGGACTTGCAGGGTGATCGCAGACCAATTGCCCGTCCAGAGGACCTTGGACACCGAGGCCAGATACCTCCGCGAGTTGGGGACAAAAGCATATGAGGAGCGGAGCTATATCCCTGGCTATAACCCGGTTGGATATGAGTTCGTCCGGTCTATCAATGGCGACATCCTTACAGTGCATATGGAAGGAGCCGAGCCAGGCTTGCCCCTTCACGCTTCTCGCTTCAGCTTGATTACCGTTCGGGTAACCCGAACTCCTTCAAGGCCCTGAAGCAACCCAAACATCTCAGCGCGGGGCTCAGAGTCTGCAACCCACCCTCCCGTGACCTTCGGAAGGTCCGCTTCTCGGCAAGGCCGCGTTTTCGTCCACGTTGGGGAAGGACGGTTGTGGGGCTGTCGCCAAGTGTCGGATTCTATCCGCCAGGACGCTCTCCGCGAAAGTGGAAACTGGCTTTCGCGCTCAGAAAGCGCTCGAGTGTTTGAGATAGAGCCTGTCTTCCCGATCGGGTTGATTGGGCCTGATCGAGACAGGCTCTAGCGATCAGACCGGCGCCGACCTAGGTTCGCCGCCATGGACCGGGCGCCGCGTCAGCCAAACGACCCGCGTCGCGAGCAGATGTTCCCGACCTTGGAACCGACCGAGGTCGAGCGCCTGCGACGCTTTGGCGAGCCGCGCCGCTACGCGGCCGGCGAGGCGCTGGTCAGGGTCGGCCAGACCGGTCATGGCCGGACGCTGATCGTCTCCGGCAAGGTCGCCATCACCCAGCATGACGAGCTCGGCGGCAGCCAGACGATCGTCACCTACGGTCCGGGTCATTTCATGGGCGAGCTCAGCCAGCTCACCGGCCGACCGTCATTCGTCGACGGCCAGGCCGTGAAGCCTGTCGAGGCGGTGGCGATCCCGCCCGAGCGGCTCCGCGCGCTGCTGGTCGAGGAGGCGGAACTGGGCGAGCGGATCATGCGGGCGCTGATCCTGCGCCGCGTCCGTCTCCTGGAAACACCTGGCGTCGGCGCGATCGTCGTCGGGCGGGCGGCCCACCGCGATGTGCTTCGCCTTCAGGGGTTCCTGGCCCGCAACGGTCAACCGTACCGAAGCCTCGATCCCGAAACCGACGCCGAGGCCCGCGCCCTCGTCGAGCGCTTCCACGTCGATCCGGCCTGTCTGCCGATCGTCCTTTGTCCCGGCGGCCAACTGTTGCGCAATCCCGACGAGACTCGGCTCGGCCGATGTCTCGGCATGGTCGGTCCCATCGACCCGGACCACGTGTTCGATGTCGCCATTGTCGGCGCCGGTCCGGCCGGGCTCGCCGCCGCCGTCTATGCCGCTTCGGAGGGACTGTCCGTCCTGACCCTCGACCGCCGCGCCTTCGGCGGACAGGCGGGCGCGTCGGCGCGGATCGAGAACTACCTGGGATTTCCCACCGGCATCACCGGCATGGCCCTCATGGCCCGGGCCTATAACCAGGCCCTGAAGTTCGGCGTCGAGATGGCCATTCCCGACCAGGTGAGCGCCCTGACGACGGCCGGCGAAGGCTACCGCCTGGAACTCGCCGATCGGGAAACCGTCCGCGCCCGCACGGTGATCGTGGCCTCGGGCGCCCGCTACCGGCGGCTCGAAATCGCCGGTATCGACGCCTTCGAGGGCGCGTCGCTGCACTATTGGGCCTCGCCGCTCGAGGCGCGGCTGTGCATGGGCCAGGATGTGGGGCTGGTGGGGGGCGGCAACTCCGCGGGTCAGGCCGTGGTCTATCTTGCCGGTCACGCGCGGAAGGTCTGGTTGCTGGTCCGCGGCCCCGGGCTCGAGGCCAGTATGTCGCGCTACCTCATCGACCGCATCGCGGCCTTGCCCAATGTCGAGCTCGTGACCCACGCCCAGGTGACGGAGCTTGCCGGCGACGGCGGCGCTCTCAGGTCGGTGAGCTGGCGCGATGTGCGCACGGGCGCCGAGACACGCCGGGCGCTGGCCCACCTCTTCCTGTTCATCGGCGCCGATCCCAACACCGATTGGCTGGCCGGGTCGGGGGCGGCGCTCGACGGCAAGGGCTTCTTGTCCACCGGCCCCGACGCCGGGCCCGACGCGCATCCGCTCGAGACCAGTCTGCCGGGCGTGTTCGCCATCGGCGACGTTCGTTGCGGTTCAACCAAGCGGGTCGCCGCCGCCGTCGGCGAGGGCGCCCAGGTGGTCGCGGCCGTTCACGCCTATCTGGCCAATGCCGCGGCCGCGCCGGCCCAGAGCCCCTGATGGCCAACGATGCTTGCACCCATGGCGCCTTTCTGCGCCGCGTTACGCCCAGCGCCCGAAAAAACAGGCTCTATCTCAAACACTTGAGCGCTTTCCGATCGCAAAACCAGCTCCCACTTTTGCGACAAAGCGCTCCAAGGCGCGCTTCAGACACGGGGATCGGCGTCGTCAGCCACAAGCGTCCGCGCGGGCGAGGAGAAAGGCCGCTTCCCGCGCGTTGCGGGTGAGCTTGGCCGCCGCCTCGAATTGGCGGCGGGCCTCGGCCAGTCGGCCGGCCCGAAACAGAAAATCGCCCCTCGCCGCCGGCAGTGGCGCGTAAGTTCGCAGGGCGCCGGCGCCGGCGATCTCGTCCACCCGTCGCAGGCCCGCTTCGGGCCCGAAGGCCATGCTGTGGGCGATCGCCCGATTGAGATCGACCACCGGCGAGGGCGCCACCGCGCCTAGCCGGTCGTAGAGCGCGGCTATGCGGGGCCAGTCGGTATCGGCCGCATTGCGCGCGCGCGCATGGCAGGCCGCGAGCGCGGCCTGCAACGCATAGGGACCCCAATCTCCCACTTTGGCGCCGCCCAGAGCCTCGGCGCGGGCCAGCGCGTCAAGGCCTCGGCGGATCAGCAGCTGGTCCCAGCGGGCGCGATTCTGCTCAGGCAGCGGCACGAGGGCGCCGTCCGGTCCGATGCGTGCCGGCAGGCGCGACGCCTGGATCTCCATCAGGGCCAGCAGGCCGAACACCTCGGCGTCCTCGGGCGTCAGCCCCGCCAGCATACGGCCCAGCCGTTGCGCCTCTTGGGCCAGGCTCGGCCGGACGACGTCGTCGCCCGCCGTGGCGGCATAGCCTTCATTGAAAATAAGGTAGACGACCTCCAGCACCGAGGGCAGCCGCGCCGCCCGTTCGGCGCCCCGCGGCGCCTCGAAGCTCAATCGGGCCTTTGCGATCGTCTTCTTGGCTCGCACGATACGCTGGGCGATTGTCGCCTCGCTCGAGAGGAAGGCGCGGGCGATCTCGTCGGTCGTCAGGCCGCCGACCACCCGCAGGGTGAGCGCGGCGCGGGCGTCGGGCGAAAGCATGGGGTGGCAGGCCGTGAAGATGAGACCCAGCAGCTCGTCGCCAAGATCGTCGCTCATGGACGCCTCGATCGCTTCGGCCGCGCCCCCGACGCCAACCTTTGAGTCGAACGCGCCGTCCAGCTCCCGCGCGATCTCCTCGTGCTTGCGTTGGCGCATCTTGTCGCGACGGATTGCGTCGATGGCGCGGCGTTTGGCGGTCGTCATCAGCCAGGCGCCGGGATTGGCCGGAACGCCGGTCCTGGGCCATTCGGAGAGGGCGATGACCAGGGCGTCCTGCGCCAGTTCCTCGGCGCGGTCGATATCGCGCGTCAGCCAAGCCAGGCCCGCGATGAGCCTGGCCCGTTCAATGCGAAAAGTCGCTTCGATCGCCTGGTGCGTTTCGCCCGCGGTCATGCCGCCTTGTCGGCCAAAGCCATCAGGCGGGCAAGCCGGCCGCGGCCGACGGTATCAGGCGACGCCGAGCTTCCCGCGCTCCCCGTCACGGGACGTCGAGAGTTCCTCCGGCGTCACGAAGTCGGCCAGATCCGCCGCCTCGTAGAAGGGCCGGATCTCCATTTCGCCTGGGGCGCCGGGCATGGTGGGGCTGCGCATGGCCCAGGCCACGGCCTCGTCCATGTCCCTGACCTCCCAGATCGAGAAGCCGGCGACCAGCTCGCGGCTCTCGGCGAACGGCCCGTCGATGACCGTGCGCTTTGCGCCATCGAAGGCGATGCGCTTGGACTCGGCGCTGGGCTTCAAGCCGGCGGCGGCCACGAAGACGCCGGCCTTGACCAGCTCCTCGGTGAACGCGTCCATCGCCTTGAACGCCTCCATCATCTCGGGTGTGGGGGCCATGCCCATTTTGCTCTCATCGGCTTTCGCGAACACCATCACACGCATCGTTCATCTCCCTGTCAGAGCCGGCCTCATCAGCCTATCATCAAAGCGACGAACGGCGTTTTTGGAAATCGACATCGACCCGCGAATTCTTTTCAACGGTTGACCCGCGGTACGCCTGGACGGTCGGTTTCCCATCCTCCCGCGGCCTTCGGAAGGTCCGCTTCCGGTAAGGCCGCGTCGTTCGTCCACTTTGGCGAAGGGCGCTTGTGGGGCTGGCGCCAGTGTCGGATTCTATCCGCCAGGGCGCTCCCCGCAAAAGTGGAAACTGGCTCTTGCGATCAGAAACCGCTCAGGTGTTTGAGATAGAGCCTGTTTTCTAGATCGGGTTGACTGGTCGCGATCGGAACAGGCTCCTAGAGCGCTTTCCGCAAAAGTGGGAACTGGTTTTGCGATCAGAAAGCGCTCAAGTGTTTGAGATAGAGCCTGTTTTCTCGATCAGGTTGATTCAACCTGATCGAAACAGGCTCTAGCGGGACGACGCCTGGACGGCGTCCGGAACCCGAAAGGCGAGGCCGCAAACCGTCTTGACATCGATGGCGCGTTCGTCACCGATGGGCCGGCCGGGCGATCGCCATCGACTCCGGTTCGCGGCGGCGGGGAAGGTTTGGGGATCGGCGGATCGTCGCCGCGGCCGTTCACATCGCAAAACACGGGGAAATGAATTCATGTGGATCTTCATCGCCATCGTCCTCATCGCCTGCTGGGCGCTGGGATTTCTGCTGTTTCACGTCTCGAGTTTTCTCATTCATATACTGCTGGTCGTGGCTGTAATTGCCCTGATCTATCACTTCGTCCGAGGAAGAAGAGGCGCGCCGTAGGGAAATTTCATTTCGCTGTCGCCGCGCCGCGTCTATGCCGCGACTGAGGTCGCGCGGCAGCGAGTCTGTCCGCCCTCGGCGCAAATCGAGGGCCTTCGATCGGGCGGGTCATGTCATCGGCCCGGGTGAGTCAACATGAGGCAAACCGCCGAATAGTCTTGCGTTTTTGAGCGTCTCCCGACGGCGGGAAAGCAAAGGCGCGCCCGACCTGGCGGACGGACAGCGCCTGTTGCGCGATCACCGATCGGAGATCGAACCGCATCTGGCCGATTACATCGAGCGCTCCGCCGCCGATGAGACGCGCATCCGCGACCGGGCGCTTCGCGCCTTGGCCCTCGTCGCCGGCGTCGTGGCCCTGCTCGCCATCGTCGCTTCCGGCGCCGCCCTGACGGCGAGATTTCAAGTCGAACAGACCCTGCGGGTGCAATCGCGTCTGCTTACCGAAGCGGCGGCCGAACGCCTGAAGGACGGCGACGTTTCGGACGCCCAGGCCATCATCCTCGAAGTCCTCACGGGCCGACAATTCGGCAAGGTCCGGTCGGCTTTCGCGATGAGCGTACTTGAGGAGGCGAGCGCGGCCGATTTTGAACTCGCCGTGCTCTCAGGCCATGCCGACGTCGTCAACTTCGCCGCCTTCTCGCCCGATGGCCGGCGCATCGTCACCGCCTCCAACGACAAGACCGCGCGCCTCTGGGACGCCGCCACCGGCGTGCAACTGGCCATTCTCTCCGGCCCTGAGGTCGCCGTCCATTCCGCTGCCTTCTCGCCCGATGGGCGGCGCCGTTCCTTGGGATTTCGGTGACCGTGGATTGAACTGGCAGGCGCGCTCCGCGTCATGGATTTCGGCATAGTATATCGCTGGACGCGCCGCAAAACATCCCGCCGGGTTTTCACATTTGGCGGGGCTCAGGGATTTCTTGGTTCGACGTCGCCGATAAGTTACCGCGTCTGACGCCGGATTGGCCGACAAAGGGGCCCTCCCGCGGCGCGGGGGTCGCCTCTCAGCTCGCCGCCGTCGATCAGCCCGGTGCCGGATGCTCTCGTCGCGGTTCAGCCGAGACTATCCTGAACGCAGCGAGCCATGAGCTTCATGAGCGTGCCCTGACGATTGGTTCCGGTCTTCTCGAAGATGCGGGTCAGCTGGACCCTTGCCGTGTTGGCGCGGATTCCGAGGTTGGCGGCGACCTGAGGGATATCCCCGCCGTCGAAGAGCGCCAGCGCCAAGCGCGACTCGGCGGCGGTCAGGCCGAAGAGTTCGCGCATCGTCTCGGCGGGCACGCTCAGGCCGCGTTCGAGATCGGTTACGCAAACCATCACCGAAGGCTCCTCAAAGACCGAAAACCTTTCCGTTCGCATGGGAACGACGGTCACCGACAGCGGCAGGCCCCGCTCGGCGGCTGGCGCGCCCATGGATCCTCCGGCGCGGCTCTGCGCATCGTTTGCGCCCGCCAGGCCGATCAAAGCCTGAAGGCGTCGATCGGCCTGCGCCTCTACAGCGGCTAGGCGGCCCTTCACGACGCGCAATCCGACCGAGCGCGTCGTCAGATCAGCCGCGCTGGGATTCATATGCCGGACACGCCCATCCACGGACAGGATGAAGATGCCCAACGCGGACCGCTCGAAGCGCTCGCCCGCGCCGTCGTTCATTGCCCGCTCGGCGGCCAGTTTGCGCCCCAGTCTGAAGACCCGGACCAAGTGCGGCTGGACCTCGGAACAGAAACGTAGCTCGTCCTCTTCGAACCGCCCTTTCCTCGGCCCCCTCACGATATCGATCGTCCCCCCATCGCGCCCCTCGACGGCGAGTCCGATCGCAACCGACGAGTGGAAGCCGAAACGGCGAAAGAAATCGTTGTAGAATTCGGTCCGCATGAATTCGCCCTTCGGGAGCCGATCCTCATCGAGGATAAGCCGCGGAGACCAGGCGGGTATCATGCGCAGCACATCGCTGGTGGAAGGTCGCAGCGGATTACGGGTGGCGAAATAGCCGGAAAAAAGTTCGGCTGCTTCCGGGTCCAGTCGGGTGTTCACCCCTTTTACGGCGTTGGTCGTCAAGTCCTGCCAGACCAAGGCCGAGCCTTCGCCGCCGGCGCCGTCGGCCAGGCGGGTGAGGATGTCCGCCCACAGGCTCGTATCCAGAACCGACTCGTAGATCAGGTTCAGGAAGCCTTCGTCGATCGTGGTCCGTCCTAGCAACAGCTCACCCGTTTGGTGTCAGGCCGCGAATACCGACGAGGCGCCTGTCGGTCTGCTTCTTACGTCTGGATAAGCACTGACGATCCCAAAGAAATTGAAAACGTGAGCGGTACCGATTGATCATGTCACTCACCCATCGTCGTCCGAACTGACGCGGCTGATGATGCCGGCCATAGCTTGCGCCCTCATTCGGCGCGGCGTCCGGACGGGCGAAAAAGCGTTAACACATAGTGCATTTGGATTATGCCGAAATGCCGCTGGTGACCCATAACCGTCGTCGGAAATCGCGCGATGTGGCGCGACCAGGGCAAGGGACGGGTCGCTGCGAAGGCGGAGTCAGACTGGTCCTCGTCTCCGCGTCGCGGAAATAGGCGCGGTTCTGTAGGGAGCGAAATAGATGAGCGGCAAAAGGGTAGTTTTCACCGCGTTGATCTTGGGACTGGCGCTTGGGAGTTCCGCTGCCGCCCAACCCCAAATCAGCATGGTCGGGACGTGGAGCGGGGAGGCGCCCGGCCAGGGCGGGATGGTGCATGGCGCCGATCAGTATATGCCCGATGGAACCTACGTTTCGGTCATGCAGCTGCCCAATGGCTCGGTGGAACGGATCTGGGGATCTTATGTCGCCCGACAGACATCGGCGCGACAAATCCAGCTGAGCCTGCGGATGCGGGGTTTGCTCCCGCGCGAGATCTGCGCCCAGGCGCCGGGTTTTCCGATCCGGTGCAGCCCCAATCGGGCGCCGGAGGCCACGACGCTCGAAGTGAATTTCGTTTCGTCGTCGTCCGTGCAAGTCAATGGCGTGACGATGACCCGGGATCGCGGATCCCCGTTACTGGCGATGCAGCCGCCCCAGCGGCTCGTCCTGGCGGCACGAGCGCCGGTTGCGCCCCAAATGCGCCAGCCCGTCATGCCGGCGATGCACCCCTACACCACGCCCACTGGGCCTGGCAGCGTTCAGGGCATGCGCGCCGATGACCAGGCTCAGCAATATCGCATCTGCGCGGTCAATGGCGGCCAGGTCATCCAGCTACAGGGCGGCGGCGTGAGGTGCGTCCAGTAGGTCGTGGAATAGGCAAAGCCGGAGTCGAACGGGGGCCAGCGTCAGGGCGGCGAGGGATGTCGCCGACCCGCGCGGCCTAAGCCGCCATAATGCGCTGAGGCACGCAGCGGCGCCCGAGAACCATGACGCCAGCCCAGCGGGAGATTTCGCCATGAAGAGCACGCGTCGTACCATCGTGGTGACGGCCTTCGCCGTCGCGAGCATGTTCTGGCCCCTGGCTCAGACGGCGCATGCGACCTCCGCGCAACAACTTTCCCTGGATGGGCGGCGGGCGCTGGATAAGCTCTACCTCACCGAACCCAGAGCCCGGCTCTTCTCCAGGCGCGCCAAAACCGTCCTGGTCTTTACGTCAATCATCAAGGGCGGCCTAGTATTCGGCGCCGAAACTGGCACCGGCGTGTTGCCGGCGCGGGGGCGGCCGGAAGGCTACTACAACATCAGCTCGGTCTCCTGGGGACTTCAGGCGGGTGGGCAGCTTTTCAGCTACGCCCCCTTCTTCATGAAGGAGCGGGTGCTGGCCTATCTTCACAAGAGCGGCGGCTGGACGATCGGCGCCGCTCCTAGAGCGCTTTTCGGCGAAGTGGGCATTGGTTCGCCGTAAAAAAGCGCGACAAAACAGAAACTTAGAGCGCCGCTCCGATTCAATCGGAGCGCAAAGCGCTCTAATGTCGTGGTGGTGGAAAGGCGCGACGGTGGCCGCAAACAGCACGACCCTCAGCTATGATGTGTATGCCTTTCCCTTCGCCGCCAAAAGAGCGCAGGTCTCATGGCGCCTGGGCAATTGGAACCGCGCCAATGCGGGCCAACAGCGCCGTCCGATCGAGAGTTGGCCTGACAACCGAGCGAACCCGATGGAGATCGAACGGAGTGAGTAAGTGGGCAAGCTGGAAATACATCGCGGCCATCATCACCTTATCCCCGGCTTTTTTCATGATGATCGTTTCGGCATTGGGCGCGGAACGTCGTCACGTCGTTACTATTGCCGCCTACGCGGGAAAGTACCCGTTCGACGTTGTCGGGGGGTTCAAATTTTTAATAGATCCACGGATCAGGGAGGCCGTTTCCGGCGCGTCGTATAACGTGGATGTAAAAAAGTGGGCTCTATCGGAAGGAACGTCATCGCCTATCCAGAGATTTGACGATCTGATTGTTTCAGCTTCCTGTGAACCTCACAATTGCGCGGACCACAACTGGGCCATCGTGTTGAGGCTCCCCAGAGGCCCAGCCTCCATCTGCTACCACGACGCGGACTTGATGGACAAATCCAGCCGCTGGTTTTTCGGCGGCCGTCCAAAGTTCACATCGCCGTTGGATTGCGAATCCGGCCGGGTGCCCGCCGTCATCGCGGCTTGTCTGGGCGATCCGACCAAGCCGGTCGGAGCGCCGTGCGGGTGATGAGGAGTTCCTCCTGACGCCGCGGCGAGCGCCGCGGTGCGGCAGCGTGACCTGAAGTTCCCGTCCTGTCCGGCTTTCCGCTATCCGCGTAATATAAGTGTTGAATTCGGCCGTTTGGTCGTGCCCTCGTGGGGAGACTGGCCGGCCGCCGCCGCGAGCGCCAAATGCAGAGCATCGCCGGATCTGAGACCCAGGGCGAACTGGTCCAGAAAGCTCGCCGCGGCGCGAACGTCATCGGTGCGGGCCTCGCGGGTCAGGGCGGCGACGAAAAGCGAGGTGTCGAGGTAGAGCGTCAATAACGATCCTCGTCCCGCATGCGTCGCAGCAAGTCGCTGGCGCTCCGCGCCTGAACGGGCATGGAGTCGGTCAGGGCCCGCATGGCGGCAAAATCGATCGGCGCGCGCGGCCAGGCGAGCGCGGTGAGGCGGGCCACGGGCTTTCCGCGGCGGGTGATGCAAACGCTGTCGCCGGCGAGCGCCCGCTCGACGAGTTCGCTCAGGCGCGCCTTGGCGTCGGCGAGACTGACATTGTCCATCCGGCCCTCCTGACCATCTGATTGGTTAGATATAGGGGCGGGCGTCCCGCCTCGGCCTCACGCCCCCAACGCCAGGGCCCTCGGCGCCGCCGCCTGCTCCACGAACAAGCTCGTATAAGCCTCGATCATCTTGCCGATGTCGAAGCTCTTGGCACGCGCCTTGCCGGCCGTCTTGAACCTGGCCGTCAGCTCCGGCTTTTCGAGCAGCATGTCCATGGCCGCCCCGAACGCGGCGGCGTCCTCCGGCGGGGTGACCCAGCCGCTCACGCCGTGCTCCACCACTTCGCGCGGTCCGAAATCGCAGCCGGTGACCAGGGTCGGCGCGCCGCAGGCCAGGGCCTCGGCCACCACGCTGGGAAACCCCTCCCACCGCGAGGGCAGGACGAAGAGCCGCGCCTTGGCGATCCATGCCCACGGATTGACCGCGAAGCCCGGGAAAAACACTCGCCCGCCCACGCCGAGTTGGGCGGCCTGGCGCTTGAGATCGCCCTCCAGGCTGCCGCGCCCCAGGATCACCAGGTCGAAGTCCTTGGCCGCCCGGCTCCCCGCGAACGCCTCGAGAAGCAGATCGTGGCCCTTCTGGTGTTCCAGCCGCCCCGCCGTGACGATGAACGGCCGCGCTCGCGGCGCCGGCAACGGCTCGCCGGCCAGGCGCTGGATGTGGGCCACGTCGATGGGGTTGTGGATCACCCGGATGCGCGAGCGGTCGAGATCGAGGCTCTCGCGCAGGCCGCGCGCCATCTCGTGCGAATTGGCCAGGAAACAGTCGGCGGCCCGATAACAGCGCCGCGTCAGCCCCTTGATCAGCGCCCGGCCGGTGGGATTGACCAGTTCGTCGTCGATCACCGCGTCGGTGTTGTTGCCCTCGCGGGCGATCCACCGGGGTCTCGCCGGCCCCAGGCCCTTGAGGACGAAATAGGTGAGGACGCTCATCCCCTTGAGGAA
>Ga0208717_1000616_pt1 | contig 11677 bp, 13 predicted proteins | sample NGESurF53shallow_FD_184489 | JGI IMG/M metagenome (GOLD analysis project Ga0208717, IMG submission 184489) | Arctic peat soil microbial communities from Barrow, Alaska - NGEE Surface sample F53-3 shallow (SPAdes) | ecosystem: Environmental > Terrestrial > Soil > Wetlands > Peat ... | reverse complement strand
CCGTCTTGCCGGCCTCCATCGCGAGCACTTCGTCGAGCTCGGCGTCGCGCCGAGTGCTGAGGTCGAGATCAGCGGACTGCCCGTCGATGAGCCCTTCGACGGCCCTGATGAGGCTCGGCAGTGCGCGCTGCCCTGCGGCGCCGTCACGGACAAGGACGTCGACTGCTGCCGTCAGCATCGCGGTACCCGCGAGGATCGCTTGGCCCTCACCGAAGACGACCCACGCGGTCGGGCGGTGCCGCCGCTCGACGTCGCGATCCATGATGTCGTCATGCAGCAAGGAGAAGTTGTGCACCAGCTCGACCGCGACCGCTGCCGGCACTCCCTGGTCTGGGGTGCCGCCGGCGGCTTGCGCTGACAGAACGGCAAGCGCAGGCCGGATCGCTTTACCGCCTACGCCGTCGCCTGGGAGCGGTCGCCCGTCGGCGTCGAGCCAACCGAGGTGATAGGCAGCGATCCTGCGCATGTGCTCGCCCTGCACGCGGTCGACGGCGGCCCGAAGGGCCGGGACGACGATTGCTCGGGCCCGAGCCAGGACGGCGGGTGGCTCGACGGCGTCGAGCGCCGACGGGTGCTCGACGGCGTCAAGGGCGGCTTGCTCACCCTTGCCTGTTGCGCCAAGCTCGGCCATGTCGTCGCCCCGCCGTACGGTCTAGAACGGGTAAGTACTTCCAGGTAAACATTTGTGTCCAACCGCTGTATATCAGATGGTGCAGATGAGGCGTCCAACTCATTGTGCTCCGGGAGATCGGTTACGGTGCCTTCTGAAGGCCCGAATGTGCGAGGAGGTGGGCTTCGGCGATGGACGTTGACGATCGAGCCGGCCAGCCATTCGACCTTCGCGATGTGCTCGCCCGGCGCGGGGACGAGCGGTACGAGCTGCACCGCCAGTATCTGAACCCGCAACTGCCGCGGATGCTGCACGCGATTGGCTTCGACAAGGTCTACGCCCGCGGCCAGGGTGCCTACCTTTACGACGCGGACGGCGTGGAGTACCTCGACATGCTCGCGGGCTTCGGCGTGTTCGCGCTCGGGCGCCATAACCGCGTCGTTCGGCAGGCAATCCACGACGTCATCGACGCCGACCTCGCCGATCTGACCCAGTTCGACGCTCCGCCGCTGGCTGGCCCACTCGCCGAGGCGCTACTCGCGAAGGTTCCCCATCTCGACCGGGTCTACTTCGGCAACAGCGGGACCGAGGCCGTCGAGGCCGCCCTGAAGTACGCGCGTTACGCGACCGGTCGCCGCCGCATCATCTACTGCGATCACGCCTTCCATGGCCTGACCGCGGGATCGCTCTCAGTCAACGGTTCGAGCGCTTTTCGCAAGGGCTTCGGGCCGATGCTGCCCGACACTGCTATCCCGTTCGGCGACCTGAAGGCGCTCGAACGCGAACTTCGCCGTGGCGACGTTGCGGGCTTCCTGATCGAGCCGATCCAGGGCAAGGGCGTTGCGGTCTCCCCGCCTGGCTTCCTGCCTGCTGCGCAAGACCTGCTCCGCAGCCACAAGGCGCTCCTGATCGCCGACGAGGTGCAGACCGGGGTCGGTCGCACCGGCGATTTCTTCGCGTTCCAAAACGACGGTGTTGAACCCGACCTGGTCGCCACCGCCAAAGCTCTGTCGGGCGGTTACATCCCGATCGGCGCCACAATCGGTCGTGAGTGGATCTTCGCCAAGGTCTACTCATCGATGGACCGCGTGCTCGTGCATGACTCGACGTTCGGTTCGAACGCGCAGGCCATGGCGGCGGGGCTGGCCACCCTGCACGTTCTCGAGCAGGAGAACGTCATCGACAACGCGCGCAAGATCGGTGAGTTGTTGCAATCGCGGCTCACCGAGCTCGTCGATCGCTACGAACTGCTGCATGAGGTTCGCGGCCGCGGTCTCATGATCGGAATAGAGTTCGGCCGCCCGACATCATGGAAGCTGCGCGGGTCATGGACGGCGTTGCAGGCGGCGCGCAAGGGCCTCTTCGCGCAGACCATCGTGCACGCCCTCTTCCACCAGCATCGAATCCTCACGCAGGTCTCGGGCGATCACCTCGAAGTTATCAAGCTGATCCCGCCGCTGATCATCGGCGAGCGCGAGGTCGACCTATTTGTCGACGCGTTCATCGACGTCATGGACGAAGCCCACCGTGGATCGGGCCTCGTGTGGGACTTCGGTAAAACACTGGTCAAGCAGGCCCGCGCGAAGTAGCGCAGTTTCCGTAGCGCGGGAATGCAGCACTCGGGACAAGCGCTGCACGTAGATATGAGCGATCTACTTGATCTCCCCGTAACCACCCTGCAAGGTACGCACACGACGTTTGGCGAACTGACCGCTGGCCGAGTCGCGTTGGTGGTGAATGTCGCCAGCCGATGCGGGAACACGCCTCAGTACGCCAAGCTCGAGGAGTTGCAGCAGACACTCGCTGACCGCGACTTCACGGTCCTGGGCTTCCCGTGCAACCAGTTCAAGGGCCAGGAGCCTGGTACCGCCGCCGACATCGCCGAGTTCTGCTCGGCCACCTACGGGGTCACCTTCCCGATGTCCGACAAGATCGAGGTCAACGGCGCGGCCCGCGATCCGATCTACGCGGTGCTCACGCAGACGCCCTATGCGAAGGCCCCGAGCCTGCCGGCCCCGCGTGGGGATGGCGACCCAGCCAACGTCGACTGGAACTTCGAGAAGTTCGTCGTCGCGCCAGACGGCAAGGTGCTTGGGCGCTTCACACCTAAGACGCAACCCGACGACCCAGCCGTACTCGCCTGCATCGACAGTGCACTCGACAACAGTGCACTCGACGACACTGCGCTTTCATAACGAGCCCCCGCCCCTCGACGTCCGATCTCCAAGCCCGTCAGCCGATTGCGGCGAACACGTCGGTGCACAGCGCTCCAAGCTTGACTGCGTATGCGGCCGCGCTCGCGGCAGTGACGCCCCCGTCGACCACGCTCGGATCGTAGGTCAGGTTCAGCACCTGAGTGTCATTCGTCTTCACTTCACATGTGACGTGGCCCTTGTGCGCATAGACATCGGGCGGGTTGTTTGCCACCTGGGTCCACACCGCAACGTCGCCGACTCCGGGTAACGACGGCACGGCGGGCACATTCTCGGCCGCGACGTCGGATTCGTAGTTTGCCATCGCCACGTCTTCGGGCTCAACCGTTACGGTCACCGCCTGGTCGGCTGCGTCAATCGTGCACGTGAAGATGCCGGCCGGGTCTTGGTTGTTCGGGTCGAAGCCGATCGCATCGATCGCCGGCTGCACGGTGGCCTGCGCATCGCTGATCGTGATTGCCGAACAGACGTTGGTGATGAAGGCCGAGGACGCCGGCCCGATGGTCGGAGCGGCCCCGTGACCCGCGTCACTGGTCAAGGCTGCGACCGACGCGACGGCAGAGGACGCAGGAGCGACTGAGCGAGCAGGCGCGGTAGTGGGCGAAGCAGTCGGCGTCGTTCTGGTCTTCACATGAGAGGCCGAGCCGCATCCGGCAACAACAGCGGTCACGGCGAGAAGCCCTGCGAGGCGTATTGCGGCTCGTTGTGTCATGAGATTCGTGGTCAGTGCAACGCCGTGCATGACGAGCCGGACAAGACTGTCGGGCATAGCCTCGACAGCCGCAGCGCGATGTTCAGGTTCCGACACATTGCCCGACGTGACGTTGTCATTGACGCCAAGCGGAACCACCGTGAGCACCAGCAGCCCGCGCGCGGATCGCGCCGATCGCGCCGAGACGTCCGGCGGCTGCCGAGGAAGCGGCGGGGCGACGGCGGCGGGTAGGCCTGCACGACATCCACGCCCGCTCCGCCTCCCACCCGGTACCGCAACTCGCCTGGGTCCGTTGTACCTCAATTCAGGACGCTGGGCGGTAAATCTGCAGCGTTGCGCCGCTGGCGTAGCGCACCAGGTCGGTGAGCTCGAACTCGAGCTTCTTCCGATCATCGGAGAACATCCGCAGCCCCCCGCCGATCGCCACCGGGAACACCATCAAGTGCAACTCGTCAACGAGGTGCTCGGCAAGCAGGAATCGAACGAGGGTCGCGCTGCCGTGGACCAGGATCGGACCACCGTCGCCCTGCTTCAGTTCGGTAATCCCCGCGATGATGTCGCCGCGGAGCGGCGTCGCATTCCACTCGAGCTCAGTGAGGGTGTTCGTCACGACATGCTTGGGCATCGAGTTCATCTTGTCCGCAAACGGATCGCCCTTTCGCCCCGGCCATGCCGCGGCGAATCCCTCATAGGTGATTCGACCGAGCAGCATCGACTGCGCGTCCATCGTCTCCTTCAGCTTGAACGCGTAGCTCTCCGGGACGCCGTACGCCATCGTCCAACCGGCGTTCGGGTGCGTCGACTCTCCGCCAGGCGCCTCGACGACGCCGTCAAGACTGATGAACTCGGTCACGATCAGGGTGCGCACGATGAGATCCTTTCGGTGACGAACTACAGTTGACGTGTCAGTGATGTGGACGCTGCGACTCATCAGAACTCATCGGCTGCTTCGCAAGTTCGAATGCCAGCAGGCCGGCACAGACGACACCCGCCGCAAGCTCCGGAATCGGCGTCACGGTTGCCGCCAGGACCAACAACACAGCTGCCCCATACGCCACGGCGGTCTGGCGCGACTTGTCGTGCAACCGCGCACAGATCGTCCACATCGTGGCCAGCACTATCGCCACCGGAACAGTGACGGCAAATGCTGTTTCCACGTGGCTAGAGGCAGAGTTGTGTCGCCAGACATCGACGCGCGCAGCGAGGCCGGCGCCGATGGCTGCTCCGGCCGCAAAGAGGAAGTAGTGGCCATAGCCCCACAGAAACGTGTCGTGGTTGTACCTGTCGTGCACCCGCGCCAGCGCCTCACCGTCGTTACGGGAGAAGTACAACCACCAGATGCTGAATACGATCAACACGCCACCGGCAACTACCGAAATCAGACCCGCGTGCAGTTCGTGCGCAGTCAATGCCTGCTGGATCGCAACAGTTGTCGAGAGCACAGTCTCGCCAAGCACGATGACGTAGAAGAGGCTGTAGCGCTCGGCGATGTGGTGTGGGTGCCACGGCGTGACGCCGGCTCGCTCCGCCCACACCGGCACGAGAAGTTCGGCCACGACCCCAATACTGAACGCGGGTACTTCAAAGGCGTGCGGCAAGAAGATGAAAGCGACCCAGCCGAGTTGGACGACGACAATGCCGGTCGCGTAGCGACGCGCCGTCTCGCGACGCGGCGGATCGTCGGCCGCGACGCGCAACCATTGCACGACAAGCGACGACCGCATGATGAGATAACCCAGCACACCAAGCGCGAAGTCGCCGTCGACCATTCCGGGGATCCCGGCAGCGAGCACGAGTGAGCCAAGTACGTGCAGGAGGGTCAGGAGGCGGTAACCGACGTCGTCATTGTCGTAGGCGGAAGCGAACCACGAGAAGTTCAGCCACGCCCAGAAGATGGCGAAGAACACCATCGCGAAGCCGAGCATTCCCCTGCCTCCGCGACCCTCCGACAGGTGGACGTGCAGTGCTGAGGCAACCTGCGAAATCGCAACCACGAAACACAGGTCGGTGAAGAGCTCCAACGGCGAGGCAACCCGGTGGGCCTCTGTTGGATCGCGAGGCAGTAACGGGTTGACGAAGCGATTCGCGGTTCTAGCGGTCAAGCGGCTGGCGAAGACGGCAGCGTGACCTGGGTGACCGTAGCTCCGGGTGGCAGCTCGAACAGCGAGGCATCCGGCGTTGACGAGTAGCTCTTGATTTCGAAACTTGTGGGGTCTCCGGCTACCTTTACATAGCCCAAGATGCCCTGAGCGGTCGTGCAGATTGTGCTCTCGGTCGGGTCGCCCGGTGCCTTGAAGTCAACGCACGACATCGCGAACCCGTTCACCGTCATGGTCGAGGACGTGACCTTGTCCCCGGCGAATCCGGCAGCGAGCGAGAACCCCTTCAAGAAGTTGACCCAGTGCGCAGGTGTGTAAAAGTCGAAGATCGCGTTCTGCGAGTTTGCGTCGCCCGGTGACAACATCTGACACGCCCACGTCCCCTTGCCTGCCGAGCCGGACGTGTCGGGCGGCGTGCACGAGTACTCCCCCGTCGAGTTCACAATGATGTCAAGACTCGGTGCGTTCTGAGCAGCAGCGCTGCCTGCACTGCCGGTGCTCGAAGGCGTGTTGGTGAAAGCCAAACCCTTCGGCGGCTGCACGGCGTACACGACGGTGGTCGGGTTGTCGCCGGTAGTCACGTAGGTCGCCTGGAACGGCTTCGCTTCACCGGACTGGATCTTGGTCGTGAACGAGTCCATCGTCTGCTTGTTGTTTTTCACGTCTTGGGCAACGGTCTTCACCTTCTTGATCGCTGAACACCCGCCTATCCCGACGCCGAGCGTGACAGCCAGCGCAACAATTCCGACGGTCCGGCGATGGCGAACGACGAGGACACCGCGGTCAGGGGATGCGGTCATGGTGGGCCTCCGATGCTGGCACGCGAACGCGCAAATCTGGACGTTCTCATCGCGGAGAATACGACCTCCAAGGCCGAATAGGGCGACCTCGCGCCGATGAATTCCAGCCCTCACGATCGTCTGCATCCAGATGGTTACGTCTGCGCCGCGCCCGACCAACCGCGTGGTCGTCGACTGGGACGTCGCCGACCTGCCAGCGGACGTGGCCACGGTCGAGACACTCGCGCGCTTCGAGCTGGCCGGTCGACGCCACGGCCACACGCTTCGACTATGCAACGCCTCCGCCGAGTTGATCGAACTGATCGGGTTGTTAGGGCTGGGCTCCGTGCTGCGCAGCGACTATTGACCCTCGAACTCGAGTGGTAGGCCGAACAACGGAAACAGCGTCTCCGTCGCCAGGAAGAAGGTGAGCTCGCCGATCTTGCCATCGCGCAGTTCGACGACCTGGAGCGCCCACGGCTCATAGCGGCCGTCCGCGCTCGGCTTGTATTGGCCGAACGCAGCCGATCCGTTTGCGGTCAGGGTCGGGATCACCCGGGAGCCCTGACAGCCGATGCCGGGCCCGAACCACCACTTGAAGATGTCGTCACGACCTGCCAGCCACATGTCGTAAGGGGGCATCGACTGGATGGCGTCGTCGTGGATCAAGGCGGTGAGCGCCTCGATGTCGTACGCCTCGAACGCCTTGACGTAACGGGCGAGCAACTCGCGATCGGTCGCCTTCAACTGCGACGCGGGCTCGGACGCCGACGGCTTGGCTGTCTCGAGGGTGGCACGGGCCCGTTGCAAGGCGCTGTTGACCGATGCCGTCGTCGTCTCGAGGAGCTCGGCGACCTCTGCGGCCTTCCACTGCAAAACCTCGCACAGGATGAGGACGGCACGCTGGCGGGGCGGCAAGTGCTGCAGTGCTGCGACGAACGCGAGCCGGACGCTGTCGCGCGCGACGGCGACGTCGGCCGGGTCGCGGTCTGCGGCGACAATCAGCTCGTCGGGCGCGGGCTCGAGCCACGTCGTCTCCGGAAGCATGTTCAGATTCGTCGCCACTGGTTCTTGGGACGGCCCGAAATCCATCGGTCGTGCACGGCGCTCGCCGCTTCGGCGCAGGTCGAGGCAGACATTGGTCGCGATCTTGTAGAGCCACGACCGCAGCGACGCCCGGCCCTCGAAGCTGTCGTAGCCCCGCCACGCGCGGATGAACGTCTCCTGCACGGCGTCTTCGGCGTCAAAGGGGGACGCGAGCATGCGATAGCAGAACCCGCGCAATTCGACTCTGTACTGCTCGAACCGATCTTCGAGCTCCTGCGGCATTGCGGTCATTGTGCCCATGCGCGCATCCCCATGATTGTGCTCATGGGCACATGCTAGGCACGAGCCCGGACAATGTCTCAACCCAGGGAGAGCCACATGCCCGCACGCGAAACCGCCCCGCTCGGAGCGCCCTGCTGGATCGATCTGATGACGTCAGACGTGCAGCGCAGCCGAGCCTTCTACATCGAACTCTTCGGCTGGACGGCAGACGAAGCGAACGCGGAGTTCGGCGGCTACTTCAACTTCCGTAAGGACGGTGTGCTGGTGGCGGGCTGCATGGCTCGCGACTCCGGCAACCCGATGCCCGACGCCTGGTCAGTGCACCTGGCCAGCGACGACGCGGCGAAGACCCTCGAAATGGCGCTCGCGAACGGCGGGCGGGTCATGATCGAGCCGATGCACGTCGGCGAGCTGGGCACGATGGCCGCCGTCATCGATCCCGGCGGCGCGCTGGTCGGGGTCTGGAAGCCCGGCCTGCACAAGGGCTTCGGTGTCCTCGGCGAGGCCGGCGCCCCAAGCTGGTTCGAGTTGGACACGCGCGACTACAACGCCGCCGTGGCCTTCTACCGCGACGTGTTTAATTGGAACGCGCAGACGATGAGCGACACGCCTGACTTCCGGTACACGGTCATGCAACACGGCGACACCCAGCTGGCCGGCATCATGGACGCCTCGGTCTTCCCGCCGGACGGCGTTCCTGCGCACTGGGGCGTCTATTTCGGCGTCGCCGACACCGACGAAGCAGTCGCGACGACGCTCGCGTTGGGCGAGGCGATTCTCAGGCCAGCCGAAGACACCCCGTACGGCCGGCTCGCCGTCGCGACCGACACCACCGGCGCGCAGTTCCGGCTGATGAGCCTCGGCGACACCGCCTGAACGGTGGCGATCGGTGTCTGTTCGGCACCTATACATAAGGGGAATTTCCGGCTACACATGAGCGGTAGGTACTAAATAGGGCGAATCACCCGATTTTTCGCGACGTTCGCCCACGTCCAGACCGGAGCCGACGATGACCGCGCAACCAGAGCAGCCACAGCCAGAGCAGCCACAGCCGGCTCGCCCGCACACGCTCTGGATGATGGCCGGCGGCGAGGTCACGTTGCTCCCCGTCGACCTCGAGAGCGGCCTGCAACGCGGCGTCATCACGCATTGGCTCACCGGTGCGGCCGGCCTCATCGTCACCATCGGCGTCCGCACCAGCCGCGAGGCCGCGGCGATGTGTTCGGGCCAGCGGGTGTGGGTGGCCGGTCGAGAGGCCGCCGACGCGGAGCTCATCGTGCTCGAGGTGGTTGCCAGGCGTGCCTCGGATCAGGACGACACCACCCTGATCATGACCGGCGTCCTGCCACTCGCCCGCGAACGCCGCCGCAGTGCAGTGCGTGCATCGACTCGGCATCCGGCGACGCTGACGTACTCAGACGGAACGACGGCGCAGGGCGTCGCCACGGATCTCTCCCACGACGGTTGCCGCATCGACCTCAACCAGCCCGACCTCGTGCGATCGGTCGGCACAACTGCGGAAGTAAGCATCGAACTTCCAGGCAACAAGAAGTTCGCGCTGGAGGCCGAGGTCATGCGCATCGACACGCAGACCGGCGAGCTTGGCATGCGCTTCGAGCCCACCGAACTCGACCTCGCGCCGATCGACCGCCTCGTCTACGCGACAGTAAAACGGCAGAAGATCACCGAGGAGTACTGACCGCTCTGCCGGCCGAGCCGCCTGCCTAGCCGAGTTCGGCGATGAAGTCGCCGGACGCCATCGGCTTGGAGAACATCGGGAAGTCGTACTTCAACGCGTTCTCGTGTTCTTCGACCGACGTCGCCGCAACGCAGTCGCTCAAGGTAATGACCTGGTAGCCGTGCTCGTAGCCGGTGCGCATCGTCGACTCGACGCAGCAGTTCGTCAGGAATCCGCCCAGCGCGATCGTCGTAATTCCCTTGCTGCGCAAGATGAAGTCGAGGTTCGTGCTGGCGAACGTGTCGAGACCGCGCTTGCCTTCGATGACAATGTCGCCGTCCGCAGGGGCGAGCTCGTCGACGAGTGCCGCACCCCATGAACCTTTGACGAACGCCTTGCCGTCGACGACGCCTTTGAGGATCCCGTACGGGTGGTCGGAGATCTCGTTGTAGCCGTCGGCGAAGCTGATCGGCGCGTGCATGACGGTGACGCCAGCAGCCCGCGCCGCATCGACGACCTTGTGGGTGTTGGCGAGCATCGCCGTTCGGTCCATGACCTCCGCCACTGCACCGTGCAGCACTCCACCGTCAGAGGTGAAGTCGTTCTGGAATTCGATGAGTACGACCGCGGTCGTCTTCGGATCCACCGACATTTGCGCCACTCCCCTTCGCCGGATGAGACAGTTCGACGCTAACCCCGGCCACGTAGCCAAACAAGGCCACGATCGGACGCCGGTCGCCCTGCCGGTTGATCACGTAAGGGGTCTCGGGGTCCCTCAACAGGTGGGCGCACCCGTTGAAGTGACGGTTCGCCTAGTGCGACGAACGATGACCGTCCCCCGTCCCTTGACTTCTCGAGATCTCCTGTTGACTATTGTGCTAGTTACCTAGTTAATCAGGGAGAGCCGCCGTGATCGAGTTCCATCTCAATGCGTCGTCGGGGGTGTCCCCCTACCAGCAACTGGTGCAGCAAGTTCGACGTGCGTTGGTGCTGGGCTTGCTCACCGCGGGCGACCAGCTGCCCACCGTCAAAGACGTCGTCGCACAACTGGCGATCAACCCCAACACCGTGCTCAAGGCCTACCGCGAGCTCGAGCACAGCGGGCTCGTCGCAGCGCGCGCCGGCGTCGGCACCTTCGTCACCTCGACGCTGAGCGACTCCTCGCGTGCCGCGCACGGTCCGCTGCGCGAGGAGCTCGAAGGCTGGTTCGGAAAGGCGCGTCGGGCCGGGCTCGACGATGAGAGCATCGAGGCCCTGTTTCAGGACACCTTTCGGAACCTAGACGCGCAGGGTGTCGCATGACCGCCGTCCTCGACGCCAACGGTCTCGGCAAGCGCTATCGCCAGCGTTGGGCCTTGCGGGATTGCACGCTGCAAGTGCCGGCCGGTCGAGTCGTCGGCCTCGTCGGGCCAAACGGAGCGGGCAAGACGACGCTGCTCCAGCTCGCGGTCGGCTTGCTGCAGCCCAGTGCCGGGCACATCGCGGTTCTGGGCGGCAGGCCGGCCGAAGGCCCGGCGCAACTCGGGCGTGTCGGTTTCGTCGCCCAGGACACTCCCGTCTACGCCGGGCTTTCGGTCGGCGAGCATCTGCAGTTGGGCGGCTGGCTGAATCCGCGCTTCGACGCGGCCGCGGCGCAGCGCCGCATCGACCAGCTTGGTCTCGACCCCAAGCAGCGCGCGGGGAAGCTGTCCGGGGGCCAGCGCGCGCAGTTGGCACTCACCCTCGCGCTCTCGAAACGACCCGAGCTGTTGATCCTCGATGAACCAGTAGCGAGCCTCGATCCCCTCGCTCGGCACGAGTTTCTGCAGCATCTGATGGAGAGCGTCGCGGAACACGAGGTCAGTGTTGTGCTTTCGTCGCACCTGGTTGCCGACGTCCAGCGGGTGTGTGACTACGTGATCGTGCTTGCCGGGTCGCGGGTGCAAGTCGCAGGCGACGTCGAAGAGTTGCTCGCGTGCCACCACCGGCTCACCGGTCCGCGGCGCGACGAGACTCAGCTCCCTTCCGACCAAGAAGTCATCGAGGCCAGCCACACCGACCGCCAAAGCACATTGCTCGTACGGACCGGTGGCCCGATTCTCGACCCGGCCTGGACTGTCGAGCAGGTCGGTCTCGAAGACCTGGTGTTGGCGTACATGCGCCGCGCCGGCCAGTCCGATCGCGTCGGCAAGTCGCACCTTGGGAGCGTCAAATGATCCGGCTCAGTTGGCGCCAGTTCCAAGCACAGGCTGTGGTTGCAGTCGGCCTCGTCGCGGCG
>Ga0208717_1000614_pt1 | contig 11707 bp, 8 predicted proteins | sample NGESurF53shallow_FD_184489 | JGI IMG/M metagenome (GOLD analysis project Ga0208717, IMG submission 184489) | Arctic peat soil microbial communities from Barrow, Alaska - NGEE Surface sample F53-3 shallow (SPAdes) | ecosystem: Environmental > Terrestrial > Soil > Wetlands > Peat ... | reverse complement strand
GCAGATTTTCCTGTGGAGGTTATTGTAGGGCCGGAATTCGTAACCGGCAGTACCCGCATGAAAAGCGGCACGGCGCAAAAGATGCTGTTAAATATGATCTCAACTACCGCTATGATACAGTTGGGAAGGGTAGAAGATAACAAAATGGTGAATATGCAATTGACCAATAAGAAGGTTATAAACAGGGGGGTCCGTATGCTGATGGAAAAATCGGGGATTAAAAACGAGGATGCGGCAAAAAAGTTATTATTGAAATATGGCAGTGTAAAAAAGGCTATTGAAAATTTCAAATAATTAATAAGGAATATTTTATTTTTTTGTATTAAATTTATAGGCCAATCATAAATTGTTAACCAAAAAATTGCACTATGAAACTAAAAATTTTACTCATTCTATTTACAGTTCCTCTTTTTTTCACCTTATCCGCCCAACAGAACAATGTTGCGTATGCCATTACCGGGCAGGATAATGCCAATTTCAACTGGTCGGACATTCGTGTGATAGACATGGCAACCGGCAATACCAATTCAACTGTTTTTGAAAACGGGAAAACAAAATTTTCTTTTGTTGATGCTGAAACAGGACACAATGTTGATCAATTAATATTAACAGGTAATCCGGCTACACTGCAGCAAAATGATATGACAGTTTCAGCGAACAACATATTAGTTAAAAATCCGTCACCTACTTTCTCAATGAGCGCTGCTGCGGCTTACGATAGAAGGCATGATAAATTATTCTTTGCAACCATGCGCACAGGCCAGCTTGTTTGGCTCGATCTTAGAAATACGAGTGGTACACCTTCATTTTATACAGTTCAAAAACCTTTGATAAGTAATGTGGATTACAATGATCAGGCCATTAACATAACACGAATGACGATTGGCGCTGACGGTAACGGATATGCGCTTACAAATGATGCTAATCACCTGATTCGATTTACCACCAGTAATAAAACTGTTATTACAGATATGGGAAGCCTTGTTGACGCCGCTTCCAATAATGGAATTTCGGTCCACAACCAATGCAGTAGCTGGGGAGGCGATATTGTTGCCGATGCGTTTGGAACACTATACCTTTTCAGCGCCGGCAGAAATGTTTTTTTAATTGATCCGCAAACTATGACGGCTACTTATAAAGGAACTATCAGTAATTTATCCGGGACTTTCAGTGTGAATGGGGCCGCAGCTATTGACGACGACCATGTAATAGTAAGCAGCGCCAATACTTTTGAAGGTTTTTATAAGGTTGATGTAAACAATCTTTCCGCAGTTAAAATAAATACAACTGGAAAAATTTATAATGCGTCTGACCTTGCAAGTTCCAACCTGCTACATCAAACTGCAAAACAAAATAGCGTAGGTACACCCTTGCTTAAAAATATTGATGTTATCGGCAATAAATTAATAACTATATATCCGAACCCTGTATCAGATGGTCAAATAAAAATTACTTTTGATGGAAATGTAGTTGGTAAATACCGTGTTGATTTTACCGACCTTGAAGGCAGACTTATCCAAACTATGGACGTTTATATAAAAGGGCCTGGCCAGGTTGAAAACCTGCAATTACGCAGAAAGCAGGCGGGTGGATTATATATGATAAAGATTACAGATGCAGCCAGTCACGCTATTTTTAGCGATAAGCTGATTGTTGAATAATAAATTGAAGTATCGTTTTTAAGGCCGTTCAGTGAGCGGCCTTTTTTATTTTAATAGTACAATTCACTTCCAACTTAAACAGATGTAATATTTTTGCACAGATAATATATTTTACATTGTTGTTGAAGATTAAATTTATTAATGCAGAACATAGAGCCGTACGATAACTGGCAATATTTATATCAATCTGAGGATGATGAGCGATCACCATTTTACGGAAGAGAGTACAGTGAATTTGCATTTACGCAAACTGTCTACAATTATTACATTCACCCGCAATGGGATGAATTTGGGAGCGCCACGTTGTATCTTAAAGTATTGATGGCAGACTACCAGGAAAAATACGCTATTATTGAATTAATCGGCGAATGGAACGATGCAATAGAAAATGATATCATGACACTGAAGCGTGATGTAATTGATGAATTTGAAAGAGAGGGCATCACAAAATTTATTCTCATCGCCGAAAATGTTTTAAACTTCCACAGCAGTGACGATAGCTATTATGAGGAATGGTTTGAAGATGTAAAAGATGAAGGCGGCTGGATTGTATCGTTGAACATGCCTGAGCAAACCCAACACGATTTTAGAAAAGCACATTTGAATAATTATATTGAACTGCTCAACTTTGTTCCCTGGCGTACCATGAAACCAGATATTCTCTTTAACCAGATTGATAATACATTATTGAGGCGGCTTGGGTAAATTATCTGCTGAATATTGATTCAATTTATACGCCTGTCAATTTTTAATTCACAATTCATAATTCATAATTTTCTAAACTTCCTGTAGTATTTTTGCAAATCTGAAATTTAACAACTCTCTCACTTATGACCTGGAAACAGTTATTCACTTCTTCGATTGGCAAAAAAATTTTAATGGCGTTAACGGGATTTTTTTTGATAATCTACCTTATCGTTCATGCATCAATCAATGCAATGATTTTTTACAATGATGATGGAGCTACATTTAATGCGGCAGCATCTTTTATGTTGCATAACTATTTTGTAAGATTTCTTGAAGTGGGACTATTTGCAATTTTCATTTTGCATATTATCCAGGGGCTTTTGCTCTGGAAGCAAAACAGGGATGCACGAAAGATAAGTTATGCAAAACAAAATTTTCCTCGTGAAATAAAATGGTATAGCCGTTATATGGGTTGGCTGGGAACTTTTTTACTCCTGTTTCTTGTAATGCATTTATATCATTTTTGGGCAAGCACTAAACACGAACTCTATTTTAATGGCCCTGCCGTGGATCTTTACCAGGAAATGAAAATGATATTTACCAATCCTGTATGGTTCACGTTATATATGGTTGGGTTGGTATCGCTTTTATTTCATTTATTGCAAGGCTTTCAAAGCGCCTTTCAAACTTTTGGAATCAACCACCGGAGATGGACTCCAATCATAAAAGGTATTGGTGTTTTTTACTCAGTAGTAATTTGTATTTTATTTGCAATGATGCCCATATCATTTATGGCAGGCTGGCTGCAATAAATTATCATAAACTAAAAAACATAATTAAGCATACAAAATTTAACACTAACGTATGGCATTAGACGCAAAAATTCCGGAAGGTGATCTTGAACAAAAATGGACTAACTATAAAGATCATGTAAACCTGGTAAGCCCAACCAACAAAAGAAAGCTGGAAGTGATAGTGATAGGTACCGGTCTTGCAGGTGCTTCAGCAGCAGCCACTTTAGGGGAACTGGGCTATAAGGTAAAAGCATTTTGCTTCCAGGACAGCCCACGCCGTGCACACTCCATTGCAGCGCAGGGAGGCATCAACGCAGCTAAAAATTACCAGAATGATGGCGATTCTGTTTTCCGTCTTTTTTATGAAACGGTTAAGGGTGGGGATTATCGTTCGAGAGAAGCAAATGTTTATCGCCTGGCATCAGTAAGCGGAAATATTATTGACCAATGCGTGGCGCAAGGCGTTCCTTTTGCACGTGAATATGGTGGCTTGTTAAGTAATCGTTCATTTGGCGGAACCCAGGTACAGCGTACATTTTATGCTGCCGGGCAAACAGGCCAGCAATTATTGTTAGGCGCTTACAGCGCATTAGAAAGGCAAGTGGCACTGGGAAATGTAACCATGTATGCCCGTCATGAAATGGAAGATATTGTAAAAATAGATGGTAAAGCAAGAGGTATTATCGCCAGGAATTTAGTTACGGGAAAATTAGAAAGATATTTCGGGCATGCGGTACTGATATGTTCCGGTGGTTATGGAAATGTATTTTATTTAAGCACCAATGCAATGGGAAGCAATGTTACTGCAGCTTGGAAGTCGCATAAGAAAGGTGCTTATTTTGCCAATCCATGTTTCACACAAATTCACCCAACCTGCATTCCTGTTACCGGCGATCATCAAAGCAAGCTCACTTTAATGAGCGAAAGCCTTCGAAACGATGGAAGAATTTGGGTGCCTAAAAATAAAGGTGATAACAGGAAAGCGATTGATATTCCATCCGGCGAACGTGATTATTATTTGGAAAGAAGGTACCCGGCTTTTGGAAACCTTGTTCCAAGAGATGTTGCATCCCGTGCTGCAAAAGAAAGATGTGATGCGGGTTACGGTGTCGGCACCACGAAGATGGCAGTCTATCTTGATTTTGCTGATGCAATTAAACGCTATGGAAAAATAGAGGTAAATAAAAGAGGATTAGAAGATTCAAGTGAAGAAAATATTATCAAACTGGGTAAAGAAGTAATAGCTGATAAATATGGTAATCTTTTTGAAATGTACGAAAAGATTACAGGAGAAAATCCTTACGATGTTCCGATGCGCATCTATCCTGCGGTGCATTATACTATGGGCGGCCTTTGGGTAAATTATGAATTGATGACAACAGTTCCAGGCTTGTATTCTTTGGGAGAAGCAAACTTTAGCGATCATGGCGCCAACAGGTTGGGAGCTTCTGCATTGATGCAGGGATTAGCGGATGGATATTTTGTAATTCCGTATACGCTTGGCAGTTATATGGCTGATGAAATCAGGAACGCAGCCATACCAACTTCCCATCCTGCTTTCGATGAAGCCGAAAATGCGGTGAAACAAAGAATAGAAAAACTGATGAGTATAAATGGTAAAGAAACTGTTGAAAGCTTCCACAAGCGTTTGGGGAAAATTATGTGGGAAAAATGCGGTATGGCCCGAAATGAAAAAGGACTAACGGAAGCTATAGACGAAATAAGATCTTTGAGAAAAGAGTTTTGGGAAAATGTAAAAATACCGGGAGAAATTTTTGAAATGAATCCGGAACTGGATAAAGCTGGAAGAGTTGCAGACTTTATTGAATTAGGAGAATTAATGTGCATGGATGCGCTTAATCGCAGGGAGAGCTGTGGTGGCCATTTCAGGGAAGAGAGCCAAACTTCAGAAGGTGAAGCTTTGCGCAATGATGATGAATTTAGCTATGTAGCTGCATGGGAATATACGGCAGAAGGAGAGAAGTTGAATAAAGAAGAACTGAATTTTGAAGTAGCGCACCCAAGTCAGAGAAGTTATAAGTAATCTTCGAAGCAGTCGGTACCGCGATAGCGGTCAGACTGCGGCAAAACATTTACAGATCATAAAATTAGTATAGCAATTATGGAACATTACAATATGAATCTTACCCTGAAAGTGTGGCGGCAAAAAAACAGTCAATCAAAAGGACGTTTCGAAACTTATGATGTAAAAAATATTTCTTCGGAAATGTCTTTTCTGGAAATGTTTGATGTGTTAAATGAAAGATTGATTGAAGAAGGGAAAGAACCTATCACTTTTGATCATGATTGCCGCGAAGGAATTTGTGGTTCCTGCAGTATGTATATTGATGGAAGAGCACATGGCCCATGGCAAAAAAATACAGTTTGCCAGTTGCACATGCGTGCCTATAAAGATGGTGATACGATTGTTGTAGAGCCTTGGCGGTCTGCAGGTTTCCCTGTTATAAAAGATTTAATGGTTGATAGAAAAGCTTTCGACAGAATTATCGAAGCCGGTGGCTTTATATCTGTAAATACCGGTAATGCCGTAGACGCAAATACACTACCTGTTGACCGTGCAAAATCTGAAGAGGCTTTTAACGCTGCTGCTTGCATCGGTTGCGGAGCCTGTGTAGCCGCGTGCCCTAATGGTTCTGCTATGTTATTTGTAAGCGCTAAAGTTTCTCAATTGGCTCTATTGCCGCAAGGCGAGCCGGAAAGACATACGAGAGTTTTAAACATGGTAACCCAAATGGATAAAGAGGGCTTTGGTAATTGCGGCAACATTTACAATTGCGAAGCAGAGTGTCCTAAAGGAATTTCTGTTGAGAATATCGCAAGAATGAACAGGGAATACCTGGGAGCATCTTTGTCTTCAGAAATATAAAATTGACAATTGTAATTTTATAAAACTGCATAGAAGGTAAGTGCTTTTGCAATTAAGCTTCATAACACATCTTAAAACTTATCTATGCGAAAAATTATATTCACTCTTCCTCTTGTATTTTTCTTTTATTTTCTTTCTGCCCAGCAAACGGTTAGTTATGTTGATTATGTTAATCCTCTGATGGGAACAGATTCCAAACCTGACCTATCTAACGGTAATACGTACCCTGCAATTGCATTACCCTGGGGAATGAACCTGTGGACGCCGCAGACGGGCAGAATGGGCGATGGGTGGGCTTATCAATATACTGCTAACAAAATAAACGGTTTCAAACAAACGCACCAGCCTTCGCCCTGGATGAACGACTATGGCGCTTTTGCAATTATGCCAATTACGGGAAAAGTAAGATTCAAAGAAGAAGACAGGGCAAGTTGGTTCTCCCATAAAGCAGAAATTGCCAAACCATATTATTACAAAGTTTACCTGGCAGATGATGATGTAACAACGGAGATTGCACCTACAGAACGTGCTGCTATTTTCCGTTTTACTTTTCCAAAAGCCGATAGTTCTTCGGTAATTATTGATGCACTGGATAAAGGATCGTACATAAAAATTATTCCTTCTGAAAATAAAATAATAGGATATACAACCCGCAACAGTGGCGGCGTTGCCGATAATTTTAAAAATTATTTTGTTATTGTTTTTGATAAACCATTTAACTACAACTATACTTTTTCAGACAGCGTTATAACGAAAGATCCCGAACAAAAGTGCAACCATGCAGGCGCCATTATTGGTTTTACCAATACACAAAAAGGTGAAGTGATTCATGCAAGAGTTGCTTCATCATTTATCAGCTTCGGGCAGGCATCAATTAATTTAAAAGAAATAGGAAGTAAAAATTTTGAAACAGTAAAAAATAATGCAAGAGACGAATGGAATAAAGTGCTTGGTAAAGTGAAGGTTTCGGGCGGCTCTGTCGATCAGTTACGTACTTTTTATTCCTGTTTGTATCGAATGGTTTTCTTCCCATTAAAATTGTATGAAAAAAATGCTGAAGGGAAAATTATTCATTACAGCCCTTACACCGGTAAAATTGAGGATGGCTATATGTTTGGTGGTACAGGCTTTTGGGATACATTTCGTGGATTGTATCCTTTTTTAAATTTAGTATATCCTTCTATTGTAAAAGAAATGCAGGAAGGTTTGGTAAATGATTACAAAGAAGGAGGCTGGTTACCTGAATGGTCTGCACCAGGGTATAGAGATGTTATGGTTGGAAATAATTCTGCATCTATTGTTGCGGAAGCTTATTTAAAAGGTAATCGCGGATACGACATTAATACATTGTATGAAGCGCTAAAACATGGCGCCAATAATGAAGGCCCGCAGGGCACAGGCAGGACTGGGGTTAAGTTTTATAACGACCTCGGCTATGTGCCTTACGATGTTGGCATAAACGAAAATGCGGCAAGAACATTGGAATATGCTTATGATGATTATTGTATTTATCAATTGGGAAAGGCGTTAGGAAAGCCTGAATCGGAAATTGATATTTACAAACAGCGTGCAATGAATTACAAAAAACTTTTCGATCCATCTCATTTATTGATGCGGGGAAAAAATAAAGATGGAAGTTTTGAATCGCCATTCAATCCATTTAAATGGGGAGACGCATTTACTGAAGGGAATAGCTGGCACTACAGTTGGTCAGTATTCCAGGACATTGCTGGCCTTGTGAAATTGATGGGTGGAAAGAAAAATTTTATTCAAATGCTGGATTCAATATTTATAATGCCGCCCGTGTTTGATGACAGCTATTATGGATTTGTTATTCATGAAATAAGGGAAATGCAGATTGCTGATATGGGCCAGTATGCGCATGGTAACCAACCCATCCAGCACATGATCTACCTGTATGATTATGCCGGTGAGCCGTGGAAAGCGCAATACTGGGCAAGAGAAACCATGGACAAACTGTATAAAGCAACACCCGATGGTTATTGCGGTGATGAAGATAACGGGCAAACATCTGCCTGGTATGTATTTTCTGCTTTGGGCTTTTATTCTGCAACACCTGCCAGTGTTCAGTATGCCGCAGGAGCTCCTTTGTTTCCACATGCTGAAATCGATTTCGAGAATGGCAAAAAATTATTGATCAATGCGTTGGGTAACAACGAAAGTACCCGGTACATTAAATCAGTAACATTTAACGGTAAGGATTACACGAAGAATTATTACAATCATTTTGATTTACAAAATGGGGGAGTAATCAATATTCAAATGTCATCTACACCAAATAAGAACAGGGGCACAGACGAAAAAGATTTCCCGTTTTCTTTATCAACGAAATAGCGTTAAACTGCTTATTTTATACACTTAAATTATTTCTACCTGATGAAAAGATTTTTTTTATTGGAATTTTCTCTATTAGCGTCTGTTGTGTCATGGAGCCAGAAAGCTGTGCAATTAAGTTCCTATATTCATCCGATCATCGGTACCGAGCGGATGGGACACACTTACCCGGGAGCAACTGTTCCCTTTGGCATGGTACAATTAAGCCCGGACACAGACACCATTCCTTATGAAATGGATGGGCGATATAATCCTGATGTATATAAATATTGCGCCGGTTACCAGTACGATGATAAAACAATTGTAGGTTTCAGCCATACCCATTTCAGCGGAACAGGCCATTCCGACCTGGGCGATTTTTTAATAATGCCAACAATTGGCAGACTACAACTGAATCCCGGTACTGCCAGTGATCCGCAAAGTGGTTTTCGCTCTTCCTATTCTCACAATACAGAAGTGACAGAAGCGGATTATTACAAAGTAAAACTGGATGATTATAATATTACTGCAGAACTTACCACCACTACACATGTGGGGTTTCATCAATACACTTTTCCAAGGTCTGACAGCGCTCACATCATTCTGGATCTAATGAGTGGTATCTATAATTATCCCGATAAAAATGTATGGACATTTGTAAGAGTTGAAAATGATTCTACAGTTACAGGTTACCGTGAGACGACAGGTTGGGCCCGTACCCGCACTGTGTATTTCGCCATGCAATTTTCAAAACCTTTTTCTGGATATGGCAGTAAGAATTTTTCTCCACATGAAGTATATCACGGGTTCTGGGGAAAGTTTGACCAGTCGAAAAATTTTCCTGAACTGGCAGCAAAACAATTGCGGATGTATTTTAATTTTAAAACAACCGAAGGAGAAAGGATAAAAATAAAATTTGCTTTATCGCCCGTTAGTACGGCAGGAGCTTTGAACAACATGCATATCGAAACACCCGGCTGGGATTTTGATGCTGTTAAACAACAGGGGCAGGAGCAGTGGGATAAGGAGTTGAATAAGATCGTGATTAATGCCAGTGAGGATGATAAGGTAAATTTTTATACCGCCATGTACCATGCTTTTATCAATCCTACTGTTTATATGGATGAAGATCATAAATACAAAGGACTAGATCAGAATGTTCACGAGGCAAATGGATTCACCAATTACACTACTTTTTCACTTTGGGATACCTACCGGGCTTTGCATCCATTGTTCAATATTATTCAGCCAAAACGCAATGGTGATATGATTCAATCGATGCTGGCGCATTATAATCAAAGCGCTTTACACATGTTGCCGGTATGGTCTAACTCTGCTAATGAAAACTGGTGTATGTCCGGTTATCACTCAGTTGCCGTTATTGCTGACGCTTTCGTTAAGGGCAATGCACCTTTTGACGCAAATGAGGCACTTGATGCGTGCATAGCCATGGCTACTCACAGGAGCTATGATGGAATTGGTGCGTATATGGATAAGGGTTATATACCCGTAGATAAGAACGGAACCGGAGCCTCCACAACTCTTGAATATGCTTATGACGATTGGGCCATTGCACAGATGGCCAAAAAGATGAACAGGCAGGATGTGTACCACGAGTTTATTAAACGCTCCACGAACTATAAAAATGTTTTTGATTCCTCGGTTGGTTTTATGCGGGGCCGCTTAAGTGATGGAACATTCAAAAAAGATTTTGATCCGCTAAGTACATCAGGGCAGGGATTTATTGAAGGCAATTCATGGAATTATACTTTATTCGTTCCGCAGGATCCTGCTTCTTTAATTCAATTAATGGGAGGGAAGAAGAAGTTTACTCACTATCTTGATACACTCTTCACCATGCACCTGCCGGATAAGTTTTTTGAAGAAACAGAAGACATTACACGGGAGGGTATCATCGGTGGTTATGTACACGGCAATGAACCTTCGCATCATGTTGTGTATTTATATAACTGGACAGGCGAACCATGGAAGACCCAACAAACCGTTCGTATGATCCTGAAAAACCAATACCATACAGGACCTGCAGGATTAGGAGGTAATGATGATACCGGCCAGATGAGCGCCTGGTATATCTTCAGTGAAATGGGCTTCTATCCTGAAGCGCCGGGATCAGATGAATACCAGTTAGGCAGCCCCGGTATAAAAACAGCGACATTACACCTTGAAAACGGGAAGACATTTTCCATTGAAGCAAAAGATCAAAGTGATAAAAATGTTTATGTTAAAAAAGTTGAATTAAATGGCAAAGTTTTGAACAGGCTGTACATTACCCATGATGAAATAATGAATGGCGGCAATTTGGTTTTTTATATGTCATCAAATTATAATAAGTAACAAGGAAATTGTATGAAAGAAACAATACAGCAATTGCAGTTAATAATAACTAATTACACGCCGCAACTGTTAAGCATACACGAAGATGCATGGTCGGCTAAACTAAACCCTGCTAAATGGAGCAAGAAAGAAATTTTAGGCCATTTAATAGATTCAGCACAAAATAATATTCGTCGCTTTATAGTTGCGCAATATGAGGACAATCCAAAGATCGCTTATGCACGGGATACCTGGGTAGCCGCTTCCAATTATCAAAACTATGTAACAAAGGATCTCATTGATTTTTGGGTACTCATAAACAAACATATTTGTAGGATCCTTAAAAACATTCCTGCAGGCCTGGAAGAAAGATTATCTGAAACAAATGAGCCACATTCTATAAAATGGCTGGCTGCAGATTATAATAAACATTTGCTTCATCACTTACACCAGGTTTTGGATTTGGAAGCTGTTGCGTATCCGTGAGGGTATTTATTTTGAATTAAGCACGATCAGATAATCTTCGTTCTCATTAGTGTTTTCCGTTAAATGATTTGCAGCGCTTGAGTGCTTTCTCTTTCGGTTTTTATTTCTTAGCTTTATAATTCATCCAAATGTTTGTTACAATCATCTGTTAACTCTCAAACTTGTGCAATGAAAAATTTATTATTGACGCTGTGTTTTGTGTTTATTACTTCTTCTATATTTTGCCAAACTCCTAACACACAAAATACCCGGGTGCATTTGAAATATTATACCCAAAGCTGTGTTTCCCCCGGTTCAGTTAACGATGTAAAAACAAGTAATGGCAACGAAACAGAAATTTCAGCGTACAAGTCACCTATTCAAATTGCAACAAGCTATAACAGAATGAACAATTACAGTATTGTATGTTCTATTGGACAAAATACATGGCACAAAACAGCTCCGGTTGTAAAGCCCTGGCAGTATCTGAATGGTTCTCTCCGTGGTCTAGGGTTTCGTGGCGGTTATTCTATGGCAACGGGTGT
>Ga0208717_1000612_pt1 | contig 11714 bp, 14 predicted proteins | sample NGESurF53shallow_FD_184489 | JGI IMG/M metagenome (GOLD analysis project Ga0208717, IMG submission 184489) | Arctic peat soil microbial communities from Barrow, Alaska - NGEE Surface sample F53-3 shallow (SPAdes) | ecosystem: Environmental > Terrestrial > Soil > Wetlands > Peat ... | reverse complement strand
TTAGGATTAGGTAGATTAAGCGCAAATCTTTTATGGAATTAAATTTAGAAGGATATGATTTTCAAATGAATTGCCACTTGCTTTAGCATGTGGACAATATTAATAAGAATTGACAGGCTTTAGCCAAATTCTTATAAGAGTTTTAGGCTAAAGCCGAATAAAGATTTCTTTAAACACCGGGTTTAAACCCGGCGCAATTAAAAGCATAGCACGATTGCGACTATTCTACCTAATCCTAAAAATCATTGTTACTACTATCATTGAACAAACATTTTTCAGCGAGGAATCCCCCAAGCAACAGATCATTCATTACCAAGTGCCAGCAAACACCCGCCTGAACGTCCGCCTGGGTGAACCAGTTCGGCAGGAATCATTCGGGCAGAAAGAAATAAATCGTTTTTCTATTTTTTATCGTTGTGGAACTGTGAAGAATAAACGAAAATTGGATTGAATTAAAGCACAAGCATTCCTACCTCACAGAATCTTTGCTACAAAGCTTGCGCTAAGATGGCGGGTAGGAACATGTTAAGAATACAGGCACGTTATTTGCATTTTGAAGCAATTATTAAAAAATTAAAAACAACACAATGAAAAAATTAATGATTATGGCTTTATTCGTTTTTGGTGGTTTAATATATACCAGCAAAGCGCATGCACAGGTTAGTTTTAGTATAAGTATTGGCGACCAGCCCGCCTGGGCACCTGTAGGCGCCGACAACGCTCAATACTACTACATACCTGATATGGACGTATATTATGATGTATATCATCACCAGTTTTTATACCTGAACAACAGGCATTGGATACGTACATCAGTTCTTCCTTCACAGTATAGGCATTTTGATCTGTATAAAATACATAAAGTGGCTGAAAACACCCCGAACGCATATAGGAATCATAAAAGCGACAAAGTAAAATATTCCCAATATCGGGGTAAAAATGACCAGACATCGTTGAGAGACAGCCACGATGATAAATACAAAAACAACAAGAACAACTGGCAGAATAACCGGTTTAAGAATAGCCATGGTGACGATGGAAACCACAAAAAGAACGATCAACACGGTAACCATTAATTAAAACAGACTCCTTGTGCACGCAACTTCACTAAAGTTGAGACGTTGCCAGGAAGAAAAATACTTTAATTTGATTTATAAGCAACGTCTCACTAATGTGGACGTTGCTTTTGTTTTTTTGCTGTCGGCATTGTTTTGAGATATTTGTATTAACTGGAGAAATTTAAGTCACCCTTTGCCGGTGGCAAAGACCAGACAGTAAACGAAGAAATAAATCGTTTTTCTATTTTTTATTGTTGTGTAACTGATAAGGATAAACGGGAATTGGATTAGATTGAAAGCAAAAGCGTAGCTACCTCACAGAATCTATCAATTTGCCGTACTCGTTATTGCCAGCCTTTTTTTAATGGTATCAATATAAGATAAATGTCCATAAAGTTGGAGTGTGTCGAAAGAAGTAACGTAACCATAAATTTGGTTGTCAAACTGTTTCTTTTGAAATCCATTTTCCAACTGTGGGTGCTACATAATTTTTCATTTTGTCAAGGAGATCGTCAATATTGTCACTGACCAAAAGCATTTGTTGGTTTGCTTCTTTTAAAAACCCTTTGTCAACCATTGTCTGTACCAAAACATGTAGTGAGTCATAAAAACCGTCAATGTTTAAAATCGCAATTGGTTTTTTATGAAGACCAAGTTGAGCCCAGGTAATCATTTCAAAAAATTCTTCTAATGTTCCAAAACCTCCCGGCAAAGCAATTACTCCGTCACAGAGCTCATTCATTTTGGTTTTCCTTTCGTGCATACTGTCAACCAGTATTAATTCGGTTAACTGTTCGTGTGCAATTTCTTTTAATTTTAAAAAATCAGGTAATACCCCAATAACTTTTCCTCCTTCGCTCAAAACTCCGTCTGCAACAGCACCCATAAGTCCAACGTTTGCACCTCCATAAACTAATTCAATGTTTCGTTTGGCTAATGTTTGTCCAAGTAAAGTCGCTTGCGATTTATAAATGTCCTCTGTCCCAAAACTTGAACCACAAAATACTGTAAGTCTCTTCATTTTTGTCTGGCTGCTTTTTATTTATTGGATGTCTGTTTACAATTCTGACTAACGTTTTTGCAAGCCGCTCAGAATCGAGCCTGCAATCACAAGTCATTTATTTTAATATCAAACTTATGAATTAATTTTTTCATTTCCTGTACTTTTCTTTTTCGTTTCTGATCCGGGAACCCGTAATCGTTTTGAGATTTATAAGGTACATCTTTGGCTTTGTTCATGCACCCCGCAATGAGGTGCATGATGATACAGTAAATAAACAAATAAATCGTTTTTCTATTTTTTTATTGTTATCTGGCAGGTAAGGTTATACGAAAATAGAAAGGCCCTATGTGGTAAGGCCAGAATCTTTGCTGGAAAAGGTGCGCTAAAATAGAGGAATGCTGCGCTAATGGGGATGAAAGTTAATTGTTAATTTAGTTCATTACAACATAATTGCTTATATTACATTGTGGAAAATATTATTAATATAAGATTTGAGGGTGACAACTCGTTGCAGGATGAACAAAAACTTGACTATACCAGGTACATAAACAGGATTTTTGCCCGCCAGAAAGATGATATGATTGCAAGCAATGGCCATATCAAAATAACTTCTAAAAAAGGGCAGGCGGGTGATATTACTTTTGTAAGTGATGATAGTAAATTAAATAAACGAATTAGCATAAGGCTTTCCAATTCGCAGCTTCCATCCTAATATTATCTTCTTAATTCCCCTTGTTGGGGCCGGCGTCCCCGCTGGTGACTAAAATATTTTTTTTGCTATCGGGATTGTTTTGAGATGTTTGTATTACCCGGAGAAATTGAAGCAGGTGTTGCAGATGACAAGGCCGCCCAGGAAAAGAAGAAATAAATCGTTTTTCTATTTTTTATTGTTGTGTAACAGATAAGGATAAACGAAAACATGGCTACTGTCATCACGAAGATCTGCCGTTTTAACTATGCACTCATTTTTTTGTCGGCTCGTAGTAAAGAGTTACTGCACCACAACCAAATGTTTTTGTTTTTAAGAGTTTAAGATTAATTATATCCCTGACGTTTTTAAATAATGGTAAGCCACTACCCAAAACAATTGGCTTTACACAGAGTTGGAATTCATCAATTAAATTAAGATTCATTAAGGTTACAATTAAACTCCGGCTGCCAACTAAAATGGGTTTACTGCCGCCATTGCGGGATTGCCTGAGCTCTAAAACTTCTTCTTTAATAATTTCCTTTTTCAATTTTGTATTTTTCCAATCCACATTTTTCAGCGTGCGGGAAAAAACAATCTTTGAAATATTATCTATTAGTACTGCAAATTCATCTATTGGTTTGTTACCAGTAGGATTTTTTACAATCGGTGGCCAATAACTTTCCATAAGTTGATATGTTATCCTTCCGTATATAAGCGTGTCTGCATTACTTAATAGCTCATTATAATGTTGATGTATTTCTTCATCTGCAATTAATGCCGTGTGGTCGCAAAACCCGTCAAGTGTCATATTGATTGCTGCAATTAGTTTTCTCATATTTTGTTTTTAATTGTAATTATTTTTTTTCTGTTCGTTTCTTGCATAAAGTTCCAGGTTAGCACTGCTGCCAGGCATGACGAATAATGTTGAAGCATTTGTGCAGGCATGTAAATAGAACTTTGTCAGACTGACACAAATGCTAAATTGAAAAACTGAAGTTGAAGATAAGTACAATTGCTAAATACTTAATGTCATGCTTGAACAAAAGATGATACTAATTACTGTTGTACCAGTGCTGCTGGTCAAGTCATGCTTTTACAAATGCACTTGTAAACCGTTCTTTTCTGTCAGTTGATTAATCCATTCATCAATCTGCTGAACTACAAATTTTTCAATTTTATTGTCTGTAGTTGTCACCCATAAACCATTATTCACCAATCCAAGCGTTTTATGCCTGGCAACTTTGTCAATATGTGACAAACTGATTGATAGTTCATGATTTTGGATATTGAATTTATGAGATTTAAATACCAGTCGTTTGCTTGTTAAGTATAATTTTCCACCTACACTTTCAACGCCTTTAAAATGATTGGCACCTGTTTCAAATAAAATATTCTCATCTGAGTCAGTGTCAATTTTTGTGACTTGCGTTACAAGTTTAGAATTAGCAAACAGTCCGATTAACCATCCAAATAAAAGTCCTCCTACAGCACCTCCAATCAGTGCGGAAATAATTATTGCAATTATATGTTTTGTTGTCAGATTATCATGTGTCAGCAGGTTTTGAAGAATGAAAAATATGGTCATTGCAATTCCGAAATACAGTCCTGACCTGACTCTGTTTCTCTTGTCCATTTTATAAAATTAAAGGATTTTGTCCGAATGGCTTACGTTCAGGGCGATGTGCCGGCATTTATGATTTTCTGCCCGGAAACAAAACCGATTGAAAAACTTAAGCCGGGGGTTTGGAAGAAAGAGGTTGGGCAGTAAATGAAGGAATAAATCGTTTTCTATTTTTTTATTGTTGTGTAACTATTAAGGTTAAACGAAAATTGGATTGAATTGGAACATAGCATGACTACCTCACACAATCTTTGCTACAAAACTTGCGATAGGGGGGATGATTGCGACTTGCGTTTGGAGAACAATTTTTTTGTAGCAATCATTATTTCCTGCATTAAAAGATATTCAAACATTCAAATTTGGTGAGGAACGATGTGGGCAATTTTTTTAATCAAACATTTCTATCTACATTTGATTATCAAAAAACTCCAACTATGTCTATCCATAAATATCTTGATCGCATCAGATTCACTGATAGCCTCATCAGAAAGAAAGCCACGGGAAATGCAAAAACCCTTGCAAAAAAATTAAATCTCTCCAAAGTAGGAACCTATAAATTTATCAATGAATTAAAAGAGGAAGGTTTTCCTATTGCCTATTCTAAAAAAGATAAGAATTATTATTACACCAAAGTTGGCAATTTGTCCAACTTTCTATTAGGCGAAGAATTGAGTGATGACGAAATGAAACCAATAACCGGCGGCAGAAGTTTTTTTAAATTATTTGCAGACTATAATTATAGTTAACTTTCGGCTAATAACTTTGTATTTTAATTATCACAGGAAAATTCATTTTTTATGGCTGAGAGTTACAATACAAATCTTTTGAACGTGGCCTCCTGCTATGTGAAGCAATTAGAAATACCTATTACCCACACTACATTAAAGGAAAGACTTTCGGAAAATGCTTATTACCCAAGTTTATTTTCCTTGAGTAATATTTTTGAAATGCATAAAATAGAAATATATTTTATAAAGATATTTTTTGGCCAAAAAATGCAGGAGATGATACGAACCTGTTTAAAAAAGAGTTGGCTTTTTTAAATTAACTTTAAATTTTTAAGATCATGCAAAAATTAAGTAAAGATGAAATGAAAAAAGTGATAGGTGGGGTGGCGTCGCCTTCAAGTTGTTCAGCCCAAGCTACAGATTGCGATTCTGCATCTTGTAGTTGTAGTGGTTCCGGAACTAATGCTTGTGGAGCAAGTGATAATGCTGCAGAGTGTAACTGTAATGGTACTATAACAACTGTAACCTGTCCTTCTTAAATTTCACTTTTATAAAGTTGCCTCTTGAAGGCAACTTTATAATATTTAATAAATATATTTATATGAAAAGGATGTTCTGGATTCAGGCTTTTATTATAATATTTCAAATTAATTGCTTTTCTCAAACATTAAAAATCCCTACTAAAAGTTTTAGTGATGAAATATCTCAAGGTTATATTGTTTACAATATAGTCTCGCCGGAAAAATATATTTTACCTGTATTGGGAAATAAGACATTTAAAATTTTAAGTACGAATGATAAAATTTTCAGCGTGCTTTATATAAAGGATTCAATGTCACATAAAACGACAATAATCTTTGATAGAAATTTAAATAAAAATTTTAAAGATGATAAAGCTGTAGTTTATGATTCTGACAGCCTTCTACCGGCTTTTGTAAAACAAAATAAAAACCAAATTCATTTCGATAGCCTATTGTATATCGATAAATGGTATAAATTTAAATATACCTTAAACAAACCAAGCTTTCTTATTTTCGATGACAAAATAGCTGAAAGTTATTTTATTATGATTTCAAACCCCGACTATTATTTTGGGAAAATAGATGACTTAGATTTTAATGTATATATACTTAACAAATATTCGCCCGCTCCATCTGGTAAAAATTTAAAATTTGTTTTTATTCCTGCTTTATATGATACCGTTCAAAAGAGCAATAAAATTGACAAGGCGCAAATGATTTTCAAAATAGGCGATACTATAACTCTACGGCATTCAACATTTATTCTGGATAATTTTGATAGTAAAACGAATGAACTTAATCTTATAAAAATTACGAATAAGATTTATGGTTATTATAAAAATCAGCTTTTATCAGATATGGATGTGAAGGATATTTTTGGCAAATTAATTTCAACGAGAAATTTACAGAAGGGATATTTATTAATTGATTTTTGGGGAACATGGTGTGGACCGTGCCTTGCAAATCTACCTGAATTCAAATATCTTGTAAATTCATCTAAAGATTTTTTACAGAGTTTAGGTGTCGCATATGAAAAAGATGAAGAAAATTTAAAAAAATTTGTTATTAACAATCAAATTTCCTGGCCAATAATTTTTGATAATGAAAACGATGTTGATGGGTTAAAGCAAAAATTTAACATAACTAAATTCCCAACTTATATTTTAGTTGATTCTCATCATAGAATTTTGTTTAGAGAATCAGGAATTGATGGGTTAACAATAATTGCAAATTATCTAAGGAATAAAAAAAATAAATAAACTTTTTCTCCATATTTTATTTGATCAGAATCGAAAAATAATTCTTAAATGCGCTGGAGATATTGAATTTGTCAGAGAAAAATTAAAGGATATTTTATAAGGGACATTGGTGGCCTTATCGGTCAAAAAATAGGAATTATTAAATCCATGACGATAATTCATCAAACCTTGGCTTAGTATTTGACTTTTTAGCAAATGAAACTAATTACTGACGGCAAAGGTTTTTTCAAATTATTTGCAGACTATACTTATAGTTAACTTTCGGCTAATAACTTTGTATTTTAATTATTACTAGCGAATTCATTTTTTATGGCTGAGAGTTACAATACAAATCTTTTGAATGTTGCGGCCTGCTATGTTGAGCGGTTACAAATCCCAATAACCAAAACTACACTAGAAGAAAGCCTGCTGGAAAATCCTTATTTCCCAAGCCTTTATTCATTGAGCAATATTTTCGAAAGATTTCAAATAGATCATACAGCGTTTAAAATTGAAAAAGAAAATTTTAATAACCTTACATCTCCTTTTATTGCTTATTTAAAAAACCAGAAAACGGGGAAAGATTTTGTACTGGTTACATCTGTTACAGATAAGGAAGTAAAATATATTGCTGAAAATAAAAAGCCAAAGAAAACAACCAAAGAAGATTTTTTGAAGAATTGGGAGAGCATTGTATTGCAGGCAGAGCCTAACGATAAAAGCGGAGAAAAAGATTATGCTTTAAACAGGAAAAAGGAAATATCTGCAACCAATAAAACAACGGCGATTATTACTGCTGCCATCCTTGTATTTTTTTCTACACTGTATTTTTTTCTACATTCTTTGCTTGCTGATTTTATTTTTAGCGCAACTGTTTTGCTTTTAATAAAAATGTTGGGACTTGCAACTACCGTTTTATTGTTGGTTTATGAAACTGACAAATCCAATGCTTTTGTAAAAGGTATATGTACTGCCGGAAAGCAAACCAACTGTGGCACGGTATTACAAAGCAAGGCCTCCAAAATAATGGGGATGAGTTGGAGTGAAGCGGGATTCTTTTATTTTGCCGCTTCTTTTTTATTCCTGCTTTTCCCTGGAATCAATTTTGTCAGTAAAATTTTTGTATTGGCTATCGCGAATTGTATTGCCGCTCCCTATATTTTGTTTAGCGTATATTACCAATGGAAGGTAGTAAAACAATGGTGCCCACTATGTTTGACAGTGCAGGCAGTTTTGTTTTTAGAACTTGTATGGTCTGTTATCAATTTTTGGCATCATCCCTTTTTACCCATTGCCTCTTTGCATATTATTATATTGCCCATCGCATATTGCCTCTCATTGCCTATTATATTATGGTATATTATAAAACCACTTCTTTTAAAAGCAAAAGACGAACCTGTTTACAAAGCTGCTTACAAAAGGCTTTTGTACAATCCTGAAACATTTGATAATTTATTGCAACAACAGGCAAGCGCACCTGACGGCTATCAAAATATGGGAATTGAAATTGGGAACCCTGATGCAGTGAATACCATTATTAAAGTGTGTAATCCTTACTGCGGGCCATGCGCGAAGGCACATCCTGTTATTGAAGAAATAATACACAATAATAAAAATGTAAAACTGAAATTAATATTTACTGCAAGCAATGATACAAATGATAAGCGGGGGATTGTGGCAAAGCATTTACTGGCAATTAATAAAAGGAATGAACCTTTACAAACCGAGCAGGCATTGGATGACTGGTATTTGGCTCCTAAGAAAGACTATGATGCTTTTGCATCTAAGTATCCTCTGAATGGTGAAATAAAACAACAGGAAAATGAAATTGAAAAAATGAAAGTATGGTGCAAGGAAGCTGAGATAACGGGAACGCCTACATTTTTTATTAATGGAAAGCGATTGCCGGAAACTTATAAGATTGATGAATTGAAATACATTTTATAAAAACATTTTTGCAAAAAATGCAGGAGATGATACGAACCTGTTTAAAAAAGAGTTACTCATTATTTTATTAATTTAAATTTATTACAATGAAAAAAGATTCGAAAAAAGAAATTACAAAACTTTCAAAAGAAGAGATGAAGAGAATTGTAGGAGGAAAGTACACTTGTCTTGGGGAAATTTGTTTGTATAACCCTAGTATTTGTTGTGGAGGTACTTTTTGTCAAAATGGGACTTGCGTTTTTTAACATTTAAAGACAGATGGGAGAATCAGTTCCACCTGTCTTTTCATGCATATTTCGACAAAATTCCTAAATATATGCCATAGGGCTTTACTACCAATCTTAGAAAAATAGCTTTTGGTTATTGAGAGTTGCTAAAAGTACCTGATAGCTAATTGACATCCACTACAAGCATAGCATAAATGATGAATGTGATGTCGTAGGGCATTTATTAGCAATTAGTGAAAAAAAATGCGCAGCAAATGGAGTTATTAATGGGCACCCGTTGCATGAAAATTATAGTATTGATGAATTGAAATATATTTTCTAAAAATATTTTTTGCAAAAAATGCAGGAGATGATACGAACCTGTTTAAAAAAGAGTTGGAATTATTAATTAACTTTAAATTTTTTAAGATCATGAAAAAATTAAGTAAAGAAGAAATGAAAAAAGTAATGGGGGGTAAAGACGCAGCTGTTAGTTGTACATGCTCCGGAAGTGTGGGGGCATGGACATACACTTCAACACCGACGGGTATGCAATCTCTTGATGATATCGCGACCTATTGCAGTTCTGGTTATGGTTCATGTACGAATGGAGCGTCACTCATGCCTGCTGAATAATTTTAAGAAGGCTGGTAATACCAGCCTTTCATTTTTTTAATAAGAATCATGAGATATTTGACGTTACTAGTTGTGTTCTGTTTTAACCAGGCACTTGGTCAATATGCCACCCTGTCATTTAAAGTAAAAGATTCATTAAAAAGGCCGATTGTGTTTTGTGAACCAATAGAAGGCCATGCAAACACATGGATCCCAACGTATAGTATCAAAAATAATAGCTCCAATGAATTCACTTTTAAAAGAAGAATAAGAATCACAGAACCGGTTGCTATCCAAATACATTTTGGATATCAACCCTTATGGTTATACATTGAACCTGGGCAAAATATTTTGATAGACATTAATTTAAATCTTTTTACTGGTAAAAGCACAAATGGAGGACTGAAAATAATAGGCCCGAATGCAAGAGGAAATGAATATTTTAATGACTTCAATTTCCAGCCTGCTAGAAAATTTAAACTAACAGACGACATTTTATTATCCTTTGACGATAAGAATCCTTTAAAAACGATAAAATATTATGAGCAAAAAGTTGATTCATCATTTGCCTATTTAAAAAGATTGAAAAGTAAAAAACTAATAACCCCCACGTTTTACAAACTGGTTACGAATGATCTCGATTTATCCTACCTGCGAGAATTTGGAATTGGCTTATTACAATCGAAAACAGACTACAAAAGTAAATGCACAATAATTGATTCATTATACGTAGTTTATAATCCTGAAAATGAGAAAAACCTACAGGGGTTTTTCAATGGACCTTATTGCTATAGCTACGGAATTTATAAAAATACATCTTCATTTAACTCGGGTTCGCTGCCGGAAGATACAACCATTCGAATAGACACTTCTAATTATAAGATTGCAAAGAATTTTGTTCCCTTTATTTATTTAAAAGGAGATGTAATGAAATTTGAATGGGGAATGTCGCTTTATCTATATAAAGCCTTTTTCCCGGACAGGTTCAAAGAAACAGATTTGGCGCCCTATTTTAGTAAATTTCCTGATTCGTGGTTAAGGCATACTATAAATTTTGAAAGAAAAAATTATACGAATCCCTCGGATCATAACTCATATGTGGATTCATCTAAAATATTCGTGCTAAATACAGATAGCCTGAATTCATTTAATGAGGTTTTTAATGTTTTTTTCAAAAACAAACTTGTATATGTAGATTTTTGGGCGACCTGGTGCCTGCCTTGTAAGGAAGAATTTAGCTTTAATGGCTCATTGGATAGTTTTTTTCTGAAAAATGATATTGAACGTTTGTATGTTTCATTCGATTCTCCCGGAAACCGTGAGGCTGTGTTAAAAAATATTTATTCATTTAAATTATATGGGAAACATCTATTATTAAATAAAAAACTTTTTGATGATATTATAGATAAGATATACGGAGGGAGTACCAGGTACAGTATCCCAAGATATTTGATAATAAATAAAAAAGGCCAAATTGTTGAAAATAATGCAAAGAGGCCAAGTTCCGGTGAGGCATTGATGGATCAATTAAAAATATACCTGGAGCAGTAAAGACAATTATGAACAAGAGTTTTTTACCCCCAACCTCTTTCTTTATCATTATTATTTCTCCCTTTTCTATAATCCTTCAAAAAATAAATAACTCCCCCAAAGGCAATTCCAAAGCCTCAGCAATTTTCTTTAATGTACATATAGTTACATTTAATTGCCCCCTTTCTATCCGGCCAATTTGTTCGGCATGGTTGTCCATCTTTACTGCCAAATCAAGTTGAGTAAAGCCTTTGGCTTTTCGAAGTAAAGCAATGTGCTTACCGAGCGCTTTCAAAAATTTTTTATCGAATACTTTTTGCACACTTCAAGTACCGTATTTTATATAAAAGGGATATGCATGTTCCATTATTAAAAATGGATTATATTTGTTCTCAGGGTGATCTAAATATATTCAAAAGCGAATCAGGAATTATATAGACTCAATATTTACTCACCCTTATGCCTTTCCATTTTTATAAACAGCTAAATGCTATGGACTGCGGCCCCACCTGCCTGCGCATGGTAGCCAAACATTATGGAAGGCATTATAAAATTG